>Ga0209446_1000120_pt1 | contig 20106 bp, 19 predicted proteins | sample BogFormECP04_OM2_FD_188242 | JGI IMG/M metagenome (GOLD analysis project Ga0209446, IMG submission 188242) | Bog forest soil microbial communities from Calvert Island, British Columbia, Canada - ECP04_OM2 (SPAdes) (version 2) | ecosystem: Environmental > Aquatic > Freshwater > Wetlands > Bog ... | reverse complement strand
GTCTTAGCCTGTAGAGATACTTCGTGTGCTGTTAACACGTCGGCTCAGGAACCCACCGAGGGCATCGTATGCGCAAGCGTATAGAGCCTGTAGGAATCCCCTCCGTTCACGGAGGGGAGGATGTCAAAGGGCACATCGCATTCTTATTTCGTAGGATTTTGTCTGGATTACTCGCTCTCTTCTCAATTCACCATGCGGCGGAGCGAGGCAAGCGCCTGCCGCGCCAGCGAATACCGCGGCTCGACTTCGAGCGCCTCTTGAAAGCATTTCATCGCCCGCGCGTACATCTCCTTGCCGAGATACGCGCGACCCAAGTTGTAGTGCGGAAAATGGCGCGGTTCATAGCGGCGGGCTTCGATGGCGCGCTCGAGCCATGGAATCGCTTCATCGAATCGGTTCAGCTCGATCAGATAGGCCCCGATGTCGTTATACGGATTGCCGAATTCCGGGTCGACTTCGATCGCGCGCTTGCATTCAGCAATGGCGTCTTCGATGCGGCCCTGAAAATGGTACGTCCAGCCGAGAAACGTGTAGGCTTCGGCGGTCGGGTGGAGTTCGAGCGAGGATTGATAGAGCTCCACGGCCCGGTCGTAGTCGCCCTCCATCTGGGCCTGGTAAGCGTCTTGGAGGATTTCCCACGCCCTCGTCAGGGTTTCCTGGCTCATGGTGTAAATTGTTAACACACGGTTTTGAGGGCGTCAAAAGTACGAGAGTCCCATCGATGCACAGGAGCAACCTGTACTTTGTGCCGGGTCGCGGGAGTGGAAATTAGGGCCATAAAAAGAGAAGATGGAGGCGCACTTTGCACGCTGCATTACACGCTACGGTGCAGGCGAAGGCGTTTTGCACTCGAAGATTTTTGCAGTCCATGACGAAGGGGGAGACGTGAAGCGAGATTATCTGATTCTTGGGTTTGCACTGTTGGGCTTCTCGGTGGCGGTTTTGGCGCAGGATCCGCCGGCAAAACCGGCTCCGAAAAAAGCGACGACGGCCAAAGGTTCCGCCACCAAAGGCAAGGAAGTGTTCGATCAGAAATGCGGCGTCTGCCACTTTGCGGATAGCGATGCGAAGAAAATCGGCCCTGGGCTAAAAGGAATCTCCAAGCGCGGCACGTTTAGCGTGAACAACAACAAGTTCACCGACGACTCGCTGAAAACGTGGATCGAGAATGGCGACTCGCTGATGCCCCCGTTCAAGGATGCTCTAGACGAGCAGCAGATCAAGGACGTCATCGCCTACGTGAAGACGCTTTAGCGCGTTTGTAACGACCGCCTCTAGCCGGTTTGTAAGTTCGCGGGCGAACGCGAAACTCCGCGAAGGCGTTTGGATTATCGCGGGGGTTTTGGAAATTTGCGAGAATAAAAAGCCCCCGATGGACTGCGCGATCAGGCCATCAGGGGCAAACTCAACCGGGACACCTACCCAGGCACCTAGCGCGGTCTGAAGCGGCGGCCAGCAATCTCTGCGTAAAAGCGCCAGCCGATTCTCGTGAGCGGTGTCCGGGCCCATTCCCTGCGAAGCAGAGAATTTACTTCAGCACCGCGTCCTTGAACGCCTTCGCCGGGCGCAGGCGAACTACGGTCTTGGCCTTGATCTTGATCGCTTCGCCCGTCTGCGGGTTACGGCCCATGCGCGCCTTGCGGTGCGCTTTCACGACGCGGCCAATGTTCGGAATAACGAACTTGCCCGCGGCGCCCTTGGCTTCTTTCACCGCAAGCTTGAAGAGCTCTTCGAAAAAGAGCACTGCGGTTTTCTTTGGTGTGCCGCACTTCTCGGCGATGTGCGACACGATCTTGCTCTTGCTCATTGGCTTGGCTGCCATCTAGTCTGCTTATCCTCCTGTATTTACTTTCCACCCCGAAACGAGCGGGGCAGGCCGCGAGCGAAAAACCCCTGTTTTGCTGCGGAAAAACTCGGGCCGTTGGGCACTATAGCCAAGGTGAGAGGAGAACGCAAGGAAAAATCGCAAAAAAGGCCGGAAAAATGCGGCTTTTTTTGAGAGGCGCTTGTGAATAACCCGTAAAAATGCCGTCTCCCGCGGTTTGCCGCGTAAAAAACTCCCGCGATTAGAGAGCGGCGAGGCCGGAATAGAAATGGGCGATGGCTTTGATGCCGCCGAAATAATTTTCGAGAGCGAGATGTTCGTCGGGAGCGTGCGCATTTTCGTCGGGGAGGCCGAAGCCGATGAGCACGCAGGGAACTTTGAAAGTGTCATGCATCTGCGTGACGAAGGGGATCGAGCCGCCTTCGCGAATGAAGGCTGCTTTTTTTCCGAAGCCTTTTTCGAGAGCGCTCTGGGCGATTTTGAAAATGGGCGCGTGGAACGGGGCTACCCACGGCTTGCCGGTGCTGAGCACTTCGAACTTGCACTTAACGGACTTGGGCAAGAGTTTGCGGACGTGTTTTTCGACGAGCGCGGCAATTTTGTGGGGGTCCTGATTGGGAACGAGGCGCGTGGAAAATTTCGCGTAGGCTTTGGATGGAATGACCGTCTTGGCGCCTTCGCCTTGATAGCCTCCCCACATGCCGTTCAGTTCGAGAGTGGGCCGCGTCCAGAGCTGTTCGACAATCGTAAAACCTTTTTCGCCGAAATAGCCCGGCGCGCCAACGGCTTCTTCAAATGCTTTTTTCTTCCAGGGCAGAGCGTTCAAAGCTTTGCGTTCGGGTGTGGAAATTTTTGCGACTTTATCGTAGAAGCCAGGGACGGCGACGCGGAAATTCTTGTCGTGAAGTTTAGCGAAGAGTTCGGCGAGAATCGTCAAGGGATTGGGGACCGCGCCGCCATAGACGCCGGAATGGAGATCGCGGGCGGGGCCAGCCAGTTCAATCTGGTAATAATTCAATCCGCGCAGTCCATAGGTGATGGAAGGGACACCCTTCGCGAGCATGGAAGTATCGGAAACGACAAGCGCGTCGGCGTTCAGTTTTTCTTTGTTCTTTTGCACGTAGTCCCAGAGGCTGACGCTGCCGACTTCTTCTTCGCCTTCGATCAGGACTTTTACGTTGATAGGCAACTTTCCGTTTACTCTCTGGATGGATTCGAGCGCCTTCAAATGGATGTGAACCTGGCCTTTGTCATCGGCGGTGCCGCGGCCGAAGAGATTGCCGTTGCGAACGGTGGGTTCGAAGGCGGGCGAAGTCCAAAGGTCAAGCGGTTCCGCGGGCTGCACGTCGTAGTGGCCGTAGAAGAGGACAGTGGGCTTGCCAGGAGCTTCGAGAGATTCGGCGTAAACGAGCGGATGGAGATTTGTGGGAACGATTTCAATTTTCTGGAATCCGGCAGCGCGAAGATTGTCGGCGACCCAACGAGCCGCGCGTTCGATGTCCGGTTTGTGTTCGCTCTTGGCGCTGACACTGGGGATTCGCAAAAATTCGCACAGCTCCGCCAAATGCTTGTCGCGATTACCCTCTATAAATTCAGCAAGGTTCGTCATGGGGCTCCGGGGGGCGATGAGTCCTTTCGAATAAAATCAAACGAAACTTGAAAGCGTGTGTATGTGCAGCGAAATGAGTGCGGACTTACAAGACTGCCCTCGGCTGCTGATTCCTATTCTAGAACCGTGCCTGCCCTGCGCACAAGCGGACGCGGCAGAGAATTCACGGCCAAAAGAAACCCTACAAAAGCTGCGTGGATACAGGATGGCGGTCGGACTTTTGTCTTTGAACGAAGCGTTAGAGGCGGAACGAGAACGACTGATCGGTTCCTTAAGTAGTTCCAAAAGGGAACATAAGCTACTTTTACCAATTTTCTTTACTTGCCTTAAGTACTGTACTTAACTATAGTAAACCATAAAATGACAGGAAACCGCCCGCCTCGGAAGGCGGACCTTCTCTCTGTCTGCGGACGGGCAAGATGCTTCTGAGCAATGGGGGACAACTCATGATATTGCGGACCATTTCAGCGATATTGCTCATTGCGGGATGCCTGTTTATGCCGAAAGCGGCTTGTGCACAGGGGGAGACTACGAGCGCAATCGTCGGGCAAGTGAGCGATGCGAGTGGGGCGGGCATCGCGGGCGCAACCGTAACCATCGTCAATGTAGGCACCGGATTAAGGCGCAGTGCAACTACCGATGAGTCCGGCCGTTTCAACTTTGCCCAGTTGAGTCCCGGCGTATACATGGTCAAAGCGGAAGCGGACGGATTCGAGCCGCGGAAGGATGACGCCGTAACTTCCGGCCTGGGGCAGAAGCAGACTGTCAATTTCATTCTGAAGGTGGCGCAAGCGAAAGAAAGCATCGAGGTAAGAAGCGAAGCCGCGATTCTCAATCCGGAGAATGCAAGCACATCAACGACACTTAACGCAAAGGCGCTTGAGAACCTGCCCAATCCAGGTGGCGATATGACCTATCCGCTACAGTTTGCGGCGGGTGCGCTGGTAAACACGGCGGGCAGCGGGAATGATTTTGTGGGGGGCACGAATGGGTACGGGAACGTGGAGTTCAATGGGCTTCCGGCGCTTTCGAATGGGTACATCGTCGATGGACTTGAAACGAACGATCCACTGACGAACTTGAATAGCGGACTTTCGACAAACCTTGTTTTGGGGCTGAATTCGATCTCGGAAGTGACCGTTAATACGCTTTCGTATGCGGTGGATCAGGGGCGGTATGGAGCGGCGCAGGTAAATTACGTTACAAAATCGGGTTCGAACCAGTTTCACGGGAATCTGTACGAGCTGTGGAACGGGTCGAAGTTCAACGCAGCCAATTTTTTTACGAACGCAACGGCGGGAAACCACAAACCACGGTCGACGGTGAACCATTTCGGCGGCAGCGTGGGCGGGCCGATTGTTCAAGACAAATTATTCTTCTTTTTCGACAGCGAATGGGTCCGGATTGCGCTGCCAATCGTTACAGCGGCTACAATTCCGACGCTGGCATTTCAGAGTTACGTTTTGCAGCAACTGCCCTTGGGCGGGGCCGATGTCTTAACAGGGTCGGTCTACCAGCCAGCCCCGCAGATTGTGCCGTTCTATCAGAAGCTCTTTTCACTTTACCACAACACGAGCGGAACGCCTTTGGCCGTGCTGGGATGCCCGTTCGATGCGGGAGGCGGCTCGCCCGCTATTGCGAATGATGGAAACGGGTGCGCGAACCGGCAGAGCGTTTCGCACTCGAGCGACGATCACGAACAGGTACAGACAGTGCGGATGGACTACAACATCAATGAGAGAAATACGACGTGGTACCGCTTTCAGACGGACAACGGCTTGCAAGCAGCATACACCGATCCCATCAATCCGCTCTTCAACGCCATTTCACCGCAGCCGTTGTATTCCTTTGCGGCCGGATACACGCACGTTTTTTCGCAAAATCTTGTGAATTACTTCAATCCAGCGTTTTCGTGGTATGCGAGTTTGTTTGGACCAAGCGATTTAGAACAGACACTGTCCGCCTTTCCGATTGTATTGCAGGGAAGCGGAGCGAACGCTCCCTTCAGCACGCTGGGAGGACTGGACAACACTTGGGTTCAAGGAAGACGGGCCACGCGGTTCTTCATCAATGACAACCTGGCTTGGAGTCATGGGGCGCACGAATTGCGGTTCGGGACGAACACGCGGATTTTCCGGCTGAATGATTACGACTTCGGTGAGGGATCTGTTCCAACAGTCGTATACACCACGCTGCCACAATATATTTACGGGGTCGCTTCGACGGCGACGGAAACTTTTCCAACCGCGGCGAACGAGCCATTCAACTTTTTGAATCTGGACCTGTATGCGCAGGATACCTGGAAAGTGACGCGGAAGCTGACGTGGACGTTTGGAATACGGGACACGCTCAATTCCAATCCATTAAATCCTCACGAACAAATCGCGAGGCTGGGGGGTTCGTTTGCTTCGATTTCGCATGATGTGAATCAGCCGCTCGACGCGGCGATTCATACTCATCTCGGGACGGTGTTTTCCTCGACGCCGCTGGCGATCTTGCAGCCAAGAACGGCCATCGCTTGGCAGTTTGAGTCCAAGACTTTGCTGCGCGCGGGTTTCGGCCTCTTCAGCGATATTTTACCGGGCAGCATTGCCGATGTTGTTGGAGTGAACCCGCCCTACGTGAAAACTTTTCAGGGCGGCCTGCTTGGAACGGCCGGAGGCACAGCCATTGCGCCGGGAGTGCCGAATAGCGCGGTGGATGCAACAGTGGCTGCGAATCAAACGTTCACGTCGAGATTTCCGCAAGGGCAACTTTCCTGTGCGTCCTCGCAAGCGAATCCGGCGACGTGCCTTGCGCCCGTAGCGATTACGGCAGTGCCAGATGGAGAACTTCATGCGCCATATTTTATGGAGTGGAGTCTTGGCCTGGAGCATCAGCTGGGGAGTACGGGCAGCGTACATGCGCAGTACGTGGGCACGCGGGCGGTAAATCAGCCTTATCTGACGCAAGCAAACGGGTATCAAACCATCTGCGAAGGCTGCTTCGCGCCGTTTCCTTATGCGCAGTCTACCGATCCGCGATTTGGAGCGGTGACGCAATTTGCGACTGGCGCCAACAGCCATTACCACGGATTGCAATTGACGGCGGAGGAGCGCCTTGGAAACGGGTTGACGGGACATGTGAACTACACGTGGAGCCGGTGCATGGACACTGTTTCGAATGGCGGATTCTTGCAATTTTCCGCGGGAGGAATTCTTTCGCCGCTTCCGGAAGATCTGGCGCGCGACTACGGGCCTTGCGATTACGACATTCGGCACAATCTGAATGCGCAATATGTGTATGCGCTGCCTGCTAAAGTGCGAAACCGTGGCCTGGGATACGTGGTAAACGGCTGGCAGATATCGGGAACGGTGTTTTGGCACAGCGGGATTCCGTTTTCGGTGTTGAGCACGCCGTATTCAGCAAACGGAAATGGGATTGTGAACGGAAGCGGACCGCAATTTGCGAGCGTGGTTCCGGGCGTGCCGCTGTATGAGCATGCCCCGATTCCCGGAGTGACCCAGCCGGGGACGGTGCAGTGGCTCAATCCGAATGCATTTGTTTCGGCTGTGGATCCGAGCACGGGGGCGTGTGCGGGCGGAAACAACGTGAACAATTGTCAGTTCGGTAATCTTGGAAGAAACGCTCTGCGCGGCCCCAACTTTACGTGGAGCGACTTCTACCTAACGAAATCGTTTCCGTTGGCGGAGCACTTGAAATTACGGTTTGACACGCAATTTTTCAATGTATTTAACCATCCGAATTTCGGACTGCCGAGCATGGTGCTGGCTGGAATCCCCGCGAAACCTTCGACGCAAACCGGGTTTGGAGCGCTCACTTACGCCACATCTCCGCCGACGGGCTTGCTCGGCGTGGGCTTGGGCGGCGACAGCACGCCTCGAATGATCGCGTTTCAAATGCGTCTGGAATTTTAGGGGCGCGAACCCGAGGCTCTTGGGCCGACGGTGGAGGGCGGTGCTTGTGGGGAACACCTGTCCTGCGGGCCAGTTTACGGTGTTTGTGGAAGAGGCCGATGATGGCGGTATGAACGGAACAACCTCTCCAACCCACCGTCGCAGCGGGCGGGCGTTTCACAAGATGCGGGTGCAGGCGCAAGGCCGCGCGCACAACGGGAAGAAGTTCAAAGAGTCGTGCGAGACCGTGGTGGTGAACGCGCACGGCGGATTGTTGATGATGAAGCATGAGATAGATAACGGGGAGATGCTCGTTTTGACGAACCCGGAGACGCTGGAAGAGCAGGAGTGCCGCGTGGTGTATCAGGGAGAGCCCTGCGAAAGAGGGCAGAGAATTGGTGTGGAATTTTTGACGCCAGCGCCGCGGTTTTGGGGATTGGAATTCAGCGAAATGGCAGCGCGGGGAGACGAAGCGTCAGCCGTTCACTAGCCTCGGAAGGCGGGCCCTTACCGGCTAAACACGCCCGCCATTACAGACACTCGCAAGCAGGCGTCGGTCCTTCCGTTCGCAATTTTCCATCACTAAGTATTTGCGGAAGCGCTCTGCGTTTTTGAGGCGGCTGTGACTGCCCGGCCGCGTCGGATGAACCAAACTCCCAGGCGCCAGAGCAGAAGAACGGCGACAATCGCGGCGTAGGTTAGCGGGCGCAGGACCGCGGATTTCACCAGCCAGTAGTAGTGAATCACACCACAAATGGCGCTGATATAGATGAGCCGATGGAGCATTTGCCAGCGGCGTCCGCCAAGCCGGCGGATCCATCCGGCGGTTGAGGTGAACGCCAGCGGAATCAGCAGAACAAAAGCAGTAAAACCTACGGTGATGAAAGGGCGCTTGGCCACGTCCTTCCACATTGCGGCGAGATCGAAACTCTGGTCGGGACCGAGATAGGTGAGGAAATGGAGGCAGGCATAGAAAAACGCGAATAAGCCTAGCATGCGCCGAAAGCGGATCAGATCGGGGAGCTTGAGGAGTTTGCGGATAGGCGTGATGCAGAGAGTGATGACGAGGAAGCGGAGCGTCCAATCGCCAGTGGTGTGCTGAAGAGTCTCGACTTGATTTGGACCTAGGTTTCCTGCGAGCGAGCGCCACACAAGGATGCCAAACGGCACGAGACAAAGAAGAAAGACGGGAAGTTTCGTCCATTTTTTGGAGAGGAGCGAGGGCACGCTTCGCATCAGCCTCAGTAATATTTCTTCAGATCCATACCGGTGTAGAGGCTGGCAACCTGATCCTGATAGCCGTTGAACATGAGGGTGTTGCGCTTGAAAATTTCGCCGAGGCGGCGTTCTTTGGCTTGTGACCAGCGCGGATGATCGACGGTTGGATTCACGTTGGAATAGAAGCCGTACTCATGAGAGTTAGCAAGATTCCAGGTTGTGGGCGGTTCCTTGGTGACAAATTTGATTTTGACGATGGACTTGATGCTCTTGAAACCATACTTCCAAGGGATGACCATACGCACAGGCGCGCCGTCTTGATTCGGGAGCGGGTCGCCGTACATGCCGATGCAGAGGAGCGTTAGCGGGTTCATGGCTTCGTCAAGGCGGAGGCCTTCCACATAGGGAAAATCGATGCCACCGTATTTGGCTTCGGGCATTTGGCTGGGGTCGTAGAGCGATTCGAAAGCCACGTACTTTGCCTTGTCGGTGGGCTGAACGAGATTTGCGATGACACTCAGAGAAAAACCTATCCAGGGAACGACAATCGACCAGCCCTCCACGCAGCGGTGGCGGTAAATGCGCTCCTCGAGCGGGGCGAGCTTGAGGATTTCGTCCATGGTGAATTTGCGCTTGGTTTTGACTTCGCCCTCGACGGAAACCGTCCAGGGTGAAGTGCGGAATTTTTGGGCGTTCTTCGCGGGAGCGCTTTTATCGACTCCGAATTCGTAGAAATTGTTGTAGTGAGTTACGTCTTCGAGGGAGTTGAGTTTTTCGGTAGTACTGAAGGGGCTTTTCAAGAGATTTGGGTATTTCGCTGCGGCGTAGACCTCGCGCGCCGGGGCGAGGATATCCCACAAGCCCTTGCCGGCAATCGTTGCGGTGCCAGCTATGCCCATGGCTTGAAGGAATTTGCGCCGGTTGAAATAGAGCTCTTTGCGCGTGACGTCGGCGTAGGTAAGTTCAGGTTTCCTTTGAAGCAACATCTATTCCTTGTCCCTTCCTAAAAACGAGCCGGAACGCTCACTTATATAGTACGCACTCGCATTCAGATTGGATGCAAATATTTGCCTGGGGATTCCTGGAAGACCTGCGATTTTGTTGCGGAGCTAAAGGTGGCCGTGCAGGCGGTCCAGTGCGGTTTTCGCGGTGAGAACGCCATGGTATTGGGCTTCTTCGAAGATGGAGATGCTGCTGAGATCGGAATTGGCGAAGAGGAGGCGGCCGTCGCGGCGAGTGAGGCGCCGGCGCTCTTCAGAGAAAACCGAGCCGACAGCGGGGCGGATCATGGCGTGCCCCATGCGCATGACGTCGATGCGCGAGACGCATTGGCGAATGTCGGAGTGGGCGCGCTCGAGGTCGTGGAGGATGGCTTCTTTCCAATAGTTCCAATCTTTTTCGAGGAGACGCTGGCGGTTTTGCGCGGGCGTGCCGTCGGCTAGTGCCCAATAGAAGGTCCAGACGGTGCGCTCGATGTGCGTGCGGAGACTTTGATGCGTGGCGTCGACGTAGCCAAGCGTGGGCGAGTCAAGAAAAACGGTGTCCCAGGTGGGTTCGGCGCCGCGGGAATCGGGGAGACGTTCGAGCGTGAGGTTGGCGGTGAGCCAGGGGGAATAGATGAAATCGTGGAGGCGGGGAAAGCCATCGACCAGGTAAGGAGCGAGGAATGTAGGTGCGGCGAAGATTGCGAATTCGGATTGAAATTCGGTGTCACCAGCGAAAACGCGGACGCCACGTTTTGTTTCGGAAATACGGTGGACCATTTGATTGGTGCGAACATTTTCGCCGACTTGTTCGAGAAGGCGGCGCGTGATCCAGCCGTTGCCTTCGGGCCAGGTGAGCGGGCCTTTTTCTTCGGCTTCGCGGGAGGAAAAATAGTGGACGCCGGCCCACGCGGAGGTGTCCTTGGCGAGCGCGCCGTAATCGTCGCGGCAGGCGTAGTTCATGTACCAGTTCACGAGGCGCGAATCGCAGCCTTGCTGCTGGAGCCAGTCGGAAAAAGAGAGGCGATCCAAATCCTGGAACTTGGAGGAGCGGCCGAGTTCGAGAGGAATTGTGAATGCACCGCTTGCGCGAAATTTTGCGAAGAGATCTTCAAGATGTTGAAACTGGTCGCGATCTTTTTGCGTTAGGCCGATGGCGGGTTCGAGGCCGTCTTGCCAGCGACCGTAGAGAAAGAGGCGCTCTTGAGGCGCGAAGCAGAGGTTGCGCTCCTCCCACTGGCCATTTTTTAGAACACCGAGATCTTCGAATAGTTCGCGAACGTATTCGGCTTTGGGACCTGGCACGGGGACGTAGTGCGCGGCCCAGGGATAGGCAGTGACTTCGTTTTCGCCCCAGCGAGCATTGCCTCCAGCTTGGGGATTCATTTCGAGGAGGACGAAATTGGTGAAGCCGCGTTTGCGCAGACGCCAGGCGGCGCTGAGGCCGGCGATGCCGCCGCCAACTATGACAACCGGAAATTTCTCGAGGCGCTTTGGCGCGGGAAACGAGGCGCGGTCGCGCAGGAGATGACCCATTTGAAAGGAATCGTTGACGAAAGAGCCGACGATGGGGCGATCCGTTTTAAGGGAGAGTCCGACGAGGGCTGCGCTGCCGGCGCGGAGAAACTTGCGGCGTCCAACCTTCAATGACTGATGTCCTTCCAATCGTTTTCGTACATGCGGACGAGGACCTGGCTGTTCAGTTGATTGGAAGGCATGGGGAGCGGGGCCATGTCCGGCGGAAATTGGAAGAGAGCGGGCAAGCCTTCGACGTTGATGAAACGGAGGCCACTGGGCAGAGAAGTTGGAGGAATATATTCGTGAGTGGACCCGAGGACAAAGCCCCACTCGCCGAAGCTAGGAACGTACACGTGATATGGATACGTTTGCAGGCCAGCCTGCTTGAGCGTTTGCGCGATGCACCAGAAAGAGTCGCGGGCGAACATGGGCGAAGTGCTTTGCACGACCATGAGGCCTTGGGCGCTGAGGTGGCGGGCTGCCGCGCGATAAAACGCGGTCGTGTACAGCTTGCCGAGGGAATAGTTGGTAGGGTCTGGGAAATCGATGACGATGAAATCGAAACTGTCGTTGTTCGAATCGACCCAGGGAAATGCATCGGCGTTGATGATGTGAACGCGCGGCGAGAGGAAGGATTTATCGTTGAGCTTGGTGAGCATGGGATGCGTGGAGAAGAGTTTGGTCATTTCGGGGTCGAGATCGACGAGGGTGATGCTTTCGATTTGGGGATATTTCAGTATTTCGCGGACGGCGAGGCCGTCGCCGCCACCAAGAACTAAAACTCGGTGCGGAACGGGAACGGTTGCGAGGCCGGGATGGATGAGAGCTTCGTGATAGCGGTATTCGTCGCGTGAGCTGAATTGGAGATGGCTGTTGAGGAAGAGGCGAAGATCGTCTTTGAAGCGAGTGAGGACGAGATGCTGGTAGCGCGTGTCGCGAGCGAAGATGATGTCGTCGGCGTAGATGTTATCTTCGGCGGTGGCAGTGATGCGGCGGGCATCCGCCATGCCGATTCCTAATGCGCATAAGACGACGACGCAGGCTACGCGCAGAGTACGCGAGCCGGAAAGCTGCGAGGAGAACAAATACGTGGTCCAGAGGGCGACACCGGCGTTGACGAGGCCAAAAAGCATGGCGGAGCGGACGAGGCCGAGACGGGGCACGAGAAGAATGGGAAAAAGCAGAGAAGCACCGAGAGCGCCGAGATAATCGAAGGTGAGGACGTGGGCGATGACGTCGCGGAATTCGTAGCGGTCGCGCACGATGCGCATGAGCAACGGAATCTCCAGTCCGACGAGCACACCCATGACGATCACGAGAGCATAGAGAATCAGCTCGAAGCCCTGCGTGAAGGCGAAGGCCAACATCAATAGCGCGGAAGAAAAACCGCCGATCACGCCGAGCAAAAGCTCAATCCAGACGAAGCGATAAACGAGGCCGCGGTTTAGGTAACGCGAAAGAGCGCTGCCGATGCCCATGGCGAAGAGGTAGGTGCCGATGATGGTGGAGAACTGAAAGACGCTGTCGCCGACGAGATAGCTCGCGAGCGTGCCCGCAACGAGCTCATAGATAAGCCCGCACGCCGCCACCAGCAGCACCGAAATGAAGAGCAGAATGCCCATGCGCTAATGAATAGCCGCGGCAATGATGATGCAGATGCCGAGGGACATGGCGCCGACCAAAATAGCCAGGGCCATGTTGTGCTCCTGGACAATTTCCTTCCAGAGATGATACGGCGTCAGCTTATCCATCACCACAAACGCGATGATGAAGATGAGCATGCCGATAAAAGCGAACACGAGTGCAGCAATGACGTTGCCGAGCGGAACGAGGTTCATCTTATTTGCCTCCGGTGTAATGGTGATAGAAGCCGTAGACGGAACGATAGGAGCCGGGATTATCACGAACGGACTTGGGGACATTCTTCAACTGGTTGATCCTGTCGAGGCTCCAGCCTTGATATTGGGCGAAGCCAGTGCCTCCGAGGACCAGGAATCCGTATGCGAGATAGACTTTTCTAAACATTGTTCATTCCTCCGAATTCCCGAGCTGAATCAGCATCGGCGGATGATCGCTCTCGGACCAGCGAGCGCGTTCGAAACTGATGGAACGCCAGGTGATGGCGATGGCCGGTAGCAACAGCGCCAAAAAAGCAATCCCGAAAAAACCTGGGACGGTGACGTTTCGCTTCGCTTCCACTGAATAGGAGATAGGACGGTGATTAGGATCGACCTCGGGCTCAATGCGCAAATAATAATGACCTGCGGGGACACTGGGAATAACGACGCTATCCTTCTGGCTGCCCTCGGTCCACGAACCATCGCTGTCATAACCCGAGTAATAGCTGACTTCGCGGCCGAAATCCCACGCCTGGCCGGTGTCCTGATTGATCAGCGCGTAATTGAGATAGATCCAGGAGTTTGAGACATTGGCGGAAGTTGTGACTTCCACATTGGAGGTCCGGCCTGCCAAATCAAACGGCTGGGTGACGAAGGAAGCTTCGCCCTTCGGCTCACCGGAGTTCAGTAAATAAGTGGATTCGAACGCCGTGCCTTTGTTCGAAATGAGATCAAATCCGGCCATCAGCACGACCAGGAAAATGGCGAACGCGAGAAAGGCGCCCCAAATGCCTTTGACATTTTCGCTGACCGGCGACGGCTGATTTTCGTAGACGCCGACCGCTTCCGGCGGGGCCCCAGGCAGATTGAATGATTTCCAGATATCGGCGCCATACATGTACTCGCCGAGAGACCAGGTCACTTCGTTGGCGCTTTTTTCCGCGGAGAGGACACGCGGCGGCTTGACGTATTCGGTGACCGCCGCATGTTCGCCGACGCGTACCTGCCAAGGAAATTCGCCAAGGACGAAGTTTGTTGTGGCGTCGGAAGATTGAAAGTGCTTGTAGATCTCACCTAGGTAATTGGCCGCGGCGAACTGGACGATAGGAAGTTCCTTGCAGACGCTGATGTCGTTCCAATGGCCATTATATTCGGTGAGATAGCGAATGGCTTTGTAAGGGTTGAAGAGGACATATTCATGCCAGCTATAGCGAATGCCTTCGACTGTGATGCTTCGACGCTGGAAGCCAATGACTTCGTAATCCGTGCCGCGAAGTTTGCCGCGCGTGCCGAGCGGAATGAGGGGTCGCACTTCGCCGGTAACGGCCTCGAATTTTTGCAGGATCTGAAGATTTGGGTCTTTAGCATCCAGAATGGAATGGCAGCTCTCGCAAACGACGGTTTCGGCGTGCCCGAGCGCGCGTAAAGTGATGGCTGCTCCGCATTGCGGACAGTTCAACGCCTTCGCTTGCGGCTTTGGTGGAGTCGAGAGTGGCGGCGTTCCTGCGCTCATCACCAGCCCTCGAAGCTGCGGAGATTTTTAAGCTTGAGATCGTCGAACTCAACGAATTCGCCCAAATAGAGAGCAGGCTGGTCGCCGCTGAAATCGAGCGTGGCGAATTTGCCGGTTTGGCTGCGAAGGTCGGCGAACGTAACGTCCGTCTTGTCCCAATACTGGAAAGGCAGCTCGCCTTCGACGCCGCGGTAGTGCGCTGGGGTAATCACGCTCACGGTGTAGCTCTGATTGTTCCAGGTGTATTGCTGTCCAACCTTCACTTGGCCAGCAGTGGGCAAACCGGTGGTGTTGCTGACAAAAGAAATCGCGTATTCATTCTGAGCATCGGAAAGCCAGCCGCTCGTGCCGTCGTTCATCGTGAAGTGCCATTCGTTCCAGCCGCCCTGGTCGTACTCATAAAGAATGCGGCCACCGACGACGAAAGCTTTATTCCGATAAATGCCTTCCGTGTTGAGCTGAATTGGCGAACTGTCCGGCGGAAGATCGGCCACCTGGCCGACTCTCTTGAGATCGACATCGGTGCGCACGAGAATGCTTTTGCAATACTGGCAGACTGTCTGAACGCTGCTGGACCATTGGAAGACAATTTTCGCGCCGCAGTTGGGACAGTTCGAGACGGGCTGAGTCATCGTCCGCGGCTCACTTGTTGCACAAAAAGTCCTCTCAAAACTCTAGTCGCTGGCTGCTTGGTGGCGCGCCACCTCGTACGGACGCGCAAGACGCCTAACGGAAACGGTCCGTGCATGGAAAAGCTGCTGGAGCGCGGCTTCAAAATTCCATTCGGTGCGCGGAACGCAGCAAAAAAGATTCAGGCACAGCGAATTGTGTTCGGGAAAGGTGTGGCAAGCGATGTGGGATTCTGCAAGCAGGCAAAGGCCGGTGATGCCGCCAGTGCCTGGGAATTGATGCCATTGAGTTTCGCCGACGGGGCGCAACTTCATGCCGCGAATCATCCCATGAAAGAGTGTTTCGACCGCGCGGAGATCGCGCAGCGAATCCGATGAGCAACCGAAGGCCTCGACGACCCATTCGATTCCGCTCATGCCTGCGTCACCACTACGCTTGAGGCTTCCCGCATTCCGGGCAGAATTTGCTGGTGCGCGGGATGGGCTTGCCGCACTCGCCGCAGAATTTTGTAGTGGCACTTGCTGCGCCCGCGGCGGCTGGAGCCGCGCCACCGCCGGCAGGAGCAAGCGAGGTGGATTGCTTCACCGCGTCCATCATGGCCTGGCCCATCGCGACGCCCGCGCCAAGTCCGGCCCCCACTCCGACTGCTCCGCCACCTTCATTCCCGGCGGCAATCGGAATCGCTTGCGCCACTTGATACTGCGTGAACTTGCCCATGTCGCCGAGCACGTTCATGCTGATGCGCTGGTCGAGCACTTTCTGAAGCTCTTCGGGGAGTGAGAGATTTTCGACGACGAAGGTATCGAGCGACAGGCCGTAGTCCGTAAATGCGGGCTTGAGCTGCTCGCTGATTTTTTCGGCAATTGCGCCCTGGCTGGCCGCCATGTCAAGAAACGGCACCTGGCTGCCGGCAAAAGCGTCCGTCATTTTGGCGATGATGGTGTTGCGCAACTGGCCTTCGAGATCAGCGACGTGGTAGATATCGCGCGTCCCGCTGATTTTCGAGTAGAACGATTTCACATCGCTGATGTGGTAGGAATAAATTCCGAAGCCGCGCAAGCGAATCGCGCCGAATTCTTTGTCGCGAATGGTGATAGGGTTTTGCGTGCCCCAGTGCTGGTCAGTCTGAATGCGCGATGAGAAGAAATAAACATCGGACTTGAACGGCGACTGAAACTTCTTGTCCCAGTTCTTGAGATAAGTGAGAATCGGAAGCGTATTGGTATTGAGCGTGTAAAGTCCAGGAGCGAAAGCGTCCGCCACTTTTCCTTCATTCACGAACACGGCGAGCTGCGAATCGCGAACTGTGAGCTTGCCACCATTCTGGATTTCGCGGTCTTGCATCGGGTAGCGGTAGGCAAGAATGCCGTCTTCCGGCTCCGTCCAATCGATGACATCAATCCACTGTTTGGAAATAAAATCGCGAAGACTCATGAGGGACCTCCGCTGCCAAGGCGGCTGAATGAATACTCAGCCATCAGATAGAGGCGATGCTACGGTGCGGCTCGAGTCATGTCAATGCTATTTGAAAAAAGGTGGTGGCGAAATATTGCGATTCGTTATGACGAATGAATACTTCGATATTTCGAGTGTTACAAATTCTGGTCTAGCTCACAGAGTCGGCTAGATATAGTCTCGCTGTGGCTTGCGTTGGCGCTGATTCAGCCCTCAGAAATCGTGGCTTATTCCTTGGAAATGTCCTTAGCGGATTCCATGATCCCCGTCGCGTGCAGACCTTTGGAGTCGTCCAGTTGGAGATTCACCACTCCACTCTCAGTGAGAGCAAAGTGGAATTTTGCTTCGGACAGTGCGTCAGCCCAGAAGCTTCCCTGGTTTTTGGCGCTTGAGGTATACCCGCCTGCGAACGCCTGCTCTACACAAGGAGCCTGCGCGCGGCAGAGACTCATCTGCCCGCTGTGTAACTGCCCCGCCCCGTCGGCGACAAACTTGCCCGCCACGGACAACGTACCATCGAAGTCAGAGCCGCTCACTAGAAAAGTGTAGTTGCCCCGCAAATTTTCCTGCGTCTCGACCGCAGGGGTAATAGTCACCTGCGCTGCGCCAGCGGCAAGCGCGTCGATCTCCGCGGAAGCTGTGACAGTGATTGGATTGGGGTTCGGTATGACTCCCGGAGCGATGTAGAAACCTTTTGCGCTAATCGAACCGCAATCCTGTTCAACGGCGCAGGGAGGGCCCCCCAGACGCCAGGTAACTTGCGTATTGGAGGTGCCGGTCACTGTTGTAGTGAACTGTTGCGTGCTGTATGCAGAAAGGCTGGCACTAGAGGGAGAAACGGTCACGGTGACCGGTGCCGCTTTGCTTGCTTCCAGAGCTCTCAGTAGATCCTTGGTCTTAAAGTGACAACCTGAGCTGAACAGGGCTAAGCCTGCCAGAAGAACTGCACATTTTCGCATTCCCGCTCCGTCTTCGAACTTAGGTGGGCAATAGCAGGCCTGTGAAATCGTAGCTTGGATTCCCACTATCGCTCAGGGATTCCGAAGGCGATTCCGAAACAGCATGTGCAAGTTGCCACCTCTTGTTCGTCGCGCATGGCGAGAGAGCTTTTTGGTCACTCCACCATACTTGTGACCATACGCTGCACCGGCACGAATGTGGGTTCTAAGTTTGGGCGTCGCGAAATTCGAAGGACTGCTACAAACCAGCCCCGCCCGTCTCCAAAATGCAGCCTTGGCGAACGTCTCACAAATTGGCCGCTAACTCACAGTACGTTAGAATTAAAAACAGTGGAGTGACGAGATGCCGACTTCCCAGTCCTGATCCGCTCGGCAATACCAGAAGCAGGCGCAGGACCTGCTCGATGTCCACGAGGGCTGGGCACGCGGATTATTTCCGGTTGGCCGCTAAAGCCGACAATTCGCCGACAAACTGTCAGAATAAGCTTCGTTCGGACACTGCTTCGAGATGCAGTAGATATACGACAAGCGCGCCCTATGGACCCATGAACCACTTACGTTTCATTTTTCCCAGTAAGCAATCTGCTGAATTCATTTCTGTATCCAAACTTTGCTTCCGGCATCAAAGTGGTTGCAGCACGATATCGCCACAACAGGCAAGGAGTGATAAGCATGAATTCCAAGCAAGTGGTTCTCATCACCGGCTCCAGCACTGGCTTCGGCAGACTGTTCACGGAAACCCTGGCGCGTAAAGGGCACACTGTTTTCGCCACGATGCGTGATCCCGGAGGTCGGAATGCCAAGAATGCCGCCGAAATACGCACGCTTGCGCAAAAGGAGTCACTGCCAATCCACGTCCTTGAATTAGACGTGACCGATGATGCCTCGGTGGGGCGGGCTGTGGATGCCGCCGTCGCCAAAGCAGGACGCATCGATGTGGCTATCAACAACGCTGGCTATTACCTGGGGGGGCTGGCCGAAGCGGTCACCACCGAACAAGCGCAGCGCCTGATGGACACGAATTTTCTTGGCCCGGTGCGCATAAATCGCGCGGTGCTTCCGCACATGCGGCGCCAACGCAGCGGCCTGCTCATGCACATCAGCAGCGGCGCCGGCCGCGTGGTTCTTCCTTCCGCGGGTTTCTATTGCGCCAGTAAATTTGCACTCGAGGCGCTGGCCGAGTCGTACAGCTACGAACTTGCCGCGCAAGGAATTGAATCCGTGATTGTCGAACCCGGGGCTTATGAGACTGCTGTCTTCGGCAACACCGTAACGGCTGCCGATGTGGCTCGGACCAATACGTATGGCGCTGCCAAGGAGTTTCCGGCGAAGTTAAACGGGGCACTTTTATCCACGGTCGGCAACGCTCAAGAAGTCGCGGACGCCGTTCTGCGGATTGTTGAAACTCCCGCGGGAGAGAAGCAGCTGAGGTATCGGATTAGCGCCGCAAGCTTCGGTGTTGACGAGATCAACGCCCTCTCAAAGCAAGTGCAAGCCAGCATGCTAGAAGCCTTCGGTATCGCAGCCGACACCAAATTCCTCAAAGGTAAAGCCGTCGGCTCCGTCTAGCTCTCTCTTGCACGAACAACCTTCTGGAGGGGTCCGTCAACAAAAAGATTTGCGCTCACGTGGCGCCTCCCTGCCTTGCAAGCTCCAGTAGCACAAAAGTGCGATTACTCGTGAGAAGTCGAGAAGGGTTTACCTATCCGCCCGACGTCGCGGCTCGCGACGTTCGGTGTGCCACCAGGTCGAGAAAATCTGTCGCGTCGTGCCGACGAAGTAGCAGGGCGCTCGCCTGGTAAGCGCGCCGCGCCGGGGTTTTGTTAGAGGCTCTTAGGACGTTGAGGACCGTAGTCCGATGACGAGATGCCGGTCTCTACGCTTTGGGTCCTTAACTATTCATCTACGTTCTTGACTTCTATAAGCCACCAACATAAAAACCACGAATGCTAGGGTTCTGTGCAGAGAAATAGTTGAAATCGGAAATTCCGGCTAATATAACGCCACGCGTTCGGGCTCCAAAGATTTCAAATGGAGGCAAATAGAGTGATGAAGACCCTTCTCTTGCCAGTGATCCTGCTCTCGCTCGTTTTAGAGGTGCAGGCAAATGGACAGACACCGAACGAGCCTGCGCTGCCATACACGCCGAGCCTCGATGTGAACTCGATGGACAAGTCCATCGATCCCTGCTCGAACTTCTACCAGTACGCGTGCGGAGGATGGCGAAAGAAGAATCCCATCCCTCCGGACCAGACCTCCTGGAGTGTTTACGAGAAACTTTACCAGGACAATCTGAACTTTCTGCGCAGAATCCTGGAGCAGGCGTCGAGCAGCACGAATCAACGCGACGCGGTGACGCAACAGATCGGAGACTTCTATGCCGCTTGCGAGGACGAAGCGGGCATCGAGAAAAGCGGGTCGGACCCCATCAAGCCGGAATTGGAAGCCATAGCGCATTTGAACTCGGTGCGCGAGCTGGCGCCACTTGTGGCGCGGCTGCAGATGGCGACCGGCGGGTACAGGTCCATTCTCTTCCTGGGCGGGTCGGATCAGGATCCAGACGATTCGGAGCACATGATTGCCTCGCTGGATCAGGGCGGATTGGGGCTGCCGGACCGCGACTACTACACGAAAGAGGATGCCAAATCGAAGGAGACGCGCG
>Ga0209446_1000118_pt1 | contig 20287 bp, 16 predicted proteins | sample BogFormECP04_OM2_FD_188242 | JGI IMG/M metagenome (GOLD analysis project Ga0209446, IMG submission 188242) | Bog forest soil microbial communities from Calvert Island, British Columbia, Canada - ECP04_OM2 (SPAdes) (version 2) | ecosystem: Environmental > Aquatic > Freshwater > Wetlands > Bog ... | reverse complement strand
ATCCTCCGGATGAAGGCGCTGGAGCCGTTCATCCCAGCCTGGCATACCCTTTTCCGGATTGAAACCATATATGCGATACCATTCATCGGAGAGATGTAAGGCGTCCCCTCCTGCCACCTTCCATACCCAACTCCCGGTGTGCGTGAGCCGTTGGGCTTCCTCAAGATACATCTCGCTGTGCTGCAACGTCTCGTAGAGAGAACGTAATCTCGTCGCGGTATCGTTGAAAACCTGACCAAGTTGAGCAATTTCGTCATCGCCAATCACCGGCACCTGGTGCTGAAACTCTCCGCGGGCCAACGCTTTCGAGCCTTCGACGAGCAGCCCAAGCGGCCCGGTGATACTGCGAGTAATGGCCAAACCCAGGAAAGCTGCGATGAGCAAGGTAAAGACGGCGGTAAGCGGGACAATCAGAAGAACTCGTCTTTGTAAGAGCACAACTTGCAAAGCGGCTTCTGTTTGGTCCTCGGTAACTTGTTGAGCGATGTTTTTGACCAAAGCCGAAGACCTGGATTCCAGAGGCCGGATTTGGTTGGCTAGGCGTAGGCGAACGGCCTGCCAGTCCCCCGATTTGGCCAAGTCTGTGATGGACCCGAGCTCCGCCGGCAGCTCGTCCTGAATCGCCTCTAGGGTAGGCAGCAACGAAGGGTCCAGTTTTAGCTCCGTTGGGAAATTCGAGAGGGCATTTCTAGTGCGCCGATTCTCCTCGAGGAGGTCGTTGCGGAGAAGTTCCACTTCGGTCACGAGTTCGCCGGTGTTTTCAGAATGCGCAAGCGCATCGAGGCGCTCATAAAACGACATGAGATTGGTATGGGCTTGCAAGACGACAATCAACTCTTGGTCGACGCCGTTCAGCCGCTCAGCTTGAACCCGAGCCCGATGGAATTGCCAAAGCAAAACCGCGTTTCCCAGCAACATCGCAAGGATGATGAAGACAAAGCAAAGCGTCAAACGAGGACCGATGTGGAGCCGATGAAGGCGAAACAATCTCTTGCCAGTTCGTTTCGCCCATCCGGCAGGTTTCGCAACCACTGGTGACTCCCTATTGCTTGCCTCGAGTACGATTGGCCGAGACCACTCGAGCACGGACTCGAGGCCAAGACATATCAAATGACATGCGAAACCTTCAGAAACTTTTTTCGCGAGAAGATCAATTCAGCTTGGAGGGCGGTCCCGGACTGAATCCGGTTATTTCCACCAATCGCTTCTCCAAGTCCGCAGCAGCCACATACGGAATCTTTTCGCCTGTCAAGACGGACCGTACGGCGCCGATGTACGCCCTGCTGACCTGTTCGTATTTCTCTCCAGCAACTATGGAAGGACGCGCAACCAGTCCGGCCCCGTGTTGATTAAGTTTGGCAAGCTGGGGATACGGATCTAACATCTCCGGAAGTTCGTAGAACTCAACTTCGTCAGGGGGCACGGTATGTTCCTTACCACTCGTAAGCTGGGCATCTTCTCGCAGAAGAAATCGGATAAGCTCAAGCGCTTCGCGAGGGTGTGCTGAAGTTCGGGAAATCGCCAAACCGTTTCCACCCAAGGTGCTTTCTCGCCCTGCTGTGCCGCCCGGAACGCTGGTTAGTCCAATCTGGGCGGAATTGCCCGTGGAAGCAGGCGAAGGCGACCTCGAAAAAGGCCAGCCCCCAGTGATCACACTATAATCGGATTGCCAACCGCGAAGGAAGGCGGCATTTCCAGAGCCCCAGAGGTTCTGGGCGTCCCACAATCCGTAGGCCGTCACCCCAGGCGGTGAAATGGAACCCACCCAACGCGCGGCGCGTTGCCATGCGCGAATCACTTGTGGGTTATTCACGCTGATTGTGCGGTCATCTTCGATGATTCGCCCGCCGGCTTCGCTGATCTGCCATTCCAAGCCGCCGCAGGTCAGATCTTCGGTGACGCCCCCTTGCCATACGTAGCCCCAAAAGTCTTTCTCGCCCTTGGCCCTTTCACCCGCTTGAATGCGAGCGGCCATCTTCTCAAGCTCATCCCAAGTTTGGGGGGGCTCCCGATAACCGTACTTTCGCAAAAGATTCGGACGATAATATAAAACACTAATATAGGCGTGATGCGGTATAGCAACCAGCTTGTCACCCACGGTGTAGCTGGCGAGCACGACGCGATTTTGCGAGGAAAGCTCGTCAGCAAAGTAGGGCTTTAGGTCCATGAGATATGGGTTCAATATACCGGACCAGATCACGTCAATGCTTACTACATCTGGAGTGGCGGCACCTTTCTGAAGCAGCCCGCGCCACAGAGCGAGTTGATTGAGAGAGCCGTCAGGCCGAGGAAGGCGATTTACTTGGATCCCAGTTTTTCTTGTGAATTCCTGTAACTCGCGTCCCAATCCGGGGTTCAGAGTGGAGGTATCCCACTCCACATCCAGAAACGTGACAGTTACCGGTTCGCGAGAAGATGGCTGGCAGCCGGGCAAGGCGAGCATTAGCAACAAAACGGCCGCCCCGGCGATCTTGTTGAAGGCAGCCAATTTAGATGAGTTGGCCAGGGTCACAAACCTACTCGATGGTCTGATGATTCTGGACCTGGTTGCCATGTTCGATCATCCAGCGTCGAGAGCGCAAAGTGTACCGCAAAAAGGGTGTCTCTCCATAGAGACCACAAGCCAAAGCTAGTAGGTCGACCGGAGAGCCCTGCCGTTCAACGTCTTTTGGCCTCTTGGCCTCTCAAGACCATGCAAGTCGAGGCTGCTTTTGCGACCAGCATTGCATTTTCGTCGGTGATTTCACACTCTACGTAGCCAACAGTGCTTCCCCGACGCACCACTTTACCTTCGGCTTTCAAGAGAGTCTTCCATACCGGACGGAAGAAGTTAATCTTTAGTTCAACGGTGGTGAAGGATTCGTCGGTGGCAAGAGTGCTCGCAAAGGCTATCCCCATGGCGGCGTCAGCGATGTCGCACAGGATTCCTCCGTGGAGTGTGCCCATGGGGTTAGCGTGCTGCGGTCCCGCAGCCAGCATCACAACGGAGCGACCATCCCCGGCTTCTTTTGTTTCAAAGCCAATCAGGTGGCCCACTGGCATGTCATTTCCTTTGGCCTTGCTCCAGGAATCGGGTTGGAGGCTTGCTTCCGGCGCACTCATGTTTTCTCCGTCAAGGCTTTGGACTCCTTCGCGCGAATATTCGTTTCAAACGAGATTCTACGCCTTATGGGCGTCTCATAATGGGCGATTGCCGAACCAGCCTACATGACATAGGAGCCGGTCGGCTTGTGAGCGCTCGGTAGCATGGTACTCTCCGGATCGAATGGCCACATAAGCATCAGAGGGGACCTACTTCAATGGGCAGGCTCGTAGTGTCATCGGGATCAGAATCGCTGCGTTGCATGGTCGCCACAACCAACATAGGAACAGTAGTCATCTCTTACACAGCATCATCAGAACAAACATCGCAGGCAGATATACGATCGGAGCAAAAAGCAACTATCGAGCCGCAACATTCGACCCGCGAAAAGCAAAACGCATGGCGCACGAAGAAACGAAGAAGTTGAGCGCAAGGGTCCCGAAGCGATAGCGGAGGCGCAACTCGCCTGGGTCGCATTTGGCGCTGCACTGAACGATGTGGTTAGGTGTCGGCGCTGACCTCACGCACTAACGGCTTGCTATCAAATCGCCACAGAAATGAAAGGTCCAGGCTTACTCGGCAAAAATAGTCCCGCGTTGCCCCGGACGGTTTCCATGACTGTTGTAGCGAGCATGCTAAGAGCTAGCCGAAATCATTCAGTGGGACTAGCTGTCATCTGTGTGACATAGTGGTGTCAGCACCAAACCAAACGATGCAGATTGAGCCGAATAAGGCTGCGCGCTTTCGGCTTTCAACCGAAGGGTTCCAGTGATATTGTCAACCGCCACGTGAGTCTTAACGAGGCTTCAAGAGGCCCCTGTGGATAGCACTCCTGCTCACGGGGCAGGCGTACAGCCCATTACGCAAAGAGCTTCATGTTGTTTGCACAGAACGTCCGAGCATCATCCGACAGCCGAATATCCTCACTTCCCTGTTCCCAAAATTGCCGCGCTGCCTCGCGTGCATCCTCCCAAACTTCCAATGTATTCGCAGTCGCGTGCGGCAGCATAAGTTCGCGAGGTGGCACTTGGCCATCGGCGGTGGGCGCATACAGCATTGAGACTTGATCGAATGCTGGAGCTAGACGCAAATGAGATCCTTCTGTAAAGAACAGTATGTTGTACTGATGCCGATCCGTGTTGGCGATGAGCGCTCCAAAAGCGTCAAGCCAGCAAAGCCGTTGGGCATCTTCATCACTCAAACGTCGTGCATCTTTCAGTGACATGGCGGCGCGGGACCACGAGTCCGCGAGATCGTCGTGAACAGCCGCAAGACTTAAGACTGCGATCCTCCCGCGCAACCCCGAGCGATCAAATCGCTCGCTTTCCAGAAACCAATAGTCGGGCGTTTCGATGACGTTTGTATGCGCGGCCGGTATTCCGTGTGACGCTACGACTTGCAAAGCAATTCCTTCTAAGATCAGCAGATCGCACCAGCGCCTGGCGACCACATCGCCTGTTCCTCCGCGCCCAGCAAATTTCACGAGCATATGGTGGTCGTCAACCAGCACTCCGAACTTCGGCCGCTCTCCGCCTGCGGAGGAGCCGGGCGGATGACCTGCGATGGTAGCCTCTGCAAGAGCCGGGTAATCGTCGCGGCTTCTGGAAACGGGCCCAAGTGCCTGCCATCGAGCGAAGGATTCTTCGCCGACAATCAAATTGCCTGGAAAATCTTCTCCCCGCCGAGACATCGCAAGCAAAATGTGATGGTCAGACCAGTCCGATAATCGGGACGGTAGCCTGAGATCGGCGTGAGCGGCCGCGAAATGTCGGCCCAAGAAACCAGAAGGGCGAGCGTCAACCAATTCGACGGGAAGCCCACCGACGACCATGGCCATGGGCATCCAGGCTGACTGATGAGCAGCAAGTGTAATGAGCTCCCCCGCGGAGATCGCTGTGCCCGATTCGGTTATTCGGAATAACGGAAACCGTGAGCTTCCCAGGTTCGGCCACAGCTGACGCAAGCCATATTGGGTCGCCCTACCTCGACCTATTCGCAGGATCTCCGGCCCAGCCTCTCTCACCATGCGCATAAGTGTCGCGGGCGAGATACCCAGCCGCTCTCGGAGGTCCGCCGCAGGTAAGACCCCACGGTTCAGTTCGCTTACAACGCCACTTGCCATGAAACGATTATATACGAGCAACAGTCTCTATTTTGTGCTTTATTTTCATATTGTTAAAACTAGCTTCTAACAATTTGTGAAATGATTTGTGAAACGATTCTAAGCACATTAAGGTCGACCCCAGCGCGGGACTGTTGAGCTCTCGTGAGTCCACCAAGGAAGGGCATTTGCAACTTCCGCACTGCGCAGCGCGGTGGCGGGGAGTCTCGCTTAAATCTGGAGAACTATTTATTCGCGAACGGCTTGGCCGCAACACCTGCTCACGAGGCAGAAGCATCCCGGGTTGAAACCTGGAGTATGGGCCGTGGGCTTTCGATCCGCCACCCTTCCCTGCCACGTTGAATCCTCGACTCCAGATATACGCAGAGTCCTAACGTATCCACGGCCCACCGGGATTCCACAAAGACTGAAACCCATCTTCGGTTACGGCCGCAGTTTATACCGGTCCAGCAAAACCTCGTACTATTCTTATGATGTCATTCAGGTTTGCATAATCTGTTCAGAATCTGCTCCTGCGAAGAAATGCCTTCCACTGCGCAGCCTTTCCCGGTACCAACGCGAAGTCGTCCGAAAGGCCAATGGGCAGAGGCTCGACTTCCGTGGAACGTCGTTTGAATGTCGCTCTGACTGCTCGATGAAGAACGGCACCATCGAACTCGTATAGCTGTGACAGCAACATCAGATCGAAATAGTCTTTCATCCGGCTATTCAGAACTCCGAGAACGGTAATCGCTTCCAGTTTTTCTGCAACCACTGTCTCTCTGGGATACGCAAGCAATTTGGGGACAGGAAATTCAAGCAGAACCGGATATTCAATCTCAGTCGGGCGAGGGACGATTGAGTCGCCAAATCCGATGTCGATTTGCACAACTAGCCTGGCCTTCGACACCGTAGCAGTTAGGCGAACCCGCGCTCCTTCGTACTCCGCGTCCTCTTTGATTCTCTGGATTTCAATGGTCTCTTCCCTGAACTCTACCCCATCCTGTTCCACCCCAAGACCGCATATCTCCTCAACAACGACTCGTATGTGTTCGAGACTGTTGTCGGTCCGACCCATCAGATCAATGTCCATCGTCGGCCTCGACTGTGGCGCTCTCCAAGCAGACAGTAATAGGGCGCCTTTCAAAATGAACGAGTCACGGAACTGTGATTTCGACAATCGGTACAGGAATCGTTCCATCGCAAAGTATTGGAGAAGTTCCTGAAAGGGCCTCCCTTGTTCGTGTGCTTGATTCAGCAAGCGCTGACGCACGGAAGCTCCGATATCTCTTTTGCTCACAGCGTAGCCTCAAGATAGGGGCGGATGATCCTCTCCACACGGCAGATGCGCGCATAGCGCACGAGTTCCCGAAAGTCTGGCTTTTTCTTCAGTTCCCGGAATCGCCGCAGGGCTTCAACAGCGACATCCAGACCAATTTTATTGCGATACTTGAAACAGTCGGCTACCGTCTTCGCAGCTGAATAGATTCGGATGGGAACCTCGTCGATTCGAACTAGCTCAACTCCTGCGCTGAACGCCGGCTCGGAATACCAGAAGACTCGGATAGGAAGAGTATCCACCTTCGGCATCTGTCCATGGCTGGGTATGGCAAGATCAATGCTGTGGGGGACCTGTGTTGTCATATCATGATGAGCCAGCGCGGATATCAGGCACACTACTGCATTGGGGGCACGAATCGCCACGGTCACCCAGTCTGGATTAGTCAGATGCGGTGCACTGGAGAGGCGGTAGAGTCCCCGGCCAACACGTTCAAGCTCCCCCTGGTCGCGCAGCATGTAAAGCGTACGAGGATGGATACCCAGCCGTAGCGCGTCCACTGTCCGAAGCATGCCTCCGCGCTTGCTGAAAACCTTGCGTGCTGAATCCACGGCCTTTGAAGCATTCGCCATGATGGATAAACCTATCGGAAAGTATATACATACTCCGAGCATTTTATCCACCACTAAAGAGAGCATACCTTACTGCACGCACTCCAGAGATCAGCTCAACAATTGCACCGTCAACTCTATGCCGTGATTTTGCATGGCAACCGCAAGATGACCTCGGATTGAGATAGCAATTCTAACCAGTGTGTTGGATACCCCACAGACAGCGGCCCTTCGCCATCGGTACTCTTCAGGCCTTTTGAATTCAATTAGCGTGGTGGCCATGGAGCCGATGCGTCGCAAACTGGTACGGGTCGAAAGGCCGAATTTTCAAGGGTGGGGTTGCTCGGAATGTGCATGGGTGTTCAACCCTTTATGGACGCTCGTTGACAGTTCCATTGAGGAGATGAAGACGAGCTTCGGACAGCAGCGCGACAAGGAGTTCGCATCTCACGTCTGTGCCGAGTATCCGAAGACCACAAAAAATCCCGGTTAGCCAAATCACTCGCGGACCAAATGCTGTGTGATTCGCGAGCTCATCCAAAACAACTACCATTCAAGGAAGGATGTTGAAGCGGCATTCAAGACTCTCAGAGTGCCAAAGGCGCGCGAGCTGAAGCTATTAGCGGAGAACCTTAGCTAAACGGGAAGTGTTAATTTGTATTCCACCGTTCGCGTCGAGACGGCGATGGTACTCGATGAATCCACGCTTTCTGAACTTATTCAAAAAAAAGTTCACGCGCCCGCGTGTAGCGCCGATCATCGCTGCCAAGGTCCCTTGCGATATTCCGGCAAATCCATGCAGCTTGCGCTCATTCCCCTTCCCTGCGAGCAGCAGAAGAACGCGGGCGAGTCGCCTCTCGATGGAGCGAGAAACCTGGTCGACCAAATCCTCCTCCAGCCGAATATTGCGCGAAAGCAGATAGGACAGGAAGGCGTAGGAAAGCGCATGGTCAGCATGGAGCGCTCGGACCATCTCGTCCCTTTCAATGACTTGTAGAGCCGTGCGAGCAATCGCGGTGGCGGTTCCCACGCGAATATTCCGACTTCCAAGACACATTTCACCAAGAAATTCGCCCGGCCCAAGAATGGCTACAATTGCCTCTTTGCCATTCTTCGAGGCCACAGAGAGTTTCACGCGACCTGCTTGAACGTACATGAGCGTCTTGGCGATATCGCCTTGAGAGAAAATAGTTCCTCCTGGCGCGAAGCTTTCATTCAGCGTGACCACTCCGTCCAAATCGAATGAGATTTTAGGTAAGGCCACTAGGTTAGACCTCATGGGTTGATTGGACCTCCACTTATGCTGGGATATTGTATGGCGTGCGGATTCGGCCATCCGCGGCCCTGCCATTTCGTTCTTGACTCCGGCTAATACGGCCTCCCAGAACTTTTTCTGCGCGCTCTTCGTGAGCATCTCCCAACATTGCATCAAAACCGAGATTATTCTGTTCAATTTGGTACACAAGTGGAAAGGTGATTCCATGACCGCTTCGTGGCAACCCTCGCGCGCATACGACGAGTCCTTCGGTAGGCTAACTGATTAACGCTGCCGTAATCGGAGAAGTAGAGTTTTATTTCACATCTCCAGTAATGCGACCACACAATTCCGAAGAAAAAATGGGAGCGGCTGGAGCCCGCTCCCATGAGAAAGATTGGAAAGTTCTCCGAGGTCTAAGGCTTCGCTGCGACGGCTTTGGCTTTGGCGAGCTCAGGGACGACGCCGAGCTGCTGCATAAGTCCCAGAGCGTCCCAGTTGACATAGGCTTCCGCTATCTTGCCGTGCGCTAGGCGGGCGACGGTTATGCCGGAAATGGTGAACTGCTTCCCGGTTGGCGCAATGCCGCTGAGTTCACCTTTATGAGTACCGCGACAGGACCAACGGGTCATTACAGTATCGCCTTCGGCAATGATGTCCTCGATCGTCAATCGAACGTCGGGGAAAGCATTGCGGTAGAGAATTACTCTCATCTTTTCACTCTCCGGGCCGCGCCCAAAATCGGGTGTCGAAACGTCATGGCCTTCGTAGTTGGGAGCAAAGAGCTCGTCTGTCATTGAGAGATTGCCCTTGTTCCAAACTTCTTCAATAAGACGACGGACGATAGCCTTGTTATTTTCTGACATGGGGTGTTCTCCTTTTTGAGAAATGCAAAAACTGGCCTCGCAGGAAGCGAGTCGGGCTCGAATGTTATGGCCTGATACCGCTGCGGTCTCTAGGCGTGTAGTTCTGTACGTCGGACGGAGGGTTTAGGCCCCCGCGGAGCGGAGAAAAACGAGCCGAGGACGTACTGCCCTCTTGGCGCTCGATGCGGAGCTAACTGTTAAAGAAACTGCCCTCGGACTAGGGAGCGGGAGTCTCGCCTTAAACTGCGAAACCTCGACGTGATCCTGTTCCTCGCGTACGTGCGTGTCAAGGAGAATCGAAAGGCTCTTCTGTGCAAAAGGAGCGGCGGCAATTCATCATTTGGGAGAGAAATGTGCAGGACTAACTGGACCACGATTAAGGACTCCCTGCGGACCATGCAGCGTGTCCTATCGGCATTCTCCAAAGACAAGCGTGTGCCCTTTTCTATGGCGGCGCTAGAGATACTCGAAAGAGACAAGCTGGCTATGCGAATCAGAAGCCGTCGCAGAGTCTCTTACTCTTGGAAGCAAGCTGAACAGATGTCCGCGCACCTGCGAACTATAGACAACCTAAGGGCTGCCCGTAGTGAGCAATACGCGACGATTGTTCTACTAGCAGCCGCATCGGGTTTGCGTTGCAGCGAACTGTTAGCACTGAGGGTGAATGATCTGGACTTCACAGCGAGCACTATCAGGGTTGATGAAGCCTCAGACCAGCGCAGTGCTGGCAGGATCGGGCAGTGCAAGAACGCAGCCGAGTATCGCACTGTGGTTCTCTTGGACACAGAGGGCAGGAAGGCCATGAAAAGTCTGCGGCAGTACATAGGAAGCGCCACAGACCCTAATGAACTTGTCTTTCGTTCCAAGCGCGGCGCCCCACTACTAGAAACCACAATCCTAGCCCAAGGGTTACACCCGGCCATAGAATCACTGGGGTTGGAGCGTAGCGGCCTGCACGCCTTCCGTAGAGGCTGCAACCGCCGATGGGAACTGGCTGGTATAAATCCCGCAGTCATCCGTCAGCAGATGGGACATACCTCTGCGGCGATGACTCAGCTTTATACCGGAGAGATACCGCCCGAGGACGTAGTAGCAGCATTTTCCATGAAGTTTGGAACTGAAATTGTAGTTTTGGAAAATATAGAAAATGAGGCAGCTGCGTAAGTAGCTGAAATTATGGAGCGGCCTATCGGAATCGAACCGACACCTAAACCTTGGCAAGGTTCGAAGAGTTAACTCTAACGCGCTGGAACGGCGGCACTTAACAGATTTCAGAGAGCCCTTAATTGGAAAATGAATGGAAAATGAAACTGCTACTCGGTTTGTTCTGCGCTTTCAACGGTCGGTTCCCAAGTCAAGAGGCCCAAGCTAATCCCGTGGGAACAAGGCTATTTCAACATCGCTCTCAGGACTGACGTTTGGAGTCTACCGGGAGCAGGTGATCTCTGCGGCCGCCCCCGCCAATTTCATCGAGCGGTCGGATTCGATACGCCCAAATTCCATTTATGCGGCACACTTCGAAAAGGAAGTCTTCTGATTCATTTACTTCCTTGCCGCGAATTCCAAGATGTCTTTGATTGGGTTTGCCCGATTGTTCTGCTAATGTCCACATTCAAAGTGCCTGGGAAGAGACGTTCCCAGTGGTCACGGGGTCAAACTACCTTGGGATCGGGTTTCATCATAGTCTTCAAGGCGGCGCTCCTCAGAGAGCTTCTCTCCAAGGACCCCTTCCTGGTCCCTGCGAACTGCGCGACAAAATGCCGCTCTTGGGAGGAAAACTGTGAGCAAGAAGACGACGATGATGAAAAGCCGCCCCGTAAACGAGGTGGAGATCCTCAAACGACTTTCCGCTGGACTTTCTAAGGAAGAAATCCGACGCATCCTAGCCGGAGCGTTGAACTCTCTCGACCAACCGGGTGTTGATCGCCTCCTGCAGCGAGTGGGGTCTGAAACGGGCACCGCGCTGCGCAGGGTTCTTGACGCCGACAACTCCAAACGCCCGATAGTCCCCGGCAGAGCCAAAATCAAAGAAGAATGGGAGCAGGCATGGGCGGACTGGGATTCTCGGATTGCTGAAGCAAGCGATAGTGAAGGCGACTATGTAATTCATGAGCATCATTGGGAGGAGCCGTATTTCGATCCTCAGTCCGTCACCCATGATTTGGAGCCGATCGCTGCCAGGATGAGGAAACTTTTGCCGCCCGTATTCGATGAGAACATCGACCCCGATTTCAGTTTCGCTCAAGCTGTCCAGGATGGTATCGAAGAAATCGAGTCGGGCCTACCGGATTGGATGGATCCTTTCGCCAATGCGGGTTTTGGACTGGGCCCTGAGGTGACCGCCGCCCTTATTGATTGGGAGTGGAGAAGCGCGCGCCGGCGGCGGATGACGGCTTTTCAGTTTGTCGACCAGCTCTGCCAATTGGAAGTGTCAACGCAAGGTTTAAGTCTGGACGACAAAGTTGTTGCCCGCTTCATTCGTGGTCTTGGTGCTGACGCCAAGAATGACGTATTGAAGGGAATCCAGGCAAAGCGTGATCAGAAGCCGTGGAAACAAGCGCTCGACTCTGCGCATTCGGGTTGGTTCCGGATTTACACGGAGCTGTGCCGCGGTCAAGACCGCCCTGCCTATTTGGAAAACTGTCGGGCGCGAGTCAGCCAAGACTGGACTCTGGCCTTACCTGTGGCCAAGGATCTCGAACGCAAAAAAAAACACGCTGAGATACTGGCGCTGTGCGCCGCAGCCCTGCGTTCCTTTCTCCATCTGCGGGAAGGAGAGAAGTGCGAGTTGCGCGAGGAACTTCTTGTCGTGCGTGCGGGCTATCGACTGAACGGACAATGGGATGCTCGGCTCCTGGATTTGCTGCAAATCTGGGGACGGTCCGCGTTTGCCCTGCAAAAAGAAGAGATTGCCGCTGCTGCTCGACTCCAGTCCGATCTTCTCGAGGATTGGAGGAATTGGGACAAGACGATTGCCGCCTTCCGCCGCATCCCGCAGCCGAGGTTTGCTTCATTACGGGAACGCCTCTTCGCTCAATGGCGGGAACTTGTCGCTGAAAGAAGTGTGGGCTCTGTCCTTTATGGTCTGTACGGGGATCCGCACCAAAAGCCCCATTGGGTTCATGTCTTGGCCGAAGCCGCCTGGGAGGGGGAAGGCAGTCAGGATTCCTTCTGCGCCTGGCTGCGCCAATGGCTCAACGCCACCGAGCGAGATTGCGAAGCCCTGCGCCTCTCGCAAGGCGCTTTAGCCCGTCTCTCTCTGGATTTGGATAGCGCCGCATGGTTGTCGTCAGTATCCCCAACGATGGCGCGTCTTTTGGCTCTCAACCAGAGCAATGACCTGGCCTTGGGGGCTTCGCGTAGAAAGTGGTTGGAACGTCTAGGGGTCTCCTCTCTGGGTCCTGAGCTGCTCGCTTTTTGGAGACGGAATGCCCACTGTCTGGTCCCCGATCCGGCCGCTAGTGGAGGAACCGACTACCAAAGTTGCGCAGACTGGTCTCAAGCTCTCCGGGAGGTGAACCCGGCGTCCTGCAAAGAATTGCTGCGTGAGTGGTCGGTCGCACACCACCGACGGAGAAACTTGTGGCGAGCACTGCAGACAAAAGGCTTGTCGATGTCTGCAGAGAATGGTTAATAAATAACGACAGGTTAGCGAAAACTCCGACCATTCTGAAAACACTGGGTTCCGATCATTCGTGAGATCGTGGTGGCTACCACGATGAGCTCTGCTGAATTGTCAGGCAGACTATTTGTTTTCCACGCGCACGTCGGCAAATTTTCGGAAGTCCTCATCGAAGGTCGCCACTGGTATGTCTTGGGCCGTAGCGGTGGCGGCGATTAGGCAGTCCACGAAATGGATCTTCGTCTTTCTATAGCGATGCAATGCGTCAAGATGAATCTCCACGCCGTTGATCTCAATACCGGGACTGGTGATGAGTCTGCCAAGCGCCGAGACAATGTCTCCACGTGGATGCTCATAGAAAGACTCCAGTACAAACACGCACTCGGCTAGGACAGTCGGCAACACTACAATCACCACATCGCCGCGATCGCAAGCATCAAACAGCTTTCCGGCAGCCTTTGCGTGCTTTTCATGGTCCTGGACAAGATACCGAATGATCAGATTGGTATCGACAAGCGTTCGCTTGCTCATCGGATGCTCCCGCGACTACGGGCGGCCTTCGCGGCAGCCTCTCGGATTTGGGCGAAAGCCATTCCCTTGCCCTTCTTGCTCGCGAGCGCACCCTTGAGGGACCGCGTTCCCGGATGCACGCGAATGGTGGCATGATCTCCATCCACCACATACTCCAGCTTGTCGCCCGGCTTGATTTGCAGCGCCTTGCGAATCTCCCCGGGAATGGTCGTCTGTCCCTTGCTCGTCACGGTGGAATGCAACATGGTATGACTCCTTACTCCGTAAGTATTCCTTACCTTTATATCATGCCTTACTTCGCATTGGCCGGCAAGAGCTGGAACTTAATTCAGATGACTACCGGATTCCTTCGTCGCAGACCTTCGCGGGAGCGGTAACGCATTATCGGGAAGTATTCGCTGCACGGATGCACCGAGGGTCCACGTTCTCAATCAAGGACGGACTCCTTAAGAACCACCTCGAGGCGGACTGGAACGATGTCCCGATAGAGCATGTGAACATTGATTCGGTAAATGAGTGGGCTTGGAAGAAACGGCAAGCGGGGGTCTCATGTATGACGATTAAGGATGCGTTGCGCACGATGCAGTGCGTTTTATCTGCATTCTCGAAAGACGGAAAGCCACCGTTCTCACAGGCAGGACTCGCAATCCCTGAACGTGACAAGTTGCAGATGAAGATCGGCAGCTGAGCGGATGAACGGCGAGCCCTGCATCCGGAACCTCCGTCCTACCGTCCGCCGAGTACTTGAAGCACTGGCCATCTATCCTGACCGTGCCGAACTCAAGCGCGAATACCCAGGGTTAGAGGATGAAGATATTCGGCAAGCGCTGGCCTTCGCGGCTGCTTTGGTTGACGACAAGGTCTTGCCCCTTCCCCACGCCCGATGAGGCTGCTGCTCGATTAGGGCCTCCCGCGTTCCACAGTCCACCATCTCGATGCCGCCGGGGTCGAGTCCGCCCACGTAGGGGAAAAAGGACTAGCTGGAGGGCTTACACACAAGCGCTTATCTGTAAAATAGAACCTTCCCGGAAGGATCGAGTTGTTGCAAGAAATCAAAATCAAGAACATTGCGGGTCAGCACGGAGCAGCCATGCTTTCTAGCGGTGGCGAATAGCAAAGCATCGTTCAACACGCGGCGTCGCTGGTCGCTCTTGTATCCCTGCAGCCGGGCGAGTGTACCGGACAGAATTCCCGCTTCACGCCATATTTCGGAATCAGTTGCGAGGGTGCGATGGCTTGGCCGCCGTTCGATCACCGCAACAACCTGTTCCATGATTCCGCGTGTCTGGGCATGTGCGGGGTCAAGTAGACCGCAGGTTGCCGCTAGTTCCGCTTCTGTTACTGGCGAATGCCACGCCTCGGCCGCCCGGAGCATGACGTCTCCCCTGCGCGGAAAACGGTTCTGGAGAATGTCGATATAAACCGTGGTGTCGTACAGCAGTTTGGTGGTCCAACTGCCGGTGGACTCGATGAAGTCGAGTTCCGATTCGGCACGCGGTTTGAGCGGTGTTCTGTGCTTTTCGGGCTTAAGGCGTCTAAGGGTGCCCTGAAATTCAGAATTCAAGGTCAGCCTCGCGGTCGATGGTGCCACGGCGAGCAAGCAGCCAGTCAGCGTAGTCGTCAGCGACCGCAATGTTAGCCAACGCCAGCTCGATGAGATCGGTATCAGAGATAACTCCGGTGCGCTTCTTCGCCTGTGCCACCAGGGCCTTAGGCATTCTACCCCGGACCACTTGGTTCCTTTCCCCGCGCAACAGGCCTTGCTCTTCGGCGATGACCATCACCTCACGGAGCTTACCCGGCCCGCTAATGCTCGTGCCTTTTCCTATTCTCGAACTTGCAGATTGAGCAGCACGTTTCATACTGTTCTCCCAGCATTGCTATTCTGTAGCACACTCTAGTCTTCATTGTAGCACACATCTTGGCATTCATTGCAGGCGAACCCAGCCGTGCCATCGCGAGCCTATGCCGATAGAGAACCGCAATTGGAAGAGCGGCGACCGACGTTTTGACGAAGGTACTTCTGCTACTTGGAGACACGCGAGATTATTGATGTCTTTTCGTCTTGGGAGTACAAGCCACTAGCGAGGAATTCGCCTTCTCATCAGAGTCTCCGAGAGTCGGGAAAGAGGTCCCACGTGCCGTATGCGTTCGAGTCTCTTGGCAACTGAGCCGCTCGCCGGTCAGCCGGCAATCGGCAATCATCCCCTCTTTTGTCGGCGGGTACGTTTGGTCGAAGACGTGATTTCCCAGTGAGAAAAAAACCGGATGCCCCTCGATGCACTCAGAAGTCTGAACAACGTGAGGATGGTGGCCAACGATCAAATCCGCTCCCAGTTGAATCAGCCAATGGGCTTGTGCGCGCTGCGCTGCATCCACCAGTTTCTGATACTCGTTGCCCCAGTGAATCGAAACCACAACAAGATCCGCCAGTTGACGTGCCTTCCGCAGTTTTTCGGAGATTTCCTCTGACGGTACTTTCTGAACGCGTCCATCGGCGGCTGGAATCAGCGTAATGGAAATCAGCGCGATCTTCGCGTCGCCTGCTTGCGCGACGAATGGAGAATTCTCAAAATCGATGGCTGCCAGCGATTCTTTCAGCAGCAATCCGCGAGTGCGCTCCCGTCCAGCACTTCCCAGGTCCCCTGCATGATTGTTCTCCAGCGTCAGCCCGTGAAACCCAGCCATTTTCAATAACCGCACTGCCGAATCAGGAGTCGCAAAGCAAGGCCGTGCGGACTCGATGCACGCCGATGGAGAGCCCAGCGCGCCTTCCAAATTTCCACTCACCCATTGGGAATCGCCAAACAGTTGCGCGAACGGAGTCCACGGTGAAACTCTTCGGCGTTGTAATTCCTCTGCGACGTGGCGTGAGAGCAGAATATCGCCGGTAAACACCAAGCGCGTGCCGCGCGGCTGCGTTCCTACGCTTGCCGCAAGAATACTGGCAGTCAAGACTACAAGAAGCGCATTCAAGCGAATCGCAGTCACGGCAATTACCTGCGGACCAGGTTTGCCTCCGGCTTAAATATACGGACATTTGAAGCGATGAGTGGATTTCGGTCCTCTGTTGGCTAATGACACTTACGAAAGTGCACGGCCTTTGCAGAAAAACAGTCTCGAGCCGCCCCTATACTGGATTTACCGCTGAACTCAAAGTAAGAGGTACTCCATGAGACGGAGCCAATACGTTCTCGCATTCGCTGCAGTCGTTCTTATTTTGGCTATCACCGGCGCCTTCCTCTTCTCAAAAAAGAAGCCGGCCTCCGCGTCCCCTACAAACACGGCTACTCCGTCCTCCCCCAGCTCCCAAACTGCTAAGCCCGCGCCCCAGGGAACGGCGCAAGACAACCAGGGCATCTACATGCCAGACGACGCCACAGCGAATTTTCTGGGCGCCTTGACCCCGGGCGGCACGCTCGAATCCGCAGGGCGTGAGCGGAATTACATCGTCACCTATCAAGTGGTTTTCCTTCGGAGATCACCCGCGGAAAAACTGCCGGAAGAAAATATGACGTACAGCCAGTTGCAGCAACGGGATGCGGCCAGCTTCTCGCCCAACTATTTCTTTTACGGCGAAGTTGTCAGCGGCACATACGATCCTGCACATCCCGATGCCATCGCTGTTCGCGCCAAACTCGACAAAAAAGAAGTGGGTGGCTTTATTGACGCCAAAAAGCTGTGGCTTGAACCCACCATTTCTCCTCTAGAAACTCCACGCTATATGGCGCTCAAGGATGCCACCGCCATTCACGTCGTGCCGGATCCGGGAAGTCCCACGGTCCTGGGCCTTGTACAAGGCGAAGTGGTCGAGGCCCTAGGAAAACTCAATTTTCAAGGAGCGCAATGGATTAAGGCCCATTTCAATGGCGACGAAAAGCCTCGCTACGGCTTTATTCAGGCAAGCGACCTTCTTGCACTTACTCCTGCCACTACGAATCAGTCCGCAGTCGCCGCCGCGGAAATTCCCCTGCAGATCCGCTATTCAAGAGTGTCGCTTACGGAACCAGATCGCCAAAAGCTTTCTCAAAGTGGCTTTTACGTCGAGAGCGTTCCGCCCTTGAAGTACATCTACGTGGACGACATGGCGGACTCTTACCACGATGGCAGTGAAGGGCGCCAATACTTCATTACTTCAGACCTATTTCTCCACGCCTATCACTTGATCTTCGATCGCATGCTCCAGGATGTCGAGGAGAATAAGCTTTCGCCGTCGGTCGCTGCCCTTGCTGCCGATCTCGCGAGGGCCACGGAAAACGAAGTTAAGACTCTGCCTCCTGCTGCGACCGCCGATCTCCGCGACGCATTGACGTATGACCTCTTCTACTTTTCTGTTGCTGCAAAGCTGTTTAACCCCAGGTTCGCGGTTCCAGATGCCGTGCGCAAGGATGCCGAGGCATTTGTCTCCAGGATTCAGAAGGGCGGAGGCGAACTCCCTTCTGCCGGATCCAGTCAATTCGGTGACGAGGACTTCACGCAATACAAAGTGCGGGGACACTACGCGAAGAATGAGACACTTCAACGCTACTCCCGCGGAATGATGTGGTTTGGCCGCCAGAATTTTCTCCTCTCTAACCGGAAGCTGACTCTGGCCGCGATTCTCATCCCCGGCCTTCTGGAAAAGGCCCAGGGGATGAACATGTTCGAATCGCTCGATCATTGGCTCGGCTACGTTGTCGGCCCTCAGGACAAATACTCGCTTACCGGCTATCGTTCGGTGAGTAAGAAGGTCTTCGGAACGGAGGCACCCGGCACCAACCAGCTTGCGGTCAAGCTCGACGAAAATCTACAGGCGTTTACCCGCACTGCGGAAAGCGACTTGCCGCCGCCCCAAATCGTCTCCGTGCAGACAGGAGCCGGCAAAAATCAGTCCGAGCGCTTGGAGATGGTTCGCGGCTTCAAGTTTCTGGGCCAGCGCTCCACACTGGATGCCTATTTCCTGAACCAGATGACCTCGCCAAGCGTGGGCAGCGATGACAATCGAAGAAATCTTCCCTCCGCGCTCGATGTCATGATGCTCTTGGGGTCCAAGGCCGCTACCGAAGAACAGCAGCAAATCCAGCAGCACCAAAAGTGGCCCAACTACGAATCGCAAGCCAAAAAGCTCGAAGGCGTCGCACAAGAACATTTGGCCAAGCAATTGACTTTTTATGACGAATGGCTGAACGCCTTGAATTCTCTGTTTTTGCCCACCGCCAGCAAACAATTGTTCGCCCTGGGGAAACCCTGGCAATACAAAAACCTGAACGCCGGCGCGGCAAGTTGGACCGAGCTAAAGCACGACACCATTCTCTATTCGGAGCAATCGGCTGCCGAAATGGGAGACGGCGACGAATTTGAGATTCCTCCCTTCTCTCCACCTCCTCCCAGAGGCTACGTCGAGCCGAATCCCGTGTTTTTCCAGCGTTTGGGGCAGTCCATTGACCAAATGTTGGGCCGCATGAAAGATTCCGGTTTCATCACCGACGAGTATCTCGATAAGTTCACCACGTTCCGCGAGCTTGCTCGCAAGGCGGAGGCCATCGCGCAAAAAGAAGTTTCGGGAACATTGATTACCGCGGAAGATTTCCAATGGATTGAAAGTCTGGATGATCAATTTGGCAGGCCCTTGCTTCTGCCACGTGGGGTGGACCAGATCGATCCTTCCGAGTTGCAAATGGCATTGATTGCTGACGTAGCTACGGATGCCGTGGAGGGGCGCGTCTTGGAAGTCGCGACCGGCACACCGCAGCGGATCATTGTCGTTGTGAAGGATGCTTACGGAGGTACGCGTCTGACCGTCGGGTACGTCTATTCGTGGTTCGAGTTCCCGTCCAACAAGCGCTGGGCCGACTCCGAATGGAAGAAAATTATTTACGCGGAGGACCCCGCGGCGAAAAAACAAAACGGCGTCGAACCTCCAGCCTGGTATTCAATGTTCATGAAGGTTTCCGCTGGTGCAAACTGATGCGCCGTTGCTGCGTGGTCATTCTGTTTAGCCTGCTGCTGGCCACGCCGGATTCCTGGCCGCGAAACTTCCACTTCTCGAATTGGAGCGACAATCCTCGGCCTTTCCTTGATGCGATACAAAAGTCGGCGTCACCATCCCTCCCGGCGCTGCCTGCCGGTCAACGCATCCGCGGCGGGATCGTGACTCACCATTTCCTTGCGAGCGGAATGATAGTTCGCTTTTTTTATGGATTGCGGAGCCAAACTTCACCCGAAACGATTGTCTTGCTAGGCCCCAACCACTTCCACCAGGGCCTGGCCAATATCAGCATCTCTTCTCTGCCATGGAAGACTCCTTTCGGTGTTCTTCCCACCGACGCGCATCTCGTCCAAAGGATTGGCGCGGCCATCCGGCTACCCGAAGATCCCGAAGCTTTCTCCGGCGAGCACTCCGTGGGTGTGCTCATTCCATTCTTGAAATATTATTTTCCGCGCAGCAAGGTTGTGCCTATTTTGATTGACGTGAACGCCCAGGAATCCCGTTTGGAGGATCTTCGCGAGGTCCTTTCGCAAGCGCTGAAAAATCCGAAGACGATCGTTCTCCTAAGCATGGATTTTTCCCATGATTCGATTGCTTCCATCGCGGACGCCAGGGATCGCACAGCAGAACAAGTGATTTCCGTCATGGATGCAGGAAAAACGCACGAACTCAACGTGGATTGCCGCAAGGGCCTGCGCGTCTTGCTCGAATCGCTGACCCGCGCTGGGTACGACGGTGTGCAGTTCAACGAGCACAGCAACTCGGCCCGTCTGACCGGAAAGCCGGATCAACCCGACGTGACCAGCTACTTCACGATCTATTTCCTCAACTCATCGCATACGCCGTCCTAGTCCCTCGTTCCCGGATACAAGCACAACCACCCCGCGCTCCTCGCAGCTAGGAGTCCCGCGAAGCGGGCTAGACGGGCAAGCCGGAAGTAAGTCTCCAGAAGCGCCAATTTGCGCCATTACT
>Ga0209446_1000112_pt1 | contig 21264 bp, 14 predicted proteins | sample BogFormECP04_OM2_FD_188242 | JGI IMG/M metagenome (GOLD analysis project Ga0209446, IMG submission 188242) | Bog forest soil microbial communities from Calvert Island, British Columbia, Canada - ECP04_OM2 (SPAdes) (version 2) | ecosystem: Environmental > Aquatic > Freshwater > Wetlands > Bog ... | reverse complement strand
CCTCGGAATAGTAGCCGCCGATGAACAAGTCAAGCAGGCCATCGCCGTCGTAGTCGAACCACAGCGCGGTGTTCGCGTTGATCCACGGCGGCAGGCCTGCTTGATCGGTCACGCGCGTAAAACCGTGTCCCGCATCATTGTGAAATAACTCCGGTTTACCCCACTTGATCAACAAAAGGTCTTCATATCCGTCGTTGTCATAATCGCCCCAAACCGCTCCCATCGAAACTCCAGTGTCAGGGCGATTCACGTCCGCAATGCCCATTTCTTCCGCAACATCCTTAAACGTGCCGTTGTGCATATTTCGATAGAGTGCGTTCTTTGCTCCTTCCTTGCTGCTTGTTACATAAATATCTGGCCATCCGTCGCGATCAAAATCCACGACCGAGACAGACGCGCCCATCGAAGCGACTTGCGGCATGATGTGGTTCAATCGAGGGTCTAGTGTCGGCGCTTGATGAAAAAAATCCACTCCTGCCGAGTGCGAAATCTCCTGCAAATAGAAACCATGGCGGGCCAGTGCCGTCTGGAAGTCCAGCTTTGTTTTCGTTTCATCGTGACGCGCCGCAAAGCGCTTGATGAGTAGAGGAGAGACCACGAGGCCCGCAAAGACGATCGCCAGAATAATTCTTGCTGCGATGCCTTGTTTCACTTGGGCGGCGCGCTCCTGAGGGAATTTTGAAATACGTCTGGTGTGACGTACCGGGTGTGATAGTTCTCCCAATCCTCCGGATGCTGGCGATACACGAACTCGTCTTCCAGCCTGCCGGGTCGCTCGACGTATTCCTGCTTGGCGTGATATGGCAACGGCAATACGGTCATTGAAAAGGTCGAGTTGAAGTCGCCGTCCTTGATCCACCCGTCGCCGACCAGAATAAAATCGCGGAGCCAACCCGCTGGCGGTGGAGGTTGTTCAGCGAATCGCAGCGACATCTCGTCACCTGAGTTAACGATCACATAGCGATCGTCAACGCGATTGAGCAGCTCGCGCACATCGCCGTATCGCGTGTAGTAACCGATCAAATCGCGCCAGCGTTGCTTCGTGCCAAGAATCTGATAGTAGTCAGGGACCTCCGGCGCGCCTGCGTCTGGCCTATCGATTGTCGAGTAGCCGCGATAATGCAAGTCCGCGACTTCGGCGTCCAGCGTCTGTGTTTTAACCTGAGCGCCGGGTTCGCCAGCTGCCCACTCGATACAGTCCCAATAGATTTCCAGATTCGTTCGCAAGCGCACCTTGCGTGGAGTTCCGGGGCGGAAAATATTCGTAAGATTGAAGAGGACAGTCTTTTTGCGGCCTGCGGGAAAACCAAGATTCGATTGCGCGGCGGTCCAGCCGCCACGACCGTTGGGAACTTCAACGCTCATGCCCTTAGCGTGCCAGCGATTCCCTTGCGTGATGGCCACGTTCAAAGACGATTCGGTGTCGTGAATGGAACCTTGCGCGATTAAGTAGAGCGGACCGCTCTGCGGAGCATCGTCGCCAAGATCGATTTCGATGTAATGATCGCGCGTAATTCCCTGATACTGGCCGCGGCCAAAAGAATCGAGCGCTCGGCCATCTAAAGTTCTGACAATGTCGGTGACGTCATTGCCGTTGTCGTCCGTGGCGTGCGCAATCCGGTGAGGAGTCGCGACGGTCGTGAAACCAAGCTTCGCGGGTGGAATCACGAAGCGCTCGTCAACGTAAATCTCCGTATCGGCGGGATGGTCCACGGTCATCAGCGCGATGCGATCGTAGTAGTAGACCTCCCAGAGCTCGGCCGTAATGCGAAGGTCGTAGTAACCGTCATGCGGAACGAGCTGATCGCGCTGAATTTTGTACCACTCTCCTGTAGCTGCGATTTTCGCTGAGCCCAGCGTATTGATGCGCAGCCCAATCGCGGATCCCCAGGGCACCGCATCCTTGATGAATTCCATCTTCGTGCCATTCCACGCGAAAAGAAATGGACAGGAAGCTTTCAATCGCTGTTCGGTGACAACTTCCTGGTCCGCTTTCACCCCAAATTCAGCGCGAACCGTGCCGTTCGGCCAAACCACACGCACCACTTCCGCGCTCGTCTGGTTGCCAAGACCAAAATGAAGCTGCGGCCCGTTGATGGGCTGTTTCTGAACCAGCAGGCCCGAACGAATTTCGATCTCTCCGCCGACACCGAACGGATTGATGCGCTGGTCGCCTACGGCCTGCTTCGCGTGTGGCCGCACCACTTGCCAGTGATAGTTCTTCGAACCATAATTCAGGCCTTGCACTGGCTTGCCGTTCGAATCGAAACCGAGCAAATCGAGGCGTCCATCGGCGTTCAGGTCCGCAATGTCAAAAATGACGCTGGGCCCTGGCAGGTGGTCTAGAAGAGTGAATTTTAAGGCCGCATCCCCAAGCCAAATCAGCGGCGCTGTTGCGGGTTGTGCAGCAGGCGGCACGACTTGGCTGAGAATCAAGTCGAGTGCACCGTTATTGTCGAGGTCGGCGACTTCCAACCGGACCTCGCCGGCCAACATGGCTGTGGAATTAGGAATTTGCACGAGCGGCGTAACCCTCCACCCGCTCTTTTCATTGAACGAAACGCTGACAATACCGCCATTCGACTCAACAGCAAGCAAATCCAAAACGCCGTCGTTATCCACATCAGCGACGCCAAGCGCTTTCACTGTCGGTAGATTCGACGAAAGCGCGACTTCGCGGAATTGGCCTTGGCGCTCGTTGTGAAAAATGTGAAGCCCGCCAGCCCTATCAACAATTGCCGCGTCGGCGTTGCCATCTGAATCAAAATCAGCCCAGGCGAATGCTCGAACTCCCAATATGCCGGGGAACGGCTGGATCACCGTGAAGGTATTGTCGCCGTTGTTTCGCAGGACTTGCGGAAGGCCGTCCTTTTTTCCTAGAACGATATCGAGGTCGCCGTCGGCCTCAATGTCTACAGCCCAAGCCCCTGTGTAGGATGCCTGCGTAACGCTTTTTGGCAGCTTGGTGTTCGCGGTGACGTCAGTAAATTTGTCGGGAGCATCCTGGCGCATCAAGCGCACGCCGCCTGCACCAGCAAGTACCAGGTCCGTTTTGAAATCATAATTAAAATCGATCTGCAAAATGCCCTCAGGGAGCGGCGCGATACCTGACGAACCACCTGGGAACGAAAATGTCGCCCCTGTCGACAGGCGTACTTCTCTGCAATTCGCCAGCGCGACAATCGGCGCCCCTGCACTGCCAAGCGCAATCGCGCCAATCCAGGTCCACGGCGCAGCATCGCCATTCGGAATCGGCTTGGCGTCAAACGCAAGCGCCGTGTCCGCAGGCGCGGGAGTGAAGTCCGGCGTTTCCAGGCGCAAGAAATGAGTGAACGGTTCCGCTTCCTCACCTGGCGGCGCCTTTAACACAGCAAGGCTCTCACGAAATTCCGGAACGCGCATGAGCGTGTTGCGCAAGAAAGTCGTTCGCGTTGCGGCGGCCCGGGGATTGGGGCCGTCGGCGGCTGCTTGCACTGCCGATAACTGAGCTTTCACCTCGGATGGCCAATTCGCCGAACGCGCACTGATCAGCGCCAGCATCGATTTCAGTGTCGCAGCGTCTCCGTTCTTGGCAGCAGCGCGGGCAAGTTCGAGTTGCGCCGCTAGATTTTCTGGCTGAGCCGCTAGAATCTTTTGAATCAAGCGTTGATACTCTGCGTCGCTGTTGGCGTCCGCCTGGCGTTCCACTTCTTCCGCGAGTTGGTAGGCGGCGCGGTAGTTGAGCGGATTGATTTCAATGGCCTTGCGCCAGTCGGCAATAGCGTTCGCCGAGTTTCCGCGGTTGCTCTCCAAATGTCCAAGTAACTGATAAATCTGATCGTTGTCGGGAGCAAGCCCGCGAGCTCGCTCGATCCGCTGCGCAGCAACATCTAATTTACGCTGGCGCAGAGCGAGCACGCCCCAATTTGCCCAACCAGCCGGTTCGCCCGGCACAAGAGTCGTAAGCTCGGAAAGTTTATTGTCGGCGTGGACATCATCACCGACCTGCAGCGCGCCGAGTCCAATGTAAAACGCGGATACGGCCTCAGCGTATTCCTTCGAAGATTTGAGGGGGAGCTTTTCGCTGGAGCCACATCCCTGCAAAACCGCGCTCAGCAGGCCACAGAGTAGCAATGACGTCACCCGCCGCACGCGAGAAAAACGTGGCATGCGTCTGGATGCAGGCATCAGGCCGACCACCTTCGGAGCATGGTTGATTCTCATTTGCCGCATTTATCCCTTTGATCGCAACACGCAACACGATGAGATGTTAATTTGTCCTTCAGTCTCTCACGCAGAAAGCTCAACCGCAAAGCTTCACGAAACCCGCTGCGGTCGGACTTTTCGCAGGCGTCGACGCTTTACAATGGCCGTAACCCACAAGAACCCGACTCCCAAAAACGGCAAAAGATATAGCAGCAAGTCCCATCGTCCGAAACCCGGCGGCGTCGCCTCAACTTTCGAAAGGGCTTCGCCGCCACCAGCCGAGCTGGACAGAATGAGCCGTACTCGCCAAAATTCTTGTTGGTCAAACTGTACTTCTGTCTTGTATTCGACCTGGCCGCGCAAATCTTGGAGCTGGGCCGGATAGACGACTTCGGCGAGTCTCCCGCTAACAGGTTGCACGCCAACCTGAACCTTCAAGTCCTTTGGGATGGATCCACCCGGTAAAGGACCAACCATGACGAAAAAGTAGCCCGTGCCAATGTCGGGATGCGTCCAAAGCGAAATAATGCAGGGCCCCACGCGCTGATCGGTAATGATCGGAAACGGCGGACCGTTGTGCGCCGCGGCGCTCGGCGCAAGCATCATCACAAGCAAGCTTCCCTGAAAGCATGCGAGCAATGCGCGCAGCACTCGATAATTTCTCAATCCCTTCATCCTGAACCCTCGGCACTCCATCAGCCGCCCATAATCATTGCGCGCATCTCCATGGGCTGAAACATCAGCCAAACTGAGGCCAATCCAACCAGCAAGGAAACCACAGCCCAAGGAACAAAAGCCCTCATCGGTTGGGGGGCGCAATCCTCTTCCGCAAATTGATGAACCACGAGGAGCGAACCTGCGAATCCCAGTATCAGGAATCCCAATTCAATCGGCAGAACAAAGCGCGTTGGCAAACCGGTCCATGTCCAACGCGGCGTGCCAAAAAGATGTACACCGAGATTGGCAAGCGCCGCTTGGGTGACCGGTACGATAGTGAGGATTCCCGTGAAGAAATGGAAGCCGTAGTGGGCCAGCCACATTCCAAATCCCAGCGGAACGAGCGTGTAGCTATAGCGCACGGCCAGAGGAATTAGCGCTAATCTGCTGCCCCCCATTGCGCGCGTCAGCAAAGAAGCTGCGCCGAGCAAGATCGCAGGCTCTACGACGAGAAAGACCACGAAGATGATGCCCAATACCGGCGCTTCACTGCTGACGGAAAGCAACTTTGCCATCCAAGCCTCGAACTCATACGCAGGACTGACCATTCCAAACGCGTTGAGAAGCGCCCCAAAGCTGAACACAATGGCGAGCGCTGCGATATCTTTTCGGCGCGAGAAATATCCAATGCCGGAACGAATCGGATCGATCATCAGTTCCGCCGCCGGCAGCCGGCTCGTGACGCCCACATTGTCGTGTGGACACGCATGCACACAGTCCAGGCAGAACGTGCAATCCATGTTGCCCACCTTGCGTGGCTGGAAGAGGGCAAGCTCGCATCCACGCTGCAGAATCACGAGGCCAGACGTATTCCCGGCCGAAGGCAGGCCGACTCTCGTTCCCGCGGAAGTCTGATCACCAACAACCGCGCGGCGTCCGCGAATGCAATCTTTGGTCGCGCACCGAGTACAAACAGCTTGGTCGCGAACCTGAATTTCCAGCGGCGAAAGAGTTGACGCAATGAAATTAAACTGGCCAATCGGACAAACGAACTTGCAAAAGGACGCATGCTTGAAGAGCCCGTCGATCAACAACACGGCGACAAAGTAAGCGATAGCCAGTGAAGCCGTCCACCAGGGCGAGGACCACAAGCTGAAAAGTTCATAGGTGAACAAGATAGCGACGAAGAGAGCGACCGAAATCCACTTGTTGCGCAACATTCTCGGCCAATTGAATCTTGGGCGAAACAGGCGGCGCGCGGCGTTGCGCACGAGCATGAACGGACACGCCAGACAAAAAAAGTTACCAGCACAAAGCAGCACCAAAACAAGAGCGCCGCGGAAATGTATCCATGTGAGTACAGTCGCGAGGTTTCTTGGCGCCAGCGTGGGACCAAGTATTCCGTGGAGAATCATCACGACGGCGACAAGGAACAGGGGAATCTGCAGAATGGTTCGCGAATGCCGCCAACGCAGGAAACCGCCAAGAAGGGGAACACGAAGCAAATCGAAGCGCGGCGCCTCAACGGACAAGAGTGCCGGATTGGAGGATGGAGTGGCCAACGAGCTCAAGTCGCCTGAGTATCTCGGATTTCTACTTCGCGGTTGAAGGTCTCGCCGCCGCAATACGGAAAACAACCGCTAGGCTGCGCAGGCTTGTGCGCTCTTTTCGTCTTCGTTCCACTCGCAAGTGCAAACGGACAAGCCTTCCTCACCCTTGCGCGGAAACATGTGGTAGTACATGCCGATTACCATGGGGATAAACACAATCGTGTTGTAAAAGAGATGGAGCTCCACGCGAGGTATGAACAATTGCAGAACGCTCACCGGAACGGGCTTGCCCCAGAAATTGTGATGCATCGTCGCTTGGCTAATCAGCAAGAGGTGCTCGATGTGGTGCCAGAATTGAATGACAAGAGCCACGGTCCACCACTTGCGGCCCGTCCCCGTAAACCCTTTGCGCAGGACCCAAATTCCAATCAGCATCACGAGCGCATAGGCATAATGGAGCACTTCGGACTTAATCAGCCAGGGATACCAAAGGCCCAAAAGGCCATTAGCCTGGGGCCGAGGCCATCCCATCACATAGATCTGATAGGCCTGAAACAGGTGTTCAGCCCAGTGAGCGAGAACGATGGCCATGAACACTTGCAGAGCACGCTCATGCCACATCGAGTTCAGCTTGTCGTAAAGGCTGGAACCCGTAGCTGCCGGGATGTGCGCGCTGCTAATCGCAGGTGTGGATACCGCCATGCCGCTACCCTCCGACAACCCTCATAAGATGCAAAATCTGAAAGACCAGGTCTTCCTCGGCGAGGGATACTCCCACGCGGCCGTTGGACCATCAATAGTATATTCATATTAGCGCCCAGCCTGCCGGTCAGCGAACGGCGGACATCCCTTTTTATGTCCTTCGAAAACACTATTGACGCGATCATGCTGAAAGATGAGAATGCCGAGGCTCTTGGCAAACCATACGTAGAATCCTCTCGCACGAACACCATTTCCGAAATGAGGGAACACGAAAATGTCTGAGAATGATGTAATTGCAAACCAGAAGCGTATTTTGCACAACCAGAAATCGATTCTTGCAAACCAGAGCGCCATCAAGGCGAATCAGGAAACGATCAAGAAAAATCAGGCGTCCATTTTGAAGAATCAGGCCACCTTGAACACGATCGTGCAGAACCAAAAGAGGATTCTGGCAAAACTTAAGTAAACCCTCGACTGGCGGTTCTGAACTCTCATTGCTCTGGAGGCGACCTGCTTCGATCGCGTCAGACCTGGCAGCGCAGGGTCTGACGCGCTTTGCGTTACCGCGCTTTTTTTGTTCCTGCCTTCCCTAGGCACCGCTTCTCCGACTCACCCACTCAACCGCTGCTCTCATAATAGTTTTCAATTATTGCGCTGGAACTTTTTCCAAATACACTGGCGGCACTTTGGCATCGGCGCCTCGAATTACGGACACCCTCGAGGCGACTAAGATTCGTCAGGTCGAGGAATGACGCAGTTCGTTTGTTTTCGAGCGAGCCTGCAGCGGATTGTGCCCCAGGCAGTGCGCCATTGCGCCGCTTGGAATACCGGCGAACTGGAGATTCCATAAAAAACTTACTCGTTTGTTTGTTGCTTCTCTTAGCCGGGACCCTAACCGCAGCGCAAGAACCTAACACGCAGCCCATCCAACTCGGAGGCGTGACTTTTTCCGGCAGCATCCGCGAAAGATACGAAGTTTGGAATTGGTTTGAGCCGCCCAGCGGCAACAACCTCTATAGTTATTCCGGAACTGTCGTGCGTTTCGGTTTTTCGCAAAAGCACGAACACTACGACTGGAACATCGAGTTTGAGGCGCCCATTCTGCTTGGCATCCCAGACCACGCCGTTCATCCAGCTCCTTTGGGCCAATACGGGTTGGGCGGATCCTATTACGCCGCGAATGACAACACTCAGAACACCGCATTCATCTTCCCAAAGCAGGCGTTTTTCCGCGTAAAGGGAGAGCACTCCAGCTTGCGAATGGGGCGCATGGAGTTCACCGACGGCAGCGAGGTAACGCCCAAGGATCCCACTTTGGCATCGCTGAAGGCGGACCGCATCGGTCAGCGTTTACTCGGAAACTTCGGTTTTTCCGATGTCATGCGAAGTTTTGATGGGCTTCAATACCTTTATTCGAACGGTCCGTGGACCTTCACGGCTCTTAGCGCAATACCCACGAGGGGCGTGTTTCAAGTCGATGGTTGGGGATGGGTAAAGACACCCGTCACTTACGTGGCGCTTACCCGCCAGGCGGATATCGGAAGTGCTCACGCCGAGTGGCGCATCTTCGGAATTTATTACAACGATGACCGCCCTCTCGTGAAGACAGACAATCGCCCAGCCGCCGCCAAAGCCACCGATCTCGGCGGCATCAATATCGGTACGTACGGCGGACACTTCATTCTCGCCGCGCCAACCTCCGTAGGGACATTTGATCTACTCGGCTGGGGTGCTCTTCAGAACGGCAGTTGGGGACAGTTGACTCAGCGATCAGGCGCGGGCGCAATCGAAGGAGGGTGGCAGCCGACATTTTGGGAGCGCGTTCATCCGTGGCTTCGCGGCGGATATTACTACTCGAGCGGCGACGGGAATCCCGGGGACAACACCCACGGCACGTTCTTCGCCATTCTTCCCACTCCTCGCGTCTACGCCCGCTTCCCCTTCTTCAACTCCATGAACAATACGGACCTTTTCGGCGAGGTGATGCTGCGACCAACTAAGAAACTTACCATCCGGAGCGACGTGCACGGACTCTGGCTTAGCAACAAAAATGACTTGTGGTACACGGGCGGCGGCGCGTTCCAGCCATGGACATTCGGTTTCAACGGTAGGACTTCAAATGGCGACAGCTCCCTTGCGACTCTGTATGACATCAGTGGCGACTACAAGTGGAAGCACGGCGTTTCGTTCGGCCTGTACTTCGGCTATGCAGTCGGCGGCGAAGTCATCAAGAAAATCTATCCCACCAATTCCAATGGCGCGCTTGGCTACAGCGAGCTCATTTACCGCTTCTGACGAATAGCACCTCGAAGCCGCGGCGCGTCAGTGGTTCTTGCAGACTCAAGCTTCGATCTAGAAATGATGCCCTCGCTCCCTTGGGCACTCAACAGCCGTAGCCCAGTCTCCCTACCGAAGACCCTTGCAGGGCACGGGCAGAAGGCCGTATTGTGCGTTCGACTCGTAAACGTCCGCTAGTGTTTTCGAACGCACGATGTGAGCCACTGGGATTTAGCCGCGGCCACGGAGGAGACCGAGATGAATCGTCGCGATTTCTTGCAGCAGGGAGCAATTGGAGTTGCTTCGCTCATATTGATGCCAAAGAGCAGCTGGGCTTCTGCGTCTAGCTCACGCGCTGCGGACTCCCGCATTGAAGTTCTTTTCGACGAGCCGCTTGGCATCATTTCTCCAAACATCTATGGCCATTTCGTCGAAAATCTCAGCGGCGTGCTTTACGACGGTATTTGGGTCGGAGAGAAATCACCTGTACCGAACATCAGTGGCCTTCGGAAGAGCCTGATCGATCACATGCGCAAGATCAAAGCCTCGGTGATTCGCTTTCCCGGCGGATGTTTTGCGGACAGTTACGATTGGCGCGACGGCATCGGTCCCGCTGACAAACGGCCGCGACGCACGAACTTCTGGGCCATGGGCGAATCGGAGAAAGCGCCAGCCAGCCATCGTTACGATCCCAACACGGTCGGTACAAACGAGTTCGTGCATTTCTGCAAACTCATCGGCGCGGAACCCTATCTAGCCGCAAATGTGAGGAGCCTGCCCGCCTCCGCTTTCCAGCAGTGGGTGGAATACTGCAATTCTCCTGCGGGAAGCACAACTCTCGCCGATGTCCGCGCCGCGGCGGGCTATCCTGAGCCGTTTCGCGTGAAGTATTGGGGCGTAGGAAACGAATCTTGGGGTTGCGGCGGCGAATTCACTCCCCAGGAATACGCCGTGGAATTTCGGAGATATTCCACGTGGCTCCCTACATACGGCGATAACTTGAATTTGATCGCGTCTGGGCCGAACACGGGCGAATGGAGTTGGACGAGAGAGTTTCTGGAAGAGGTGTTGCGCAAAGGTCCTGGAGAACTGCGACGGATTTACGGAATGGCCCTCCATCACTACGCCTGGAACCTAAGCCGCGGAAAAACACAAGAATGGGAAGCCGGAAAAGGTGACGCGACAAAGTTTGAACCCGTAGATTGGTACGAGCTTCTGCGAGAAGGCGAACGAATGGAGGGCCTGGTCGACGGCCACTGGCAAGTCTTGAGCGAATTTGATCCACAGCACAGGGTGAAGCTTGTCGTAGATGAATGGGGACCGTGGTACCGGCCCGGGAGCGAGGCGACTCCAGGTGACCAGATTGAACAAATGCCCACGATGCGCGACGCGGTGTTCAGCGGAATGACGCTCGATATCTTCAACAGAAATCCAGAAAAAGTGGCTATGGCCAATTGCGCGCAGCTCATCAACTGCCTGAACAGCTTGTACCTTGCGCACGAAGACAAATTCGTGATCACGCCTGTCGGCCACGTGTTCGAATTGTACCTAAGCCATCAAGGCGGGCAGGCTTTGCGCACCGTCTTCTCATCGCCGAATTTGCACTATGATCGCGACGGCAGTCCGGCGACCTTCTGGGGTTTGCGCGGCTCAGCGTCGGTGCGCGACAAAAACCTCACGATCACCGCGGTTAATCCCAGTACCAACGAGCCCCGATTGGCGGAGATCGCTCTGAGAGGCGCAACGTTCAAAGAAGCCAGCATGAAGTTTTTGAGCAATGCGGACATCCACGCGCACAATACGTTCGATCAGCGAGACGCGGTTATTCCTCAAACAAAGCCGGTTAGCGTGAGCCCAGGAGCCCTCGCGGTTGAGTTTCCGCCTGCCTCGGTGGTCGCCCTGAATATCCAGCTCACCTAACAACCAGCAAGGCCATTTGTTGGCAACAGAGCGACAATTTCGGATCGCCTCGGCGCGCTCCAGCTTCCTACGCCTTCAGAACCGGCGTCCAAACCTGCATCGGCGTCGCCGCACGATTCGCCCACGCGTAGTAAGGCACAAAGCTCAACTCCACTTGGCGTGCCTCGGGTACTTCAGCAGTGTACGCACGATAGAGCGAGCCATGCGAATGGGACTTCACGCTGACCGCTCCCGTATGTTTCAGTACTACGATTCCCCCGAGCAGATCGCCACGAAACTCCTCGTGAAACGCCGACTCACCTTTCTGTCGCACATCCAGAGAAACATCAAACAGCTGCACGCCATCAGGCTGGTCCAGTTGCTCAAGACAATAAACCAGGGGCCCACGCTGCACCGCCACGCGCCCGTAGTCATCCACCACCCGCGGATTTGTTTCAATCACTTGCGGCGTCATCCCAAACCTCACGTTGATAACATCGCCGGGGGACCAGCGGCGCTGCAAAGCGAGATACTGGCCGGGAGTCGCGCCAGAAACCGGCTTACCATTTTTGATCGAGACCTGCGTGCCTGTGGACCACCCCGGCACACGCAGATAAAACGTAAACTCGGTCGGTTTCGCCGGCGTAACGGAAATCTCCACTGTCCCGTCCCACGGATAATTCGTCTTCTGCACCACTTTCAGCCCCGTTCCGTCCCCAAGATGCCAATCCAGCAGCGAATTGTCATACAAATGCACATAAAGCCCGTCCTTACTTGTGCTGTAAAAATAGCCCGGTAAGGAAGCGAACGTGCGCTCCAGATTCGGGGGGCAACAGGTCGTGTCGTACCAGGGATTGCGAATGTGGTCGCCGCCGGAGGGGTCGAATCCCAACGGATTGCGGTAACAATACATTGTGCCGTCAAGTGACATGCCGGAATTAATTCCGTTATACAAGGCTCGCTCGATAACATCGGCGAATTTCGCGTCGCCCGTGGCCGCGAGCATCCGCCAATTCCACATCATGTTGCCTATCGCCGCACAACTCTCGCCATACGCGGTGAAATTCGGCAGCTCATAGGAGTCGCCGAACGCCTCACCCTCGCTCCGCGCACCAACTCCACCTGTAACGTACATCTGCGATGACACAAGGTCTTCCCATAGCACGTTGAGAGTCTTCCAGTAGGTCTGGTCGCCTGTTTCCAGGTAATAGTCCGTGGCCCCGCAACAGGCGTACATGGCACGCACCGCATGGCCTTCGAGATGTGTGCGCGACGTGAAAGGAATTCCGCAGAAGTGATAAACATAGCCGTCCTGCGGCAGCTTGATGCGATCGTCGCCATGCAGAATGTAGCCCGCCAATTCGAGGTAGCGCTTGTCTCCGGTGGTGCGGTATAGCTCGATAAGCGCCAGTTCGATTTCTGGATGGCCGGAGAGAATCGGTTTTTTATCGGGTCCCGGGCCGAAATTGGGAAGCAAGAAGTCGTTTACGAAGCGAATTCCGGCGTCCAGTAATGTGCGATCGCCCGTTGCGCGATAATACGCAATCGCGCCCTGAATCATGTGGCCGATGTTGTAAAGCTCGTGGCCCCATCGCTGAACCTGAGGTGCCATCCGATCCTTCGCGTGATCACCCACGTAGTAGGTATTCAGATAGCCGCTGGGTTCTTGCACCGCGACGACTTCCTTGATGATCTTGTCCGTCATCGCGCGTAGTTCTGGCCGATCGCCGGACTGAAGCGCGAAGCCGGCCGCCTCCGCCCACTTGTAGACGTCGGAGTCCGAGTAGACTGGGCCATGCTGCGCGGCATCGCTCTTGCCGGCAAGCCGCAAGAAATTGTTCATCCGGCCATTGGCTTCGAGCAGTTTCTCCATGGACGGAATGCTTTTGTCGACGTTGGTCTCGCGGCGCGCTCCCCAAAACCCCTGTGTAATCGTGACCGCGTGTACAGGAATGTTATGGAGCATGGCGTACGGAGACTTATCGACAAAAAGAACGCCCTCATCTCTCCAAGCAGGATCGGCGGCGCTCGGATTGCCTCCCCAGCACGAAGCGAGAAAATTCGGAATGGGCACGGAGCTCACCGTGGCCACGGAGAGGGCCGCGCCGACAAATTCCCGGCGCGACAACTGCGATCGCTTTGACATGTTTGCCTCCTCGGGTCAGCGTCTCTCGATCTATCCGACCGGCATTATACGCGGCCTAGAGCAATCGTTTACATGCGAAGCTCTGTAAAAGCATTTGGGCTAATCCGTGCATTCACCTTCCGGTAGCTAGAAGAGCTCTGCCGGCCATACGCATCAGCTTACTAACTACTCTGGTTCGCCCTCTCAGCGATATGGATCAGCGCGGGCAAAACATCGCCGAACGCTACGTCGTGCGGCTGCCCAAAAGCGAAATAGAGCTTTTGATAGAGCTCATACAGCGAGTTGTAGACCTTCTCCGCCGCTGGTTCCGGTGTAAACACGGCATGGCCGGGACAAATCTTATCCTGCGCCTCTTCCACGGTCTTGAACGTCCCGGCTGCGAGAAAAGCAAATATCGCCGAACCCAGACTGACCACGCTTTTGCTCGGCACGAGAACCGGCCTCCCCAGCACATTCGCGTAGATTTGATTCAGTACGTTGTTCTTCTGCGGAATGCCACCCGCGTTGATTACTCGCTTGATTTGCACTCCGTATTCCGCCATCCGGTCCAAAATAATTCGCGTGTGGAATGCAGTGCCCTCGATGGCGGCAAAGAGTTCGTCCTGCGCGGTGCTCAGCAGGTTCCAACCGAGCGTGATCCCCCGTAAGTTCGGGTTCACCAGCACCGTTCGATCTCCGTTGTCCCAAGTCATGCGCAGAAGACCGGTCTCTCCCGGCTTGTACTTCTCCAGTCCCTGGCTTAATGTCGCGACATCGGTTTGAGCGCGAGTGGCAATGGCGTTGAAAATATCTCCCACTGCCGAAAGCCCTGCTTCAATTCCAGTGCGCCCCGGATGGACGCTCCCCTGCACAACGCCGCAGACACCTGGAACCAGATTGATCGACGGCGTAATTCCAATAATGCATGTTGAAGTACCGACGACGTTTACCATGTCCTCGGTGCGGCAGCCCGCCCCGATTGCGTCCCAATGCGCATCGAATGCCCCGACAGGTATCGGAATGCCCGACTTCAACCCGAGCTTCTCGGCCCAGAGCGGGGAAAGCCTTCCGGCAATCTGGTCCGAAGTCACATACTCGCCCTGAAGCTTTTCCCTTATTCCAGCAAAAAGCGAATCTACTTTGACGAGGAAGTCTTCCGACGGCAGGCCGCCCAAATCTGCATTCCACATCCACTTGTGGCCCATGGCGCAAACGCTGCGCTTTACTTTGCGCGGGTCGGTGATGCCGCAAAGCGTCGCCGTCACCATGTCGCAATGCTCGAAGGCAGATACAAATTGCGCACGCTTTTCTGGGTTGTGACGCAGCCAGTGCAACAGCTTCGAGAATCCCCACTCGGACGAATACACTCCGCCGCACCACTGAATGGCTGCAAGTCCTTCTCGATGCCCCGCTTCCGTGATCTCCGCTGCTTCCGCCTTGGCCCGGTGATCGCACCAAAGATAGTATTCATCTAGCGGCTCGAGATTCTTCCCGACGGGAATTACAGAAGAGCCGGTGGTATCCATTGCCAGCGCTTGCACCTGATCGCCTGAGATGTGCGCCTTCTGAACCGCCTCGCGGGTAGCCGTTGCCAACGCGCGCATCTGATCATTGTGCGACTGCGTGGCATATTCCGGATCTTCGCGTTTGCGGTGGAGCGGGTATTCCGCGAGTGCGGTCGCCAGCAGTCCTCGTTCGCTGTCCACGATGGAAACGCGAACACTCAAAGTTCCAAAATCTGCTCCTGCCACGATTGCCATGAGATTTGTATTCGCTCCGGACGCATAATACCGCTACTCTGCGTAGGCGTGCATCCCCCCAACCCAGGTATCGTGTTGAGGCTTCATGCACCGCGGCAGCCGCCGAGGAAAAACTGGCGGCTACGTGATGCTCGAACTACTTCTTCGGATTCTTGCCGCTGGGACTTGGCACGAATTTATAGCCTATACCTCGTACGGTAAGCAGATAGCGGGGTTTACCAGGCTCCCGCTCAATATACCGGCGCAAACGCACGATGAAGTTATCGATGGCTCGCGTGTCGGTGTCTTCGCGCAAATTCCATACTTCCTGCAGAAGTTGTTTGCGAGAGACGGGTCTGCCGCTATTGTTGATCAGGCAGCGAAACAGATCGGATTCCATCATCGTCAGTGGAATGACCTGTGTGCCTACACGCAATTGCAGGTTCTGAAAGTCCACGACTTTATCATCAAAATGAAAGTTTTCTGGCGAGGGCGACTCGGTGGTTGGTGAATCGTCTTGCGCGGACGCGGGATTCGTTGAGCCCTGCCAATTCTTCCGGCGCAATAAACTCTCGACACGGGCGATCAGAATGGCAAGATTGAAGGGTTTCGGCAGGTAGTCATCCGCGCCGGATTCAAATCCTTTGAGAACATCTTCTGGGCGGCCGCGAGCCGTGAGCATGAGTAGCGGAGTATAGTTTTGCGCCTTGCGCAACTCGCGCGCAATCAAAAATCCGTCCTTGCCGGGCAGCATGACGTCCAGCACGAGCGCGTCGAAGATTTCTCGGTCCTTCAGCAGGCGCTTCAATGCGCCCTCTCCGGTATCCGTAATCTGCACGCTATGGCCTTCTGCTTCGAGATTGAAGCGAAGCCCCTCGGCCAGGTGCGCTTCATCTTCAACGATGAGGATGCGGCTCATGCCTGGTAGACCCTCGGAAGACGAATGGTGAACGTGCTCCCCCGCCCTTCCCCTTCGCTCTCGGCAAAGGCGTCGCCGCCATAGCGGCGGGCGATCGAGCGCACAATAAAGAGACCGAGGCCAGTTCCCTTCACATTATCTGTCTTGGAATTCGAGGCACGATAGAAGCGTTTGAAGATTCGCTTCATCTCGTTGTGAGGGATGCCGATGCCGCGATCGTGCACGCGCAGCAGGACCGTGTCGATATTAGGCGTGAGCAAATCCACCACTATGTCTTTCTTCTCGCCGGAATACTTGATGGCATTGTCGAGCAGATTGAAAACGGCCGTGCGGAATTCCTCGGGGTTGCCCAGAACTACGATTTCATCGGGCGGCACCGTGCCAAGACTCAACACTTCCGGAGAAAGATTCTGCCTCAGACGCGCGAGTTCCAGGCCTTCGCGCACAATCTCCGAGAATTGCACTTCCTGCCAGTTCTTTCGCGCGCTCGCGTGTCGGACTTCGCCTGCCTTCAACACCTGTTCGACAGTCCCAAGCAGGCGATCAGTATCATCAATCATGATGCGATAGAATTCGCGGCGCTTGGCTTCGTCCAAGTTCCGGCTCGCCAGAGTTTCCAGGTAAAGACGGATGGAGGCAATCGGTGTCTTTAGTTCATGGGTGACGGCATTTAGGAAGCTGTCTTGCTGCTCATTTCGCCGGATCTCGCGGACAAGAAAGATCGTGTTGACGACCAGGCCCGCGATAAGCACACCGAAGAAGATGATACCGAGCACGAGCGGAACAACTTGCCGCCAGTGGAAAATGATCCAGCTGACATTAAGAGCGATCGTCAGGGCAACGAGACAAGCCCCGAGCGCGATGAAGAACGCGATGGCTTTGGTGCGGCGCGTGATGCGCATGACGTCTTAGTTTACGCCAGGGCGAGCGATTGCCATACCAGCACTAGAGTAAAGAGGGTTCGTGAATCCCCAGATTGTGCGCACAAATCTCGTCGGCAACAGACTTGGGAGTAAATCAGTCGCCGCTGGATATCATCAGGGTAGAAACTGCCGGTGCTACCTCCGGCTTGATCGCGGTGCGCCGTTCATCGCCATGCGGCACCGGCGCGAGCTTATGGCGCTTGACATCCCATGCCAGGCCGAGCGCTCGCAAAGCGCAAATGCCGTACCAGTTCAGATCGATTTCATACCAGACAATCCCGTGACGCGCCGATTGCGGAACAGCGTGATGATTGTTGTGCCAGCCTTCGCCGAAGGTAAGCAGCGCGACCCAAAGACTGTTTTTGGAAGTATCGTCCGTCAGGAACCGCCGCGAACCCCACATGTGCGTCGCAGAGTTTACCAGCCAAGTGGAATGCAGCCCGAACACGGTTCTCACGAACACTCCCCACAATAGGAAGGGCCAGCCACCGATCGCAAAGAGTGCTATGCCAAGAATAGTGAGAGGGACCCAGTGCCACTTGGTGATCCAAATATGAAACTTGTCCTTTCGTAGATCGGGGACAAAGGGCAAAAGCTCCTTGGCATTGCTGTGCATGGCCTGCCCCGTCATGATCCAACCCATGTGCGCCCACAGGCCACCATCCTGCGGCGAATGCGGGTCGCCTTCTTTGTCGGTATTCTGGTGGTGGACCCGGTGCGTGGCTACCCAAGCGATGGGTCCGCCCTCGAGTGCCAGCGTCCCGCAGACCGTCAGAAAATATTCCATCCACTTCGGCGTTTTGTAGCCACGGTGAGTCAGCAATCGGTGGTAGCTCATGCCGATGCCAAGGCTTCCGGCGATCCACCAAAGAACAACCGCCAGTGCCAGCGCCTTCCACGTAAAGAAGAACAACGCGGCGACCGCGCCGATATGAAATGCCAGCATGAAAAGGGATGTGGTCCAATTGATGGGTTGAGAAAATGTCTTGTCGTGGCCTAGGATGTTCATGAACTCAAACGTAGCATGCGGAGAGCGGTGCTTCTGTAATACTTGTGTAATCCCCGTGGCGGAAGTTCCTTAGAATTGTGGCCAAAAAGTTAAGGGCGATCTAATCCCAAATGCCCTCTCAAATCGAAGCAACTCACCCTGGATCCGAAGGCCGGTCTCAGTAAATCCTTGCAGGCCTAGAAGTTAGGCGCGCGGCCGAAATGGCCGCGAATTGGCCCGAAATTGAAGCCGAAAATAGCGTATACTGTGAGAGAACAAATTCCAGAATAAAGGTACCGTTACCCGAGCGCGTCGGGATGAACTTGGTTGTCATGACGGTCACCGCGGCGAATCTACCGCCAGAATTGTAATTCGGATCCCGCCTTTTCGTTTGCCACAAAAGTCCATGGCATTTTTCCTTGGCCATGTTGTGGTGTGCAGGCAGGACCGACAGTCTTGGGCGATACCGTACGGGGGAGAAAACGCTTGGCTCTGCTCATTCAGGAAAAACACGATCTGGTCGGCAACCTCATCAGCCTCGGCAAGAGCCGCGGCTACGTGCTCAACGAGGAAGTGAACGACGTACTTTCCGCGGAGGAGCACACAACGGAGGAGATCGACAATCTCTTTTCTACCTTCGAGCGCGACGGCACCGAAATTTTTGAAGATATTGCCGCGGCGAGAGCCGCGCACACCACGCTCGAAGTCACCCAGCGAGTCGAACTCGGTCCACGGAACGACGCCATCCACGAAGAAGAAACCGAGATCGAGCGCCCCGTGCACTCCGTGCAGAAGAGTACCGATCCGGTCAGCACGTACTTGCGCGAAATGGGCGTGGTCCCGCTCCTAACGCGTGAGACGGAGATCGTTCTCGCCAAGCGCATGGAACGCGGCAAGTTGCGCGTGCTGAAGACCGTATCGCGCTCGCCGATCGTGGCCAAGGAATTGATCGCCGTTGGTGTGGAGCTTCGCAAGGGCGCTCTTTCCATCAAGAGAATCGTTCACCTCCAGGAAGAAGAACTAACCGACGACAAGATCGAAGAAAAACTGCGCCAAACGCTGCGGACCATTCATCAGATCGAGAAGCTCTACCAGCTAGGACGAAAGCAGGCGCTCAGGCTGGAGAACACTGGAAAATCTGAAAAGCTAGCGCATCTGCGTGCCCGCCGCCGTCTGGCCCGGACCCGCATTGCGATTTCGCACCTGGTCCGCTCCATCGAATTCAGTGACGCTGAGAAGAGGCGCCTGATTGATACTCTACGCATCACGGCCGAGCGGCTGCATACGCTCGATCGTGAGATTGGCCGGTTGGAACGCCGCGTGAGCTCCTCCCGCTCCGAGAGCGCACACGGGGCGCGCGATGAGCTCCGTTCGCGCCGGACGGAACGAAAGAACATTGAAGAATCCTGCGAAGTTGGTTTGGACGCGCTGAAGCGCGCTCTCGCGGCCATTCGGCTTGGCGAAGCGGAAACGGAACAGGCCAAAACCGAGCTAACCGAGGCCAACCTCCGCCTCGTCGTCTCCATTGCCAAGAAATACACCAACCGCGGCATGCAGTTCCTCGATTTGATCCAGGAAGGCAACATCGGTCTCATGAAGGGCGCCGACAAATTCGAGTGGCGCCGCGGGTATAAATTCTCCACCTACGCGACCTGGTGGATTCGCCAAGGCATTACTCGCGCCATCGCCGACCAGGCGCGCACCATCCGCGTGCCAGTGCACATGATCGAGACGATCAACAAGCAGGCCCGCACCAGCCGGCAGTTGGTGCAAGAACTCGGTCGCGAGCCTACTACCGAGGAACTCGCGAGGCGCATGGATCTTTCCGTCGACGCGGTTAGCAAAACGAAGAAGATCGCGCAACAGCCCATGTCTTTTGAGACGCCCATCGGAGAAGACGAAGAGTCTCACCTCGGCGACTTTGTCGAGGATAAGGGTGTCGTTTCGCCATCGGATGCCGCCATTCACCTCAATTTGAAGGAACACCTAGCCTCAGTGCTGAAGACGCTCACACCGCGCGAGGAAAGAATCATCAAGATGCGCTTTGGCCTCGAAGACGGCAATGAACTGACGCTGGAGCAAGTGGGCCAGTCGTTCGCCGTTACGCGCGAGCGCATCCGCCAAATCGAAGCCAAGGCGCTGCGAAAGCTGCGGCATCATTCGCGCTCCAGGCGGTTCCGAATTTTTCTCCAAAGCGCGTTTTAAGAATTGGCAGCTGGACTGCCCACCTGCAAATCGCAACTTGATCCGACCATGGAAGTCGGAAGACCCACGGCTGGGCAACCGCCGGGTCGCGGTAGGGACGACCATCGCTGATCGCCCCCCGCACAGAGCCGTACGAGCGGCACTACCGGTCGGGTAGGGCGATGGCGCGGACCAGGCTTCGAATGATGCTGACGTTTCCATCGCTCTCCCTAAAATTCCGTACGGCGGGTTTTCCCCGGTACGGCTTCAAGGCCGGTAGATCAGGCAGGGCCTTCCCGACGACGCGAGAACTTTGCGTCGACCGGTTTGCCTCCGCCCTTCGTGCTCCCCGCTTTCGCGTCTCTGCCCCGCTCGGTGTCGGGGAACACAATGCGCTTGAGCACCTCCGTGCGAGCGGCTACTGCCGCTCTACCCCAGGGGCCCTCGCTCCGGTCCGGGTTATGCTGTCCCGGTCCATCAACGCTTAATCGGCCCCATCCGCCCCACTCGCAGGCGCATCCCGACTTCACCGCATGGCGGCTTATACGCGATGCCTTCGCTGTGCATATTCGCATATGCCTAGGCGACCCACGACTGGTTCTGAGCTTTCATCGATGTTCTTTCACAACATGTCGCCCTCTTCGACCACGGGGAACCCTTCGGCTGTCCTTACCCAGTACTTCACCGAAGACGCTGGCCTTCAACTCCGTATGAAAGTTTCGGCATTCCCGTAATCCTCACACTCCGATTCTGGTGAGGGGTGGGTTTTCGAGGCTTAACTACAGTTCGTTTTGCTACGACCTGTTGCTTTGCTTGCCCTCCTGTCGGAGCTGACCAGATTCGCATCCAGCCAACGAGGACGTTTACTTCCGGGCTTTCGACGGTTTGGTCACCCGCTCCGTCGCCGGATATCACTACAGTGCCAACTGGGAAATCTGCACCGGCGGGACTTTCACCCGCTAGGCCATCGACTAGCTTCACTGCACCATACGGCTCCCACCTTGGAGGATTGGCGAATGCTTCTCGCACACCGTTCAATCCATGGAACACTCAATCCCCGCACTGTGTCGGGCTGGTGTTGGCTTGAACAATGTTCTCCTTGGCCCGCGCCCTTTT
>Ga0209446_1000111_pt1 | contig 21309 bp, 18 predicted proteins | sample BogFormECP04_OM2_FD_188242 | JGI IMG/M metagenome (GOLD analysis project Ga0209446, IMG submission 188242) | Bog forest soil microbial communities from Calvert Island, British Columbia, Canada - ECP04_OM2 (SPAdes) (version 2) | ecosystem: Environmental > Aquatic > Freshwater > Wetlands > Bog ... | reverse complement strand
TACCGCATGCACGGCAACATGACCGGCGCCTACCGCGTGCGCGACCTCGCGATCCGCAACCGCATCGTGCTCACCAACAAGACGCCGAGCGGGCTGAACCGCGGTTTCGGCGGGCCGCAGGTCTATTTTGCCCTCGAGCGGTTGATGCACCGCATTGCCGAGACGCTCCGCCTCGACGCGCTCGATGTGATTCGCCGCAACCTCGTCCCGTCAGGCGCCTTTCCCTATCATTGCCCGGCGGGTGCGATTATCGATTCCGGGGATTACCCCCGCGCGGTGGATGCGGCGATCAAAGAAGGCGGTCTCGCCGAGCTCCGCGTGCGGCGGGACCGCGCGCGCGCCGAGGGGCGGCTCTACGGCATCGGCTTCGCTGCCATCGTCGAGCCCTCGATCTCGAACATGGGCTACATCACGACGGTTCTGCGCGCCGAGGAACGCGCGCGCGCCGGCCCGAAGAGTGGGGCACAGACCGCTGCGACCGTGGCGCTCGATCCGCTGGGCGGGGTCAGCGTCGTGATCGACTCGGTGCCGCAAGGACAAGGACACCGAACCGTCGTGGCGCAGGTGGTCGGCGAGGTCTTCGGGTTGCCGGCGGCGGTTATCCGCGTCAATGCCGAGCTCGACACCGGCAAGGATGCGTGGTCGATCGCCGCCGGCAATTATTCGAGCCGGTTTGCCGGTGCCGTCGCCGGTGCTGCACACCTCGCAGCGGTGCGGTTGCGGGACAAGCTCACTCGCATCGCCGCTCCCCAGCTCAACATCGGCCCTGACGAGGTCCGTTTCGCCGACGGAAGGATCTTCGCGGCCGGCAATCCGGACAACGCGGTCGACTTCGCCCGGCTGGCCGGGATGAGCCACTGGTCGCCGAGATCGCTTCCCGACCCCGATGCCGCGGCACTGCGCGAGACCGTGTTCTGGACGCCTCCCGGCCTCGACCCGCCGAACGAAGCCGACGAAATCAACAGCTCGGCCGCTTATGGCTTCATTTTCGATTTCTGCGGCGTCGAGATCGACCGCGACACCGGCCAGGTGCGCATAGATAAATACGTGACCATGCACGATGCCGGGCGGATCCTGAACCCGGCGCTCTTCGACGGCCAAGTGCTCGGCGGGTTCGCGCACGGGGTGGGTGCGGCACTCTACGAGGAGTTTGTTTACAGTGAGGATGGCAGCTTCTTGTCGGGTACCTTTGCCGATTATCCGGTGCCGTCCGCCTGCGAGATCCCGGCGCCGGTGATCCTGCATCGCGAGACCCCCTCGACGGTGACGCCGCTCGGTGCCAAGGGCGTCGGCGAGGGCAATTCAATGAGCACACCAGTCTGCTTCGCCAATGCCGTTGCTGATGCGCTTGGTGTCGCCGACCTGGCGCTGCCGCTGACGCCGTTCCGGATCGCGGCGCTGCTCCACGCCAGTTTTTAAGCGCGTCACGGGTACCGACCACGAAGAGAAAGAGCGCCATCGCTGCTTGCCGGCCCCCACCCTTCCCGCTGACGCGGGTCCCTTCCTCCCCCGTGGACGCCCGTGGACACAGGGGAGGGCTGGGGTGAGGGCGTGTCCGAAAGAGCATATCTGATCCGGATGTTTGACCTCGGGCGCAGCTTCATCGCGAGCGTCGAGCGCAGCCCGCGCTCCCTTGCGATCGTCGACGGCGACCGGCGTCTGACCTACGCCGAATAGTATGCCGGATCATCGACGGGCTCGCGGCGCCGGGCTTGCGGAAGGGCGATCACTTCGCCGTCGTGCTGCAGAACCGGTCGGCGATGGCGAGCCTCCATTGAGGTTGTCAACTCGTCGGCACGGCCGGAGCCGACTACTTGCCATTTATCGTCAACGACGATCGGTGGCGTGTAGACCGCGGCAAGATCGAGAAGCGCCGCGCAACGTTTCTAGCGCTCGGTCGCCTCGCGGCTGGAGGAGGGACCCTTCCAGCCTAGCCGGTCCCAGTAATCGACGTGGAACGACAGCGCGAGCACATCGGGACGGCTCGTGAGTTCGGCAAGCAGCGCGTCGGCCGGCGGGTAGGACGGGCAGCCCTCCGCGGTGAAACGCTTGACCACGATCGGGCGTTCCCCCGCCTGTGCCGTCGTGATGCCGAAGACCAGATAGAGCGAAAGAAAGAGCCGGAGCGTCTGATCATGCCGTAAGACTACACCAACACTCCGACCATAGGGCTCAACGGTACTTGAGCGAGCTGGCTCTCCCTGCCCAGTCGAACTACATCGTGAACCCAATCTCAGCATTCCGCCGGAAGCGGGTATCATCCCTACCGGCGAGAGCCGATTATGCCGGCGACCCGAGGAATGGTGGAGTTTATGAGAGGGCAGGGAGCACCGAGATGGCATCGTTGCAGAAACTCGTTCGTGCGTTGGCGCTGCTGATTGCGATTGGCCTTTTGGCCGCTGCGCCGGCGGACGCGGCGCAGGACAACCTCTTCGATGCATCCGCGGCCGGTGATCTTTCTCAGGTCAAGGCGCTGCTCGCCGCAGCGGCCGATGTAAACGCCAAGAGAGCCAATGGCGCCACGGCGTTGATGATCGCTTCGGAGAAGGGCCACATGGATGTGGTGCAGGCCTTGCTCGCCGCGAGGGCCGACGTGAACGTCAAGGGTGGCGCTGGCGTCACCGCGTTGATGATTGCCTCCCAGAATGGCCACCTGGAGGTGGTGCGGGCACTGCTCGCCGCAAAGGCCGATGTGAACGCCAGGACGGCCGATGGCGGTACGGCGTTGATGATTGCCTCGCAGCAAGGCCACCTGGAGGTGGTGGGGGCCTTGCTCGCCGCGAGGGCCGACGTGAACGCCAAGGCAGGCAATGGCCTCACCGCGTTGATGGTTGCCTCGCAGCAAGGCCACCTGGAGGTGGCGCGGGCCTTGCTCGCAGCGAAGGCCGACGTGAATACCAAGGCGGCCAATGGAGTCACCGCGTTGATCGTTGGCTCGGAGAATGGCCGCCTGGAGGTGGTGCGGGCCTTGCTCGCCGCGAAGGCCGACGTGAACGCCAAGATGGACAATGGCCTCACGGCGTTGATGATTTCCTCGCAGAATGGCCACCTGGAGGTGGCGCGGGCCTTGCGCGCCGCGGAACCGGGTCTCGTTGATGAAAACCTCATCACCCCTGTACCCCATGGGTGGAAGGTGGCCTTTCACGGGCGTCAGGGAAATATTCAGGCGATGCAGTTCGTGCCGAACAGCGATTCAGCCGAAAAATGGTCAGAGGCAATATTCGTCACAACCTATTTTGGGCTGACGGGCGCTACCGCCGTGCAGCTAATGGCGGTGAAGGAAAAGCAGCTCAGCGACCAGTGCGACGGAATACATACGAACAAAGTCGCTGCGGGGGAGGAAAATGGATACGAGTTTGCGGTCGAGGTGATTTCTTGCGACAAGATGAAAGCCGATGGCTTGAGAAGCATAATGATGTGGAAGTTTGTTCGCGGCCGCGACTCTTCCTATTCGGTGGAACGAATCATCAAAGGCGTTCCCGCCGCTCTGCGGGTGCAAAGCAGCATTGACGATTGGAAACCGTACATGCGTCGGGTCGTCGCGTGCGATACTCGCGACGCGGCGCGACCGTGCAGTCTCGGTGATGCAAGCTTGGAGCCCCAGTCGCAAGAGTGGCGCTGGTGCCGCGTCGGCGCGGAAATCCCTCCCGATCTGGTGATCGCAGACTGCACGACGGTCATCCAGTCCAGTCGGGACACCAATCCGGATCTCGCCTTCCCCTTCCGGAACCGCGGCGTCGCCTATGCCGCCAAGGCTCAGTACGACCGCGCCATCGAGGATTTAGACCAGGCGATCCGCCTCGATCCGAAAGATGCCCCCGCCTTCAATGACCGCGGCAACGCCTATAAGACCAAGGCACAGGACGACCGCGCCATCGAGGATTACGACCAGGCGATCCGCCTCGACCCGACACTCGCCCGAGCGTTTTACAACCGCGGCAACGCCTATCAAGGCAAAGTTCAGTACGACCGCGCCATCGAGGACTACGACCAGGCGATCCGCCTCGATCCGAAATATGCCCCCGCCTTTTACAATCGCGGCTCCGCCTATGCGGCCAAGGCTCAGTACGACCGCGCCATCGAGGATTTCGACCAAGCGATCCACTTCGACCCGAAACTCGCCCCCGCCTTCGACAACCGCGGCATCGCCTATCAGGCCAAGGCTCAGTACGACCGCGCCATCGAGGATTACGGCCAGGCGATCCGCCTTGACCCCAAATTTGCCCCTGCCTTCTACAACCGCGGCAACGCCTATGCGGCCCAGGCTCAGTACGACCGCGCGATCGAGGATTTCGGCCAAGCGATCCGCCTCGATCCGAAATTTGCCGCCGCCTTCCGCAATCGCGGCACCGCCTATGTGGCCAAGGCTCAATACGACCGCGCCATCGAGGATCTTGACCAAGCGATCCGCCTCGACCCGAAAGATGCAGCCGCCTTCCTCAACCGTGGGATTGCCTATTTTGGCATAGCGCGATTTGCGGTTGCTGCCGGGGACTTCCAGCAGAGCCTATCCATCAACGCTGAGCAGGCGTATGGCGTGCTGTGGCTTCACTTGGCACGCGCCAGAAGCAACCACGACGACACTGAGGAACTAACGGGCAATGCCTCGAAGGTCGACCTAAACACGTGGCCCGGGCCGGTCGTCGCGTTCTACCTCAAACGCATCGACGCCAAGGACGTGATGGGCGCTGCCCAGAGCGGCGATGCAAAGACGCAACGGGAGCAGGGCTGTGAGGCGTCCTTTTATGTCGGCGAGGATGCCGTGCTTCGGCAACACACCGACGAGGCCACCCGTTTGTTACGCCAAGCGCAAGGCACCTGCCCTCCCAGCTTCACCGAATATGCCGCCACCCTAGCCGAGTTGAAGCGGCTGGAGAAATAGGCGAAGAGAGCAGTCCGAGGTAACCACCCGGCTCTATCCAACCCTTGAAACTCAGCGCATACCGGCGACCGCCGAGAAACTAATGCTTGTTTCGCGCTGCGAATTAGGAGTAGTTCGTCCCACGGATTGACGCTGCCCGCACCGTCGCCAAGCGCACCAAAAGCCCGATTGAGCGCTCGGCGATCCCAAACCTTGCGTCATCGATTTGCACCGGCTTGGGGATTCGGCCGTCCGCAGTCGGCAGCGCATGACCTCGGTCATCTCTTAGCCGGTCCGGCTCGTAGCCTCGGGATGGCGCGCAGATTCTATAGGGTTTAATCGACTTGACATCGGTGCTGTCGCGGCACCCGGCGATCGCCGAAATTGCCGTCGCCGGGTTGCTGGACGAGCGTCTGGGGCAGCGCGTCACCGCCTTTATCAGACGCGCGGCTGCGGTTGAGGCGGACGAACTCGACGCCTGGAGCCGCAATTCGCCGCTCGCCGATTACAACGGCGGCGCGCCTGGGTCTTTGTTGCCGAGATCCCGAAATCGCCGGTCGGCAAAATCTTGCGCCGCAAGCTCGTCGCCGGCGAATATGAAAGAGACGCCTGACGACCGACGTCGCTTTGGGAGCCTCGGCATTTAGCTTCGGCCGGTCTTGCGATATTAGTTCGGCGGATTTGCCTGAAGGAGCGACAATGGAGGACAGCATGCGGCCTTCGGGGCGCGCCGCTGATGCGATGCGGCTGGTTACGCTCGATCCGGGCGCGGCGAAATATGCCGAGGGCTCGTGCCTGGCGAAGTTCGGCGACACGCATGTGCTCTGCACCGCGTCGGTCGAGGAGCGCGTGCCGCCATTTCTGCGTAACACCGGGAGGGGTTGGGTCACGGCGGAGTACGGCATGCTGCCGCGCTCGACGGCGACCCGCACCGACCGTGAGGCAACCCGCGGCCGGCAGAGCGGGCGCACCCAGGAGATCCAGCGGCTGATCGGGCGCAGTCTGCGCGCGGTCACCGATCTGACCCGGCTCGGCGAGCGCCAGATCCGCATCGACTGCGACGTATTGCAGGCAGATGGCGGCACCCGCACCGCCGCGGTAACCGGCAGCTATGTGGCGCTGCACCAGGCGTGTCAGCGCCTGCTGTCCGCCGGGCTTTTGACCAGCCTGCCGCTGCGCGACAGCGTTGCCGCGATCTCCTGCGGCGTCATCGCCGGATCGGCGGTGCTCGATCTCGACTACCCCGAGGACTCCCAAGCCGAGACCGACGCGAACTTCGTGCTGACCGGGACCGGCGGGATCGTCGAGATCCAGGCGACCGCCGAGGCCGCTCCGTTCGACGAGGCGCTCTTCGCCGAGATGCTGCGGCTTGCGCGGGCGGGCATCGCCGAGCTCACCCGACGCCAGCGTGCAACCCTCGGCCTCGGCTGACCCGATGCCTTGCCGCTTCACCGGCGACCGGCTGGTCATCGCCAGCCACAATCAAGGCAAGGTAGACGAGATATCGGCGCTGTTGGAGCCCTTCGCCATCGCCGCCATATCCGCTGCCTCGCTGGACATTCCGGAGCCCGAGGAAACCGGCGACAGCTTCGAGGCCAATGCGGCCTTGAAGGCAAGGGCCGCGGCCGAAGCGAGCGGGCTGCCGGCGCTCGCCGATGATTCAGGGCTCGTCGTCCCGGCACTCGGCGGCGCGCCCGGCATCTATTCCGCGCGCTGGGCCGGCCGGGCCAAGGATTTTCGCAGCGCGATGGAACGCGTGCACCGTGAGCTCGGCGACAAGGACAGGAGAGCTCGGTTCGTCGCGGTCCTCGCCCTCGCCTGGCCCGACTGCCATACCGAGCTGTTCCGCGGAGAGGCCGCCGGAACGCTCGTCTGGCCGCCGCGCGGGGAGCGCGGCTTCGGCTACGACCCGATCTTTGTGCCCGACGGCGGTGTTGAGACATTCGGCGAGATGGAACCAGCGGCGAAGCACAAGATCAGCCACCGCGCCCGCGCCTTCGCCAAGCTCGTCGACGGCTGCTTCCAGCGCCGTTGAAGTGAAGCCCCTCACCCGCCTCGCTCCGCTCGGCACCCTCTCCCGCATTGTAGGAGAGGGGAGACCCAGCCGACAGGGCTGGGTGGGTGAGGGCTGCGCTTCGGAGCCGCTCGCCGTCTATATCCACTGGCCGTTCTGCCGGTCGAAATGCCCGTATTGCGACTTCAACAGCCATGTCCGCGACGGCGTCGACGCGGCGCGGTGGACGCGCGCATTGCTCGCCGATCTCGACTACCACGCCGAGCTCGTGCCGGGACGCGAAGTCGGCTCGATCTTCTTTGGTGGCGGTACGCCGTCGCTGATGCCGCCCGAGACGGTTGCAGCATTGCTCGACCGGGTACGGGCGCGGTGGACCCTGACGCCCGATGTCGAAGTAACCCTCGAGGCTAATCCCAATTCCGCCGAAGCCGCTCGCTTCCGCGCCTTTGCCGCGGCCGGGGTCAACCGGCTGTCCCTCGGCGTCCAGGCGCTCGACCCGACGGCATTGCGCATGCTCGGCCGGCTTCATGACCGAGACGAGGCTATCGCGGCGATCGAGCACGCCCGAGACAGCTTTGCGCGGTTCTCGTTCGATCTGATCTATGCTCGCCCCGGCCAGAGCCTCACCGCCTGGCAGGACGAGCTTGACGAGGCGCTGAGGCTCGCGGGCGACCACCTCTCTCTCTACCAGCTGACGATCGAACCCGGCACCGCCTTTGCCACCCTGCAAAGACGCGGTGCGATCGTGCTGCCCGAAGAGGAGATCGCGGCGGCACTGTTCGAGATGACGCAGGACCGGCTCGTCGCGCACGGCCTCCCGGCCTACGAGATCTCGAACCATGCGCGGCCAGGCGCCGAATGCCGACACAACCTCGCCTATTGGCGCTATCAGGATTATGTCGGGATCGGCCCCGGCGCGCACGGGCGGCTCACCCGAGACGGCATCAAACTCGCGACGACACAGGCTCGCTTGCCAGAGAGGTGGCTCGCCGCGGTCGAGCGAGGCGGAACCGGGATCGAAGAGACGGTGAGGATCGACCGCGATAGGGGGATCGAGGAACTGCTGATGATGGGGCTGCGCCTCACCGAGGGGGTGGCTCGGGCGCGTCTCGAAACTGCCGCCGGCCGGGCCGCCGAGGAGCTGTTCGGTCGCAACCTCTGGCGGCTGGTCGATGGCGGCTTCCTGACGCTCGACGAAGAACGCCTCGTCGCGACCGCTGCCGGCCGGCAGCGCCTCAACGCGGTGCTAGCCGCCCTTCTGGGCTGATGAAGAAATGACCATGAGGCGCTTGATCGTTCCATTATGCCTATTGGTGCTTTTGGCGAGCCACGCTGCGGCGCGCGCCGAGCAGCAGTGGCTGACGCTGCCGCCAACGCCCGTTCTGCCAAAGCCCGCGCAGAGCGGCTACGCCGCGGTGAACGGCATCCGGATCTGGTACGCCACGTTCGGCCGCGGCGAGCCGGTGGTGCTGTTGCACGGCGGGCTCGCCAACTCGAATTACTGGGGCCATCAAGTCACGACACTGGCCAGGAGTTATCGGGTAATCGTCATGGACAGCCGTGGCCACGGGCGCAGCACCCATGACGACCGGCCTTACGGCTACGATCTGATGGCGTCGGACGTAATCGGCCTGATGGACTTTTTGAGGCTAGACAAGGCGGCGATCGTCGGCTGGAGCGACGGGGCGATCCTCGGTCTCGACATCGCCATCCGTCATCCAGAGCGCCTGACCAACCTCTTTGCCTTCGCCGCCAATTCCGACCCCAGCGGAGTGGCCGACATTGCCCAGAGCAAGGTGTTCAACGCCTATATCGCGCGCGCCGAAAAGGAATATCAAGCGTTGTCACCGACGCCCGACCAGTACAAATCCTTCTTCGACCAAATCAGCAAAATGTGGGAGACCGAGCCCAATTTCACCGAGGAACAGCTACGCAGCATCACCGTCCCGACTTGGATCGCCGACGCCGACCACGACGAGGCGATCAAGCGCGAGAACACCGAGCTCATGGCGCGTGAGATTCCCAATGCCGGGCTGCTGTTGCAGCCACAGGTCAGCCACTTCTCGTTTCTGCAGGACCCCCGGCAATTCACCAGCGACGTGCTGCACTTCCTGGAGCACGTCAAGGGGCAGTGACCGGCGGAATGCCATGAGCCGAAATTCGGGTCACGCGGCCTTTCTCGTCGCGAGATTGAAGGCCGCCTTCGATGCGCACGTCACCACTACCGCGTCGACGAGACATTGCAGGTCGTCGAACCGGAATGGCTTATCGAGGAGTGGCGGCGGCCGATTGTGTTCAGCCTGATTGACGTAAAATTCCTGGCCGGTCAAGGTTATCGTCGGGATCCCGAGCGCCGCACAATGCCTGCTCAACGTCGCGCCGGTGCCGTCGCTCAGCACCAGATCGGTCAGCAGGACATCGATCGGACCGATTGCCAACAACGCGGTCGCTTCGGTGCTGTCCTCGCACGCGGTCACATTGTGACCGAAATCCGCCAGTATGCCCGCGACGAACTCGCGAATTCGTCCATCCGGCTCCGCCAGAAGGATCTGCGCCATTGGCTACTCTGATCTGACATTGATCCAGCCGATATCGGACCGCATATGCTTTAAGAAGAGGTGAAGACAGAATGCGGAGCGGAGCGAACGATGAAACCGTTGGTCAAGAAAAGTGGTGCTGCCTGCGGCGCCGAGATCGTCCTCGATCTCGCGCAGGACATCGATGACGCGACGTTCCGCGAGATCGAGCGCGCGCTCCTCGACAACATTGTCGTCGTTTTTTGCCGGCAGGATCTGTCAAACGAACGACATATCGAATTCAGTCGCCGCTTCGGCAGTCTCGAGATCCACATCGTCAAGAAATACCTGCTGCCGGGCTTCCCCGAGATCCTGCTGATCTCGAACATCCGGGACGAGCGCGGCGAGCACATCGGGCTGGCCGACGCTGGCTTTACCTGGCATTCCGACACCTCCTACCGGAGCCGCCCGAGCCGCTGCTCGCTGCTCTATGCCAAAGAGGTACCGCAGCGCGGCGGCCAACCTCTCGGGGATACCGTGTTCGCGAACACGATCGCCGCCTACGAGGCGCTGCCGGCGAGCATGAAAGTGCGCCTCGCCGGGCTAAAGGCGATCCACCGCTACTCGGCGCGGCGGCGGGTGATCGGCAGCCCGCGTCCGAAACTCACCGAAGGGCAACTCGAGGAAACCCCCGACATCGCTCATCCGATCGTGCGAACCCACCCTTACACAGGCCGGAAATCGCTCTACGTTACCGCGGGCGAATGCATCGGCATCGAAAACATACCGGACGACGAAGCGGTCGATCTGATCGCCGAGCTCGACGCCCACTGCGTACGTCCCGAGTTTCTCTACCGGCACACATGGCGTGTCGGAGACCTGCTGATCTGGGACAATGCAAGCGCCATGCACTTGGCGATTTGCGATTACGCGTTATCGGAACGGCGCTTGATGCACCGCACGACCGTCATCGGAACGGTACCGTTCTAGCGGGGCTTTGCGGCGTGGTCGCGGATGAGCGCGGCGCCGCCGGCGAGTGCCGCGAGCTTAGCGATCGCGAGCGGGCGATCCATCGGCGCCATGCCGCAATTGGTGCAAGGGAAGAGACGCTCTACCGGGACGAAGGAGAGTGCCGCCTCGATCGTCGCGGCGACCTCGTCGTGGGTCTCGACATGCTCGCTCGCGACATCGATCGCGCCGAGCAGGACATCCTTGCCCGCGAGCAACCCGAGCAGCTCGATCGGCACCCTGGCCCCGGCGCATTCGACCGAGACCTGATCGATCCGGCTCGCTGCAAGGGCCGGAAAGATCGCTTCGTATTGCCGCCACTCGGTCCCGAGGCTGGCCTTCCAGTCGATGTTCGCTTTGATGCCGTAGCCGTAGCAGATGTGGACCGCCGTCTTGCACGTGAGCCCCTCGGCGGCGTGTTGCAACGCGGCGATTCCCCATTCGGTCACCGCTTCCGCGTAGACGTTGAAGGCGGGCTCGTCGAACTGGATGACATCGACTCCGATCGCCGCCAGCTCCCGCGCTTCTTCATTGAGCAATCCGGCAAACGCCATGGCCAGCGCAACCTTGTCGCGGTAATGGGCGTCGGCGATCGTGTCGACGATCGTCATTGGCCCGGGCAAGGTGAATTTCAGCTGGCGCTTTGTATGCGCACGAGCGATCTGGGCGTCTACTGCATGAACGCTCGCCTTCCGCCGAAGTGGTCCGGTGACGGTCGGCACTTCGGCGTCGTAGCGGTTGTTGCGGATGCCCATCGTGACCCGCCGGGCGAAATCGATGCCATCGATCCCCTCGAGGAAGCCGTGTACGAAGTGCTGACGCGACTGCTCGCCATCCGTCACGATGTCGATCCCGGCGTCCTCCTGCTGTTTCAGCGCCAACAACGTCGCGTCGCGCTTGGCCTCGGCGAGCGCTTCTCCCGCGAGTTGCCATGGCGCCCAAAGCATCCCGGGCTGAGCGAGCCAGCCGGGCTTCGGCAGAGAACCGGCGATGGTAGTCTCGAGCATCCGAACGCCTCAAAAATACCGCGCCAGGTTGGCGCGGATGCGGGCGAGAACCGGAATATCGGGGTCAGGCACGACAAAGCCCTGCCCGGTGATCGTCTCGAACACACTGATATAGAGTCGTGCGGCTTCGATGATGATGTCGCGCGGGACTTCCGGGATCGGATCGCGGTAAGGGTCGCACCGCTCTGCTACCCAGCGCCGCACGAAGTCCTTGTCGAGGCTCTCGGGGGGTCGACCGGCGGCGAAGCGCTCTTCGTAGCTCGAGCGCAGCCAGTAGCGGCTGCTGTCCGGGGTATGGATCTCGTCGGCGAGGACGATCTGGCCGGCCGCGTCGAAGCCGAACTCGTATTTGGTGTCGACCAGGATCAGGCCGTGCTTCTCGGCGATCTGACGTCCGCGTCCGAACAGCTCGAGCGCCAGCTCCGCGGTCGTTCGCCATTGCTCATGCGTCAGCAGGCCTCGGCCGGTGATCTCCGTTGGCGTCAGCGGTTCGTCGTGCCCGCCATCGAAGGCTTTGGTCGTCGGGGTGATGATCGTCGCGGGCAGCTTTTGGTTCTCGCGCAACCCGTCGGGAAAGCGGATGCCATAGATTTCCCGACGCCCTGCCCTGTAGATCGGCCAGATCGACGTCGCGGTTGCCCCGGTCAGGTAGTCGCGCACGACCATCTCGACCGGCATCATGGCGAGACGGCGGCAAACGAGGACGTTGGGGTCGGGATACTCGATGACGTGGTTCGGACAGAGATCGCGCGTCGCATCGAACCAGAACCGGGCAATCTGGGTCAGCACCTGCCCCTTGAACGGGATCGCGGCGATAATCCGGTCGAAGGCGCTCAGCCGGTCGGTGGCGATAATGATCCGGCGGCCATCGGGCAGGTCGTAATTATCCCGAACCTTGCCGCGGTAATGGTTCGGCAGTTCCGGGATCGTCGCGTCTGATAAGACCTTGCCGAGATGCGCCGCGAGCGACGCCGGCTCGAGCATCCGTCGGGCGACGCGTCAGCTAACGATGGCCGCCACCGCCACCGCCGTGGAAGCTACCGCCGAACCCTCCGCCATGGAAACCGGCATGAGCAAACCCGCCGCGGAAGCCGCCGCGGAACCCGCAGTTCCAACACCCGCGACCACCCCACCAGCCGCCCCAGCCCCAGCCGACCGTGATCCCGGGCCAACCCCAGCCCCAACCCCACGGATAACCCCAACCAGCCCAACCCGAATAGGGGTATGGATAATAGGGGTAGGCTCCCGAATAACCATAGCCGGGATAGGCTCCAGAATAACCATAGCCGGGGTAGGCTCCGGAATAACCATAGCCGGGGTAGGCTCCGGAATAACCATAGCCGGGGTAGGCTCCGGAATAACCATTGCCGGGATAAGTCTGCGTCGGGGCTCCGGCCGCCGGAGAAGAATATCCAGGGTAGGCCTGCGACGGCGCCGAGGTATAGCCGGGATTATAGCCCTGCGCCGTGGCCGACTGCGCCAGCGGCCCGATGCAAAAGGCGACCGTAGCAAGAGCGGTCGCAGCAACGGCAACTCGCCGGAACCAGCTCCGCTTAGCGCAAATGAACATGATTCTCTCCACCCGGGAAGCCCGGAAACCAACGTGCTATATGTATATGCCATTCCGATTGTCATCCTCCCCGTCGTTGCCGCCGTTCGAAAGCTATCAGATGCCACAGGTTGCCACACCGCGAGCCGCAGCTGCGGGGGGATCGGAGGTGGAATTCCCGCGAGCGCTGCCGCTCGTGCGAGTCATCGCGATGCCGGCCGACGCCAACCCGAACGGCGATATCTTCGGCGGATGGCTGCTCTCGCAGATGGATCTGGCCGGCGGCAGTCTGGCGACGCAACGCGCGCGCGGGCGATGCGCGACGGTGGCGGTCGACGGCATGGTCTTCCACGAGCCAGTGTTCGTCGGGGACGAGGTGAGCTGCTATGGCGAGCTCGTCCGGACGGGGCGTACCTCGATGACCGTCCGCATCGAGGCCTGGCGGCGCCACCTGCCCTCGGACGAGGTGCGTAAGGTCACGCAGGCCGTGTTCACCTATGTCGCCATCGGCGAAGATCGCCGGCCGCGCCCGCTCCCCCGCCAATCTAAACGACGCAAGCCGCGACGGCAGCCGCGGCCAACGGCCGTGTTCTCCCGGCCCGCCCTTCACGCTGCCGGCAGGTTTCGTTATCGTCACCCGCAGCAGCACAGGGGAAGGATAATGACGACGGCCGACGACACTTATGACTTCATCGTGACCGGCGCGGGATCGGCGGGCTGTGCGGTGGCCGGGCGGCTCAGCGAATCCGGTCGCTGGCGCGTGCTGCTGCTCGAAGCGGGCGGACGCGACAGCAACCCGTGGATCCACATCCCGCTCGGCTATACCAAGACCTTTGCCAACCCGCGCTACAACTGGATGTTCGAGAGCGAGCCCGAGAAGGAGCTCAACGACCGCACCCTCTACCAGCCGCGCGGCAAGGTCTTGGGCGGCACCAGCTCGATCAACGGCATGGTTTATATGCGCGGCACCGCGACGGATTACGACGGTTGGCGTCAGCGCGGCTGCGAGGGCTGGGATTGGGATTCGGTATTGCCGTTCTTCAAGAAGGCGGAGGACCAAGAGCGCGGCCCCGACGAGTTTCACGGTGTCGGCGGGCCGCTGCACGTATCGAACCCGGTGCGTTCTCCACTCGGCGACGCGATGGTGGCAGCCTCTATCGAGGCGGGAATTCCGGCAAACGATGACTTCAACGGCGCCCGGCAGGAAGGTGTCGGCTATTACCAGACAACCACTACTAACCGCCGGCGCTGGAGCTCCGCGCGGGCCTATCTCGGGCCTGCACGCGGCCGTCAGAACCTGACGATCGCGACCAACGCACACGCCACCCGCATCCTGTTCGAGAACGACCGCGCGGTCGGGATCGAATATCACACGCCGGCCGGGCATATGACCGCGCGGGTGCGGGGCGAGATCATCGTCTCCGGCGGCGTCTACGGCTCGCCGCAACTGCTGCAGCTTTCCGGGCTCGGCCCGGCCGAGCTCCTGGGCGAGTTCAGGATCCCGGTGGTCCGCGACATGCCCGGGGTGGGCAAGAATCTGCACGACCATTTCAACACCTACTTGGTATGGCGCTGCCCGCAGAAAGTCACGGTCAACGACATGGCGATGAGCCCGGCACTCAAGCTCAAGGCGGCGGTTCAATATGCGGTCAGCCGCTCCGGCCATCTGTCGAATGCCGGGATCTATGCCGGCGCGCTCGTCCGTACCGACCTGCGCCTGGAACAGCCTGATCTGCAGATCAACATGTCCGGCTGGAGCGCCATGGAGCGGCTGCGCACCGGCCTCAAGCCGCACCCGTTCTCGGCGTTTACCTTCAGCCCGGTGCATCTGCGCCCCGATGGCCGCGGTTGGGTGCGGATCAAGAGCCCCGATCCGCTCGCCCCGCCGGCGATCCAGTTCAATTTTCTGGCCAGCGATTACGATTTCCAGGCGCTGATCTACGGCATGAGGCTCAGCCGCAGGATCGCGCAGCAGCCGGCGCTGAAGCCGTTCGTCGGCGAAGAGGTGCTGCCCGGCCCGGCGGTGCAGAGCGACGCCGAGATGATCGAGGAGATCCGCGGGCGCGGCGTCTCGAATCTGCACCCTGTCGGCACCTGCCGTATGGGCCGTGAGGTCAATGCGGTCGTCGATCCGCGGCTGCGGGTCTACGGTGTCGAGCGGCTGCGCGTCGCCGACGCTTCGATTATGCCGCAGGTTCCCGGCGGCAACACCAACGGGCCCTCGATCATGATCGGCGAAAAATGCGCCGCGATGGTGCTGGAGGACGCCGCAGCGGCCTGAGGGCAGAGCGTGCGACCCCGCCGCTGATGCATGTCCCGCGAACCGCGCGGGGCCTTTGTCTCTCCGACTGGCTGGTGTTTTCGGGCGCGGTCAACCAACCCGTGTTGGACCACTTGACCGGGCGCTGCAGGCGTCGGGCTGTAGCCCGCTGAACGACCTCAGTAAAGACCCCCTATGACAAAGCTGATCCTCGTCAAGCATGCAACACCCCAAATTATTCCGGAGGTAATCTCGCATCGCTGGGTTCTCTCTGACGCAGGCCGTTGCCGTTGCGGTTGGCTCGCCGACGAGCTGAATGCGCAGGGGGTTTCCCGAATTTTTTCGAGCTTCGAGCCGAAGGCGCTGGAAACCGCTGCTCTCGTTGCGGTGCGGCTCGGCCTGATGATGGAGCCTTGCCGAAATCTTCACGAGAACGACCGGACCGGGTTGGGATTCCTGACCCACGAAGAATTGCAGCGGCGGCTGCGCGAATTCTTCCAGCAGCCAGCTCGAATCACCATCGGCAGAGAAACCGCTAATCACGAGTTTCAACGTTTTGCCGAGGCGATTGCCAATATTGTGTCCAAAGAGGATGGCCGACATTCGGCGATAATAACGCATGGTACTGTGCTCAGACTGTTCGTGGCACATCACAATGCCATAGCGCCGTTCGATCTGCGGTCGCGGTTGGGCTTGCCTTCATACGTGGTGCTCGACGCCGGTTCGTTTTCGTTCGATGGTGAGGCCCACAATTGTCCAGATCCAGGTTAAGGACATCGAACAGCGTAACTCTGACGGTGCCGCTGCGGGCTCCCGGTTGGCGTCTTGCTTTACCTTGCTGGCCTTCCGGCGCTGAGCGCTGGTAGCATCGCCACCGAGCCTGGAATAGGATGCGGACGTGGCGTCGCCGGCGCGCCGGTCTGATGACAGAGCGGAGGACGACCTGATGCAGTACAAGCGTATTTCAGCCGATTGTCATCTCGACCTGCCCTGGCTGCCGGCGGAGCTGTTCGTCTCGCAGGCGAAACGCGAGCTGAAGGACCGCATGCCCTATGTCGAGGAGGGTCCGGACGGGCCGCACTGGATCACCAAGGCCGGCGTCAATATGGGGCTCGTCGGTGGTATCGGCTCGGTCGGCGGGAAATTCGTCCCCGGCCAGAACTACCGCGTCGACAAGATGGCGGAGACGGGTCTCTATGAGGACGGCAAGAAAGGCGTGCGGCGCCCGGGCGACCCCGATCAGCGGATCAAGGACATGGACCGCGACGGGGTCGACGCCGAGATCATCTTCGGCATCCTTGGCGTCGCCTCGCGGGTCCGTGACCCCGAAGCGGCCAATGAGATGCTGCGCATCTACAACGACTGGCTCAGAGACTTCTGCAGCCGTCATCCCGACCGCCAGATCGGCCTCGCCTGTCTGCCTTATGGCGACGTCGACGCCGCGGTCGCGGAGGTCTACCGCGTCGCCAAGCTCGGGCTTAGAGGTCTCGAATTGTCCTGCTCATGGGACATGGAGCCGATGTGGCACCCGATCTGGGAGCCGCTGTGGAAGGCAGTCAACGACGTCCAGCTGCCGCTCCACTTCCATACCTTCCCGACGACCTCGCCGAGGGCGCGCGAGATGGCTTCCGGTCAGACCCGTCGGGCCGCGCAGTTCACCGGGGTTGCCGGCTTTCAGATGAACCTGATCAACATCATCGCCGCGATCATCGGCGCCGGCGTGCTCGAACGCTACCCGAACCTCCGCATCGGTTTGGGCGAGAGCGGCATCGGCTGGCTTCCCTACGCCCTCGATCGGATGGATTTCGAGTATGAAGACCGCTTCCGCGATCTGATGAAGCTGAAGCCGAGCGAGTATTGGCGTCGTCAGTGCCGCGCCACTTTCCAGTTCGACCGGATCGGCGCCAAGCTCGTCGAGGACATCGGCGTCGAAACCTTGATGTGGGGTTCCGATTACCCGCATCCCGATGGGGTATGGCCCGAATCCTCGAAATATATCGCAGAGCAGTTCGCCGGACTATCGCCGGAAGTCGTGCACAAGATCACCTGCGAGAACGCGGCCAAGTTCTACGGTCTGATCAACTGACGCTCGCCTCGAACATTTGCGGGGGCAATCTCAGAGAACGGCCGGTTGCAGTAAAATAGCGGGCCTCCCGGTGCCTCGGCGAAGCAGACATCGCGCAGAACGCGATCGCGATAACGCTCGACCTCGATAGGGAAGTCGGCGCTCGGGCGTCCGCTGCTGATCCAGGAATCCATATTGCGGGGACCCCAGTTGTACGCCGCAATCGCCTCCGGCCAATTGCCGTAGCGGCGGTACATGCGCGCGAGATAAGCGCGACCCAATTGGCGGTTCTTGGCAATGTCGAACCGGTCGCCGCCGCCGAGATCCTCCGCCGCCGCGGCAGAGACCTGCATTGGCCCCTGGGGTCCGCTCGGCTCGGGACGCCACATCCTAAGATCGGTCCCGTGGCTGGATTCGGCTCCGTCGACCGCAAAAGCGACGCGATCGAGATCGGGCTCTCTCGCCGGACCGAATAGGTCGATGACGGGCGGGGACAGCGCTACCGAGCCCCTGAGCACCGTCACCGGTCGAACGCGCGGGTCGGCAAACGTAACCAGTTCAGTCTTCACGCCATTCGCGGGCGGGGGCTGCACCAGCGTCGCCGCTTGATCGCCGTCGCCCCGCAATACTCTGACGGGCTTGCTCTTCGGGTTGCCGAACGTGACGATCTCGACCGTCTCGGCCTTTTCCGCTGGTACTACCCCAATCTTCGTGTCTTTCAGCTCTAACCCGCCCCGGATGATCTTGACCGGGCGCCATTCCGTATCGGGGAACGTGACGATTTGGACGCTTTCGGGCTTCTTCTCGACGACATGCTTGCCGGTTGCGACGGTTGCGCGGTGCCTGGGCTTCGCCGAGGCCCTCGCCGAGAATGCCTGATGCTTGGGCTTCGCCGTGGCCTTCGCCGAGAATGCCGGATGCCCGGGCTTCGCCGTGGCCTTCGCCGAGAATGCCGGATATCCGGGCTTCGCCGTGGCCTTCGCCGAGAATGCCGGATGCCTGGGCTTCGCCGTGGCCTTCGCCGAGAAGGCCTGCGGCTGCATCAGCAGCAACCCGATCATTGCGCCCGCAATCGCCTTCGCCCAAATGCCGCTCCGCATCGGCCCCCCGACCGGCATCGGTAACAGCCTCACCCGCGTTGCGGGCGAGTCCCCTTCGTCCGAGAATAGTCTAGCGGCAACCGGCGCCAATGGCGACCCTTGTCAATGAATCGGGTCGTCATCTAGCATCGGCTAAACCCTAAAGTGAGGATGCGATGCCGAAGATTCTGATCATCCATGGTGCTGGCATGAACATGCGCGGGAAGGTCCAGACCGAGATTTTCGGGCCAATGACCTTGCCCGAGTATGACGAGCGTATTCGCGGTTATGCTGCCGAGCTCGGTCTCGAAATCGAGATTTTTCATTCGAACCTCGAGGGCGAGGTCATCAACAAGCTCTACGAGGCAAACGACCGCGGCTTCGATGCGGCGCTGTTCAACCCGGCGGGCTACTCGACCGGCTATCCCGCGCTGGTCGCGGCGATCGCGCAGGTGCGCTTTCCGACGATCGAGATCCATATCTCGAACCCGGTGCGGCGGGGCCCGATATCCGAGACGGCGCGCGTCAGCCACGGCATGGTCACCGGCTTCGGCCTCCCCGGATACTATCTAGCCTTGCGCGGAGTCCGCGACATGCTGGCGGCCAAATAGGCCGCCCATGATCCGCGCCGCGATTGTCGGCATCGGGCGGTGGGGCCGCACGCTCGTCGAATCGGTCCAAGGCAGGAGCCCGAAGATCCGCTTCATTGCCGGCCATACCCGCACGCGAGCCTCGGCGGAGGCCTTCTGTGCGGCGAACGGCATCACGCTGGAGGACGATTTGGATACGATCCTCGCCGACTCGGCGATAGATGCTATCGTCTTCGCAACACCGCACAGCCAGCACGGCGCGCAGGTCGAGCGGACGGCGGCCGCCGGTAAACACGTCTTCATCGAAAAGCCGTTCACGCTCGACATGAAGAGCGCCGAAGCGGCAATCGATGCGGTGGCGCGTGCCGGGGTGGTGCTCGGCGTAGCCTACCCCAGACGCTTCCACCCTGCGATGGTCGAGCTGAAGGCAAGGGTAGAGGACGGCCGCCTCGGCGTCCTCGGCCACTGCGAGAGCGCGCAGACCGCGCCGGCCGGCCTCTTCATGCCGAAGGAGTATTACTGGCGCGCCGACCCGCACGAGGCGCCCGCCGGCGCAATGACCGCGACCGGTGTGCACAATCTCGATGCAATGATCTATCTGTTCGGCCGGATCGACGAGGTTTACTGCACCAGCCTGCGGCGGGTGATGGCGCAGCTCGAAGATACCACCAGCGTCTTGCTCGGCCTGGCCAACGGCATGTCCGGAAGCCTGTTCTGCTCGTTGGTAACGACGGTGACGAGCCGATTTGCCGTGTTCGGCACAAAGGGTTGCGTTGAGCTCGCGACGCCGAGCCTCGAATTCCGCTTCACGCCGGTCCCGCAGACTCCGTCAACCGGCCGTCACGCGGCGCCTGAGCCCGAAATCATCGACTACAAGGGTTTCAATGCGCTGTCTGCCGAGCTCGAGGGTTTCGCGGCGGCGATCAACGGCGAACGCTCCTTCCCGATCGCCGCCGAGGAGGTATTGCACGGCGTTGCCGTCTTCGAGGCGATCGTGCGCTCAGCCGCTCTCCACCGGCCCGTCAGAGTAGCGCGCCACTAGCGGGATCCCGAGCATGATTGTGGCAACGTGTCCGCTTGCGTTGATCGAGCCTACCGGTAATCGATGACGTTTTCCTGTTGCTGACGGGGACGAAGCGGCAGCCATCGTCGGCGATGCCGCGGAACGACGGTGGCAGCCTGGGCGGAGTGCCGGGCATCTGGTAACGTGAAACGTTTTTTCGAGGAGATCGCCGATGAAGATCGTCAAGGTCGAGGACCTGCATTGCGATGCCGGTTGGCGGGTCAATTCGTTTCTCAAGATCACCACCGACGAGGGGATCGTCGGCTGGTCGGAGTACATGGAGGGCTATGGCGCGCGCGGGCTGACCGGGGTCATTCTGCAGCTAGCCGAGCGGTTTCTGATCGGGCAGGACCCGCGCCCGGTCGAGCGTCACAGCGCCCATCTCTACGCTGCGACCAGGCAGGCCGCCGGCGGGATCAATCAGATGGCGATCGCGGCGATCGAGAACGCGCTCGTCGACATCAAGGCCAAGGCGTTGGGCGTGCCGGTTTACGAAATGCTGGGCGGGCCGGTGCGCGACCGCCTGCAGCTCTACTGGTCGCATTGCGGCTCCTATCGCGCCCGCCATGCGGATAGGATCCGAGAATGGGCCGGGGTCGACCCGGTGCGCTCGCTCGACGACATCGTGGCACTCGGCGAGGAGGTCAGGCGCAAGGGCTTCAAAGGGCTGAAAACCAACCTGATCCGCTTCGACCGCGACAAGCCCTACATGTACGGCCCCGGCACCGGCAACCTGCCGGGCTTTCCCGAGCTCAACGCCGACCACCGCATCGTCGATGCTGCGGTGGCACAGCTGGAGGCGTTCCGCCGCGGTGCAGGCCGCGATGTCGGCCTCCATCTCGACACCAACTTCAATTACAAGATCGACGGCTACATCAAATTGGCGCGAGCCCTGGAGCCGCTCGACCTCGTGTGGCTCGAGATCGACCTCTACGACCCGGCGGGCCTGGCGTTGATCCGCCGCTCCGCCCGCACGCCGATCTCGTCCTGCGAATCATTGTACGGCAGGCGCCAGTTCCGGCCGTATTTCGAGCAGCAGTCGGTCGATTACGCGATCATCGACGTGGCCTGGAACGGGATCCTCGAATCGATGAAGATTGCGGCAATGGCCGACGCCTACGAGGTCAACGTGGCGCCGCATAATTTCAACGGCCATCTCGGCTCCCTGATCAGCGCGCATATGTGCGCCGTGGTGCCGAACTTCAAAGTCATGGAGATCGACATCGACGACGTGACCTGGAAGGATGACATCGTCACCGCGCCGCCCGTCATCGAGAACGGCGATCTGCTACTGCCG
>Ga0209446_1000109_pt1 | contig 21630 bp, 17 predicted proteins | sample BogFormECP04_OM2_FD_188242 | JGI IMG/M metagenome (GOLD analysis project Ga0209446, IMG submission 188242) | Bog forest soil microbial communities from Calvert Island, British Columbia, Canada - ECP04_OM2 (SPAdes) (version 2) | ecosystem: Environmental > Aquatic > Freshwater > Wetlands > Bog ... | reverse complement strand
ATCAGCGGTCAACAGGTGGTCGCCGACGGCAAGCCCACGCGTCTTCTCGGGACCGTGCGCACCGGCAGCTTCCTGCGCGCGGGCCGAGAGTCGCCTGCCGTTCCCCCTAACGCCGCAGTCCCGGCATCGTTGTCGACCGCCCACGGGTCTGGTGACTGACCCGCCTCGGATGGCAATGACCGTGAGAGCACGAAACCGGCTTTGACGACGACGATCGCCCATGTGGGTGGTCGGTAAGAATTGGCTTACTCGCGGTAACGTTCTGGGAGTGACAATGCGGGACGTTGGTCGCTGATGCGTACTCATGGGTGGTCCGGTGCCACACCAGCCGATGACGATGAGGCGGTCGCCCGCATCTTGGAAGCGGCGCGTCGCAGGATCGACCAGTCCGGCAGGGACTTCGGCATTTCCGACGTGGCCAAAGACGTCGGCGTCACCCGCCAAACGGTCTACCGCTATTTTCCCAGTACCGAAGCACTCTTGTTCGCGACGTCGGTTGCGGAGGCGGCCCCATTCCTGGATAGCCTGGCCAAGCATGTCCGCAAGATCCATGACCCGGCCGAGGCTGTCGTCGAGGGAATTGCTCATACGTTGGAACGCCTGCCCCACGAAACCTATTTGGGTCTTCTGCTGACCCCAGGGAGAGCGAGCGCCTTCTCCGCCGGAGTCACCTCTGACATGGCAATGTCGTTCGGCCGGTCGTTGCTCGAGCGTTTGGACGTGGACTGGACCAGCGTCGGCATCACCGACGACAACATGGATGGCCTCGTCGAGTTCATGCTGCGAATCTTTCAGTCACTGGTCATTGATCCAGGCCGACCACCGCACCACGGCCAAGAGCTGCGGCAATTCCTGCGCCGCTGGGTGGCACCGGCGATCAAGTCGGGAGCTACGATCACGCGGCCAGCCCGACGAGCCGGCGCCAAGAGACCAAGCTCACGAACAGCGGCGGCAACGAAGCGCAAGGTCGCGACCTGAACGACGGTGTTAGAGGGCGGCCACGCAGTCCGAGCTGCCCCAAATAGTTCGTGGGCAGCCGACGCACTCGCCTGTCGCGAATGCTTCTTCAGCGGATGTCCTTGCGGTCACAGCGCTGACGAGCCCGAATCACTTGGACGACAGCGCATCTGACCCACTGTCTCCACGATCGCATGCATCGGGTCACTCGTCATTTATCGACACCGCCCCTTCGCCGCGTCGCAGTCAGTGGTCTGAACGGGCCCGCGTCACAGCAGCGCACGATGGCGATGCCGCTCCTGTTCGGAGCGCCGAAACACAAGACCCGTGATGACAGCATTGACAATCAATGTCGCCACTGTCAATCTAGATGGACTCGGAGGGGAGTCCGAGGGCAGGGACGAGTACCCGGTGCAGGTACCTCCGAAGAGAGTCCTGCGACCGCGTGGCAGTGCTCTCAAAGGTCAATAGCGACAAAAGAAATCGCATGTACGTCTCGGTCATCTCATCGAGCTCGGGCTCCCTATCGGGGAGATAGGAAAGGATCGGCTCCAGAAAATGGCGGACGGTGGCAACCACGTCGGGGGTCAAGACTCTCGCACGCGCGGCCGGCCCTTCAAGGACGGCGACCACCGGCGAGATCGCCGGGTTCCGTTTGAATTCGGAGTATGCCGAGACCAGGAGTTCGACGACGAACCCGGCGGCCGTCGTATTTTTGCGAGCAACGGCCATGATCCGCTCGGACGCGTCGGAGGCCTCCTTCTCCAACGCTTCGACGATGATCTCGTCCTTGGTCGCGAAGTATTTGTAGATCGTCTGACGCGATACTCCCGACTCGTTGGCGATCGTCGTCAGCGACGTCCGCTCCAACCCGACGGTGGCCAGGCATCGGGACGCGGCATCAATGATGTGGGCGCGGGGATCGGCCGGCGTGCCGTGCTGACGCCACGCCACTCGGCGCGGAAGTCCCTCGGTCTCACCCACTGTCGTCTCCCACTACATACCGCTGATGCGGTGCCTGGTGCTTGCATCATGTCAGGTCGACCACTCGGTGGGGGCGGTAGGCGGCAGCGACACCTCGCGGGCACTGACCAACTGGTGACGCGACAGGTGCACTAGATGGGATTCCTCGCACCCAACCTGCCGACGCTGAACATGGATGAATGGGCCAGATATTCACGCGGTGAACGGATTCGAAGGATGGCAGCGCACTGGGCTGAGTCCGGCGCCGGAACACCCGCCGTGTTGCACGCCTTCTATCTCTTCAAGATCGCTCTGTATATCCTGGCCGGCTGGTCGTTCGCGCTGGCGACCAAGGGTATCGACGGCTTCACCAATGTCGGCCAGTGGTGGTCTGAGCCTATCGTCTTCGAGAAAGTCGTCCTCTACACGATGCTGTTCGAAGTGATCGGCCTTGGTTGCGGATTCGGCCCGCTGAACAGCCGCCTCTGGCCCCCCATGGGGTCCATCTTGTACTGGTTGCGCCCGGGCACGATACGGCTACCTCCGTGGCCCGACCGCATCCCGCTGACCCGCGGTAGTACCCGAAGCCCCGCCGATGTCGCGCTCTACGCGGCATTGCTGGTGCTGATCCTCGTTGCGCTGTTTTCCGACGGCACAGGTCCGATCCCCGCGCTGGGTACCGACATTGGTGTGCTTCCGCGCTTACAAATCGTGGCCATCCTGGCCGTGCTGGCCGTGCTCGGTCTCCGCGACAAGGTCATCTTCCTGGCCGCGCGTGGCGAAGTTTACGGAAGTCTGACGCTCGTCTTCCTCTTCGCGGGCACCGACATCATCGTCGGCGCCAAGCTCGTCATGCTGCTCATCTGGATCGGCGCAGCGACCTCGAAGCTCAACAGGCACTTCCCTTTTGTTGTCGCGTCGATGTTGTCGAACAATCCTTTCATCGCATCCAAGTGGGTGAAACGGAGGCTTTACAGACAGTATCCCGACGATCTGCGGCCCGGCCTGTTGGCCGATGCCATCGCCCACATGAGCACCGTGATCGAGATGGGAGTGCCTGTCGTGCTGTTCTTCTCGCACGGAGGCTGGGTAACCACGCTAGCGGCATTCGTCATGATCGTCTTCCATCTCAATATCGTCTTCGCCATTCCCATGGGGGTGCCCCTGGAGTGGAACGTATTCATGATCTTCGGCATGTTGACGCTGTTCGTAGCGCACGCCGGCATCGGACTATCTGACCTGAACAACCCGGTTCCCGCATTGTCGCTGTTCGCCGTAATGGTGATCTGCATCGCCATAGGAAACGTGGCACCCCGCAAGGTGTCGTTCCTGCCGGGCATGCGTTACTACGCCGGCAACTGGGACACCTCGCTGTGGTGCATCAAGCCCTCGGCGCAAGAAAAGCTTGACGCACATCTGGTGGCCATCCCGAATATGCCGAAGGCGCAGCTCGAGAAGTTCTACAGCAACGCCGAGCGCGTCGAGGTGTCAAAGTACCTGGGCTTCGCGTTCCGGGCGATGTTCGCAATGGGCCGAGGGTATTTCACGTTGCTCGATCGCCTCGTTCCCGTCGACCAACAGGACGACTATGTCATCGAGGACGGAGAACGCATCGCCACCTTCGCACTCGGCTGGAACTTCGGCGACGGGCACTTCCACAATGAGCAACTGATGGCTGCCATGCACGAGCGGTGTGGTTTCGAGCCCGGCGAAGTGCGGGCGGTCATGATCGACGGCCAGCCGATCCACCGCCAAAGGCTGCAATACCGGCTCGTTGACGCGGCACTCGGCGAGCTCGAAAGCGGCCATTTCGAGGTGCGTGAACTCATCAAACGCCAGCCATGGGAAGCCGACGTGCCACTTCACGTTCGCAGTGGTGGCCAGCTCAACACTGCCTGAAACCAACGCTGTGAGAAAAGATTTCGATGCAGTGATCGTCGCGGCGTCGACACCGCCCCAAGCGTGGGCCCATGGAATGTGCGGTTACCGCTCTGCACGCCAAGCACTTTCGCATCTGAAACGGAATCACCCAGGTGCTACTTCACACATAGGAGGGCTGTGAACGACAACGTCGGATTCAATCTCTCGACGGTATTCGCCGAGGTCGCGGCCGTGATCCCCGATGCCACCCTGCTGGTCTGGCGAGACCGCCGCTTCACCTACTCCCAAATGGACGCGCGCATCGACGCAGTGGCACGCCATATCGCCGGCGCGGGCCTGGGCTGTCACACCGAGCGCACCGCCCTGGCAGGCCACGAATCCGGCCAGGATCACCTGGGGATCTATCTGCGCAACGGCAACGAGTACCTCGAAACGATGATCGCCAGCTATCGGGCGCGGGTGGCTCCGTTCAACGTGAGCTTCAGGTACGTCGACGAAGAGCTGATCTACCTCCTCAACGATGCAAAGGCGAAGGCTCTGGTTTACGCCGCCGAGTTCGCACCACGTGTGGAGGCGATCCGAGCGCAGGTCCCCACCCTCGAGATCCTGATCCAGGTCGATGATGGGTCAGGCAACGCACTGCTGCCGTGCGCGGTCGATTACGCATCGATCCTCTCGACGCCGGTGCCGCCAGCAGGCATGCCGATCCCAAGCCCTGACGACCTCTACATCCTCTACACCGGCGGCACAACCGGGATGCCCAAGGGCGTCCTGTGGCGACAACACGACATCTTCATCTCGTCGATGGGTGGTCGCCCATTCGGCAGCGAACGCACACTCTCGTCATACGCCGAAGTGGCCGAGCAGGCACGCAACTCGCCGGGTTCGATGTCGCTGCTGATGATTCCGCCACTCATGCACGGCGCCGCGCAATGGGCCGCCTACAACATCATCACCATGGGAGGTCGGTTGGTCTTTCCTGACGACGTGGACCGGATGCACCCCGACCGGGTCCTGCGCTTGGCAGAACGCGAGAGGGTGCTGAGCATGCCGATCGTCGGCGACGCCATCGCCCGGCCACTTCTCGACGAAATCGAGAGGGGTGACTACGACTTATCCGGACTGTTCGTCATCAGCAACGGCGCAGCGCCGCTGACACCGTCTGTGCGCGCTCGCCTCCTGGCAGCATTACCTCACATCACGGTGACCGACTCTGTGGGCTCCTCTGAGACAGGTGCCCAGATGAGCGCCGCGGGCAGCAACGAAGACGCCTCCGCTGCACCGACATTCGCGCCACTGCTCGACACTTCGGTCGTCTCCGACGACCTGAGCCGCGTATTGGAGCCCGGCGAGGGCGAGGGATGGCTGGCGCGCCGAAGCGTCATCCCGCTGGGTTACCTGGGCGACGAAGCGAAGACCGCGCGCACCTTTCCGACGGTCGGCTTCACGCGGTGGTCGGTGCCGGGCGATCGCGCCCGGTTGCGCGCCGACGGTCACATCGAATTGCTGGGCCGAGACTCGGTCACTATCAACTCCGGCGGGGAGAAGATCTTCGCCGAAGAGGTCGAGCGCGCGATGGCAGGGCACCCGGCGGTCTACGACGTCGTCGTGGTCGGTCGACCGTCTGAACGCTGGGGTAGCGAGGTCGTCGCGGTGGTTCAAGTCGCCGACGGCGTCGTCGTCACTGATGACGATCTCCTCGAGGAGGCCGGTAAGCACATCGCGTCCTACAAGCTGCCCAAGCTGATTGTGCGCACCCCCGCAATTCTGCGTTCCCCGGCAGGTAAGGCCGATTATCGCTGGGCGGCAAAGGCTGCCGCAACGAACGAGGCCGCAGAGCTATCCCAAAGCGAAGGCCTCACGGCCCGGCCGCTGAGGTGACGTGCTCTTAGGGCCGATTCCTACGCCCATCACGCCCCGGCTGGCGTGCATTGCGCGTGGCTGGATCAAGTAAGGAACGCGCAGTCCACTCCACGTGTGTTCGCGACTCCTGAAGAGACATACGCCCATTCAGCATGCGGGTGATAGCGCTCGTCAAGGCGGCGTTGAGCGCGAAACTCAGACTCGGTATGTCCTGAGGCGGCAAGCCATCAAGCAGCCGCTCAAACATCTCGGCGTTCGTCAGGTTCATCCGGTCGATCGTCGCAACGACATCCGGATCGGTTGACGTCATCATCTGCAGCATCAGCGCGGTCATCTCACGATTGCGACTGAACGCACGCTGGGCTCCGTGAAGATAGACCAGGACACCTGACAGCGGATCCTGGTCGTCCCGCTGACTCGAGGACACTATGCGCCGCGTGAGGCGTTCCTGCCACGCTTCGAGCGCGGCCGCAAGCAGGTGCTCCTTCGACCGGAAGTACCGATACGCCGTCGCCAGACCTACGCCCGACCGTTGAGCGACGTCACGCATTTGCACCGCTTCGTGTCCCACGTCTGCGATCGCATCAACAACCGCCTCGAGAATCTTGGCGCGTCGTACGAGCTGACGGCTCGTCATGCTGGCCAGCGGCACGACGTCGGCGGTGACGTCGTTTCTCCGCGCGTGGCTCCTAAGTGCCCGCGGCTCATCTGCTCTTGCCGCAGGCGGCCTGGTCAGCCCGCCGCGCGGCCGTTGTGCAGGTGCGTTCTCGTCGACGGCACTACCTCCGATGCAGACTCCGTAAGCTAGAACACGCTTATCATCCAAGTGACAGCATACGATGCTGCGCCTAAATACGCGGTTATCGGTCCAGCTAGAGCATCTACGGTGTTGACAAAAACGAGAACACTGTTTCACTATCGAGGATAGACTGGCGTTCTTATCACCGCCTAGAACCAGCGCTGCCCCGCCTCTCAATCGCCGCGAACCTGGCAGGGCTCGGTGCCGATGATTGGAGTGGCAATGGCCGGACCGCACGGGCTGCCCGTGATCGACACCATGATCGGTTTCCCCAAGGAAGGCTTCGAACAGTACGACTTCATTCGACAGCAGACCAAGGACCGCGAGTCCAAAGAGAACCTCGAGTTTCCTGTTGAGTACATGTTCAAACAGGTGCCCAAGGAGTTGGCTGCGCATGATCCGATCTCCGTGACACTGCACCAGATGGATCAGTTTGGCGTCGAGAAGGGCATGGTCGGCGTCTCAGACGAGACCGCTCAACTGGCCCTCAAACGACATCCGGATCGATTTATCGCCTCGGGCGCCATCTTCGATCCCAACGACGTGGTCGGATCCGTGCGTACCATCCGAAGCGAGCACGAAGAGTTCGGCATCCGGGCGACGTCAGTGTTTCCTGCGGGGGTGTTCCCGCAAGTGCCCATCGACGATCCGAAGATGTACCCCATCTATGCGACGTGCGTCGAACTGGGCATCCCGATATTCGTCTGTGCCGGGATACCCGGCCCACGAGTACCTTTCGCTTGCCAGGAAGTATCGCGCATCGACACGGTGATGTTCGACTTTCCTGATTTGGTGTTCGTAACCCGACACGGTTGCGAGCCATGGGAGGAGCTGGCCGTCAAGCTGATGTTGAAGTGGCCCAACCTGTACTACTCGACATCAGCATTTGCCCCCAAGTACTACCCGAAGGCCATCGTCGACTTCGCCAACACCCGCGGTAGCGACAAGGTGCTCTACGCCGGGTACTTTCCGATGGGGCTATCACTTGAACGCATTTTCCGTGACATGCCCGGGGTGTCGTTCAAGGACGAAGTCTGGCCGAAGTTCCTCTACGGCAACGCCGCTCGTATCCTAGGTCTTAGGGGCTGACCCACGATGCCGCTGGCAATAACCGAAGAACAGCACCAGCTTGCCGCGGCCGTCCGCGAGTTCGCCGCGCGCCACGCCCCCCGTGACAAAGTCCGCACGCAGTTCGCGACCCTGGCCGCCGGTCAGTTGCCCTCCTGGTGGACAGAATTCGTTGATATCGGCTTTCCTGCGGTCCATGTGCCGGAGACGCTGGGCGGCCAAGGTGGTTCCCTGGCCGACATGGCCTGCGTGCTCGAGGCGGCAGCCACCGCGCTGTTACCAGGCCCGTGGCTCAGCACTGCCACCGCAGCCGCTGTTGCGTTGTCCGGCAACATCAGTGACGGCAACGGCGCCGAAACCCTGTTGCGGGATGTGGCCGCCGGCGCCACTGCAGCCGTGGTACTGCCCGAGCATTCAGATTTTCGCGCCCGGCCCAGCAAAACGGGCTGGTTGTTGACGGGATCTTCGGGCTTGACTCTTGGCATCTGTTCGGCTCGAAAGATACTGCTACCAGCCCGAACTGATGAGTGTGGCGTGGTGTGGCTCGTTTTGGACACGACGGCGGGTTCGTTGACAGCACAGCCGCGGAACGGGACCGACCTCTGTGGCGACGTTGGTGTACTGGACATCAACGACCATCAGGTGTCGACCGAGTTCGTCCTCGGGGATATCGACAGTGAGCGCGCGCGCTGCATCGTGGTGACGTTTGCCGCGTGTGCCGCTGCCGGAACCGTCCGGTGGAGCCTCAATGCTGCCACCGAGTACCTCAGCACTCGCGAGCAATTCGGCACGCCGATCGGGACATTCCAGGCGATGCAGCACAAAGCGGCGACGCTGCTGGTGAACACCGAGCTCGCCGAGGCCGCGGCGTGGGACGCGGTCCGTGCAGCAGATGAATCCCTCGAACAGCACCGGCTCGCGGCGTCGTCGGCCGCGCTAACCGCGCTGGCGCCCGCCCCAGATCTTCTGCTGGACGCCCTGCTGATGTTCGGTGCGATCGGCTTCACCTGGGAGCACGACCTCCACTTGTACTGGCGGCGCGCCACCAGCCTGGCGGCCTCGGTCGGACCAAGTGCGCGGTGGAGCCGCGAACTCGGAGCATTGAGTCAAACTGCGCAGCGGTCAACATCTTTGCACCTAGGCGAGGAGGCGCCCGGCTTTCGCACCGAGATCGCCGGGCTCTTAGACCACGCGCTCACATTGACCAATCACGGCCCTTCTCGCCAGGATCAGCGTCCCGAATTCGACATCGGACCGCGGCGCGACTTTCTCGCGGAGTCCGGCCTTGTGGCGCCTCATCTCCCGCGACCATGGGGGCTTGCTGCCACCGCGCTGCAGCAGGTGATCATCGCCGAGGAATTCGAAAAACGGCCCGAACTCATCCGGCCCAGTCTGGGCATCGCGGAGTGGATGGCACCCACCATCCTCGACGCAGGTACCCAGGCGCAGCAAGACCGGTTCGTGGGGGCCACCCTGCGGGGGGTTCTGCAGTGGTGTCAGCTCTATAGCGAACCCGGCGCCGGCTCCGACCTTGCGTCGCTAACGACTAGGGCCAGTCGCACAGAAGGTGGCTGGCTCATCAATGGACGGAAGATCTGGACGTCGCTGGCGCAATACGCCGACTTCGGCGCACTGCTCGCGCGCACCGATCCGGATGCGTCCAAACACCGTGGGCTGAGCTACTTCCTGGTCGATATGCAATCGGAAGGCGTCGAAGTGTCGCCGATTATGCAGGCCAACGGGAGCGACAAATTCAGCGAGGTCGTGTTCACCGACGCCTTCGTTCCCGACGACATGATGGTGGGCGCGCCAGGAGGAGGATGGGGCTTAGCCGTCGGAGCGATGGCCGTGGAACGGACCGCGATCGGCGGCTATGTCGCGATGAACCGCACGGATATCGTGCGCCGTTCGGCCCAGGCCGAGGGACTCGATCACGACGCCGCCGTGCGTGCGCTCGGGGAGCTCGAGGCCTACGCGGGTGCGCTGAAGGCCCTGGTCACCCGCGAGACGCTTCGACTAGTGCAGGGCAACAAGCCCGGCCCCGCCTCGAGCGTCGCCAAGGTCGCCCTGACTGTTCTGATCCGGCGCGCCGCAACCGCAACCCTGGCCAACACCGAGCGTGCCGCGATGGTCCAGGATTCGGATCCGGATGTGTTCACGCCCTACTTCGGCCTGCCCTCCGAATTGATCGGCGGTGGCACCGTCGAGATCCAGCTCACCGTGATAGCCCAGATGATCCTCGGACTGCCTCGCAAGTGACGAAGTCCGCGGCGCCACGGCGACCCCTCGTCCGTAACTGTGTTCTCCACACTCGGCACTAACGTACGGGCAGCCACTGCAAACCCAGGTATTTCTCGAAGTCAAGACAGTGGACGGGGGTTGCCACAACTGAAACATTGTTCTAGTTTGAGGGTACCGCCGTGGGCGAGACGGTCGCCATCGTCGCGTCTGGGCCAGTGAAAGGACACCCCCGCCATGACCGAACTCGACTTCCAGTTCTTCGACTGCGACAACCACTACTACGAGGCGCTCGACGCGTTCACCAGGCACATCGAGCCTGAATACCGCAAGCGCGCGATTCAGTGGGCTCAGCTCGACGGCAAGCAACGTCTCCTCGTCGGCGGCAAGGTGAACCGGTTCATTCCGAATCCAACCTTTGACCCGGTGGCCAAACCCGGCGCGATGGACGAGTACTTCCGCGGCCGCAATCCCAAGAGCGCCGATATGAACCAACTTTTCGGTGAGCTGGAGCCGATCCCAGCGGCATACCGCGATCGCGACGCTCGGCTCGCCCTGATGGATGAGCAGGGAATGCACGGTTGCATCCTGCTGCCGACACTGGGTGTCGGCATGGAGCAGGCGCTGCTGCACGATCTCGACGCCTTGGCGGCGACGTTTCGCGCCTTCAATCGGTGGATGGACGAGGACTGGGGATTTGCCTACAGGGAACGCATTTTTGCCGCTCCCTACATCACGCTGTGCGATCCGCAGAACGCCGTCCGGGAACTCGAATGGGCCCTGGAGCGTGATGCACGTTTCATCGTCATGATTCCCGGGCCGATCGCGACCGCTGTGGGGATGAAGGCCCCGGGTGATCCGATGTTCGATGAATTCTGGCAGCTGGCAAACGATTCCGGGATCACCGTGACCTACCACTCGGGCGAGACGTACTACTCCAAGTACCTGACCGCGTGGGGCGAAGCCGACTACATCATGTCCTTCCAGTCAGCGATCGGGTTCCGGACGCTGTTCTCAGGCAACGCACTGCAGGACACCTTCGCAAACTTCCTGCTGCGTGGACACTTCCATAAGTTCCCGAACCTGCGCATGGCCTCAATCGAGAGCGGGTCGGAATGGGTGTTCCACCTGTACGAAAAGCTCACCAAGGCCTACGGCATGATTCCGCACATCTACAAGGAAGATCCGCGCGAGACGTTCCGGCGGCACGTCTGGGTTTCCCCCTTCTACGAAGACGAACTCGCCAGCTTGCTTCAGCTTGTCGGTCAAGATCACATCGTGATGGGCTCGGACTTTCCCCATGTCGAAGGCCTGGCAGTCCCGGCCTCCTACATCAAAGATCTGCAGAACTTCGACTACACCCCGGAGCAGTGCCGCATCGTCATGCGCGACAACGGTATCGAGCTGTCGATCCGCCGTCCTGCGTGACGGCCGCATCGGCGCTCCTAGACGATGTGAGTACGAGGTGAAAATCGGCAAGTCAGGCTTGGCGGCAGTCCTGCTCGAAGGCGGCGAGGAAACTGCGGCGGTGCTACTGATCCGCTCACCGCTGCCCGAGGAATTGGACACCGAGCGAGATCTTGATGGGCTTTCGCAGCTCGGGCTCGATATCGAGGCCGTCGACGAACTGATCGCCATGGCCGTCGAACGGGGGCAAGCCGACGATGGTGATGGAGAACGGTTCCAGCACACTCTGTCTCGGCGGTATGCAGACCTCGTCCAACACTGGATCGCCGGGCGTGCAGGCGGGCAGTCCTAGCCGCAGCCCGCTAGTAGGGAAGGAACATTCGCGTTGAGCGACACGCTTCAGCAAGTTCTGGCTGCTCGGAAGTCCGAGGAGGGCGTCGCGGTGAAGTACGGCGACCGCTGCTGGACGTGGAACGAGTATCTGTCCGGCGCCGAGAGCCGGGCGGCCGCCCTCATCAGGATGGCCGATACCGACCGACCGTTCCATGTGGGGGTGCTGCTCGGCAACACCCCCGACATGCTCGAGCTGATGGCGTCAGCAGGCCTGGGTGGTTATGTGCTCTGTGGTTTGAACACCACCCGACGCGGCGAAGCCCTGGCCGCCGACATCCGCCGGGCTGACTGTCAATTCGTCGTAACCGATGCAGCGCATAGGCCGTTGTTGAGCGGACTCGATCTCCGTGGGATTCGAGTGTTCGACACCTCGACACCGGAATGGCGGACGATGATCACCGAGTCCCTTGGTGAATTCACCCCCTACCGTCACGTGGAGCCACTGGACACCTTCATGATGATCTTCACCTCCGGAACCAGTGGCGATCCAAAAGCTGTGCAGGTATCACACTTTATGGTGCTGGCTGCCGGAATGGCCCTCGCGCAACGCTTCTCGCTGTCGCACATGGACACCTGTTATGTGTCGATGCCGCTGTTTCATTCCAACGCGGTCGTCGCCGGATGGGCACCGGCGGTAGTGACGGGCGCGGCGCTCGCTCCCGCCAAGTTTTCGGCATCACGTTTTCTCGACGACGTCCGCCGGTACGGAGCCACGTACATGAACTACGTCGGCAAACCCCTCGCCTATATCCTGTCGACTCGGGAACGTTGCGACGACGCCGAGAATCCGTTGCGGGCTGCTTTCGGCAACGAAGCCAACGAAAAAGACATCGGCGAGTTCAGCCGGCGGTTCGGCGTCATCGTCGAGGATGGCTTCGGCTCCACTGAGAACGCGGTTCACGTCATTCGTGAACCGGGAATGCCCAGCGGGTCTATTGGCAAAGGCACACCCACGGTAGCCATCTACAACAGCGAGACGATCAGCGAGTGCCCGCCGGCACGCTTCGACGAGTCCGGCGGGTTGCTGAACGCCCACGAGGCGATCGGCGAGCTCGTAAACACCACCGGCGGAGGCTATTTCACCGGGTATTACAACGACCCTGAGGCGAACGCCGAACGGATGCGGCACGGCTTCTACTGGTCGGGCGATCTGGCCTACCGGGACGAGCAGGGCTGGATCTATCTGGCGGGCCGAACTGCCGATTGGATGCGCGTCGACGGGGAGAACGTGACGGCCGCTCCGATTGAACGGATCCTGCTGCGCCACCCAGGGGTGAACCGGGCCGCGGTGTACGCGGTGCCCGATGAGCGGATCGGCGACCAGATCATGGCTGCCCTGGTTCTCTACGATCACGGTGGTCTTCGCCCTGCCGATTTCTCAGCTTTCCTTGCGGCGCAATCGGACCTGTCCCCCAAATACTGGCCGCGATACGTGCGCATCGCATTGGCCTTGCCGACGACCGCAACGCACAAGACGTTGAAGCGGCAGCTCATCGCCGAGGGACCCGTCGCCGGCGACGGCATGCTGTGGACCCGCGAACCGCGGGGAACCGAATACCGCGAATCGAATAGTCGGGTCCGCGGTTGACCAGACGCCAGGTCACCGGCACGTCGCATTTCCAAACGGCAGGCCCGGTGTAGCTCAACGTGTTCTCATGCATTAGGAGTTGCCAGCGATGTCACCAGTAATACCCTCCAGCCCAGGGGAAGTCACCAGATCGTGGCTGGCCGAAGTGCTCGACACCGACGTCCTCGACGTGTCAGTGACGCCGGTGGGCACTGGCCAAACCGGTGCCACCTATCGCGTTACGCCGACCTACTCGGCGGACCGCTGTGGGTTGCCCGACACCTTCATCGTGAAGTTGCCCTCTCAGGACGAGGCCGTCCGCCAGCGCGTGGCAGGCGGGTACCGCTGCGAGTTTGCGTTCTATACCGACGTCGCTGACACGGTGGCCGTGCCGCTGCCACACTGCTTCCATTGCGAAATCGACCGCGATGGAGCAGATTTCGTGCTGCTTCTGTCGGATCTTGCTCCTGCTGTTCAGGGCGACCAAATCGCAGGGTGCAACGCCATCGAGGCGCGCTTGGCCGTCGAAGCCCTCGCTGGATTGCACGGACCGAGATGGTGCGATCCCCGATGGCTGGCCTTCACCGGCGCGATGATGCCAAAGCTCGACGCCAATGCAGCGAAGGGAATCGGCGAGCTGGCGATCATGGCAACAGACACGACGCTCGGCATGCTGGATAAGCGGATTACGGCCGCAGACCGCCGGACGCTCTGCGAGGCCGCGGCACTCGTCAGCGCCTGGATTCTCCTTGAACCCCAACGTTTCAGCATCCTGCATGGCGACTACCGGATCGACAACCTGTTGTTCGACCCCGAGCGCAGCAAGGTCACGGTCGTCGACTGGCAGACCATGTCCATAGGCCTGCCTGCACGCGACCTCGCGTACTTCGCGGCGACCAGTTTGCTTCCCGAACAGCGGGCGCAGACCGAGCACGAGCTGGTGGGGGCGTATCGAGAGGCATTGCAGTTGCACGGTGTAACGGGTTACGACATCGACTCATGCTGGCGTGACTATCGGCTCGGAATGCTTCAGGTGCCGCTGATCACTACCCTCGGATTCGCGTTCTCGGCGGCCACTGAACGTGGCGACGAAATGGTGCTGGCAATGTTGTCCCGCGGCTGTCGCGCAATCCGGGAACTGGGCACGCTAGATCTGATCCGGGAGCTGTCGTGACAACGCTGCTGCCAGAACTTGGATGTTACCTGCTGGCCGGTCAGCCACGCTCAGCCAGGGATCTGATCGGCGAGGTCATTGATGCCGAAACACTAGGCCTGGGGACGGCATTCATTTCGGAGCGGTACAACAAAAAGGAAGCTGCTTCGTTGTGCGGTGCCGCGGCCGCAGTCAGCACCGACATTCAGATCTGTACCGCGGCCACTAATCACAATACCCGCCACCCGATGGTTACCGCCGGTATGGCACGCACCATGCAGGATCTCACCGGCGGCCGGTTCACGCTGGGTATAGGCCGCGGCATCGCCGTGCTCCAGGGGATGTACGGAATGACGAAGGTCAGTACCGCTCAGATGGAGGATTTCGTGGGATTGATGCGCAGGCTCTTTCGCGGCGAGGCCATCATCGGGCACGACGGACCGGCCGGAAAGTTCCCCGTGCTGCACCTCGACAGCGCACTCGACGAGCACCTGCCGATGTGCGTGGTGGCCTTCGGGCCAGAGACGTTGAAACTTGCGGGCCGCTGCTTCGACCACGTCGTCCTGCATACCTATTTCACAGACGAGACTACCCGCCGGTGCGTGAAGGCGGTGAAGGCTTCAGCAGAGTCGGCCGGACGCAATCCCGACGACGTCGTCGTGTGGTCCTGCTTGGCTACCATCGGCGATCACGTGCCTTACGCTGATCGCCTCCGCAAAACTGTCGGCCGACTCGGCACCTACCTTCAAGGATATGGTCAGCTGTTGGTTGACACCAATGAGTGGGATCCTGCTGCGCTGCAGAGGTTTCTGTCCGATCCGATAGTCAGCGGCGTAGCTGGCCTGGATGTGGTCGGCACGACCGAGCAGTTGGAGCATGCGGCAACGTTGATCCCACAAGACTGGCTAGCGGCAAGCGCAACCGGCAACCCGAAGGACTGTGTCGCGGCGATCGATCGGCAATTCGCGCTGGGCTGTGACCGCGTCATCCTGCACGGGTCCACTCCTGTCGAATTGGCACCAATCGTGGCGGCGTACAAGGCCAGTCGCGAGAAGGATGGCTAGTCCACCGTTGTCGTTGGGCTCCACATAACGTCTTGCGAGATCTATGACGCAGTGTGCGGCTAACCGCCACCCTCAATGACACCAACATGCAGGATGATTCGGACTGTCACGCCCCGATGAGACTCGCGACGCGCTCACGATGATATGCCGCGTCGCCGAACAAGAGCGCAGTGCTCTTGGCACGCCGCAGATACAGATGCGCAGGGTGCTCCCAGGTGAAGCCGATCCCACCATGAATCTGGATGTTCTCGTAGGCGCAGTGCGTGAAAGCCTCCGAACACCTCGACTTGGCGATGCTGGCAGCTAGGGCGAGGTCCGCGGAATCATCATCGGTGGCCCAAAGCCCGTGATAAGCGGCCGATCTCGCGCACTCGACCTCGAGCAGCATGTCAGCGCACTTGTGTTTGATCGCCTGGAACGAGCCGATCGCCCGGCCGTACTGGAAGCGCACCTTGGCGTATTCCACAGCCATCTCCAAGGTCCGCGCCGCCGCGCCGGCCTGCTCGGCCGCAAGACCGAGCGCGGCGAGATCGAGAATGCGCCTCAGCGCGGGTTCGGCTGCACCTTCGTCTCCGATGAGCCGAGCCGGTACGGATTCGAACTGTAGGCGGGCCTGCTTGCGCGTCAAGTCAAGGGTGGACAGGGCCTCTACATGAAGGCCGGCCGCGGCAGACTCGACCGCGAACAGGCTGGTGCCCGATTCGGTGCGTGCGGCGACCAAGATCAACTGGACAGTGGCTCCGTCGATCACGTAGGACTTATGTCCCTCGAGGCGCCATTGGCCGTCCACTCGCCTGGCGCTCGTTTCGATATCCGACAGATCCGCGCAACCGTTATCTTCGGCGATCGCCAATGTGCCGCGCAGTTCGCCGGTGGCGATGCGTGGTAGATAGTCCTGCTTGGCAGCCGTGTCGTCGCAGGCGACGAGAAGTTCGCCGGCGAGCACGACGCTGGAAAAGTATGGTGCGCAGAGCAAACCGGCCCCAGCCTCCTCTAGCACCACACCGACCGCGGCGAAGCCTTGACCCAGGCCGCCGTATTCCTCGGGGATGGCCAGGCCGACGATGCCTAATTCCAGACCGAGCTGGTGCCAGACGCTGGTGTCGTACCCGTGCTGGGTGTCCATCAGACGGCGCACCTCGGACTCCGGCGATACGCGCGCCACGAACTCGCGCACGAGGACTCGCAGCTCCTCCTGCTCGTCGGTGAATGCGTACATCATGGTGTGGCCGCCTCACATACGTCGGTATCGTCGTATTGCGGAATCTGCGCGGATCCACCCGTCGCCTCCGGCAGGATGACAATCGCGCGTCCGCAGGCCGTGGTTTCGTCGCGTTGGTTGACGAGCGCGACGTCGATAGTGACTCGGTTGGTCGACGGGTCGACCTCCCCGACAGTGCCCGACACGTAGTGCACGTCACCGACGTAGTTGAACTTCTTGACGGCGAAGCTCAACTGCCAGATCCATGCGCCGTCGCCCATCCAGTTGGTGATCAGATGGACCATCCAGTTGGTGCGCATGAAACCGTAGTCATAGCTTTCCGGCTGCCCCAGACGCGCGGCCGCGGACTGATCCCAGTGCACGCGGATCGCGGCGTCCCACGCTCCGAACCGATCCTTTTGATAGAAGCCAGGCATGCGCTGCCGGTTCTTGTAGGACAACTTGAAGGCGCCGAGACCGAGATCTCCCATTCCGATCCCGGCGTGCCAGTACACGATGTCGCTGACCGTCATCGGCCCCTTGACGATCGGCCCGAGAGTATCGCCGACGGCAACGTCGCCGACCAGGAACGGTGTGGCGCCGCGTCGCGTCTCATTCGCGTAGAGATGGTCGATGCGCTCAAGATCTTCATCGGAGTAGGCCGGGGACTCGACGTGCCGATGCTTGCCCGCTGCACGAGATTTGTTGCGATCGGCATGCCAATAATCGAGGAATCGGACCGCATACGGCGACCCCGACTCGTCCTCCCAGGCCAGCCGATGCGAAACGAGCGCACCCTGGCCGCCACCAAACGAACTGGATTTCAGTTCGGCCGAGAACATGGACTGCTCACGTATCAGAACATCACCCGCCCGAACGGGTTTCGTGAAAATCCACCGCTCACCGCACATGTACTGACCGATGTTCGCGAGCGGATCACCAGATGTCATTTCGGCGCGTTGCTCCTCGGTCCAATCAACGGGGCGCCACTTGCCTGCGGAGTAGGCATACAGCGGCGGGGCCAGCGAGGCCCCCCATGACGATGATTGCGCGTACGCCGGATCGCTATAGAGCGGATTGTCGTCGCCGTACCCCTGTGCGAACTGCCGAAACGAGTCGACGGAACAGATCTCGTTGTGCATCCGCGCCGTCCGCCGGACCGGGATGCCGATGCGCCGTTGAACGGCGGCGATGGTCTGCTCGTTGAGCGGTCGTGGGCTCTCGGGTGCCGCGCTCATGAACGACGTACCTTGCCCCAGGGAGTGTTTCGATCGTCGCCGGGTTCCTTGGGTAACCCCAGGATCCGCTCGCCCAGAATGTTGCGTTGGATCTCCGACGTCCCTCCGGAGATCGTCTTCGACTGCACTCTCATCAATGACCACGCCGTCTTGTCGCGGAAGCGATCCTCCTGTTGCCACGCCTGGCCGCCGAGCCCCTCGAGGTCTGCCGCCAGATCCTGTAATTCCTTGGCATGTTCAGTGGAAAGCACCTTGAGCACTGAGCCTTCCGATCCTGCGCCATCACCGCGTTTGCGTCGTGCTGCCGCTCGCCGACTGGTCACCTGTATCAGCAGATCGTCGATGTAGGCCTTGGCCAACCGTTGCCGCATCACCGCGTCGGCGACGGGAGCGTGCCTGCGTACCAACGCAGCCACTGAGCGTCCTGTCGTCGTGCCTGGCAGCGCACCCCCACTGCCAGAAGCGGATTGACGCTCATTGAGCAGAACCGACACGGTGATTTTCCAGCCGTCGTCCAGGCCGCCCAGGCGCATGGCATCCGACACCGTGGCATCGTCGAGAAATACCTCGTTGAATTCGACGTCGCCGGCGATATGGCGCAGCGGACGAACCGTGATCCCCGGTTGCTCCATAGCGATGAGGAACACCGTGATGCCGTCATGCTTGGGCACCTCGGGGTTGGTCCGCGCCAACAGAATGCCGTGGGTTGCCTCGTGGGCGAAGCTGGACCACACCTTCTGCCCGGTGATACGCCATCCGTCGCCGTCTCGGACTGCACGCGTACTCAATCCGGCAAGGTCTGAGCCCGCACCAGGTTCGGAAAACAGCTGACACCAGATGTGTTCGCGGCTCACGATCGCGGGAAGCAGTTCGCGCTTCTGTTCATCTGTGCCCCATCGCAAGATGGCAGGACCGACGAGGTCCAGCCCGATCAGCCCCAGCGAGAAGTTGGGAACACGGTATCGAGTCAGCATGCGCGACACCGCGATCGCCGTCGCGCGGTTCGCGCCGAGCCCGCCGTACTCTTGGGGCCAGGTGGGGGCCGCGTAGCCGGTCTCGCCCAGTCGGCGCCACCATCGGGCCTCATCAAGTTCGGCGCGCGCGGCGCGCAGTGATTCGGCGTCACCGGCATCGATGGCGCTGACCCACTTCGGGGGAAGCTCGGTGCGCAGGAACGTCTCCACGCGAGATGCGACGTCGTCGGCATCGCCTGGGACCGCTTTGTCCGCATCGGGTTTCGTCATCTGACACGAATCCTTCCTCATGAGTTACGTGCGCACTCAATTCCGGTGCTGCTACCCCACCGCGCGCTGTGCATGGAGGTCCTGAATCTCTCGCGCGGCGTATCCGAGTTGGGTAAGGACCGTGTCGGTGTGCTCGCAGCGCTGCGCGCGGGGCCGCTGGGTCGCGGGGGAATCGCTCAACCGGGGTGCCGGGGCCGGTTGGGTGACACCGTCCCAGGAGACGAACGTGCCACGATCGCGCAGGTAGTCCGATGTGGCCGCCTCTCGCAGACTGAGCACCGGCGTCACGCAGGCGTCGGTGCTGCCGAAGACGGACTCCCAGTGGTCGCGGTCGTGGCTGCCGAACACGGCGGCGAACTGCGCTCGTTGGGCCGGCCAACGTGATCTGTCGTGCTGAGGCCAGTCGGTGGGTTCCAAACCCAGCCCGGCCAATAGTGCGGCGTAAAACTTCGGCTCCAGTGCCCCGACGGCGACGAAGCGATCGTCGGCTGTGCGATAGGTGCGATAAAACGGAGCGGCGCCGTCGAACAGGTTGTCTTCGCGGTTCTGCGACCAGATCCCAGCCGCCATCATGCCGTGGAACAGCGTGGTCAACGACGCCGCGCCATCGACCATCGCGCAGTCGATGACCTGACCTCGTTCGGTGGTGCTGCGTTGGATGAGTGCGGCCAGGATCGCCGCCACCAAATACATGGATCCCCCGCCGAAGTCACCCACCAGGTTCAGCGGTACCGCCGGCGGTTCGGATGCCGGGCCTATCGGATGGAGCGCGCCCGCCGCCGCGATGTAATTGATGTCGTGGCCCGCTAAGGACGCGTTCGCCCCACTCTGACCCCAGCCCGTCATCCGTGCGTAGATGAGCTTCGGGTTCAGGCCCCGAAGGTCGTCTGGCCCGAGCGCGAGGCGCTCGGCTGCGCCTGGGCGCATCCCCTCGATGAAGACGTCGGCGGACGTGAGCAGTCGGCGCGCGACGTCACATCCGCGGGGGTCTTTCAGGTCGATCCCGATCGTGCGCTGGCCTCGCGTCCTGGGGTCGTCGGCAGAGCCCAGCCCGCTGACTTCGGGAGCCCCGTCCGGCCGATCGATGCGAATGACGTCGGCGCCGAAGTCGCTCAGCAGCATCGTTGCGAGCGGTATGGGGCCGGGCGCGGACAACCAGACGATCCGGATGCCTTCGAGTGCCTGCTGTTGTGCCGCAACGGATCTCGCGTCCGTCATCTCCCCTGCCACACCGGCTCCCGTTTGTCCCGGAAGGCGCGCGCACCCTCTTGAGCATCCTCGGATGCAAACACGGGGTCGAGGATCTCACTCTGCCTGGTGAAAGCATCCGCGACCGGCCACTGCGGCGATTCGACGACAACGCGCTTACCAGCTGTAACTGCCAGCGGTGCGCACTTGCCGATTGCGCTCGCAAGTTCGTGTGCCCCGGCGAGCGCTTCGCCGTCGGCCACCACACGGTTGATCAATCCGAGGTCGGCCGCCCGGGCGGCATCAATAGGCTCGCCGGTCATCAGCATCTCCAGCGCCAGGGCCTTCGGAATCCTGGTGGCCAACCGCAACGCGCCGCCTCCGCGCGCTACCAGACCGCGCTTGGCCTCCGGCAGGCCGAACCGTGCACTGTGTCCAGCCACCACGAGGTCGCACGCGAGGACGATCTCGAAGCCACCTCCTAATGCCCAGCCCTCGACTGCCGCGATCAACGGTTTAGCCGGGGGCGCCTCCACTAAGCCCGCAAATCCACGTCCGGATACGTAGGCGCGCTCACCCCTGGCGAAGGCTTTTATATCCATGCCCGCGCAGAAGTTGGTGCCTGCCCCGTGCAGAATCGCCACCCGGTAGTCGGGCGACTCATCGAGTAAGGCGAATGCGTCGGCCATCCGACGCGACACGTCGGCATCGACGGCGTTGCGCTGAGACGGGCGGTTGATGGTGATCACCATGGTGCTGCCGGCGGCGGAGACGAGCACCGATTTATCGGCCGAAATATCGGTCACGTGAGCCCTCCGTGGACATGCTGCGAGGAGATATCGGGTTCAAGACATAGAATGCGGTTCAACAGAGCGGACTGGCCCGGGGTCCGGCATGTCCCTGGTAGAGATGGGAGAGCCGCATGGCACCGAGTTCGCATGCGCGTTCGGCCACGATCGGCGAGGAGTACCAGGTCCCTGCGGTCGAGCGCGCGTTCACCTTGGTGAATCTGGTCGCCGAGGAGGGTCCCCGAACGCTGGCCGAACTCGTCGAGGCCAGCGGGCTCAACAAGAGCACGACCTACTACCTTGTACGTACTTTGAGCAGCCTGGAGGTTCTCCGATACGACGAACAGACCCGCCGGTACTCGCTGGGCCGAACCCTGGTCCGGCTGGGCTCTGCGGCATCGAGTTCCCACGATGAGATCGCCGCGATCAAGCGAGCGGTCGCTAACCTGCCCGAGGCCTTCAACGTCACGATCGTGCTCTACCGCAGGTTCGACGTTGATCGGGTCGTCATCGTCGACAAAGTCGAGCGAAGGTCGGGTGTGACCATCACCGTCGACATCGGATCTCCCCTGCCGATCCAAGGCGCTTCGTTCGGGCGTGCATTTCTGGCTTTCGACG
>Ga0209446_1000108_pt1 | contig 21685 bp, 22 predicted proteins | sample BogFormECP04_OM2_FD_188242 | JGI IMG/M metagenome (GOLD analysis project Ga0209446, IMG submission 188242) | Bog forest soil microbial communities from Calvert Island, British Columbia, Canada - ECP04_OM2 (SPAdes) (version 2) | ecosystem: Environmental > Aquatic > Freshwater > Wetlands > Bog ... | reverse complement strand
TCCATGCCCACAGATCACGATAAACAAACAATTGCTGCCGCAGAAGTGCCACCAGGTTCGAAAGGGACCAACCGAACGTCGATCGCAGTTGCAGGTATTGATGGAGCAGTCTCCGGGCCGTGACGTGCAGTACGCGGCCGCGCTGGCCTTGGCGTATGCGGGGGACCAGCCGCGAGTGCGAGCTCTAACCGACGATTTGGGCCAGAGGTTTCCGGAAGACACTATCGTACGGTTCAATTTCTTGCCAACGCTCCGGGCGAAGCTTGCACTTAGCCGGGGAAATGCTGCAGAGGCGCTTGAGACTCTGACAACTGCTGCGCCTTATGACCTCGGACAGTCGACGTCCGGCGTTTATGCGTGGACCTCCCTGTATCCCGTTTTTGTGCGTGGCGAAGCGTATCTGGTCGCCCACCAGGGGCGGGAAGCCGCAGCAGAGTTCCAGAAAATCCTCGACCATCGTGGAATTGTGCTCAACGAACCCATCGGCGCACTCGCGCATCTCCAAATCGGAAGAGCCTACGTGATGCAGGGTGACACCGCCAAAGCCAAAGCAGCATATCAGATTTTCCTTACGCTGTGGAAAGACGCCGAACCCGGACATCCCCGTCCTGATCGAAGCAAAGTCTGAGTATGCGAGGCTGCATTGACGGACATCCGCTTGATCAAGGGAGCGCAGCGCAGCATTGAACCATCGACTGGCACGTCGGACAAGTCAATTGAGTTTCCTTTGTTCCCGCGCCAGCGATTCCAGTAGAGACTTGCGAAGCTCCGTCTTCTGTTCTGGAGTCTGGGCACGGAGAAGCTTTCTGAGATCGCCAACAATCACAGAAGTTGTCTGCCTGTGACTCTTGTTTGTTTCGTTTCTCCGCTGGCCCATCAAAGTCTCCGAAACAATTTTTCGAGTCTTTGACGCCTTGCTTGGTCTTCGGTTTTGTTAGAGATGATGGTCAGGAATCCGGGCCGGGTATTCCGCCGACCTTCTTCACGCAATTGAGAGTAGTGCTTCTCGATTCCGCCAGGCGATACCAACAGTGTGGCTCTGACGGTGATCTCTTCGTCTGACATCAGATCGGCGACCCTGTTTAGCCTCCGGCATTTCCGCTGCCAGGTCTGAAACAGTTCCTGGTCCATGTTTTCTCCTAACTTTATTTAGAAATTCCGCTCATTGAATTTTTCTCGGGCCGTTGAGAATGACATCCGGCACGGACGCCAAAAACTCGGCATCTTCCTCAATTCCTTCCGGCGGGGTTCCGAAAAATGTAAACGCGATATACGTTGCAAGATCGAGCTTGGCCCCAACCTGAATCATCTTGGCCAGCACTAGGTCATTTTCCAGGCCCAGATCACGGTCGTGAACGATTTTAGCTCGACGCTCTTCTCGGGCGACTTGTCGTGCAGCTTCCGCCACTTCCAAAACGCAAGACTTAAAGTCCTTTAGAATCTGCATTTACGAAAAAAAGGGGAGGGGGGAGGGGTACCCGGGCGCAACCACTTTCCCAATTTGTCATCCCGAGCGCATCGACCGGCCCAAGGTCCAGCCATGTCGGAAAGGTCTCGACCTTGTCGGAACGGCTCTGCCTTTTCGCAGCAGGCGCCAGCCTAGCTTCCCACTACTCACTACCCACTATTCACTACTCTCGACCTCATCGCGCCACCGTACTCAAGAAAGGATAATGGCTAGCCGCCCCCATGAAAAATAACATCGGAAACGACAGCCAAAACGAAACCCGCGCGGTCAGAAAGCCCCAGCGCATCATGCGCTCAGCTTCGGGCGGCATCGGTACACCCTGTTCCGCGCTCGCACGCGCCCACTTAATCAATTTCTTCTGGACGCGCCACACCACGCCCCAGGCGTTGAGCAGCATGACGAGACCTAGTCCTCCGCCGACGCTGATCGCCAGGTGCGCGTTGGAAACAGTTGGTCCGCCGTTCAACGCCATCACGAGCCACGACGCGGCGATCACGACAATCGCAATCCCGATGCCGCGCACCCAGGGACTATTCACAAATCCTTTTGCGGGGAGCTGAAACGCGTAAATAAAAATGTAGGCGACGACCCAAACCAGCAGCCACCAACCGAGCCATTTCGCGGCCAGCGAATGGTCGCCGGCCGCTCGCGCATCCGCAAAGAGGTGCAACTGAAAATAGCGAATGCCGACGAGGACGGTCACCAGAGCGGAGGAACGGAACCAGCCCATCGCCTTCGACATCAGCGCCGGATAAATTTTCACGCGCGCCGCTGGATCGACCTGCTTCATCGCCGGCGTCAGAACCAGGTTGAAGAAGTACAGCAGCCCGATCCAGATGATGCCGAAGATAAGATGCATCCAGCGCAAAGCCATCATTTCGTTGGCCAGCGGATTTTCAAGAAACGAAAAGTGAGGTCTCCACGCAGGAAAAGTGAGCGCCAAGAGAAAGAAAAACATCGATGACCTCCGGCTTCAAACGGATCGAGCGAATAGCGCAATCGCGCTTCGGCAAACATCCGAGCGAATAGCGCAGTAGCGGTTCCACAAACACCGTAGCGGAATACGCCACGGGGCGTCAATTTATCGCGAGTTTGAAATCGGAGACTCGGTGAAGAAAGTTATTTGAGCTGAAATGTGTTGGCTACTGATTTGCGATCGTGTTCGACGCGGAAGCGTTCCCGATAGCGGCGCCGTTCACGACGAGTTCCACGCGGCGATTGCGCTGGCGGCCATCGGCGGTGTCATTCGTGGCGACGGGCTGCGTTTTTCCGAAGCCACGCGCGGTGATCGTTGAAGCGGGCACTCCATTCTCCGCGAGAAAATCGCGCACGGAATCCGCGCGGCGCTCGGAGAGCTGCTGATTGTATTCATCGGTGCCGACGCTGTCTGTGTGGCCTTCAATCTGCAATGTGAGACCGGGATGCGCGAGCAGAATGCCTGAAATTTTGGCAAGCTTTTCGCGCGCGCCTGGTTTCAGCGTGTAGCTGCCCGTATCAAACAGCACGTCGGACATATTGACGATCAAGCCGCGAGCAGAATCGCGCGTCTGCAAAATGGAATTAAGCTGATTCAAGAGTTGCGAGCGCAGTTCCGCTTTTTCTGCTTCGGCGCGTGCGGCAGCTTGACGCGCTTTATCCGCTTCGGCTTCCGCAGCGCGCTGCTGATCGACCGCAGCGGCTTTATCGCGCGCAGCTTGTTCGGCGGCGGCTTGTGCGGCTTGCTGCTGCGCTACCGCAGCGGCAGTGGCTTGCTCAGCGTCCTGCTTTTGACGCGCGGCATCGGCGGCGGCTTTTTCCGCTTCCTGCTTCATGCGGACGGCTTCGGCCTTCGCAGTTTCGGCTTGCAAGCGAGCTTGCTCCGCATCCTGGCGGCGTTTTATTTCCGCAGCGGCTTGTTCTTCGGCAGCTTTCTTGTCCGCAAGGACTTTGGCTTGCGCCTCTTGCTCGGCTTTTTGTTTTACGGCCATCACACGTGCTTCTTCCGCGGTTTCGACGACTTCGCGGGCGGCGGCTTCGACGGATTTTTTCTCGCTCTTGCGGCTGTAGATTTCTTCGGCGTTTCTAAGCTGCTGCTCGGCTCTGGCTAGGGAAGAGGCGGCGTATTTATCGGCTTGCGCGATGCGTGCGATTCGCACGGCGTTGCGCGCTTCAAAGAGCTCGAGAGGCGTCTTGCGGTCGATCCCGAAGATGGCGTTTTCAATTTTTGTGTTCGAGGAGGAATAGATGCCGCGTCCGAGCAACTCGTATTGAGCGTCAATGTTTTCGACTTTGCCTTGCGTGCCGGGGCCGAGAGTATTTTCGAGAACCACCATGTTGCCCGGCTGCGTGACGGCGAAATAGGGCTCCGCGGTGACAATCATGCCGAAGGTCTGCATATCCGAGATGGCTTTCACCTGGCCGGCGCCATTTTTTAGCGGAAGCTCACCGAGGTTCACAGCGCGGCCCTGCGGCGAAACGGCCCAGAGAACGTAGGTCAGATATTCGAGGCCAAATTTGGTGGCATCGTCGAGACCCAAGAACTTGGCTTCAATTTCCATGCGGTTGCTCTTGCTTTCGACCTTGGCTTCGCCAGTGGCCCCTTGCATAAGTTCGGTGCCGCTAAAATCGATCTTGGTGGTGCCGCCGGCGCGGCGATAGTTCACAGCTTTGGTGGTGCGGGAGACGGTGGCGGGTGTGGAAGCCGGCGCAGTTGCCGCGGTTTGCGGAGCGGCAGCCTGGGTTTGCGGTCTCGCCGCTGAGGGCGCTTGGCCGAAGGTGGGCGCAGCAAAAATGCCTAGCGTGCACGCGATTGCGAGATAAAAGGATGGCTTTTTCACGTCAGACTCCTCAGTCGCCGTCGGTGGCGACATCTTCTACGCAGACAGTTCTCGCTTTGTTTGAGCGAGCGGTTCCAACTCCAAAGGGAGCTATGTCCTAGGTTCTTTTTATCGTAGCAAGAAAAAAGCGAAGAGAAAGAGAATGGGTGCCGCTTTTGTACAAGTGATTATTAGCTAGGCGGAAGAAGTTCCTGGGCAGAGGTTTGAGGGCGAGAGAAGAGGACAGCCTGAAGTCTGTCCCACCTGGCGACGGTTCCGCGCGGCCCGAAACTGCATAGGGCTTTGCACTACGCTATCTGCGGCGCGCAAAGATTGTGATTCGTTAGTAGAGTAGTTGCCTCAATCCATGGCTACAACTCCGGTCGATCCTACGAACTCCGCTTCTGTTCCAGCCGCGCCGTCCGCTTCGAGCAAGCGGCTTTTGCCGTGGCTGGTGGCCGTGGCGTTTTTCATGGAATCGCTGGATACGACAATTCTGAATACGGCGGTGCCGGCCATATCAGAGGCGCTGAAGGTTACTCCGCTTAGCATGAAGTCCGTGCTGGCAAGTTATACGTTGAGTCTGGCGGTTTTCATACCGATCAGCGGGTGGATGGCGGACCGGTTTGGAACGCGGCGGGTGTTTGCTGCGGCGATTGGGCTTTTCACGCTGGGATCTTTTCTTTGCGGCATTTCCAGCAACATTCATTTGCTTGTGGCCTGCCGCATCTTGCAGGGCTGCGGCGGAGCCATGATGGTGCCGGTAGGCCGGCTCACTTTGGTGCGAACCTTTGCGAAATCCGAGCTCATCCGCGCGATGAGTTTTGTGGCGATCCCAGCTTTGGTCGGCCCCATGCTTGGACCGATTGCGGGCGGTCTCATCGTCGGATATTTGCACTGGCGATTCATTTTTTTCGTGAATATTCCGATTGGGCTCATCGGGTTGCTGATGGTCTATCTGCATTTGCCGGATTATCGCGAGAAAACTCACCCGCTCGATATTGTGGGGCTCATTCTGTTTGGCTCCGGAATCGCGCTGCTATCGTACGTGCTGGAGATATTCGGCGAGCATACGCTGAGTCCAGTCGAAATTCTGGGACTCCTGGCGATTTCTCTTTCGCTTATCGGCGGCTACCTATTTCACGCTAGGGAGATTAAATTCCCACTGTTGCGGCTGAGCTTGTTCCGCATTCGCACGTTTAGCGCGGCGGTGAGCGGAAGCTTTTTCACGCGGCTGGGCATCGGCGGAGTGCCATTTCTTCTGCCGTTGCTCTACCAGGTCGGTCTTGGATTCACACCGATTCAGTCTGGGCTGCTGATCATGCCGCAAGCGCTTGCTTCCATGAGCACGAAATTCCTGTTGCCGAAGATTCTCAACCGCATTGGTTACCGTGGCGTGCTGGTCTCGAATACGGTGATCCTCGGAATTCTTCTGCTGTTTTTCGCGACCATCGGGTTGCATACACCAGTTTGGGTCATCGTGCTGCAGGCGTTTTGCTATGGGGCGTTCACCTCGCTGCAGTATACGAGCATGAATACGCTTGTGTATGCCGACGTGACGGAAGAAGAGACAAGCAGCGCGAGCTCGATTGCGAGCACGATGCAGCAAATGTCCATCAGTTTTGGAGTGGCGTCAGCGGGGCTGGCGACGGCGTTTTTCGTACCGCGCGTGCATTCAAATCCTGCGGAAATGATTCACGGCGTGCACGAGGCATTGCTTGTACTTGGCGTGTTCACAATTTTATCCACCGCGATTTTTAGCAGATTGAAGAGTGGCGACGGCCAAAATGTGAGCCAGCAAAAAGTAGTTCACGCCGAGTGAACAAATATTCAAAAGACCGGATGTTTCTAAAGGTAGCGGATGGCGATGAGAAGATGCGGACCTATCAATTAGTCGCAATGAAGCCGACAACGGGTTCAGACACCAACGCGCAGAACTCATCGGGTAAATCGGAGAAACCTTAGCGGCAGGCATCGGCCACCTTTATGACGCCATTGGCCCTTCGATTCTTGAATGGTGCCATGAATTACGAAGCGGACCCCGAGGCGGGAGCCGACGCCGGAAGAGGTCATTTCAGGCGGCACGTTGGGCATTGCTGATGTTGGCAAAACATCCAGGCCTTGCAGATTTCCGAGGCGCGACACCAGTGCGTCCGCAAATTCGAGGCAGACGCCCTGGTCATCGTGAATGTTTCCGAGGAGAAAGGGTGGACGGACGACGAGCGACGGGTGTTCGGTTCGCGCGGGAAGTCGTTCCATGTTGGATTCGTCCGCGGGGCGTTTTTCGTTCCGCGCGTGCATTCAAATCCTGCGGAAATGATTCAATGTGAAGCTGCGACACTCCATCGATGACAGTAGACAGTTCTTTGTTCGAATCAGCGCGTCTGCCTCTCCCTGTCTTTCCACGCTTTAGGGCTAGCTTCGAAAAAACTTGTAACCCACCCTTTCCAGGCCCGTAATGGATAGTAGAGAAGCACATGGATCTGCTGCGACGATTTGCGCTTGGCGAGATCGATGCGTTTGAAACAGTGGTCCGACAGTTCCAGGGGGATATCTATTCCTGGATCGTGCGAATCGTACGCGATCCGGGCGTTGCAGAAGATCTGACTGTGGAGACCCTCTGGCGGATCTACCGGGCGCGCCACTCGTTTCGGCCGGATGGAAACTTCGTCGCGTGGGCGCGGAGGGTTGCCACCAACCTGGCGATCGACCATCTCCGGCACAAACGGCCAGAACAGAGTCTGCTCTCAGAGCCCGCAGGGCCAGCTATGCCCGATCAACTCGTCCAGCGGGAGACGCGGGAGAAAATTCAGCAGGCATTTCGCGGCCTGCCTGCCAAGCTGCAAGTGGCGGCGACGCTGGCGCTTGTCGAAGAGCGGCCCTACGACGAAATTGCCGACGCCTTGGGGACATCTGCTGGTGCAGTGAAGCTGCGTGTCTTCCGCGCGGTTCGCATCCTGCGCAAGCGATTGAAGCAACTCGGGGTCAGGCCCTGAGTGAAAGCTCATCACATGACGGTGAGGAAATGACCGAACACGACGACCGCCAGATTCGAGAAGCTCTGAAGCAATCGTTCCCCCCGGTGAACACGGAACTCCGCCGGGACCTTTGGCCGGCGATGCTGCGCAAATTCGACGCTCGCCCGGCACGTGTGCCCTGGTACGACTGGGTGTTGATTGGCCTGAGCGTCAGCGTGTTTCTGTTTTTCCCGCAATTGATTCTCGTGTTCGCGTACCACCTGTAAGAGGGAGCTTTATGAACAACCATCCGTATTTGCGTGCTTACATGGCAGGAATCGCGGTGCCAACGCCGCTTTTGCTGGTCATTCTGACGCTATTCAGCATCGCGCGATTTGTTTATCAGGTACCCGTCCCGGTGGAGCGGGTCGTCATTTTTCCCATGGCGATCGTTCCCAATTTGTTCGGCGTTTGGAACATGCTGCATTTGGTGTCGCGGTCGCACACGCACCTGCCCTTGGGATTACACGGCGCGATTCTTCCCTTCCTCCTCGCGCCTGCGGGATTCTTCCTCGCTCGCGGCCTGGGCTTCCTGGAAGCCACAGCCCACGGCTTGCTCTGTTTTGGTGTGGTGGAGGTTCACTATGTGCACGTCGCGCTGGCATTTACAGCCGTGGTGATCTTCTACTACCTGGTATGGAAATATTTGATCGGATTCTTCAATCGAGTCGCAGGAGTCTCAGAGTAGTGAAAACCCTAAGCGTTATAGGAGGGCTTATGACAAACGCACAGTCTGGGAAGATCCCAGTAGTTGTGCAGGGAGAGCGATTACCAACTGCGTTGGCGTCCCTGGCGGTAGGCGCGGCGTTTTTCTCGTTGTGGTTCTGGCTGCTGCCGAGATGGCTCGGTTTCAGCGTGGAAATCGCAGGCGCGGCACGCTGGCGATGGCTGGCGGCGCTTCCTTCGGTGCTTGGGTTCGCTGTCGCGCTGCGTTGCATATGGGATTTCGGGTGGACGGGACGCGGCACACCGGCTCCGGTCGCTCCGCCGCAACGATTGGTGGTGGTGGGTTTCTACCGCCACGTGCGAAACCCCATGTACGAGGGCTTCGCAGCGGGCTGGATTGGGCTGTGGATTGTATTCGGACATGCCAGCACAGCCGCGATTGCGGCCGTTGCTGCGGTTGCCCTCGCCATACATCTGTTCGTGTTCTTTTATGAGGAGCCAACTCTACGGGGGAAATTCGGGGAAGACTACGAACAGTATTGCCAGAACGTGGGTCGATGGTTGCCGCGTGTGCGAGGCTGGGACAGGCCGTAAAAGCGGTGGAATTGGGAAAAATTTGGGCGACTGAGCACTGTGCTTCGCGGCGCTCGTGAGTAACGCAAGTATCTACTCGTGGGTAAGGACTCCGGTTTTCTTCGATCCGGTCCTCGGATTGATTTTTTCACGGAACTTTTCGGCTACTTAGACGTCTATGCATTACGAGGTCTAAGTATGGCTAAGGCTGACTCTTTGCAGGGGTCGATGGATTTGCTCGTCTTGAAGATACTTTCGCGGCGGCCGGGATTGCATGGCTACGCGATTATGTCGGCGATTCAGGACATTTCCGGTGAAGTGCTGCGCGTGGAGGAGGGGTCGCTCTATCCGGCGCTGCACCGGATGGAGGAAGCGGGGTGGATTCGCGCGGAGTGGATTACGAAGGAGACGGGGCGACGGGCGCGGTTGTATGAGGTGACGGCGGCGGGAAAGAAGCAGCTTGGGATGGAAGAGTCGCGGTGGCAGGCGGTGACATTGGCGGTGAATCGCGTTTTGAGGGAGGCGTGAGATGTCGCTATGGTCGCGATTGGGAAACGCGTTTCGCGGGGATCAATTGAATCGCGAGATTGACGAGGAACTTGAGGCGCACATTGCGGAGGCGATCGCGCAGGGGCGCGATCTCGTTGAGGCGCGAAGGGCGTTGGGGTCGACGCTGCGGCACCGGGAAGGAAGCCGAGATGTGAAACTTGTGACCTGGCTGGAATCCTTGCGCTCGGACGCAGTCTTCGGCTTGCGCCAGCTCAAGAAGACGAAGGTCACTTCTCTCGCGGCTATTCTTTCACTCGCGTTGGCAATCGGAGCGTGCACTTCCGCGTTCCGATTGATCGACGCGATTTTGCTGCGGCCTTTGCCGGTGGCAAATCCGCAGCAGCTTTTCGATTTGTCGCGCCAGGGAATTGGGCCGGAGGGGAAGCCGCAAACATTCGATGGCTGGGCTTATCCGGATTTTCAGTTGATGCGCGCGGCGGTAAGAGATCAGGCCGAGTTGTTTGCCGTTTCCTACGCGGAGCCAGTGGATTTGACTTACAAATCGGACGAGGAGATTGAGAGAGCGTACCTGCAATACGTTTCCGGATGGATGTTTCCGACGCTCGGCTTGCGGCCGGCTTTGGGACGGGTATTTACGGAAAACGACGATGTGAAGCCTGGTGGGCATCCGTACGCGGTGTTGTCGCACGATTATTGGACGCATCGCTTTGGGCAGAATCCGAAGGTGATCGGGCAGACGTTTCGAATGGGCAACGAGATTTACGAGATCGCTGGCGTGGTCGAGGCGCCATTTACCGGGACCGAGCCGGGGATGATGGTCGATATTTTTATTCCGACGATGATGCACCCTGGAGTAACGCGCAAAGACTGGACCTGGCACAGGACTTTGGCCGTGGTGAAGGCGGGCGCGGCGTTCGAACCGATGCGGCAAAAACTGGAGGCAACTTCCTATGCTTTTGAAGCGGAGCGAGCTAAAGGTTTTCATGGAATGCGTCAAGAAGACATCGATCATTTTTTAGACCAGAGACTCTTGCTCGAGCCGGCGGCAACCGGCGTTTCCGATCTCCAGTCAGCAACGCGGAGGCCGCTCGCTGTCCTCGGAGTGCTGGTGGGGCTGGTGCTACTGATCGCTTGCGCGAATGCGGCGAACCTGATGACGGCGCAGGCTTCGGCGCGAGCTCGCGAGATGGCAGTCCGCGTGTCGATCGGCGGCGGGCGGTGGCGTTTGGTGCAGCTGGTGCTGGTGCAGAGCGCGTGGCTGGCCTTGCTTGCGGCTGCGGTCGGCTCGCTCTTTGCATGGTGGTCGGGGCCGTTTGTCGTAAGTATGATCAATCCGCCGGATAATCCGGCGCGGCTGGTGCTTCCCGCTGATTGGCGAGTGTTGGGTTTCGGTTTGGCGGTGGCGCTTGGTGTGACTTTACTTTTTGGCTTGGCGCCCGCCCTGCGCGCCTCGGCCGTCAATCCGGTTAGCGCACTGAAGGGCGGAGAAGATCCTCATTCGAAGCGGCGTTTGATGCACGCGTTGATCGCCGTGCAGGTGGCGTTTTGTTTTCTGGTGCTTTTTGTGGCGGGACTGTTCGTCACTACGTTTCAGCGCTTGTCGCATCAGCCGACGGGTTTTTCGGCGGACCGGCTTCTCGTGGTTGAGGCCGTCGCGAAAAGTCCCCAGCCGGTGGAATTCTGGGAGCAGGTGGCGGAGCATTTGAGAAACGTGCGAGGGGTGGAGACGGTTGCTCTGACGGATTCACCACTTCTCGGTGGCGGCAGCTGGAATAACTTTATTTCAGTGAACGGCGGGCCACCTAACGGTGTCCTGTCCTACATGCGCGCTGTTTCGCCGGTCTGGCTGGAAGCGATGAAGATTCAGTTGATCGATGGCAGAGACTTCCGGCCGGGCGATACGCATCCCGGAGCAGCGCTCGTCAACGAAACTTTTGCGAAGACTTACTTCGATGGCGTAGATCCAGTAGGAAAGACGTTTGACCTTAACATGGATGAGGGTTTGCGGCTGCGATATGAAATCGTCGCCTTGGTTGGTGACGTCCGGTACAAGAGCTTGCGCGAGCCGATTTTGCCGCAATTCTATGTTCCGTTTCGTTCCATCGACAAAGAAGGACAGCTGGGGAAGAGAGGCGCGGGAATTTTGCTGGTGCGCACGTCCGGCTTGAACCCGCGTGCCCTGGCGGCGGTGCTTCGGCAGGAAGTGCCGCGGGCGCGGCCGGAATTTCGCGTGAGCCGCATTCGCACGCAGATGGAAATCAATCAGTCGCATACGGTACGGGAAAGGTTGCTCGCGACGCTGGCGTTGTTTTTTGCGATTGTGGCGTTGTTGCTCGCGGGGGTCGGGCTCTATGGCGTGCTGCATTATTCCGTGCTGCAACGGCGGCGCGAAATTGGGATTCGAATTGCTGTGGGCGCACAGGCCGGAGGAGTGGCGCGATTGGTGACGATGGATGTGTTTGCGATGGTGCTCATGGGAGCTGTTGCGGGCATCGGCTTGGGCATGCTGTCGGTGCGATATGTTGAGTCGCTGTTTTATCAAGTGAGGGCCACGGATTTGCAGATGCTGGCGCTTCCGTCGCTGGCGATTCTAGCGGGGGCTTTATTGGCCGCGCTACGGCCGGTCATTCAGGCGGTTCGAATCGATCCGGCGTCGATGCTGAGAGCCGAGTAGAAGTGCGAAGCTGCGTCGCGGGGCGTAGAAACTTGACCCTATACTTGGGTATAGGGTTGAGAATGGGCTAATGAGAATTGGGGAGTTATCCGCGAAGGCGGGCGTCAACGTTCAGACTATACGGTTTTACGAGCGGGAGAAGCTGCTGCGAAAACCGGTGCGGACGGAGTCTGGGTACCGGATGTTCGAAGAGACGGACCTCGAGAGAGTTCGGTTTATCAAAGACTCGCAGCAACTCGGATTTTCGCTGAAGGAGATCAAGGAGCTGCTGGAGATTCACGAGTCCGCGAAATCGTTCGCGGGGGGCCGAGAGACAAAGACGAAGGAATGGGAAAAAGCGTTTCGAATCGCGCGGGAACGGCTGGAGTTGATCAACCAGAAGATTGAGTTTCTTAAAGCCTTGAAGAGGCCGCTCGCGGCTGTGCTTGAACAGCCGGGGGCGGAGAAAGCAATGGTGTGTCCTGCTTCTTTGATGGCGCGCCCCTCCGCGAGCCCGGCCGGAAAACAATCCCGGAAGGTAAATGGCGCCGTTTCTAATCCTCGCAAAAAATCTTCTTGACTCTATTCCTCGGTACAGACTTCAAACTTCCTGGAGAACGCCGCTGAGACTGGAAATGGTGGTGCTCAGAGCACTTTTCAGTTGAGTTCTCGGCTCGCTGCAACGATTTGATCGAAGGGAGAAATCAAAAATGATTCGAAGGATTGCTTTTCTTTTTCTGGCGCTTGCGTTCGCCGCGGTGGCTGCGAACCCGCCGGACTTTTCGGGGACGTGGGTGTTCAATGCAGGCAAAAGCAAGAACATCGGGATGATGGCAAGCGCTGAATATACCTCGACGATAGCGCAGACGTCGAAAGTGCTGAGCGTTACGGACACCACGGTGTTCAACGGGCAGAAGCAGACGCACGAGACACGGTACGACTTGAGCGGCACGACTGTTCCGAACGACTCGCCGATGGGGGAAAAGAGTGAAACGAGCAGCCATTGGTCGGGGAATAAATTGGTGACGAGTTGGGAGTCCGAGGGCGCGGTGGCAGAGACGAAAGTTGTTCGAACGGAAACGCGCTATTTGTCAGTCGACGGAAAAACATTGTTTCTAGAATCGGCGCGTGCCGGCAAAGAGCCGATGGTCCTCGTGTTCGATAAGAAGTGATGAGCATGGACGAGGCGATTCCATTGGAAGGGTCGATGCGTGGCCGAGACGCAGGCGCATCGAGGAAACGCGTGTGGCTGGTGTTCGGTCTGATCGTTGCGATCGTGATTGTCGGAAGCACGGTGGCCGCGTATTTGATCCAGAGGCGGCCGCGCGAGGGTGGAAATATCGCGGCTGCTTCCACGATTTCTCCGGAAATGAGAGAGATCGATTCGACCGTCACTACCAGCGGTACCGTGCGGCTGAGAACTGGCGCGGAAGTGCGCGTTGGTTCGCAGGTGTCGGGGATTGTGCGGAAGTTGAACGTGACGGTTGGCTCGCACATTCAGAAGGGCGACATCATTGCGGAGATCGATCCGCGGCCGTTGCAGGCGCGAGTGGAGCAGGCACGCACGCAAGCGGCGATGGACGATGTGGGCGTCGGGAAATCGCAGAGGGACTTGAACCGCGGGCAACAATTGTTCGCGGAGGGAGTTATGCCGGCGCAGCAGAAGGAGGATCTGGAATGGCAATTGAAGAGTGCGCAGGCAAAGCTGGAGAAATCGAAGAGTGATTTGGCTGCGGTGGAAATTGATTTGTCGTATGCGGTGATTCGCGCGCCGATATCGGGAACGTTAGCGTCGGTTTCGACGCAGGAGGGGGAAACGGTGGCGGCTTCATTCGCAGCGCCGACGTTTGTGACGATCATCGAGGATAACGCGTTGGAATTGGTGGCGATGGTGGATGAGACGGATATCGCTAACGTGAGGGCGGGCGATATGGTCAATTTTACGGTGGAGGCTTATCCGTCGAGAGAAATGCCGGCCGTCGTGAAGCGGATAGATCCAGTGGCGACGATTATTTCCGGCGTGGTGAATTATCCAGTGATGGCGGCGATTCAGAAAGACGGGCGGTTGCTCAAGCCCGATATGACAGCGAATATCACGATCAAGACAGCGGAGAGGAAGGCGTTGGTTGTGCCAAGTGGTGCAATTCAACGTGACGGAGACGAGCGATTTGTTTTTCTTAACAGGGATGGAAAGCAGGAGAGGAGGACGGTGACAACTGGGACGCGCGACGGAGGATTTACTGAGATTAAGAAGGGATTGAGTGCGAGCGACAAAGTCGTCATAAATCGCGTGGCGGATTCGGAGAAAAAAGGCGAAAAACCATGATCGCGGTATCGCATCTTGGAAAAACGTATCGGAGAGGCGACGGCACGCCGGTTGAGGCGTTGAAGGATATTTCCTTTCTCATCGAGCGAGGGGAATTTGTGACTATTCGCGGGCCCTCGGGCTCGGGAAAATCTTCGATGCTGAATATCGTGGGATGTCTCGACAAACCCACATCGGGAACTTACCGGTTGAATGGAGAAGAGCTGTCCGGATACTCCGATAAGCAGCTTTCGCATGTGCGTGCGTGGAAGATTGGATTTGTGTTTCAGTCGTTCAATTTGATGCCGCGGACGACGGCGCTGGAAAACGTGGAGATTCCGATGATTTATGGTCCGGGGCGCGTCGATCGGAAGAGGGCGATGGCGGCGCTGGAGCGCGTGGGGCTTGGGGAACGCGCGCATCACTACGGGACGGAACTTTCCGGCGGCGAGCAGCAGCGAGTTGCGATTGCGCGGGCGTTGATCAATGACCCTCCGCTGATTCTTGCGGATGAGCCGACGGGGAATCTGGATTCGGCTGTGGGCGCGGAAGTGATGGGCATATTGTGGCAACTGCATCAAGAAGGGCGGACGGTGGTTGTGGTGACGCATGACGACGCGGTGGCGGCATACGCGGAACGCGAGATTTTGTTTAAGGACGGAGTGTTTGCGTCGGATCGAAAAATAGCCGTGCTTGCGACTGAGTGACTTTGGCGGCGGTTTGGAGAACAGAACATGCGAATCACGTCGGGAATAGGAATTGCATGGCGGAGCATGTCCCGGAACCGGCTGCGGACATTTTTCATGATGGCGGGCGTGATGATCGGGATTTGTTCGTTGACGATTCTCGATTCCGTGGGCGAGAACACGAAGCGCGAGACGATGAAACGATTCAAGAACATGATTGGGACGTTCGACACGGTCCTCATTCGCCCGGGCGCTGGGAAGACGCGAGGGATGGTGTCGCTGACGAATGTTCCGCCAACTCTGAAGTTCGAAGACGCGGCGGCCATTGCGGCGGAACTTCCAGAAATAAAGCAAGTTGTTCTACTGCAAAACGCGTTCGATATCGACGTGAAATATAAGGACAAGAACGTGAGCCCGGCGATTTTTGGCGTTTCCGCGAACTGGCTTGATTTGCGGGGAGATGAAGTGGCGCAGGGGAATTTCATCAGCGCGGAAGACATGCAGTCGCTTGCGCGAGTGGCGATTCTCGGCTCGGACGTGGTGCCAGTTCTTTTTTCCGAAGGCGACGCTCTTGGAAGGACAATTCGAATTGGCGATGTGCCGTTTCAGGTGAAGGGGGTGCTGGCGTCTCGAGGCGCCGGGCCGGGTGGGGGAAGTCTAGACAACCTCATTCTGATTCCGGTGACCACGGCGGCGAAACGCTTGTTTAACCGGGATTTTCTCACGATGCTGATCGCGCAAGTGCGAGAACCGGAAAGGAGCGATGCGGCGGTGGCCAAGATTACAGCGCTGCTGAGGCAGCGTCACCACATCGCGGCTTCTGCGCTTGAGGATTTCACGATTACAAGCCCGCAGGCGGTGATGGCGCAAGTGACGCAGATGGGTTCCACACTTTCGACGATACTTAAGGGGATTGCGACGATCGCGATGTGTATCGGCGGAGCGGTGATTATGAGCTTGATGCTCATCAGCGTGTCCGCGAGAAGGAAAGAGATTGGGCTGCGGCGATCGGTTGGCGCGAGCCGGCAGGACATTTTGGTGCAATTTATTTTGGAGGCGTTGCTGATATCGAGCTTCGGAGGCCTGATCGGGATTGTGTTTGGCCTGGGCGGCACGAATTTGGTCGCGCGAATGCAGCACTTGCCGCCGATTTTTGCGTTGCAGGCTTTGGAATGGACGGCGGGGCTTTCCGTGGGACTTGGTCTGGTCTTCGGAATCTATCCGGCTTGGAGAGCGACGCAGGTGGATCCTGTGAAAGCCCTGCGAACTTGAAGGCGGATCGAACGAAGCTCCCACTGAATTTATGCACATCGGCAAAGCGATTCTTTTGATGGCAGGGTCGCTGCGGTTGATCTGGCGATTTCGTCTGCGTTCCGGTCTTATCCTTTTGAGCGCCTTGCTGGGAGTCGGCGGGGTGATTTCCTCGATCAGTTACACCGCCGAAGGGCGAATGAAAGTTCTGAACCGGATTCAACGGTTAGGGACAAATGTGCTGGTTGTTACACCGCAGTTGAGCCGCAATGTGGGCGGGAGAGCGAAAACAGGAACGATAGTCACGACGCTAGTCTCGGCGGACTATGCGGAGATTCTGCGCGAGATTCCCGAGATAGAGCAATCGTCGGCGACGATAACCACATCTTTTCTGGTGAAGGCGGGCGACCTTTCGAAAAGCAATTGCATTGTGATGGGAACCGAGCCCGACTACGCGCGTATCCGACACTGGCAAACGACCGAGGGCGAATTCTACGAGATACCAGAAATGAGGAGGTCGGCGCGCGTGGCGGTGCTTGGCTCGACCGTGCGGCGCGATCTCTTTGGGAGTGAATCGCCGATTGGCAAGCGGCTGTTCATCAATCGAGTGCCGTTCGAAGTCATCGGCGTGCTGGAAGAGCGAGGTCAGGGACTCGACGCGACAAACGAAGACAACCAGGTTTACGTTCCGTTGAGCACGGCCATGCGCCGGCTGGCGAACGTCGATTATTTCAGTGCAATTCTTTTCGCGGTGACCAGGTGGGACAGGATGGATGAAACGACGGAAGCGATCCATCAGGTTCTTAGCAAACGGCATCGCGCTCCGGGGAATTTGACCGAGGACTTTCAGATTCAGAACCAAAAAGCGTTAATCGACACGGAGATCGCCTCTTCCAATCGCCTTACTTTTCTTGTCCGGTGGGTGGGATTGAGTGGACTGGCCGTTTCGGGCCTGGGCATCCTGGCGATTTGCTGGATTGCCGTGGGGGAAAGAGTGGGAGAAATTGGGATACGTAGGGCGCTCGGAGCGACGAAATCGGACATCTTCTTTCAATTTTTATTTGAAGCGGTGATCATCAGCATTTTGGGTTGTTTCGCGGGACTGATGGCAGGCTGGCGAGGTACAGAAAGCATTGCGCGGAGTGTGGACCTTCCGTTTTATTTTGATTGGACAAGCGCGGAACTCGTCGTCGGATTTGCGATGTTTATGAATCTGGTCTTTGCGCTGATCCCCTCCAGAAGAGCGGCGCTCCTGGATCCAATACTGGCGCTTAAGTCGGAATAAGTTTGGGAATGAGCCGAAATGCCATTACTTTGATGGTGCCCGAGAGAGGACTCGAACCTCCACGACCTTGCGATCACTAGCTCCTGAAGCTAGCGCGTCTGCCAGTTCCGCCACTCGGGCACGAGTGTTGTGGGTGAAACCCCGGCCAAGCCGGGATCACAATTCCAACGAGGCTTTTTCATTGTGCCCGCCGGTTCCCTGTTTGTCAACGAAGGGGCAATGTGTCTAAGTGCGAATTCTCGAGTTGGTGAAGGAAAGATCCAGAAGCGACTGGTGACTCGCAACTCGTGCAAACCACTGCAAACAAGTGGGTTGCACGCATTCATTTGTCTTATGGCAAGTAGTTGAATTTCAAATGGTTGGTGCTATACTCCCCGTCAGAACGCGGTCTCACTCCTTCCTTGCACATGCAAAAAAAGACCGCGCCAGTTCCAGTGGGAGGTCACCATGGAAACCCTAACGACAGGGCCTATCTTCTATGTTCTGATTGCCTGGAGCATCGTCACTGCCATATTCATGTTGTTGCTGATTCGGCGGAGCCTTCTTGCCAGCCATGAAGATGATCAAATCTTTCTCGACGCCGCTCAGGAACACATGGCGCGAGAACAGAGGGAGCTCGTCGCGAAGATCAACGCACTTTCGCGGCCGCTCATGACCAGTGGAATTGCCTCAGGAGCGCTCCTTCTGGTTCTTGCCTGTCTGTGGCTGTACAACGGGCTGAAGAACATTTAGTCCGATGAAGAGAACTGGCGCGGCAGTCCTTTTCTCTAGTGCGGCGAAGGGCTGTTTGGCGGAGGCTGCGGTGTGCTCGCCGGTGCGGCGGGCTGAACTGTTGGAGCCAGCGAACTGTGGTTGTGCACAATCACCCAGTGGTTATTCCTCTTTTCCAGGATCAGGGTAGTTTGCCCCCGAGCTGCGGAAGGCTGCCCGTCCACAACGGCTGAGAAATCCCACTGATAGCAAGCCCACGCGATATTGCCATTGAGTTTGATATAGGTGTTGGTCCTGTCCATGCGTACCTGTTGCATGCGGGAGTGCTGCGCCTGGTAGACGGCAAGATAGTTCTTCCAGGTGAAAATGGGCGGCTCCCAGTTGCCGCTGACGATGGAGACGTCGTCGGCGTAGTCCTTGTGCAGCTTTTCGATGTCGCCGAGTTGCCAGGCACCCAGCATTTCCGAAATCGTGTAGTCGACCTGCTGCTCGTCGCCCATGGGAATGGAGGGCATGCTGTCTGCGGCTGGCGTGTCGCTTTTCTTTTTCTTCTGCGCCGCGGCCGGTGAGGCGCAGGCCAGGAAAAAAGCCGCTCCCAGAAAGAGCGAGACAGCGCCGCGGCCGGCAAATTGCGTGGAAAAATAACTATTCATGCGTCTTCGACCCCCGGTTGAAGAGGATAGCACGCTGGTTTGCGCGCGGAAGCGATGTGTCCAGTTGATGTACGGTGCGGGCTTGGCCTCGCGGGAGGGCGGAAGGCGCTAAAGTTGTGCCAGGCGCTCAGTTTGCTTGCGTAGCGCTGAGCAGATTTACGAAGAGCCGGTAGGCGCCGGGGACACCTTCTGGAATTTGACGGAAGAAAGCGAGGCCGGTGTAGATGTACATGCCTTTGCCATAGCGGGCGTAGACCAGCGCGCCATTGAGGTCCGGCTCGCCGGGATCGTGCATGGACAGTATGGCGGTGTATTTTGGATCAAACTGAGTCCAGTAGTAGAGGCCGCGCTCCTGTACCCAACCTTGGAAGTCGTCCTGCGTGATTTTGTTCGGACGATTCAGCAAAGAATCGTCCGGCATCAGAAACTTGACGGGAGAGTTTTCGTCGGTGATGCGCGGGAGCTGGCCTCCTTGGCCATTCTGGATCTTCGCCGGGTAGGGAGCGTATTGGTCCTTGTTCCAGGCGAAGTCCCGGTTGTATTGCACGACCAGCGTGCCGCCGTTTGAGACGTACTGGAGCAGCCGCTGATTAGCGCCAGGAAGTTCAGGACGGAGTTCGTACGCGCGCACACCAACCACGATGGCATTGAATCTTGAAAGATCACCAAATGCCAGCGCCTGTGCATCCAGCATTTCGACCTGGAGTCCCAAGGTGCGCAGCGCATCCGGAATGGGTTCGCTTTCCGCCGTGATGTACCCGACACGCAGATTTTTCGGAACGTTCAGATCGAGGGCATAGACGACGCATTGCGCGGATTCGCTCCAGAATTGAGTGGGTAGCGAAGGCAACGGCTCGATGGAAGTGGAGAATTTCTCGTCGCCATGCTTGGCGTAGGCCGTGATCGTATACTTTCCGGCGGACAGTTGGTTCGGCGGAGTCACGGTGACTTTCGCGAACTTCTCACCGGCGCCATCGAAGGCAAGCTCAACCGGCGCGCTCGCGGTAAAACCATCGGGCAGATCGAGCCCGACGGAGAGCTTGCTTGCTTGCGTCGCGTAGGAATGGACGCGCAACAAGACATCGAAAGGTTTCCCAGGTTTTCCAAGCACCTCGAGCGCCTGTTTGGGCTCTACTTTCAACGTATACGCGGGCACGATTCGCAACGGCACGCGGTCTACGCGAGTGGAACTTGGAGCGATGTGTAAAACGGGAACCGTGATGGCGAATTTGTAGCTGCCGATCGTCACTTCCTGCTGCACAGTCACCAAGGGCGGTGGCTCGGGTTGCAATTTTTCCCAAGCCGTCAACTTGGGAGCAGCCTGGTTAACATCGACCGTGAACTGATAGCCCTTTGCGGCATCGCCGTCTCGTTTGGTCTCTTTGAAAGATGGAGAAAGATTTAACTTCACCGCGCCGAGCTCGCATCCTGCTTCTTTGCGGCAAATGGCTTCGGCCAAAACGCCAAAAGATTCCCCGACGACTAGAGCGTCGCGATCGGCTTCCGCGCGAACCTCGACGGCTAACACTCGAGTTAACGCGCGGTCAATCCGTTTTCGTGTTCGCGCAAGCTCGAAGGAGAGCGGCGAAGGCGGCGCGCCCTCGTTGGCAGGGGAGATGGCATCGATTTGCATCGCGGCGCTGGCCAGGTCCGCGGCAGCTTGGGACCAATTGAGAGAGAGTGACGCAGCCCGCGCCTTAGCGATGGCCGATTCCGCTTCGTTCACAGCGTGCCGGAACTGTGCCTCGGGTACCGAGCCGCTAGCGAGATTATGGAGCGGCCTGGCCAAACTCGCGGGATCGAGTTTGCTTCCGTCTTCGCGAATGAGCACCAGCGGGCGGCGGAGAAAGGGTGAATTGACAAAACCGGTGATGCCCTGCGAACGGTGATTGGAAAAAGCGTCGAGCGCGATTTCGCGCCAAGGCTTGCCCCAAAGCGGCGAGATTTCGTCAACGGGGAGAGTATAACCATTTGAGGAAGCACCGCTTGCGCCACCTCGCTCTGTGTCCAGAACCTGCACTGGATTCGAGGAGTTTCCCCAGGGAACCAAACCATCCTTGGAGATTTGCTCTGGAAAGGACTTGGGATCGGCAGCCAGTTCCACAGCGTGCGGCGTCCACAATCCCGATGTTTGATGGTGCCCGTGGCCGCCATGCACGCCGCCCCAGCCGTTGATGACGATATTCGGCCGGAAAGTGCGAATTACGCGCACCATTTCTCCGAGGACTGCATCGCCCCAAACCTTTTCCGTTTCTTCGGGCGTTTTTGAGAATCCGAAATCAGGTGCACTTCCAAAGAAGAGTTTTATCCCGTAGCCCCGCGAGGCGGCGAGAAGTTCCTGCGTACGGATTAATCCAAGTTGCGGCGCCTGCTCTGGCCCGAGATCGTTTTGCCCTCCTTCGCCGCGCGTGAGGGTGAGGAGTGCCACATCCGCATGGAGACCCCGCGCGAGATAGGTGAGCAGAGCGGCGGATTCGTCATCGGGATGCGCGGTGATATAGAGGATGCGCGTGGTGAATCGGGTGCTGTCGATGGCTTCGATGGTTTCTGGGAGACCGGGGCCTGTTCCTGGAGGAGGGGGAAATTGCGGCGACGCAGGCTTCGCGGAAAAAGATGCGAGCACAGCGCCGAAAAGAGTTGATCCAACGGCTCTAAGGAAGAGTCGATTCACGCAGCCTCCGGGTCATTCATCTTTTCAAAGGGCACTTTTGCAAACGGCCATTGTCGCATTTTACGGGCCCAGATAAGAAATGCGAGCGTTCCCAGCGCGATCTCAGCGATTCCCCATTTCCTCGCCGTGCCGGTTTGCCAGAAGAGCCAGGCCCACCCGATCATAGTCATCACCGCAGGTAAGGGATAAAGCCACATCTTGAACGGCAAGCGCGCCGATCCCCAGCGGCGCCGCAACAATATCACCCCCACTGCCTGACCGATGAATTGGACGAGCAGGCGCATGGCTAGGATGCCGGCGATGGCCGTCTCAAGTTTTAAGGTCACGCTGAAAAGAAAGGCCAGCCCGCCGAGCGCCAGCAGCGAGACGTACGGAAAATGCTTTGTAGGGTGAAGGCGGCCGAATACAGGAAAGAAATTTCCGTCTAGCGCAGCGGAGTAC
>Ga0209446_1000106_pt1 | contig 21822 bp, 19 predicted proteins | sample BogFormECP04_OM2_FD_188242 | JGI IMG/M metagenome (GOLD analysis project Ga0209446, IMG submission 188242) | Bog forest soil microbial communities from Calvert Island, British Columbia, Canada - ECP04_OM2 (SPAdes) (version 2) | ecosystem: Environmental > Aquatic > Freshwater > Wetlands > Bog ... | reverse complement strand
TTTCTGACAAAGATGTCCGCTGAGTCCGACACTCCCATGGTTCCCGTTCACCGCGGCATCGGGCCGACCGTGCCGAGTGCACCGTATTTGCAAGGCGTTCCTTACTCTCCCGATGATCCGCAGCTGGATTTACGGAATAAACGGGCGGAAGACGAAGCGGCGAACGAAAAATATGGCTGGATCAACCAGCAAGCCGGTATCGCGCAGATTCCGGTGGACGAAGCGATGAAAATTATCGTCGCAAAGGGTTTGCCGGGCGCGGCTGCTCCGGCTGCGGAGAAGAAAAAGTAAGATCATGAACCGAGCGCGTCCCATCTCCGGAGTTCTCGGGCTGCTGCTAAGCGCCAGCGCGGCAATGGCTCAAGCTGTGCCGAGCAACACGGGCCCAGCGGCACAGAATATGCCTGCCATCCTGCAAAACGTAGGCTTCGAGCCGCCGCTCAACGCGCATCTGCCCCTGGATCTCGCTTTCCGCGACGAGACGGGCCGCAACGTCCAGCTCCGCGAATATTTCACGCAGAAGCCGGTTCTACTGGCGCTCGTCTATTACGGCTGCCCCATGCTCTGCAATCAGACCGAGCAAGGAGTTGTGGGCAGTCTGCGCATGCTTTCGTTCAATCCCGGGCGGGACTACGAAGTGGTCTTCGTCAGCTTTGATCCGCGCGAAAGTCCGGACATGGCGGCCCAGAAAAAAGAATCCGCCATGACCCATTTCCGGCGCCCCGAGACGGCCAGCGGCTGGCATTTCCTCACCGGTTCGAAAGAGTCGATCGATGCGCTTACCAAAGGCGCAAACTTCCGCTATTCGTTCGACCAGAAGTCCAATCTTTTCGCGCACGCCAGCGGCATCATGCTTCTGACTCCCGATGGCCGCATTTCGCGCTATTTTTATGGCGTCGAGTATCCTTCGCGCGACGTACGCCTCGGCCTTGTGGATGCTTCCGAGGGCAAAATTGGCACGCCCGTCGACAGGGCTCTTCTTTTTTGCTACCAATACGATCCAACGTCGGCCCGGTATAGCGCTTCCATTCTAAAGATTATTCGTTTGGGCGGAGTTCTGACGATTCTGGGCTTGGTAGCCGGGATGTTAATTTTCCGCCGGCGCGATATCGCCGCCGCACGAGCGAAATTCCAAGGAGCCCACTAAGCCGTGCAGTCGCAACTGCCATTTTATCCGGATCAGGCTTCCAATTTCGCTCCCAGCGTGGACTCGCTGATGACGTTTCTCATTCTCGTGTCCGTGGGCTTCTCCGTCATCATCACCGCGGCGATCGTGATCTTCTTCTTTAAATTTCACCGCAAGAGCAAGAACGAAATCGGCGTTCCGATTCACGGCGACATGCGCCTGGAAGTTATGTGGATCGTGATTCCCGCCATCTTGGCGCTTGCCATGTTTGGCTGGGGTGCGGTGATTTACGTCGATTATCGCCATGCGCCCCAGGACACTCTGGACATCTACGTCATCGGCAAGCAGTGGATGTGGAAAATTCAGCAGCCCAACGGCCGCCGGGAGATCAACGAGCTGCACGTTCCCGTCGGCCGCGACGTCAAGCTCGTGCTCGCCAGTGAAGACGTCATCCACGACTTTTTCGTCCCCGCGTTCCGCGTGAAGATGGACGCCGTGCCGGGACATTACAATACTATGTGGTTCCGCCCCACGAAGGCGGGCCGCTACCATTTCTTCTGTTCACAGTATTGCGGCACTAGCCACGCTGTCATGGGTGGCTGGGTCACCGTGATGGAGCCTGCCGATTACGCCGCGTGGCTTTCTGGGACAACGGGCGAAGACGTCAATCCCGTTGTCGCCGGAGAAAAACTGTTTGCTGAGAAAGCGTGCAGCACTTGCCATCTGAGCAATGGCACGGGCCGCGCGCCTTCGCTCAACGGAGTTTACGGCGGCACGGTTCGCTTGGCCGACGGCTCGACTGTCAACGCGGACGAAGCGTACATTCGCGAATCCATTCTGTTTTCGAATGCGAAGATCGTCGCCGGTTATCAGCCGCTGATGCCTTCGTTTCAAGGGCAGTTGACGGAGGAGCAGATTTTGAGTCTGACCGCCTACATCAAGTCGCTGCAATCGCAGCCGGTGCCTGCGACCGGCGCAGGCGTGATCGCACCAGGGAAGAAATAGGCTATGAGCACTACAATGAGCACGACACCACCAAAGCCGCCCGGTTATCAGTTGCCGAAAGAGCATTATCTCAATGCCACTTACGGCCTCCGTTCCTGGCTGCTGACCACCGACCACAAGCGCATCGCGCTGCTTTATCTTGCCTCGGTCACCTTTTTCTTTTTCCTCGGCGGCATCTTTGCCACCATGATCCGCATTCATCTGCTCACGCCCGCGGGCTACCTGGTTACGCCGGAGACTTACAACAAGCTCTTTACCATGCACGGCGTAGCGATGATTTTCTTCTTCCTGATTCCTTCCATTCCCGCGGTCCTTGGGAACTTTCTTATCCCCTTGATGATTGGCGCGAAAGACGTCGCCTTTCCCAAGCTCAACCTCCTTAGCTGGTACATCTACATCACCGGCGGCTGTTTCGTCCTCTATTCGTTCGCAACGGGCGGCCTTGATACTGGTTGGACCTTTTACACGCCGCTCAGCAGCGTCTATTCGAATTCCGCCGTGACGCCTGCCGTCCTCGGAATCTTCATCAATGGTTTTTCTTCCATCCTGACTGGATTGAATTTCGTCGTCACCATCCACACGATGCGCGCTCCGGGCATGACCTGGTTCCGGCTTCCGCTCTTCGTCTGGGCTCAGTACTCCACCAGCATCATCTTTATTCTAGGAACGCCGGTCATTGCCATCACGCTTTTACTCGCCGGCCTCGAACGCATGTTCCACCTCGGCTTCTTCAACCCGGCTCTTGGCGGCGATCCGATTCTCTTTCAGCACCTCTTCTGGTTTTACTCGCATCCTGCCGTGTACATCATGATTCTTCCGGCCATGGGTGTGATCAGCGAAATCATTCCCACCTTCGCGCGTAAACCTATCTTTGGTTACACGTTTATCGCGGCATCGAGCATCGCCATTGCCGTCATCGGTTTCTTCGTCTGGGCGCATCACATGTTCCTGACCGGAGAGTCCACTTACGCGGCGCTGGCTTTCTCGCTGCTCAGCTACCTGGTGGCCATTCCCTCCGCGGTCAAAGTTTTCAACTGGACCTCCACCCTCTATAAGGGTTCCATCTCCTACGACACCCCGATGCTTTACGCCCTGGGCTTCATCGGCTTGTTCTTGATCGGCGGGCTGACCGGCCTGTTTCTCGCCTGCCTGGGTTTGGATATTCACATCCACGACACCTACTTCGTCGTCGCGCATTTCCACTACATCATGGTCGGCGGTGCGATCATGGGCTATATCGGCGGATTGCACTTCTGGTGGCCGAAGATTACCGGAAAACTTTATCCGGAGTTTCTGGCGCGGCTCGCGGCGGTCATTCTGTTTGTGGGCTTCAATCTGACTTTCTTCCCTCAATTCATTCTTGGCTATCTCGGCATGCCGCGCCGATATCACAACTATCCTCCGGAGTTCCAGGTGCTCAACGTGATGTCCACCGCGGGAGCTTCCATTCTGGCGATGGGCTATCTGTTGCCAATGCTTTATCTCACCTGGTCGATGCGCTACGGCAAAGTCGCCGGCCCTAACCCGTGGCCCGCCACAGGTCTCGAGTGGACCACCGCGTCTCCGCCGCCGACTGAAAATTTTGATGTAACGCCGGAAGTAGATTGGGAGCCGTACGACTATAAGAATCGGCCCGATCTTGGGCTTGGAACACCGAGTGTGCCGTCGCTTTCGCCGGCTCACGGAGACGACTAGCCGTCTAGTTTTTCGTATTGGGGCTTGTCCGACCTGAACTTTGGCGACGGCCCGCCCGTGCCGCGGCACTCAGCGCGACGCGAACTGAAGTCTAAGAGGAGTACCGAGTGCATCGCACCGGAGAACTGTCTGGGCAATTTCAAACGCTGGAGCAGCAGAAGGAATCCGCCACACTTGGCATGTGGATCTTTCTGTCCACCGAAATATTGTTCTTCGGCGGCCTCTTCCTCACCTACACCATCAACCGCCACACTTACGCGGACGTTTTTTCTTTTTCCAGCCGCACCATCAAATTGAGCTGGGGTGCCATCAACACCGTCGTCCTCATCGGTAGCAGCTTGACCATGGCTATGTCGGTATGGTCCGCCCAGGTGGGCAGGAAAAAGCTGGTCACCTTCTTCCTCGTTGCCACTTTGGTTTTGGGCACCGTCTTCCTGGGCATCAAGGGCATCGAATATCACGACAAGTTCGTCGAGCACCACGTCCCTGGTCTGAATTTTGACATGTATTACTGCACGAACAATCCCGGGGCCTGCAATCTTAGTCCCGAAGACCTCGCAAAGGAAAAAGTTGAGCTGGATGAATTGACGAAGAAGATGGGCGGTGAGAATTCCGTCAATGCAAACTCCCAGCTCTTTTTCTCTCTTTACTTCGGCATGACCGGCCTCCACGCCCTGCACATGATTATCGGGGCTGCCCTGCTCCTCTGGCTGATCAAGCAATCTATGTCGGGCCGCTTTGCGGCGCAATACAACACGCCCGTAGAGAACGTCGGTCTCTATTGGCATTTCGTCGATATTGTTTGGATTTATCTTTTCCCGTTGTTATATCTGATTGACCGGCATTAGCAGCGTCACTCAGGAGAGGCACGCGTGTCCGAGCATATTGTTTCGCCAAAGATCTATATTTTGATTTTCGCCGTGCTGATGGTTCTGACCATTACGACTGTCTATGCTGCAACCGTGGACCTCAACGCGTACTTCCACAGCTTGAACGTCATCGTGGCTCTGGTCATCGCCACCTGCAAGGCCATTCTCGTCATTCTCTTTTTCATGCACGCGTACTACAGTTCCAAGCGCACTAAGCTGATTGTCTTTGCTGGTTTTTTCTGGCTCGCCATAATGCTCTCGCTGACTCTGGGCGACTATGCCACTCGTTCCTGGGACGTGCACTAACTGTTTTGAAGTCGCACTACACAGAGGCCGAGTTATTTCCCGCCGAAGCTGCCCATGGCGTGGGTAGCCCTCTTGGTCTCAGGATGACACACCACCGCTGCGTTCGGATTTGATAGGGTGTTTTGGGTGATTGGTGACGGTTCGGAAGGACTTCCGGGTCACCGTACTGCGAAAACAGAAGGGGGGAGAAACGAACCGGCCCAGCCCTCAATCCCCTAAAGGGATCCTCGGTTCGCCTCCCCCACTGACTTTACTAGTGCATCCCAGAAGCCAACTGTAACCCTCTTGTTTTCAGCACCTTGTCGCTCGATTGCTGGATAAAGCCGGGTAAAAATGCTCTACCCCCCCCGAGAATTTACCCGTCAGGTAAATCTTCTACAGCCCACGGCCCCTGTTCGGTCCCGAAGGCCTCTCACCCCGAGGGAACAGGGACAGCTCTTGAACTCTCGTCCTTCGCCCTAAAGAAATAGGAAATTCACCAAATTCGGGCTCGGAAGAAGTTGGTCGCCGCTCAGGCATTCTTGACCCCGCCGAATTCTCCCTGCTATTGTGGAGAGTTATTCTGGCCTCAGTGTACCCACTGTGCGCCGGAGCTCCTGTGGAGGGAGCGTTCTCGTCTCATGGGCCTGACTAAACTGGTTATTCGGGGCGCGCGGCAGCATAACCTTAAGAATATCAGCCTCGAAATCCCCCGGAACACCTTGACCGTCATCACCGGCCTTTCCGGCTCCGGTAAATCCTCCTTGGCATTCGACACCATTTACGCGGAGGGGCAGCGCCGTTATGTCGAATCGCTCTCCGCCTACGCCCGGCAGTTCCTCGATCAAATGGAGCGCCCGGAAGTCGACGTGATCGAAGGCCTTTCGCCCTCGATTGCCATCGAGCAGAAAACCACCACGCGCTCACCGCGGTCTACGGTCGGAACTATCACCGAAATTTATGATTACCTGCGCGTCATCTACGCTTCCGTCGGCGTACCGCATTGCCCCAAATGCGGTAAACCCATCGCGCGCCAATCCAGTGAACAAATCGTTCAGGCCATTCTCAATGGGGAGCTGTGCCAGCCCGACGATCGCATCATGATTCTGGCGCCGATCGTTCGCGGCCGAAAAGGAGCTTACCGCAAGGAGTTAGAAAAGCTGGCGCAAGATGGCTATGTGCGCGTGCGCGTCAACGGTGAGCTTTTTCCGCTGGACGTTCCCCCGAGCCTCGACAAGCGCAAGAACCACACCATCGAAGTCGTCGTGGACCGGCTCCTTGTCAAACAGGGCATCGCTGCGCGCCTTGAGCAGTCCATCGCCACCGCGTTGAAGCTTGCTGGAGGCCTCGTTACTGTCGCTGTGGTCGGCGGCAAGGAACATGTCTTTTCGGAGAAGCTGGCCTGCCCCGACTGCGGCATTTCCGTTCCGCAGCTTGAGCCTCGTTCCTTCAGTTTCAATTCGCCGTATGGGGCGTGTCCCGCCTGCAACGGCTTGGGTTCCAAGTACGATTTCGATTCCGCTCGAATTATCACGGATTGGACACGTCCGCTGTTTGACGGCGGCCTCGGGCCCGGTTCCAGTTCCGCGATCCTCAAGCGCACTCTCGAACTTGCCGCCTATGCTTATCACTTCGATCTCGAAACGCCTTTTGAAAAACTCCCCCCGCGCATCCAGAACTTGCTGCTCTACGGCTATCCGCCTTCGAACGGGCGCGGCGGTCCTGAACAAAAAGAAGCTGCCGGCAAGAAATCTCAAGGCGAAAAGGCTTTCCGCTTCCCAGGCATCCTGAAATTCCTCGATCGCAACTTCGCGGAATCCAATTCCGATTCGTACCGCGAATGGATGACGCAATACATGTCGGCCACGCTCTGCAATGTCTGCCACGGCAAGCGCCTCCGTCCAGAATCCCTCGCCGTCAAGCTGGCCGGCTACTCGATTGCAGATTTCACAGCGCTTTCTCTCGCTGCCTCACGCCCCGCCGTGGACAAAATCCTCACGCAGCTCACTTCTCGCCAGCGCGAAATTGCCGGTCGGCCGCTTGAAGAAGTCGCAGAACGAATAGATTTCCTTCTGGCGGTAGGTCTCGGCTATCTGAGCCTGGACCGCTCGGCCGCCACGCTCTCCGGCGGCGAAGCCCAGCGCATCCGCCTGGCCACCCAAATCGGCTCGCGTCTTCGCGGCGTGCTCTACGTTCTCGACGAACCGTCTATCGGCCTTCACGCGCGCGATAACGATCGTTTGCTCGGTTCTCTCGAGCAGCTCCGCAATCTCGGCAACACTGTCCTCGTCGTCGAGCATGACGAAGAAACCATTCGTCGCGCGGATTTTGTGGTTGACCTAGGCCCTGGCGCTGGCAATGCGGGAGGTTACCTCGTCGCGCAGGGTAAGCCCGAGCAGATCGCGGCAAGCGCCGAATCGCTTACGGGCCGCTATCTCAGCGGCGCCTTGCGCATCGCCGTTCCAGAAAAGCGGCGCAGCCCAAATGGCAAAGCCATCCAAATCCTCGGCGCCAGCGCAAATAATCTGAAGGATGTCGACGTAACGCTTCCGCTCGGCTTGCTAACTGTGGTTACCGGCGTCTCCGGCTCGGGCAAATCCACGCTCGTCAACGACATTCTCTATCGCGCGCTCGCGCAGAAATTGTACCGTTCCATGGAACCGCCCGGCGCGCACCGCGAGCTGCTCGGCGCCGACCAAATCGATAAGGTCATTGAGATCGATCAAGCTCCCATCGGCCGAACGCCGCGTTCGAATCCCGCCACATACACCGGGGTTTTCGCTCCCATCCGTGAACTCTTCGCGATGCTTCCCGAATCGCGGGAGCGCGGCTACCGCCCCGGCCGCTTCAGCTTCAACGTCAAAGGCGGCCGCTGCGAAGCCTGCCAGGGCGATGGGCTCCGCCGCATCGAAATGAATTTCCTTCCCGATGTCTACGTCATGTGCGAAGTCTGCCGCGGCAAGCGCTACAATTCGGAAACACTAGCCGTCCGCTACAAAGGCCACACCATCAGTGACGTCCTGAATCTTCCTTCTTCCGACGCGCTAAAGCTCCTCGAAAACATCCCTCAAATTCAACAGAAGCTCTCAACCCTCGTGGAAGTCGGTCTCGGCTACGTCACGCTGGGCCAATCCGCTACGACTCTCTCCGGAGGCGAAGCCCAGCGCATCAAGCTTGCCCGCGAGCTCTCCAAGCGCCAGACGGGCCGCACTCTCTATATCCTCGATGAACCCACAACGGGCCTGCACTTCGACGACGTTCGCAAACTCCTCGACGTCCTCCAGCGCCTGGTCGCTCTCGGCAACACCGTCCTCATCATCGAGCATCACCTCGACGTCATCAAACAAGCCGACTGGATCATCGACCTCGGTCCCGAAGGCGGCGAAGGCGGCGGCCGAATCGTCGCCCAAGGCCCGCCCGAACTCGTTGCCCGCACCAAAAAATCATACACTGGCCAAGCTTTAGCCCGCATCCTTTCAGGTTCGGGCGCAAATGGGAATGGTAACGGCTCCGGCGGCTGATATCGTGTCGAATAGGGAAAAAGCTTCGATGAACCCCGGCCTCTATCTACTGATCAAACTAATCGCATACTGTCTCTGGTGCTACCTCGGCCTGCGCCTTTTCCGTCCGAAGGAAACTCAGTTTCTCAGCGACGCTCTGCGATTCGGAATAGTCCGGCTCCTCTTGGGCTTAGTCTTCGGCGTCGTCATTTTCTTTCTTGCCGCTTTTTGGGGCCATACTTTCGGAACCGGCTTGCCGCAGAACATCCTCACGTATCTCGGCGCTTACGTTCCCGTTCGCTGGATCGAATGGACGATCATGGCAGCTCTTCTCACTCCGGGCTTGCTTGGCACGCCGCATTGGTTCATTGGCAACACAAATCGCGACCGCCTTTGGCGGCTCGGCGGAATCGTTATCTCCTGCGTGGCGGATATTCCCTTTATCGAAGCGTTTAACGGCCCTATCCCGACAGGCCGCTTTCTGTGCTGAGCGCACCTTGCTTTCCTTGCTCCACTTCGCCGTTTCCCGGTAAAGTATTTCCTTCTCCATGAGCATCTACTCCACGCCGCCTCTTACCTTTGGTGCAGTCCATACCTATCCGCTCTCTTCTCGCAAGAGCAAAGTAAGCGTCCGCGATTTCGCCAAGCCATCAGGCGGGTACGCTTCCTTCGCAAAATTCCTCGATTCACTCCCAAACTTTCTTGCCGCGAACGATTTGCGTCATCTTCTCGCCGCCATGCATCGCGCCCGCAAACAGCGCGCCCCCATTCTCTGGGGCATCGGCGGCCACGTCATCAAAGTCGGCCTCGGCCCCGTGCTCATCGATCTCATGCGCCGCGGCTTCATATCTGGCATCGCCATGAACGGTGCAGCGCTGGTCCACGATTTCGAGATCGCTCTCGCTGGCAACACCTCCGAAGACGTCGAAGCCGGCCTCGGCGCCGGCCAGTTCGGCATGGCCAGTGAAACCGGCGAGTACATCAACGAATTTTCAAAACTCGCCGCGCGCCTGCACATCGGTTACGGTGAAGCCGCTGGTCAATTTCTCAACAGCGGCATCCTCAATGTAAAGCACGCCGCCTCAAGCGTCCTCGTCGCCGCTTACAAACAGCGCATCCCCGTCACCATTCACCTCGCGATCGGCACCGACATTCCTCACATGCACCCCGCCGCCGATGGCCCTTGCCTCGGCGCCGCCACCTTCCTCGATTTCCGCCTCTTCTGCGCTCTCGTGAAACAAATGCACCCTGGCGGCATCTATTTGAATTGGGGCTCAGCCGTGCTTCTTCCAGAAGTTTTTCTGAAGGCCGTGAGCGTCGTGCGCAATCTTGGCGTGCCCTTGCAGCCAATCACGACGGCCAACTTCGACTTTATCCAGCACTATCGTCCGTTGCAAAATGTAGTGAAGCGTCCCACCGTATCTGAACGCGGAGGCCGCAAGTCAGAATCGCGCGGCTACGCCATCACAGGCCATCACGAACTGCTCATGCCTTTGGTTGCTGCCGCGCTGGCCGCAGGCTGGCCAAGACCTTCGCGTCAAGGCAAACGCAAACGATGAGCCTCTTCGACGAAAACTCGCTTCCGCCGCCGGATCAGGAGCCGCCCTCGCAATCCCCCGCGGAACCCGGCTCCGGTGCGGCGGCTCAACCGTCCACAACTCCCGCCGAACTCCCGCTCGCCGGCGATCCCATCAGCCTCGCAGCCACTGTTCCTGCGCCCATCCCTTCCCACAAGCCTCCCCTTCCCGAGGACTTGCGCATCTCCTGGTCCTGGCTGCATTTCGCCGTGTTTCTCTCCTTTATAGTGGTCAGTTTTTTCATTGTTCAGTTAAGTTTCGCGGTTTATTACGCGGCCCCTCTTAGCCATCTCTCGAACAAAAAGGACTTCGAACGGTTTGCCCTATCAAAGCCCGGATTCGCCGTTGGCAGCATGGTTCTTTTGTATGCCTTGGTCTTGCTGTTTCTCTACGTCAGCCTTTCGGTTCTTCCCGGCTTGCCCTTCTGGCGTACTCTCGGCTGGAGAAAGATCACGCGCCCCAACGGCGGCCGCCCGCGCAGCCCGTGGCTCTTCTACTTTGCGGGCTGCGGGCTTTCCCTTGCGGTACTCGTCACTACGTATAAAATGCAGCCGCCGGAGGATGTGCCCATCGAGGAGCTTTTCCGTTACAAAAACACAGCTATGTTGTTCATGGCCATGGCTGTCTTGGTGGCGCCGCTCGTCGAAGAAACTGTATTTCGCGGCTATCTCTACCCGCTGTTTGCAAAGTCATTCGGCGTAGTCAACAGTGTCATCATTACGGGCGTCCTTTTCGGAATGATGCACGGCGCGCAGCTCGGCTGGACCTGGAGCCTCGTTTTCGTGCTCATCGCGGTCGGTGTCATCTTTACGCTTGTTCGCGCACGCACCGGTTCTGTCTTCGCCAGTTTTTTGCTTCACCTTGGCTACAATTCCATGATCGCTCTGATCACCATCCTCGGAACGCAAGGCTTCACAAAAATGACCCCTACCCATTGAACGATTCGTCTTCTTCGCTCTCGTTCGCTACAATGTTTTGTTCCGAGGAATCGCCAAAATGTACGTAGCCCAACCCATCGAATGGACCGAGCGCGGCGTTGTCATGCTCGACCAGCGCCTCCTTCCCGGAGAAGAAGTCAGCTACACCTACACCCATTACCGCGAAGTCGCCAAAGCCATCCGCGACATGGTCATTCGAGGAGCACCCGCTATCGGCGTTGCCGCAGCCATGGGAGCCGCCCTAGGCGTTCTTCACTCCTCAGCAAATTCGGTCGAATCCTTGCGCACGGAGTTTGCGGAGATCTGCGATACGCTTGCGAAAACCCGCCCCACCGCTGTCGATCTCTTCTGGGCCATCGAGCGCATGAAGCGTCGCTTCGCCGAACTCACAACACAGACCTCCGACCTCTTGAAAATTCGCCAAGGAATGGTGAAAGAAGCTCGCCAAGTTCATTTAGAAAAGAAAGCCACCGACGAAGCCATCGGCCGTTTCGGCGCGGAGTTCATGCCAACTGACGGCCAGGTCATGACGCAGTGCAACGCCGGCGCTCTCGCCACCGCCGGAATCGGCACCGCGCTCGGCGTCATCCGCGTTGCATTCGAACAAGGCAAGAAACTTCACATCCTCGTCCCCGAAACGCGCCCTTATCTGCAGGGCGCACGGCTCACCGCATGGGAACTCCACAAAGGCGGCATCCCGCTTACACTCATCACCGATAACATGGTCGGTCACTTTCTTAAGACCGGAAAAGTCGGCGCCATCGTCACCGGCGCCGACCGCATCGCCGCTAACGGAGACACTGCCAACAAAATCGGCACCTACCAGATCGCCGTCCTCGCCAAAGAAAACAAGGTGCCCTTCTACATCGCGGCTCCCGTCTCCACTTTCGACCTCTCGCTTCCCGACGGGGATCACATTCCCATCGAAGAGCGCTCCGCCGCTGAAGTCACTCATCTGCAAGGTATTCGCATCGCGCCTGACGTCCACGCCGCACATCCGGCGTTTGACGTCACCCCGTCCCGCTACATCGCCGCCATTTTCAGCGAACGCGGCGTTGCACGCGCTCCGTACACCGAATCTCTGCGCGCCCTCGCCCAATCTGCTCAACTCGCTGCCGCTCCTGCCACACGCTAGCTACCTGCACTGATTCGAATGAGCACCGCAATCCAAAAAACAATCCGCGCCGCGGCATTCATCGCGCTTCTAGTTCCAACTGGTCGAGCAGTGCCGCAAGCAAGTGCGCCGCAATCGGCCAAATCCCAACCTATCCGTCTTCATCCAGGAAATCCGCACTATTTCCTCTTCCGAGGAAAAGCCGTTGCCTTGATCACCAGCGGCGAGCATTACGGCGCCGTGCTGAATCAGGACTTTGACTATCACCGCTATCTCGCCGCGCTGGAATCCGACGGACTCAACTACACGCGCCTCTTCGGCGGATCCTATGTCGAAGTCCCCGCAAAATCCTTCGGAATTTTGCACAACGATCTCGCTCCCGAGCCGGGCCGCTTCCTGGGGCCGTGGGCGCGCAGCGAGACGCCAGGCTACGCCGGCGGCGGAAACAAATTCGACTTGGAAAAATGGGATGCCGCATTCTTCACCCGCTATCGCGATTTTCTCTCGGAGGCCGCAAAGCGCGGAATCGTTGTGGAGGTGACGCTCTTCTCGGCTCATTACGCCGAAGCGCAATGGCAGCTGAGCTCGCTAAATTCCGCCAACAATATCAACAGCACCAATGCCATCGACTGGAAGAAACTCAACACGCTCGAAAACGGAAACATCCTCGCGCATCAAGAGAAGTACGCCCGCAAGCTCGTTCGCGAAGCCAACTCCTTCGATAACGTCATTTTCGAAATCCAAAACGAGCCCTGGTCAGACAGGCCCGTCCTTACCGACGTGATCAACCCATATCTTCGCCCGCCAGCGCGCGACACTTATCCGAACTCGGTGGATCTTCCGGACGAATTCTCAATGGCTTGGCAAACTCGCGTGGCTGAGTGGATCACCACGGAAGAATCCGTGCTCCCAAACCACCACCTCATCGCCCAGAACTATTCCAATTTTCGTTTGTCGGTGCGCAAGCTTCTGCCAAACGTCGACGTCGTGAACTTCCATTATGCCTACCCTGACGCCGTTCTTCTCAATTACGGCCTCGGCAAAGCGATCTCCTACGACGAAACTGGTTTTCTAGGCCGCGATGACGACGCCTATCGCCGCCAAGCGTGGAACTTCATGCTGTCTGGTGGAAGCGTCTTCGACAGCCTCGACTACTCCTTCACAACCGGCCACGAAGATGGCTCCTACTCCGAGCCAAACGGTCCCGGCGGCGGAAGCCCGGCGTTGCGCCACCAGCTTCAGATTCTCAGCCAGTTTCTCCAGTCGTTCTCTGTGGTTGATCTCCGGCCAGACACTCGCACCGTGAAGCACACCGCAGGCGCAACCGCTCGCGTGCTTTCGAATCCTGGCAAACAGTACGCCATCTATCTCGACGGTTCTGGCCCCACAGAGCTGACCCTCGAACTTCCACGCGGACAATACTCGTGCGAATGGGTGAATGTAAAAACGGGAACCATCGAGCAGTTGGAAAGTTTTATCCACGAAGCCGGCAACAAGGTTCTGACATCACCCGCGTTCCAGAATGGAATCGTACTGCGTCTCAACAGAACTTCGACGGAAATCCCGCGATAGCCGAGCCTCGCCGCGAACTGCGCCAGGCGGAGCTAGTCCGAATCCTTTTTGGATGTTTTGCCTGCTGCAGATCCTGGGAAAACATTGTGCTGCGGCGGCGGCATTGGAACATCGCCCATGCGATCCTTCCAGAGGAATTTGTTGAGCAGCGCCGTATCCACCGCATCGGCATGACTGAAATCCAGATTTTTCCCTTCTTTCCATTCCTTGGTGTTCATTTCATAAATCAATCCGTTGTCGCGGTTGCGATAATCCGCCGTAAAAGCTGGCTGTTGTCCCGTCCCGCTGAAGAGCGGCGCCATTACTGCCGCGCGAGAATCGTTCGCGTTCATCGGCGGAACGCCCAGCAGCGATTCCATTGTCCGCACTACATTGATCGTCGTATAAAACGAATGATCCACGAACGGCTCCAAACCGTGCGCTCGTCCTTCCGGCATCGGCGAATATTTGCTGATCACGAGGCACAGGCTGCGGTGCGAGTCCACGTGATCCGGCCCATTCTGCGCATCGTCCTCCAGAATCAAAAACGCAGTATCGTCCCAATAGGAACTGTGCGCTATCGCATCGACCACCCTTCCAATGGCTAGGTCATTGTCCGCCACGGACGCCGCTGGCCTCGGTTTTCCTTTCGTCCCGCCCGCCGTGTGATCGTCCGGAAGCCGCAGCAATATAAACTGCGGCATCGTGTCTTTGCCTGCATTCCGCGACGTCACAAAGCCACTGAACTCATTTAAGAATTCATCCGCGCGCAACTGATCCGGATACGCCACCTCAAAATCCGGATACAGTGGATCGAAGTGCCCACGCAATTCCACTTCGCTCGCCACATTTTCCGCCAGAACCGGAATCGCCCAGGGATACGGGCTCGGCCCACCTCGCGGATCACCGACATTCTTTTCCAGCGGCTCCCCTTTGTTGATCACCGTGCGCTCGCAATTCTTAGCCGGTGCCTTTGGAGGGGCCGTCGCGGGTCCTCTTTCGTCATGCTTCTCGTTGCACCATCGGCTCACGATGTACTCGCCGTAGTGCCGGTAAGTAACTCCATGACTGGCGAAATTCTTCCAAAGGTAGCCACCGGTTGGCTCTCCCGCATCCGGAACTTCATCCTCCAGCGACACGCCGCCCAGCAAAGTGCCTTCGGCATCGTACGTGTGCTCGCTGCTGCGATAGCCGATCGGCCATGTCTTCTCGATATAGTCGGAGACCGAAGCGGACGTTGACCACACATGCCCGTTTCCCGAAACCTCTCCACTGTCGTAGAAATTGTCCAGAATCCCGAATTGCCGCGCGAGCCTGTGCTGATTGGGAGTGATGTCCTCGCCGTAGATCGTTAAAGAAGGGTCGCCATTCGCGCCGGCAATATCGCCAAACACCTGATCGTAAGTGCGGTTTTCCTTAATGATGTAAATGACGTGCTTGATTTTATTTTCCCCTCTGGCGAAAGGCACGCGGTCCCCATTGCCACGCTGGGCATTGGTTTCCACCACCTGTTTTGTGTATGCCGGGAGATTTGCTGTCACGTCCGCAAGCGGAAGGCGTGCCAGCGAACCGTGGATCATTGCCGGTCCATACTGGTACTTCGGACGGCCGTCCGCCGTCTTGCCGATCAATGTTGGATTCGGGCCCGATCCCTTTCCTTTCGCACTTGCAATCAGCAACTCCTTCCCAGTCGCGACCACAACTGTTGGATACCACTCCGTAGGAATGAACCCAATGGCTTTCGCGGATTCACCTGAACGGCCTACGGTAACCTCCTCAAGATCGAATACCCCTACCGAGTCTGAAATCGCATCCGCTGAAAAAAGCGTCTTTTCATCCGGCGAGAGCGCCAGATATTCAGGATCGCTTCCGCCGTATCTTTGTCCCGACAGCTTCGTCGAAAAATAAGACAAAACTCTTCCCGAGTTCGCGTCCAGCTCCGCGATTTCGTCGCGGTTGGTCAGCGCGACGTAAAGCCGCGAATTATCCCGGTTCAGTAACAGCGCCGTCGGATGCGACCCTCCCGCGAGCGGTGACTCCGGCTTGCGCAGCGCAATGATCCGCAGCACACGACCCTTCACCAGGTCAAGCTCCGCGACGGAAGAAGCATTCCACAACGAAACGAATCCTCGTTTCCCATCCTTCGTCATCACTGTCGTATAAGGCAGCGAAGCCGGAATCCGCTTCATGGTTGAAAGATCAAATCGGTAGATGATTTTTCCGTCGCTGGAACGCATTAGAATGGCTTCGTCGGAGTTGTTGCTCGCCACAAGCAATCTTTCTTCGCCGTCGCTCTGGCCAACACTCAATCCCGCAGGGTAGGTGACGTCCTTAAACTCAGCGCGCCGTTCCTTGCCGGAGGGGATTGTCCCTCGCGGCGCCAAAGCCATAAATCGTTCCGGAGCGACTCGCCCGTTCTCAAAGCTATAAGCCGCAACGCCGTTGCCAGTACTCCCCTTCTTTTTCCCTAGCGGATCGGTGAGCGAGGCGATGCTCGCAAATAGGTGCTTGCCATCCAGGCTGAACGCCAGCCCAATAAAATACGTCTGCCGTGCTTTGCTGCTCAGTCGATCATCCGGAAAATCGCTCAATTCATTCGTTTCAAGATTTAGCACTGAGAGAGACTGCTTCTCTCCAGAAGTGTAAGCGCCGTACCCACTATGCAGCAGCACAGCAAATCTTCCGTCCGGCGATATCGCGGCTGCCGTCGGTAGATTGTTGACTTGCCGCGGCACCCCGGGAACTTCACCAAGCAATTTGCCGTTAGGCAGCCACATCTTTTGCGGCGCATCCTGCGCGCAGAGCGCCGGCGCCATAAGGCTAAGCAAGACTGCAGAAACACGCAGGAAATGGAGTTTGCGAGCGTATCGAGTGTGATTTTCCATCGCGCGAGTATAGCGTTTTCGTGTTAAAAATTGCTAAACGCGGGTCTTGTAGGGGGGCAGCACCGCTGCGCTCCAGCTTGCCCTGGCGTTTCGAGCAAGCCGCCCAAGTCTCGATTCCCTCCCTTATGGCTTAATCCTGTTCGCGGTCCACCCGGGATGCTCTTCCCGCATTCTGCCGAGAGCGCCTTCCTGCAAACTGCACCCGCGCTTGACGCAATCCATCGCCTGGCCTATGGTTTTGCGCGCGGCTTAAATTGCAATTGCACAGTTCTGTCGCAACGTCCAATGCGACAGAAACTTTCGCGCACACCTTCGCTCTAAGAAAGGTCCCACATGCCCGCCGTCGAGGCCAAAGTTTTTCAGATCGATGCCCTGCGCGAATTCAGCACGCGCATTTTTCTCCATTTTGGCGTTCCCAAAGAAGACGCCATCCAGGCCGCCGACGTTCTCGCCTCGGCCGATCTCCGCGGCATCGACTCGCACGGAGTAGCCCGCCTTTATAGCTATGTCGGAATGCTAAGCGAAGGTCACATCAATCCCAAACCAAAGATCACCATCGTCCGTTCCACGATGAGCACGGCCACCATCGACGGCGATAACGGTCTCGGTCTAGTCGTCGGTCCTCATTCGAATCGCATCGCCATGGAGATGGCGGAAAAAGCCGGCTCCGGCTGGGTCAGCGTCTGCAACACCAACCACTTCGGCATTGCCGGCTACTACGTCCTCGAAGCTCTCGAGCGTGACATGATCGGCTGGGCCATGACCAATTCAACCAGTCTGGTCACTCCGTTGTGGGGTATGGAGCGCATGCTCGGCACCAATCCCATCGCCATAGCTTTCCCCGGCAAGGAAGAGCCGCCTATCGTGATCGACATGGCCACGTGCGCTGCCGCCTACGGAAAAATTGAAATGGCTCGCCGCAAAGGCGAACCAATCCCCATCGGTTGGGGAATCGATAATCAGGGTCGCAACACCACAAATCCAGACGACCCCGTGAACGGTGGCTGTCTGCTGCCGCTCGGTTCCGACCGCGAACGCGGCGGACATAAAGGTTACGGCTTGGCCTTGATGGTGGATGTCTTGTGCGGAGTGCTCAGCGGCGCGAACTGGGGTCCATTCGCTCCGCCCTTTGCGTTGCGTCAGGAAATTCCGAAGCGCAGCGTTGGCAAAGGCATCGGCCATTTCTTCGGGGCCATGCGCATTGACGGCTTCATCGATGCCGATGACTTTAAGCGCCAGATCGACGACTATGTCCGCACTTTCCGAGCCACCAAACCCGCTCCCGGTACCAACGGCCCGCTCATTCCCGGCGATCCCGAGCGCGTCGCGGAGCGTGAGCGCCGCAAAACCGGGGTGCCACTCATTATGCCCATTGTCGAGGATCTCCGCTCTATCTCCAAGCAAACGGGCATCCCATTCGAATGAAGCCGTGGCTGCTCCAACGTAGCCACAAAGCCATTCGAATGGCCAAGTGTTGCGAAGAACCCAAACGCGAACAGTCTCGCGTCAGTGATTTGATGCCGTAGCCGCAGGTGCGCTCGTGACTCTCTTCAAATCCGCTGTGAGAGCCGAGAGTGCTCCGTCGAAATTGTTGTCGTGCGTTTTCTGTAGAACCGCTATCGGGATCGACTCCGTTAGCGCCCATAACACATAATGCGTTTTCCGGTCGTAGATGACGAGCCGGAACATCGGCACCGGGTCGGACGCGCCGTTCACCTTGTTTCCACTGGAAGGTCCGGGAGGAGCGATCAGTTGCAACTCAAACACGACGTCAGCTTCCGAGGGATCCGCAACAAGCTGGTACCGCCCCCAACTTTGCATAGCCGCATAAAACTGGTTGTACGGACGGTCTGGATCGCCGCTGAAGGGATGCGGAAAAAGCCCGCTGTCGGCCCCGGCATTCGAGACGAAGACTGTTTTTGCATTCAGCAGAGTCGGCGGAACGGGTGCTAACGAGAGAGGAGGCGGCGGTGCTTGAGCACCTGTTGCAACGGCGAACAGCAGCGCGGCACATAATAACTGAAGGAATCGCGTTCGGGTCAGGTCTAGCATGGCTTCCTCCGGTAACAGCAAGGACTTGGCAGCTCTCTATATCAAGAGACGTGCCGTGCTCCTGACCAGTTTCGCCAGCATGCAGCTTGTGTGCAGAGAAGAGAGCTGCGGAACAACAGCCCTGGATTCCAAAACCAGAGGCAAACCAGCTCCGAATCCATCACGCGGGACGGATCGCCATGACAACTCGTTCGCGCCGGCTGAAAAACGCAAAAATACCCAGGAGTTGCTTCCACGGAAAATATTTCTTGTTGAGCAATCCCATGCCATACGCCCCTTCTTCGCCCGTCACAATCTCGGCCCTGGCATCGATCCATTCGCCTAGCAGCTCGCCCCGCATGGTGCAGGGTGCAATTCCCACGCGTGGATTGTTGTGAATCCGTTTCACTTTTCCGGTATTTCCAATCGTGTAGATGTAGAGCCGCGCCTCGTCTCCAGAAAGATCGGTGCGCGGATCCGCGGCGAACCAGACCGGCGTCTTCACGCCCTCGCCATTCTTTTTGAATGTCTCGAGACTGAGATATTTTTGATCGCGAAAAGCCGCAAATCCCATCGCATCGCTCCTGCAAGTTCGATGCATGTCATTCTACATGCGGCACAAGTATAAAGGGCAAGCCCGCCATGAGCCTGCCCTTTGCAGAACTACGATCCGCGCTCCCCATATCACACGCTTGCTTCGCGCTCTCACTCCGCCCTGTTTACTTCGAGCGGACGTAGGTCACGTCTTCCGTGAAGGCGTCTTTTTGATCTTTGCGGAAGGTCCAGGTCGTTTTGAAATGGTCGTTATCGATGAAGGTGTAAACGGCGTGATGCATGTGTCCGTCGTTCGGGCTCTTCAGGTTCGTTGCGCCCTCGAACTCAAATGTGAGCGTCTTTGCATCCGGCGCGTACACTCCGCGCATGGTTGGCTGGTTGCCCGCCATACAGTAGTGCGTGAGCTTCAGCTGTTCGCCATCCATGTAATAGAGCGTGATCATCTCAACCGGCTTGCCTTGCTCTGTCATGTGGACCCGTTCGATCACGGCCGTTCCTCCAGAAGTCAGCTCCAGGTCCAGCGTCGCCTTCTCTTTGCTCAATGCCTCAGTCTCCCAATGACCCGCCAGCGATTTCAACTGCTCGAAAGCCGCTGTTCCATTGCCGCCAGCCTTGGCCGGCGCGATTGCAAAAGCAAGCACCGCCGCGACAGCTGCTAAGACTTTCGTTCCCGTTCTCACGTTCATAACTTTCTCCTCCTTATTATTTGATCTACAGACTCGACCACTCGAAATCTCGCCGCGCAACTTCATGGCTTGGCGTGTTGTGCATGCGTTTGCTTGCCGAATTTTTGCGTCGTAAATCCAACAACGACGCCCAGCAACATTCCCGGCAGCATGATGTCCCAGAACAAAGCCATTCCCGCATGCAGGATCACCAGAAGACTGAGCGCCGCGGCGATTCCGATTCCCGCCAGGATTCCCACGAGCATCGAATGGAATCGCTGCGACACGTATCCAATGGCAATTCCGGAGACCAAACCCTTCAGCAAAGAAAACGTAATCACGCTGCTCATCACTGGAGCCAGCGACGGTTCGAGAAATCCGCTGAGCCCATCCAGCAGCCCCAGTGTGCCTCCCACAGCCAGTCCCAGTATTGGTTTTGTCAGGCTCATCGCGTTCTCTTGCGTGCGCGCAGTTTGTTTCGGCGCAACTTCTCTCATTGCAACTTCTTCGCGCACGACTTCACTTTGCATTTGCATCCATTTGCATCAAGCCGAAAACATTTCCTTCGGTGTCTTCGCAGTATGCGAAGTAACCGATAGTCGGAATCGGCGTTTTTGGCATGATATTTTTTCCGCCGGCTTGCAGAACCGCAGCGACGGCGGCATCCACTGAATCTACGCCGATCGTGTTGGTGGTCGAAGCGATGCCGCCGGGCTTCTTCATCATTCCGCCGTTGATCCCGGGCTCCCCTTCTTTGCCGGTGGTCACCATCCAGTAGTCGGTGGGCCCAGCCCATTTGTCGAACTTCCAGTTGAAGACTTTTCCGTAGAACGCCGCGGCACGATCCGGCTCCACTGCAGGTATTTCAAAATGAATGACTCGAGACATAGTTCTCCCTCCTTGGATTTACGAGCGAAACTTTTGTTATTACTTTCCTTCGTGCCTAGTGCGTGGCGGGTGATGTTGCCGGAGCGGCTCCGTAGCGCTGCGTCGCGAAACCTACGATCATCCCGACGATGCTGCCGGGCAACATAATCTCGAGATAGTATCCGTGCTGCATGTACGCCACAAGAAAGGCCAGCAAGCAGCCGACCGCCAGCCCAAACAAAATCCCGAGCGGAACCGAATTCACTTTGCGAGCGAAGATTCCCGCGGCGACACCAGCGATGAGGCCCTTGATAGTAGACCCAATTACGATGCCGACGATTTGGGCTCGCACCGCCGGCGTGAACCAGGCGGTGCCTCCGTCAATCGCGCCCAGCAGGGCTCCCAAGAGCAATCCGATCAGGATCTTGTTCATTTGTTCGCCTCTCCTTTTCGTTCTCTGATGTTCTATACAACGGAGCGTGAATTTTCTTTAGAACTATCTTTTCAAAACCAGCAGAAGAATCACGCGCATCGCCAAGTAGGCCAGAATCAGCAAGATAAAGAAGCGGTAGCGGCGGTAAAAACGAGCCAATTTTTCGAAAATGCTCTCGCGATGCGCTCCCACCGCCAGGCCGTCGAGGTAACAGGAAACATCCTGGCCGAGGTCCTGGACTGCGGAATAACGAGATTCGCGCTGCTGGGCGGTGGCCTTTGCGCAAATGGCTTCGAGCGAACGGTCTAGGCGCGGCGTGAATCCCGCGGGCGTTTTTTGAGTGAGGATGAATTTGAGGAGAGCGCCAAGCGAGAAAATGTCGCTGCGCGCGTCCAGCACTTCGACTTCGCCGCGAGCTTGTTCCGGGGACATGTAACCCGGTGTGCCCATCACCGTGCCGTGTCCTGTGACGACAGAACTTTTCGTGAAATCGCTTTCTTCGCCGGGTTGCTTCGGCTTTTCGAGAACCGTAGCTTCTGGATCGATGGAGGTATCCGCGCTTGATGCTTCGCCGCGCAGGATTTTTGCGAGGCCCCAATCCATGACTAGCACTTCGCCGAATGGCCCGACCATGATGTTGGCGGGTTTGAGGTCGCGGTGAAGGACGCCGCGTGCGTGGGCAAACGCGACGGCTTCACAAATGCGTAAGAAGAGGCGCAGGCGATC
>Ga0209446_1000105_pt1 | contig 21839 bp, 17 predicted proteins | sample BogFormECP04_OM2_FD_188242 | JGI IMG/M metagenome (GOLD analysis project Ga0209446, IMG submission 188242) | Bog forest soil microbial communities from Calvert Island, British Columbia, Canada - ECP04_OM2 (SPAdes) (version 2) | ecosystem: Environmental > Aquatic > Freshwater > Wetlands > Bog ... | reverse complement strand
CTGGCTGCGGTCGGGAGCCTGCGCGCTATGGAGGGCGACATGCTGAAAGCAAACTTATGGAACAAGAGCATGCCACGGGTCGAGCTCGATCAGCGGGCGCGTGACGCCCGCCTCCGGCTCGAGCGGATCGAACGACTGCTTGTGCCGCGTGCCGCAGTGACCGAGCCCTGGCTTAGGCGGGTCCTTTGGCCTTTCAGCTTCGGCATCTACGGCGACAGCTCGCGAGGTAACCAAACCAGAGGGCCGCTGAGCAATCGGCGGCCTCCCCGCATGCCCAAAATTCAGGAAGACTGGCTCGAAGTGTGCGGTCTGTCGCCGATCAGGGCTTCGCTCTACCACCCTTCCACTGCATGAAGGTTGCTAGCGGAGGGAATTCCCCGCGCATGCCGTGGCCGAGACGCGGAATCGCTGTCAGGCTTTGCGCAGAACGCGCTCGATCTCGCCGAGGGGAACCCCATAGATCTCCGCCACCTGGGGAAGCGTCATGCCATACTTAACCCAGTGGCGGATGCGCGTGAAATGCGCCGCCGGGATGTCGCGCGTCATCGGGTGCTCGGGACTTACCAGGGCTTCGACCAACTCGGGACCAGCGCCCGCGGGTGACGAGGTTCCCAAGACGCGCGGCCGACGCGCTAATTGGTCGGCCGGCGGATCGCGATCCACGCCCAATTTGTCGGTTACTGGCGGTTTCGCTGCGAACAGCGCCTCGGCCACCTGGCGCGCTCGCGCGATCCGCTGGCGATAATCCGGGAACGAATGGCCTGACTTGTCGCGGCCATATCCATATCCGAAGCGGCGAGGTGGATGATTTTCGATCGTATATTTTAACCCATTGAGGGAACGGACGTCAGCGAAGTCTCGAAATTCTTGATTTATGCCAAGCGCGGAGCTGCCCGTTTCGGGATTGGCCGTTGTTCCTTACGAGCGGGTGTACGAGGTTAGCCTCATAGCCCAATCGGCTGAGACGTAATTTGGATCGGAGATTGATCAGCGAATGGGATGTGGACCAGATCAAGGCGATGAACCCGGGTGTTAATCTCCCGCATCAGACGATTGTCCCGATCCGCCGCGAAGACGCTTCCGGCGACACCTTTATCTTCACCCAATTTCTCGATTTTTCGACGCAGAGCTGGGAGGACAAGATCGGTTATGGCACCAGCGTCGACTGGCCTGCCGTATCCGGCGAACTCAAAGCCACCGGTAATGAGGGCATGGTCAAGACGCTCGCCGCGACGCCCTATTCGGTTGCCTATATCAGTATCAGCTTTCGCGACGCGATCGCCAAAGCCGGGCTCGGGATGGTGATGCTGAAAAACCAGAACGGCAAGTTCGTATTGCCGACGGCCGATACGATCAGCGCCGGCGCCTCGGTGCTCGACCCACGCACGCCGCTGGACGAGCGGTTGAGCCTGGTTTTTGCGACCGGCGACGATTCCTACCTGCTGGTCAATTACGAATACGCCGTAGTCTCGATCCGGCAACCCGATCTCGAAACCGCCGCGGCGCTGCGCAAATTCCTGCTATGGGCGATTTCGCTCGTGGGTGGCAATGCGCAGAAATACCTGGATGCGGTCGGTTTCATCCCGCTGCCCGATTTCATCCGGGGGCTGAGCGAGCACCAGATCAACCTGATCAAATAGTGCCGTAAGAAACGGCTGCGGCTCGAAGTTGATCCTCGCAGGGCTCGCGTCGACGGCGCCCATCGACCCTATCTGGTCGAGCTCGCTAGTGGACTTCGTTAATTGCGAAAACCGAACAGCGCCTGCGCGTTGTGGTGAAGGATCCTGTCGGTATCGGCCTTAGGCAGTCCCAGCCGCTCGATATAGGCGAAGGTCTCCTTGTAGGCCTCGTAATCCTGTAACACCGGGTAGTCGCTGCCGGTCACCAGGTGGTCCGCCCCGAACGCCTCCAAGGCGCAGGTGAAGGCCGCCTTCGAGCCGTAGCACACCGTGTCGTACCAAAACTTCTTGGCGGTCACGCTCGGCGCTTCGGCGAGGTTAGGGTGACCGCTCTGGCTCTGGCCTTGCTTGTCGAGGCGGTTCAATAGCATCGGGATCGGCCCGCCCAAATGTGGAACGATGAATTTGATGTTCTGATAGCGGTGCGGGATCTGCTTGGCGATCATGTGCAAGACAAAGGTCGCGTCCTCGAGCGAGGTGCCGACGGACCCCCGATAGTTGTAGTCAACGATAAAGGGCGAGCAGATTCCCGATCCGGCCGGGTGCACGAAGAGCACGGCACGGCGCCGGTTCATCTCGGCATAGATGGGCTCGAACTCGGTTTCGGCGATCGAGCGACCGAGGCAGACGATGTTCATGTTGACGCCGACGCAGCCCAACTGATCGAAGCCGCGCTCCATCTCCTTCAGCGCCGCGTCGATATGGGGCAGTGGCAGCATCACATAGGAGGCGATGCGCTGCGGATAGCGGTGCGCCAGGTCAGCGTAGCCGTCGTTGAGCATTTGCACCGCTTTGACGCACTCCCCCTCGTCAGGGAGGTAAGGGGGATGGTTCGGCGACAAGACCTGCTTCTCCACCCCCGCCTCATCCATCAGCCTGAACCGGCCCTCGATATCCTCCGGCGAATCCGAGAACGGGTGGAGCGCCATTCCGCGCTTGACCGGTAGATGGACCGGCGAGGCAAACCGGTCGCCCATGAACTCGCTGAAATTCTTCGGCGTATAGTGCGCATGGACATCGCAGATCATCGGGGTTTCCCTAGCTCCTGGAAGACGGTCCTCGAACAAACAAGGTAAAGCGCGCGGTGGGTTGCGGGCAAGCCGCCCTGTCGTGTCATGATCTGGTATCATAATCGCCGCCGCCGGATCTCCGGCACAAGAAGATCGGGTCGACATGCCTAATCTTCCGAACCTACGGGACGATCGAGATTTTTCGCTCGGTGTGTTTTCGCCGGATTTGCCAGAAACACCTGTAGGCAAACCTCGGGGCCGCCGCCTCGTTGTGTTCTCTTGTGTGGGCCTCGCCGTCCTGGTGCTCGGCTTGACCTACACGGTCCTGCAACCGGCGGAATACCGGGCCACCGCGCGTTTGGAGATCACACCAGGTTCGGCCGCGTCGACACCGGTCGACAACACGGCGAGTGCGCCAAATGGGGCGGAGACAGGAGGGGGTGCGGAGCGCGGCTCGCGGTCCTTTCTGACGGAAGTCCAAGTCCTCACCAGTCGCCCGCTGCTGGAGGAGGTCGTTGGGCGCCTGTCGAAATCCGGGGATATTCCCCGTGATATCGGTAGCGATCCGGTCGATGTCGTGCAGCGCATGCTCAGCACGCAAACCATCGAAGGCACTGACGTGGTGCAGCTGCGGGCCGAGGGTCCGCAACGGCAGTTCTTGATGCGGCTGGTGAATACTTTGACCGGCGTCTACCAGGAGCATTTGGCAACCACCTACCAGAAGTCGACCGGGACGGATGCCGACCAGTTGCGCGAGTCGGTTCAGGCGTTGGACGAAAAAGTGGCGGCGAAGCGGGAGGAGGTAGAGGCATTCCGATCGAGCAACGATATCGTCTCGGCCGAGCGAGACGAGAACCAGCTGCTGTCCGCAGCAAAGGGCCTCGCCACCGCCCTCAATGAGGCCAAGGCCAAGCTGGCTGCGGCCGAGGGACAGTTGCGCGCAGTACGGACCGCCGCTTCGGCGGGCCAGGCGCTCGTCGCCACCAAGGACAACCCGACCGTCGCGAATTTGGAACAACGCGCTTCGCAGCTGCGCGAGGAGCTGAATGATCTTCAGCAACGGTTCACACCACAATATCTGGCTTTGGACCCGGCGATAAAGGGGGCTCGCGCGCGGCTCGACAATCTCGAACAGCAGATCAAAGCCGAACGCGTCGCCGGTCAGCGAGCCGCGGTTGCCGAAGCGGAAGGAAAAGTGACCGCCGCCCGCGAAACCGTCGACCAATTGCAGCAGCAAATCAACGACAACAAGAATGCGGTGCAGACCTTCATCGCGCGTTTTGGCGAATACAAGGCGATGCAAGAGGATCTGACACATCTCGAACAGCTGCACCGCGCTGCTTCGGACCGCTTGGCGAGACTGGAAGCCAGCGATAGCGTGGTCGCTCCGCACGTGGAAATCCTCGAAGCGGCGAGCGTGCCGCAATTGCCGTGGCGCCCGCTTTATGCTCGCGACGCCGGCATCAGCCTCGGCGCGGCGGTTGTACTCGGGTTCCTTGCCGTATGGTTGGTCGAGTTTTTTTCTCGCCCGGAACCGGAAGGCGCCGTGATCGTGCAGCGGCAACCCTGGTGGCCGGTGCCGGTCGGTCGGGATGCAGGGGCCGCGTCACGTCCTCTGCTCGCAGCAGAGACCGCCCGGTTGCCCGCACCCGATCCGCCACCACGGGAATTGACCGACAGCGAGATCGCTGCCCTGCTACGGGCGGCGAATGATGACGGGCGCCTGCTCGTGACGGGCCTCCTCAGCGGCTTGAATGCCGAGGAGATCGTTGCTCTCGATTGGGATCAGATCGATCTCGATGCCGGCACGATTCGGGTGCGCGGTGAAGCCTCCCGCGTCCTGCCGATCAACGATCCACTGCGCCAGCTGATCACCGTACGTCGCGCACTGCAGTCTCAAGCGGAGGGGACGGTATTACGCAGCCCGTCGGGCGGTCGTTTGCCGCTCGAAGACGCCCGCAGCCTCGTCATGTACGCCGCCTACGACGCTGGGCTCGATGGCCCCGACGAAGTGACGCCGCGGACGTTTCGTCATACCTATCTGGTCTATCTATTGCGGCAGGGAATCCGCCTTGCCGACATCGGCCGGATCGTCGGTCGCCTCCCGCAGGAAGAACTGGCGGCCTATTTGCGTTTCGCCCCGTCCCATCCGCGCCAGCCGATCGAGCAGATCGAGCTGGTCCTGCCCGCTTTGCGGGACATAACCGGAACCGGCTAGTGGAGGGAACCAAACGCTTGGTACCGAAGGAGCCCTCGCCCGCCTCCCCCAGGACTACGATCCGGGGGTCGGCACCCCTGGCGCATCGGAGATGCGCCAACCGACAGGCGCACGCACGCGTGCGCCGAGAGGGCGCGATGCGGGCGAGGGGCTGCAAGCCGCATATCTCAAAGCCCCTCACCCACCCAGCCCTCCGGGCTGGGTGGGTGAGGGTTGGCGCCAGAGTCCTTTGTTTGGTTACGATTACTAGGATCTCCGCGCGCGACAACCGTGACTTGCCGGAGGTGACGAAGCGGCGCATTCTGCGGCGTCTCATAAGGGGGGTGAATGGCGATGAAGACGAGCCAGGATCGTATTCTGACGACCCATGTCGGCAGCCTGCCGCGGCCGCCCGAGCTCAAGGAGCTCTTGGTGTGCAAGGATCAGGGCCAACCCTATGACAAGGACGCCCTCGATCGCCTGACCCGGCAGGCCGTCTTTGACATCGTCCGGCGCCAAGCCCAAACCGGCGTCGACATCGTCAACGACGGCGAGATGTCGAAGCCCGGCTACTCGACCTATGTCGCCGACAGGCTCTCCGGGTTTGCCGGCCACGAACCGGCCAAGCCGCGGCTCGACACGCGGGACCACCCGAATTTTCTTGCCGCTTATGAGCGGATGACGGGGGCTAATGTCGCAAGACGCTCGGTGTGCGTCGGTCCGGTGGCGGTGCGGGACCGCGAGCCGCTCGAGCATGATCTCGCCAATCTGCGCGACGCGCTCGCCCAGGTCCAGGTCGTCGAAGGGTTCGTGACCGCGGCCTCGCCCGGTCTCGTCCCGGTGTTCCAGACCAACCGGCATTATCCGTCGCACGAGGCCTATGTCGAAGCCATCGCCGCGGCGATGCAGGAGGAATACGAGGCGATCGTCAATGCCGGCTTTGTATTGCAGCTCGATTGTCCCGACCTCGCAATGGCGCGCCACACCAGTTTTCAGGAGCTCGGCGAGCCGGAATTCCTCAAGCGTGCCGCGTTCCACATCGATGTACTAAACAATGCCTTGCGGAATGTCCCGGCGGACCGCGCGCGCATCCACATCTGCTGGGGCAATTACGAGGGACCGCACGACCACGATATCGCCTTCGCGAAGGTCGCCCCGATCCTGGTCAAGTCAAAGCCCCAGGCACTGGTCGTCGAAGCCGCCAATCCGCGGCACGCGCATGAATGGAACGTGTGGCAGGACGTAAAATTGCCGGACGACAAGATCCTGATCCCCGGCGTGCTCGACACCTCGACCAATTATGTCGAGCACCCCGAGCTCGTGGCCCAGCGCATCTGCCAATTCGCCGATATCGTCGGCCGCGAGCGGGTGATCGCCGGCACCGATTGCGGGTTCGGCACATTTGCCGGCTATGGCAAGATCGATCCCGATATTGCCTTCAAGAAGCTCGGGGCGATGGTCGAGGGTGCGGCGATCGCATCGAAACGGCTCTGGGGGCACGCTTAAAGCAGCCTCTCATCCCCCAGCCCCCACCCTAACCCTCCCCCGCGAGCGGAGAGGGAATGGGAGGGGGTTGAGTCCGCCTTCTCCCGCACTGTGGGCCGCAAGCGGGGCCAGAGAGGAAAAAGCTATCGCCTATCGGACATTGGAGAAGGCGCGTCATGCCGCCACACGGAAGCCCCTGCCTTCGATATGGAAGTGCGGCGTACCTGGTTGGACGATTCGCTGAAAAGCGGGCATCCGGGGCGGGATGGTTCTACCGGTTGCCCCCTGTTCGAGCCAGTTCAAGTCGGGGGCAGACCCTGACCCCCCGCTTTCGCACGTTTTCACGGGGGCGACGATAACGTGACGAGATGCGGCTGCGCACCTTCGCCAATTTATGCAAGGTGGTGCTTCGGTCAGGGCGTGGCGGATGCGGGCAAAGATCACATCGGCTTTGATGGAGGCTTATCGCGTTGGACCCTTTCAGCGAACTGCGCCGGGCCGACGCGCTGCATCGCGAAAAGCATTACGCGGCGGCGGCCGAGGCGTACCGCTGTGCGCTGGCCGGCGATTCCTCGCTGGTCGAGGCCTGGTACGGTCTCGGCTGCGCGAACCTTGCGCTGCGGGCCTATGGCGCGGCCGCCGAGGCATTGCGGTGCGCGGTGGCGCTGCGGCCGGACGCAAACGGGGCGCGGTGCAGCCTCGCCGAAGCGCTGTTTCAGCTCGGCGAGATCGATGCGGCGATGGCCGAATACCAGCGTGCTGCTCAGAGCGGCGATCCCGAAATCCGCGCGGCTGCGCTCGGCGGCGTTGCCTGCATCGCGCCAGGAAGCACGCGCTGCGACAATGCTGCCGTGCTCGCAGTGCGGCGCCGCTGGGTGGATTTCGTCGGCTACGAGGCGAGCCTTGTGCGGTCCGCTGCCGCGCGCAAGCTACGGGTGGGCTATCTCAGTGCCTTCTTCGGCGCGCGCAACTGGATGAAGTTCGTCTGGGGTGTCATCAATTACCACGACCGCGGCATGTTCGAGATCCACCTGCTCTCGGACGGTGACGCCCCTTCCGCCGAGAGCGGCTATGCCGACCAGGCCGAGGACCGCATCTGGCAGATCAAGGGCGTGCCGAATGCCGTGCTGGCGCGGCACATCGCCGAGGCCGGGCTCGACGTGTTGGTCGATCTCAACGGCTACAGCGGGCAGGAGCGGCTGCCACTGTTCCGGTATCGCCCGGCGCGTCTGCAAGTGAGCTGGATGGGTATGTACGGCACGACCGGCATCCCGGAGATCGATTGTGTGGTCGGCGACGACGCGGTGATCCCGCCGCAGGAGGAGCAATTCTGCTGCGAGCGCGTGGTCCGCGTGCCGGGCTCCTATCTGGCGTTCACGGTGCTGTATCCGGTGCCGGAGGTGGTGCCGCCGCCGTGTCTCGCCGCCGGCCGGCTGACCTTCGGCAGCCTTGCCTCGGCCTACAAGCTGACTGAACCGACCATCGCCGCCTATGCGCGCATCCTGCACGGCGCGCCGGCCAGCCGGTTGCTGTTGCGCAACCGGACGCTTGGCGAGGCCTCCAACCGCGCGACGCTTCTGGGCCGCTTCGCCCGCCACGGCATCGCCGGCGAGCGGCTGATGCTGGAAGACGGGGCCGAGCATTTCGAGTTCCTGCGCACCTACGACCGGGTGGACGTGGCACTCGATACGTTCCCCTACAATGGCGGTACGACGACGGCGGAGGCGCTGTGGCAGGGCGTGCCGATGCTGACGTTCAATGGCGACCGCTGGGCGAGCCGGACCAGCCGGTCGTTACTGCTGGCCGCCGGGCTCGGCGAATTCGTGGCGCCCGATCAGGCCGGTTTCGTGGCTGCCGCGATCGCCCTCACCACTGCACCCGATACCCCCGGTCGGCTGGCGGCATTGCGCGCCGGCATGCGCGAACGCCTGCGGACGAGCGCGGCGTGCGACGTTGCGCGGTTGTGCCGGTCACTGGAAGCGCTTTACCTGGGTGGCGCGCTGGCGCGGCAGGGGACAGTGGCTTGATCGCCTCCACAACAGGGTGAGTTGGGACGAGACCTCCAAGAGCCCGCAGTTCTGGCCGGTCCGTGATTCAGTGAGCCGGGTCGCGCTGAGGGTGGGTGTGCGGGTCAGGGATCAGGGGTAAGGCCGGTTTTTTTCGACAGTGACGAGTCAGCTTCGGTTATTCTTACCTGACCTTTGGGTCGTTGATTTCAGGTCTGGGCCGTCAGTTAGCGGCCCATTGAGTCGATTATCCCTTTAGCCGTTTCATTATACTTATCGATAATTTGGCGCAGCATGTCGAACATTTGGGATCGTTTGTCGATTAGCCGCTTCAGCTTCATCGTCTCGACATCTATCGACTGGTCGGTTGACGGGGAGTTCTGCAGCGCGCTAACCCGGCGCGTTTGCTCGGCAATGTCGTCGTCGAGCTTTTGTATCAGCATCATTCGGGTGAGCGTTATTTTGTCCTCGGGGCTAAGCGTAGGATCCTCAAATATCGCCTCGCTCTGCGAATCGGCAAAGGGCGATTGTCGCTGCACATCCTGCATCAGAGCAACCGCGCGCGGGGTCGCCCCGTCGCTGAGCAACCTTTTGAGCCGACGTTCCGCGGATTCCCAGCGTCGTGGCGCGATTTTGGCCGTCTTAGGGCTTCCGTGGCAACAAGGTTCGCCCGCGACAGGTGCCCTGGGCAGTGAAAGCCATGGTTATCCTGCCTTACGGTGCTGGAACTTGGTCATTTGCCTTCATCAAGACTCACTTCTCCCATCGTGATCCGCTCTTTTCGACCCCGAAGCCCCTTCACGCCGGCGCGGGCAGCGCCTGCAACCGAGCGATGAGCATCAGGATTCCCGGAACATCTGCCACGATACCGCGACCTCGGCCAGCTGGACGTGACGTAGCGGTCATGGCTCACGACCTTTGGCGCTGTCTTGATCGGCTTATCCCCGCAAGCTGGTCAGCGACCACGGTTCCCCCGTCTTGGGCATCTCCAGTGCCCGCGTGAAGTAGCCGAGATTGTAGGCGAGCGCGCGCAATAGACGGCGGACGGCGTTCGCGGCGAAGCAGCACGACAGCCGCGTCCACTTAATCGCCCCCTGCCCTCCTTGATCAACCGCTCCGCGGCGCTACGATGGTTGAAGTGAAAATAGGGTCAGACTCGATTTATCCAGCTGGCAACGGGTCGTCCAAGGTCGTTGGTTCTCTTCGGCATAAATCGCGGCTAGGATCACCATCCCCGGGAGCTAAATCGTCTCCCCCCAGTTTCTAGACCCCAATTTTTCCTTCAATTTCTCCTTGAGGAGAAGCAATGATGCTGGGTCGTCTCGCCAAGCTCTTCCTGGTTACCGGTCTCGCCTTGCTTGCCGGGCTGCCCGCGGTTGCCCAGCAAAACGCCGGCACGACCTTGCGCTTCGTCCCGCACGCCGATCTCTCGATCCTCGATCCCTATTTCACCGGCGTCTACATCACACGCAACTACGGCTACATGGTCTATGACACGCTGTTCGCGATGGACGGCCAATTCCGCCCTCAGCCGCAAATGGTCGATACGTGGAAGGTCAGCGACGACAAGCTGACTTACACATTCACATTGCGCGATGGCCTCAAATTTCACGACGGCCAGCCGGTCCGAGCGGCCGACGTCGTTGCCTCGCTGAAGCGCTGGGGCCAGCGCAACGACGCCTACGGCCAGTCGCTGCTGGCGGCCGCGGCGGTTATCGAGCCGGTGACCGATAACGAGTTCCGGATCGAACTGAAGACACCCTTCCCGGTCCTGGAAGCGCTGGCCACCCTGACCGCGCCGACCCCGTTCATCCTGCCGGAGCGGTTGGCCCAGACCGACGCCTTTACCCAGATCAAGGAGGCGATCGGCTCGGGTCCCTTCAAATTCGTCAGGGAAGAATGGCAGCCGGGCCACAAGGTGGTTTACGTCAAGAACCCGGACTATGTGCCACGGAAGGAGCCGCCGAGTTGGGCATCGGGCGGCAAGGTAGTCAAGGTCGATCGGGTCGAATGGCTCTACATCCCCGAGGTGACGACCGCCGCTCAGGCGCTCGGCGCCGGCGAGGTCGATTACTGGGAAAACGTGCCGAGCGACTACGCGCCCGCTCTCGAGCGCGATGCGGAGATCGTGGTCCGGTCGAATGCCGGCACCCTCGGAACCGTACGGTTCAACCACCTGAACCCGCCGTTCAGCGATATCAGAATGCGGCAAGCCGTCCTAATGGTCGCCGATCAGCGCGATTATTTGAGCGCGATGGCCGGGGATCCCAAAAATTGGCGCACCTGCTTCTCGTTCTACGCCTGCGACGGGGCCGAGCCGGAGGAGCAGGGGGGCGAGGCCCTTTCCGGCCCACGCGATTTTGACAAGGCCAAACGGCTGATCGGCGAGGCGGGCTACAACGGCGAGCGCGTTGTCGTGTTGGACGCGGCCGACATCCCACAGCTTCACGCGGAGGCGCTCGTCACCAATGACCTGTTGCAGCGGCTCGGCCTCAACGTCGAGCTGGCAACGGCCGAGTGGGGGACCGTCGTCAAGCGGGTTCTGATGCGCGAGCCGGTCGAGCGGGGCGGGTGGAGTGTGATGAACACCGTGTTTGCGTACTATGACATGATCAACCCGGCGACAAACCGGTTCCTGCGCACTGGCGGCCTCACCGGCTCGGCGCCCGGCTGGCCGACCGACGAGAAGATCGAGGCTTTGCGCCGGGCATGGTTCGCCGCGACGGACGATGCGCAGCGCCGTGATCTGGCCGATCAGATCCAGCAGCGCGCATTCGAATTCCTCCCCTATATCCCCACCGGGCAGCTCGGGGGCAGACGGGCATTCCGCAAGAACCTCGCCGGCGTGCTCGACTCCCCGCTCCCGTTCCTCTGGAACATCGAAAAACGGCCCTGATCCCAGGTCGGGCGCGGCCCCCCATATAGCCCGCGCCGCGGTCGCCGTCCGCACCTGCCGCCATCGCGAGGAGCCCCGGGTCGGCGCCATGCGCCGCCCGAGGACAGGTTCCACGACGAAGCGATATCGACCGGACGAGCCCCCGCAGCCAATGATTGCTTCGCGGAGTTTATCCTCGGGCCGGCCGCAGGCCGGACCCGTGGGCTCGCAAGGACCGGATACGCCAGAACCCGACCGAAGCAAAATCGACTCTGACCCCAATTTCTTCATTTGAGGGCCTCGGGCCCGGTCAGCCACGAGACCAAGGTCCAGCGGGTGCCGCTCCGCACCGGCAAGGCCCGATGCATGATGAAGGACGGAAAGATCAGCGCGTCTCCCTGGCCGAGAGCCATCCGGCCGCTGGTCCCCTCGCCGTAAAAGACCTCGGTCCCGCCGCCGTCATATCCGCCGGCGGCCAGCTCGACGACAACCGATATCTTGCGCAGGCTCATCGCACCGGCGCCGAGATCCATGTGCCAGTTGTAGAGCTGATCCTGGGCGTAGCGGGTCAGCTGCAGCTGACCCATTTCAGCCGAGAGCCCAAACCTGTATCGGGAATTGTAGAGCGCCGCGACATCCCAGAGGCGCGCGAATATCCACTCGGTCTCCGCCGTTCGCGGAACCCAGAACAAATCGCTGTCCCTGATGAACCCGCCGTCACCCCGCGGCATTCTGCTCTGCAGCGCACCCGTTCCCTGATGCAGCGCAATCACGCGCTCGCATTCCTCCGCCTTGAACCGACCGGTGAAGACCTCGCAATAATGAAACGCTTCCCACATGACCCTCGCCCCATAGACGGCGGTCCGGCTCGACCACCCTGAGGCCGATTTCTCCGCGAACCCGATGGTGGAGAAATCTATCGAATCGAGGCTTGATTGTCAAGATATTAATTGCCAATATGATAATGTAATGGAGCCTCGCCAGACATGACCCCCAGCGTAGTCCTCCAGCTGTTCAAGGCTGCCGGTAGTGCAGCAGGCCGCCGGGCGCTTTGGGCGGATGAGCGCGGATCGCTTCCTCGTTGGGTTCGGTGCCCCAGCCCGGCGTCGCGGAGACCACCAGGTGGCCGTTCTCGAATTGCGGCACGGCGGTGAACACTTCGTCGTCCCAGGAGAGGCGGTCGATGTCGATCTCCATGATGCGCAGATTCGGCACCGCGGCGGCGAAATGCGCATTCATCATCGTTGCCAGATGGCCGTAGAAATTGTGCGGGGCGATGTTGACCTCGAACGCATCGGCGGCGGCCGCGATCTTCGTCGCTTGCCACACGCCGTTCCACACCGCGTCGATGATCGCGACGTCCATCGCCTGCTCGCGGAAATAGGGCAGGAACTCGCGCAGTCCCAAGAGGGTCTCGCACGAGCTGATCGGGTGCGGGCTCTGCCGCCGGATATAGCCGAGTGCGGCCGGGCTGTAGCTGTCGATCTCGACCCAGAACATGTCGAAATCCGCGATTGCCTTCAGGATCTTCAGATACCCCTCGGTCTTGGCGTTGAAATTGAGATCGAGCAAGAGGTCGACATCGGGTCCCGCACCCTCGCGGATCGCCGCGAGGTGGGTGCGCAGGTTGCGCAGCACGTGCTTGTCGACATGGAGCTCGGGCAGGAACGGCACGCCGAAACCCGGCCGCCAGCCGCGCGGCGCCCCGCCCTCGTAGAGGAAGATGTTGGTCTTGAGCGCGGTGAAGCCCTTCTCGCGCACTTCGGCGCCGAGCGCCTTGACGCCGTCGAGGCTGGTGATCGCCGGCTTGTAGAGGGTCGGATGGTTGATCCGCCAGGTCGCGCAGTGCGACCAGTAGACCCGCACGCGGTCGCGCACCTTGCCGCCGAGCAGCACATAACAAGGCACCCCGAGCCCCTTGGCCTTGGCGTCGAGCAGGGCGTTTTCGATCGCACCGAGCCCCTCACCGACCACGCCCCCGGCTGCCGGCCGGGTAAAGCAGTAGAGCTCGGCATAGATCCGCTCGTGGTCGAAGACGTCCTGCGCGACGACCCGCGCGGCGAGCCGCTCAATGACCGCGCTGACCCCGGGCGAACCGAAGCCTTCGTCGAACTCGCTCCAGCCGACGATGCCCTCGTCGGTGGTGAGCTTCAGAAAATGGTAATTCCGCCAGCCCGCGTCACAGCGCAGGATTTCGAGACCCGCGACCTTCATCGGCGCTCTCCCGTGACTCGACGATGTCGGTCGAGCATAGCCATTCCCGGTCTCCGACGCATCCGCCGCACACCTTCCACTTCGCCATCACGGCGTCCCTTCTCATTCCGCTGCCGAAGGGCTTTTTTGCGGGTTTTTAGCGTCAAAAGCCTGTCAAAATTCCGCTATCAAGGCGTCATAGAGGCGTCTTTCCTCCGGGGTAAGTATCTGATCTTTCGTATCTCTCGAAGTTCAGTCGGGCTCCGATGCGATTTTTTCCGCTGCCGGCAGCGGAATTTGTCATGGGCGCACCGCCGGGGTTTCGATCGGCATGCCGTGGGCGCGCGCCATCAGGTAGAGCTCGAGCGCCACGGCTTCCAGCGCGCCGTATTCGAACGGCTTGGCACGCACTCCGATCATGCAGTTGCGCAGCCGCCGCTGCAGCGAGCCGAGGCTCTGCCATTCGAGGCGATAGACCGGGTAGCCCGTCGGGTGCCCCTGCGGGATCAGGGCACCGGCGAGGCGCTTCCCCCAATTGTCGTCGTGACATCGGCCGCACGACTTCTGCACCGGGTGCAGACCACCATTCGGCGACAGGCCTTCGATCGTGGTAATTTGGGCGCCTTCGGCCGCGCTGACCGGCACCGAGCAGGATCTGGTTGCGACGCCGTCGATATGAACGGTGCAGGCGCCGCACTGGGCGATACTGCAACCGTATCGGGTCCCGGTCAGACCGAGCGTATCGCGCAGCACCCAAAGCAACGGGGTATCGGGATCGACATCGACCTGTTGCGGATTTCCGTTGATGGTGAGACGGGGCATTCTCGTGCTCCTCGATCGGCTCCACAGCGCCCCGGTCCGGGCGCTCTAGCGCCGATCATAGGCCGGTCCCGGGTCGACCCCAATTGCCCTTTTGGGTAGTGTTGGTCGCGGTGCGTTGAACGATAAGTGGGTGGCAGGCCGTTTCCTCTCGTGGGCGCGGCCGATAAAAGGGCGTGGGTAACGGTCGGAGAACCCAGAGGATCCTCGATGACACTCTATGACCTCGCGCTCGGCCCGTTCGCCGAGTTCGGCTTTATGCGCCGCGCGCTGGTCGGCTGTCTGGCGTTGGCGCTTGGCTGCGGGCCGATCGGCACGATCCTGGTGATCCGCCGAATGAGCCTGATGGGCGATGCGCTGTCCCATGCCGTGCTGCCGGGTGCCGCACTCGGCTTCATCATCGCCGGGCTGTCATTGCCGGCGATGAGCCTCGGCGGGGTCGCGGCGGGCCTCGTCGTGGCGCTGTTGTCGGGGCTCGTGACGCGGCTGACGCCGCTACGCGAGGATGCGAGCTTTGCTGCTTTCTACTTGATCTCACTGGCGCTCGGCGTGCTCCTGGTATCGATGCACGGCAGCAATGTCGATCTGTTGCACCTGTTGTTCGGCTCGATCCTGGCAGTCGACGATGCGGCGCTGATCCTGATCGGCGGCATTGCGACCGCAAGCCTTCTGCTGTTGGCTGTCATCTACCGGCCGCTCGTCGTCGAGTGCTTCGATCCCGGCTTTCTGCGTGCCGTCGGCGGGCGCGGCGGGCTCGTCCATACGCTGTTTCTGGCGCTCGTCGTCTTGAACCTGGTCGCCGGATTTCAGGCGCTCGGCACATTAATGGCCGTCGGGTTGATGATGCTGCCGGCCGCCGCCGCGCGGTTCTGGGTGCGCGAGCTTTGGTCGCTGAGCGCGGCGAGCAGCGCGCTGGCGTTGGCCTCCGGCTTTCTCGGCTTGCTCTTATCCTACCATCTCGACTTGCCCTCGGGACCGGCGATCGTTCTTGTAGCGGGGTTCTCCTACCTCGCCTCGGTCCTCTTCGGGCCACGCGACAGTCTGCGCGCGCTCTTTATCAGACGCGCGCATCTCGAGGCTTGAGCTACCCCCTTGCCAGGCGGCAGCGATGCTCGCCAGTTCATTCTCGGCTAGGAAAAGTTGGGTGATTTTGCCGGCGGAGGCGGTGGGTCGACGCCTTTCTTGGAGCCCGCCGGAGTGATGAGGCCTTGCGCGACAAAGCGCTCGCGAACACTCTCGAGCAGCCCTATTGCGTGGACGAAACCCTGCACCGGGAGTGCTACGACGAATTCACTAACCGGTCGCAGCTCACGGTTGCCGCCCCGCTCGACAACTTCAAGGCGCTGAAATTCGAGCCGTGCGACGCCATTGACGATCGTTACGTCCTTCAGCCCGTCACAAAAATAAGTGCTCACGTCTCTCTTCCCTCGTCGGACTGGCGCTGCGCCAGGGCTTAGGGTTCGCGCAGGCTCTCGTTAATCACCCGGGTGATCGGGTTCAGCACATAATCGAGGATCGCGCGGCGCCCGACCTTGATGTCGGCGACGACCCGCATGCCGGGGCGCAGCGCGAACCCGTCGGGCAGATTGCGGAATCGGGTCTCGCGCAGTTCGAAGCGCGCGCGATAATGGATCGGGCTCTGCTTGGCCTGCGTCTTGAGCTCGGGCGAGGCCGTCTCCTCGCTGGTTTCGCGGGCATTGTCGTCGCTCAAGGCGTCGGGGGTCAGCGCTTTCAGCTCGCCATAGGCGAGGCCGAATTGCTGCCACGGCAGCGCCTCCAATTTGACCGTGGCGCGGTCGCCGAGATGGAGCCGCGCCACGTCGCGGGTATCGACCTGCACTTCGACCAGCAGCGGCGCGGCGGTCGGCACGAGCCGCATCAGGGTCTCGGCTTCCTTCAGCACCGAGCCGGCAGGCCGCGGCGCCACGTCGAGCACCATCGCATCCTCGGGTGCGGTTATCACCGCGAGCTCGTGGCGCAGCTGCGCCTTCGACAGCCGCGCCGCCGTGGCGTCGCGGTCGCTACGGGTCTGAGCCATCTCCTCGGACAGCTTGCGCTGCCATTCCTGGACAAAACCGTCCCGATCGGCCTGAGCTTCGGCGATTTGCTCCTTGAGCTTCTCTTGTTCGCCAAGATTGGTCTCGAGCCGGGACTTGGCGTCGACCAGATGCTGGCTCGCATCGAGCAGCTTGAGCTTAGAAGCGAGATCCTTGGCAACCAGCTGCTGGTAGATGTTCTCCGCCTCACCCGCCAGCCGTATCTGCTCCTGCAGGCTTTTGGCCTCGGCCAGGTGGGCAGCCAGATCCGATTTCGCCTGCTCGACCTTGTGTTCGGCGGCGCTGAGCTTTGCCGCGTATTCCTCGTGCCGTTTGCGCAAGACATCGCGCTGCGTCGCCTCGTCGGGGTTGGGGTTGTACGGATCGTACACCCGGCCCGCGAGTTCGGCATCGAGCCGGTCGAAGGTCGCATCGAGAGTGCGCAGCTTGGCCATAAGCTCGTCCCGGTCGGCTTGGGTGAAGGTCGGGTCGAGCGTCGCCAGCAGGTCGCCCTTTTTGACCTGCTGCCCCATCTTGACCGCGACCGAGCGCACCACCGCCGTTTCGACCGGTTGGATCACGATTTCGCCGTCGCGGGTGACGATCTTGCCGTTGGCGCTGACGACGACGTCGACCTTCAAGATCGCGAGCGCCGCCGCCGTAAAGGCGACGAGGCCGACCATCAGCCACAGGACGAGCCGCTGCTTCGGCGGAACCGTCAGCACATTTTGGAAATCGTAGTCGATCAGCGCCCGCGGCGTCGGCGCGCTCGACGGCGCCGCCGTCACCGCGGCGCGGCGGCCCGGGGGAACGCTGACGAGGCTCACTGATATACCCTCGCCTGCTGGCTCCACAGCTGCTTGTAGGGCAGGCAACTGCCGAGCAGCGCCTCGTGCGGGCCGACCTGCACCAGGCGGCCCTGGTCGACGACGATGATGGCATCGGCGCGGGCGACAAAAGAGAGCCGGTGGGTGATGATCACGATCGTCCGGCCGCGCGCCATTGCGGCGAGATGCTGCTGGATGATGGCCTCGCTCTCGGGATCGAGCGAACTCGTGGCCTCATCCAGCACCAGCACCGGCGGGTCGTGAATGAGCGCGCGCGCGATCGCCAAGCGCTGGCGCTGCCCGCCCGACAGGTTGGCGGCACTCTCCTCGAGCATCGTCGAATAACCTTGCGGCAGCCGCTGGATGAACTCGTGCGCGCCGGCGAGCTGGGCGGCACGCACGACCTCGTCCAATGTGGCCGCCGGCTTGGTCATAGCGATGTTCTCGCGCACCGTGCCGCGGAACAGAAAGTTCTCCTGCAGGACGACGCCGATCTGGGTGCGCAGATGGGCGAGATCGAGCTCCTTCAAATCCTGCCCGTCGATGTTCACGAGCCCCGCTTGCGGCCGATAGAGCCCTTGGATCAGCCGGGTGATCGTCGTCTTGCCCGACCCGCTGCGGCCGACGATGCCGACGATCTGACCGGGCTCGATCGTGAACGAGATGTCCTTGATCGCCGGGGTCGGCGAGCCCGGATAGTGGAAGGTGACATCCTCGAATTCGATCTGGCCGTGGATTGCCGGTGCGAGCTGGCCGCTCGACGGCTCAGGTGCCGTCTGCATCAGCTGAGCGAGGAGCTTTAGCGACAGGACACAGCGTTGATAATCCTGCATCAGCGTCGAGGCATGGATCAGCGGCTGGACCAGGCGCAGCCCGAGCATGTTGAAGGCGACGAGCGCGCCGACCGTCATCTGGTCGTTGAGCACGAACAATGCGCCGAGCGCGCCGATGCCCACGCTCATGCCGCGTTCGAGGCTGGTGACGACGCTGCGGGCGCGCGCGGAAGTGTGGTCGAGCGACAGCGTCTTGCTTGCCGCCTCGTCGGTATAGCGGCGCCAGCGCAACATCGAGCGTGGCTCGAGCGCCAACGTCTTGATCGTCGCGATGCCGTTGAGGATCTCGAACAGGAAGGCCTTGCGTCGGCCCTCGATCTGGTTGACCTCGTTGAGCTGGCTGCGAAATCGGCGCGACATCAGGGCCAAGGTGACAAAGGCCGCCGCCGACACGGCGAGCACGATCAAGGTCAGACGCCAGGAATAGATCAGCAATACCGGCAGAAAGATGACAATAGCGAGTGAATCGAGGACCGTATTGAACAGCCGGCTCGCGAGAAAGTCGCGGACGTTGTTGGCCTCCTGCAGCCGGTACGCCACGACCCCCGAAGGATTGGCGTGGAAATAGTCGATCGGCAGTCGCAGCAGATGCTCGATCGTGCTGGTGGCGACTTGATGGTCGAGCTTGCGGGTGATGAAGGCGAGCAGGTAATTGCGCAGATAATTGAACCCGGCATCGAAGAGTATCAGTACGCCGACACCGGCACTGATCGCATAGAGCGTCGAGAAGGCCTGGTTCGGGATCACCTTGTCGACGAGCAGTTGGAAGAAGATCGGCACCGAGAGCGCGATCAGATGCATCGTCAATGCCGCGACCACGACGTCGCGCATCAGGCTGCGCTCGGCGAAGAGCTTTGAGGTGAACCAGGAGAAGCCGAAGGCGGCATCCGCCTTGCTCGGCGGCAACGGCGTGATCACCAGGGCGTCGCCCTGCCACGCCCGCTCCAACTCCGCGCGCCCGAGAAAGAACGGCTCGCCGTCGCGGAACAGCGGGTCGGAGACGGCGACCTCCTCCGGCCCGTCGCGCCGCACACCCACCAGGACGACGACGTTCTTGTTCTCGAGCAGCAAGAGGATCGGATGGCTGAACGGGGTCGCGCGCAGGCTGTCCCAGTCAAAGCGGCCCCGCTCGGCGCGCAGACCGAATTCTTGGGCCAATTCGACCAGGCGCGAGACCGGCACGGTATCGCCGTCGATCAGGCTACGGCGGCGGACCGCCCCGACCTCGGCATAGACCCCGTTCTGCGCCCCGAGACGAAAGAGGCAAGCGAGCGCCGACTCGCAGCAGACGACATCGCCGGCGGGCGGGTCTGCCGGTGGAGGGTCTGCTGGTGGAGGGTCTGTCGCCTGGGCGTGGGTGGCTGTTTCGATGGTCATGGCGGCAAAACGGCTTACGCAAATTGCGAGCGGCGCGCGCTGTGCCCGCCGGCCGGACGAGCGACCGCGCGAAACCGGCCCCACGGTACGCGAGGATCGGGTGTTTGTAAACGAAGGGTAACGATCGTTAACCATTGTTAAATAAATACAACGAAAATCTCGATTTCAGGCTCGAAACGGCTGCTCTATCGGCGGCAAAACTAGGTAAAACCATTATGCTATGACGAAAATCGAGGCTCCTCGAAACAACGAATTCGGCTCGGGGGTATCAACGAAATCCAACCGGCCGGCAGGGAGCGAAAACAACGGGAGACGGGCACCCGAGAGTGGCACCCGAATGGGCGCAAAATCCGTTCTTTCGCGAGAGGGCCGGCCTTACCGCTTGCTATCGGGCGGCGGGCAATCCGGCGAGCCGACGGGCGATCTCCGCGACGATCGGGTCCCATTGGCCCGGTGCCGGTTGTCGGAACAGACGCACGGTCGGGTACCAGGGGCTGTCGGTGCGGTCGAGCAGCCAGCGCCAATCCGGAGCGAAGGGCAGCATGACCCAGACCGGCCGGCCCATCGCGCCCGCCATATGGGCGAACACGGTATCGACAGTGACCACCAGATCGAGCGAGTGGAGGACCGCCATCGTGTCGGCGAAATCGACGCCGAGATTGACCAGCGGCGCACGCCCCCAATAGGCGCCGATCTGTCCTTGCGCCGGGCCCTTCGGCAGCGATATCAGCGCCAGACGGGGTAGCTCGGCGAGCGGGGCAAAGGTCGACAATGTGGTCGAGCGATTGCGGTCGTTGACATGGGTCGGCCGCCCCGACCAGGCGATGCCGACGCGGCGATACCCCGCCGGCACCAACCACGACAGCCGCTCGGCCCACATCGCGACCTTCTCCGGGTCGGCGCGAAGATAGGGAATCGGTGCGGGTATCGTGGGCAATGTGGTGCCGGCCAGCCGCGGCAGGCCGGAGAGCGCACAATAGGCGGCGAAATCGGGCTGGTTCTCCCAGTGATCGAAAGTCGTCCCGACACCGGGCTGCTGCGCGACGACGGGGCGGATCTCCGAGCTGCAGGCCACGGCGATGTCGGGACAGCGACGGGCCGCCCACGGGATGTAGCGCGCGAACTGGATCACGTCGCCATAGCCCTGGTCGGCGATCAGCAATAGCCGGCCGCTCGGCATCGGGCTACCGTCCCATTGCGGCCGATCGGTCGGCGGCAGCAACTTCGGCGCATTGCCGAGGCGAAAGCGCCATTCGTACTCGTCCCAACCGCGGCGAAAATCGCCACGCAGCAGCGACGCCTCGGCGATCCCGAAATGCGCCCCGGCAAAGTCGGGGTCGAGGGCCAGCGCGCTCTCGGCGCAATAAATCGCCTCGTCGAGTTCGAGGCGGTGGTAGTGGAGGACGCCGAGGTTGTGATAGCATTGCGGGTCGCGCGGCGTCAGCCCCACCGCGCGGTGGCCGGCAGCCAGCGCGTCGTCATAGCGGTCGAGGCTGCGGTAGGCCTCGCAGATGTTGCGGTGATAGAGTGCGGTCTCGGGTGCGGCGGCGATCGATCGCTCCATCAGCACTACCGCCTCGTCGATCCGCCCTTGCCGGAAGTTGACGACGCCCTGGAGATGGAGCGCGCCCGCATGCTGCGGCGCCAATGCGAGGACTTGCCCGAGCGCCTCCTCGGCCTCGGTCAACCGTCCGGCCTGCTCGTGTCCCTGGGCGAGGCCGATCAGTTCGGCGATCCGATCCGCCGGCGTGGGCGGCGCCTCTGTCGGCGGCGGGATCCAGGGCCCCGGCCGGCCCTCGCCCGGGGCGGCCTGCGCCCATGCCATCATGCCGAACTTGGTTGCGAGGTTCGATAATCGTCATCACCGGGCGTGACCCGGCGATCCACGCCTTTTTCGGCACTGATCGAGGCGGTGGCGGGCCCGTGGATGGCCGGATCAAGTCCGGCCATGACGACCAAAGAGGCCGGCGGAGTCAAAATACTTTTGGCCATGCGTTCAAGGTCCAGGAAGCGCGGTATCAGCCGACGGCGTAGCCGAGGCGCCGGATCATCGGCTCGAGGAGCGGTACCACCGGCTCTAGCTCCTTCAGATAATGGCGATAACGGTAGCGCGAGCTGTCATAGAGGCGTTCGGTCACCTGGGCGTAGCTCGCCGTCCGCGCATAGCGACGATTTTCCTGGAAATCGAGGCAGGACGGGTCGAACGGCGCGCCGATGAACTCGAGCAGGCGCCTTACACTCTCTTCTTGCTCGTCGACGATGTCCTCATAGCGCACCGGCAGGTAGTGCAACATCATCTCGCAGCGGTAATGCTCGACCAGCTCCATGACCCTGAGGTAGTGGCGCGCCGCCGTCTCCAGCGCATAGCTGCAATAGAAGCCGTGGGTCAGATGATTGGAGAACACCGAGAGCACGACGTCGAGCGGGTGGCGCAGCACGTGGATCAGCGGGGCGCGCGGGAACATCAGCGCGATCAGGCCGAGATGGGTCTCGTTGAGCGGC
>Ga0209446_1000104_pt1 | contig 21876 bp, 24 predicted proteins | sample BogFormECP04_OM2_FD_188242 | JGI IMG/M metagenome (GOLD analysis project Ga0209446, IMG submission 188242) | Bog forest soil microbial communities from Calvert Island, British Columbia, Canada - ECP04_OM2 (SPAdes) (version 2) | ecosystem: Environmental > Aquatic > Freshwater > Wetlands > Bog ... | reverse complement strand
GCACTACCAAACGTTACCGTCGCTCCCGCGACAAAGTTCGTCCCGGTGATCGTCACCGCCGTCCCACCCGCCGTTGACCCGCTACTCGGCGCCACACTGCTCACCGTCGGCACCACGACATAGGTGAATCCGTTCGTCAAACTCCCACTCTGGGCACCCGGATTGGTCACCGTCACGGTCACCGCTCCCGCACTACCTCCTGGAGATAGCTCAACAGCGCTACGCCCCAGAGAGCTATCACGATTTTATCGGCTTTGAGGTGGCGGTCCCTTTGCTGGAACGGGCATTTCTCGAAACTTACGGCCTGCCCTTGAAGGCGGTCCTCTCCAATGAAGACCTGGCATTGAATTCCTACCGCCGCGCCGTGAGCAATCAGATTCCAAAAGCCACGCGCATTGCCTGGACGCTCAAGAAAGACGAAATCCAGAAAAGCGTGCCCGGCATCACCAAACAGAAATTTCTCTTCAATCTCTCTCGCGCGAGTTATGAAAAGAAGTGGGGCAAGAACTATCAGCAGCCGTCGTTTGGCGAGAAGTTTCTGGCGTTCCTCTCTAAGTTTTTGCCCAAAATAGGGCCTCTCCGAGTGTTTCAGTTCCGCATGCCCACCCCGCAAGCGGAAAAATTGTTTGAGGAAAGCTTCAACACCACCCTGGCCCGCTACCGCACTCTTTTGTCCGACGAGGGAGCTGGCCAGCTTGCATTGACCAACGAGAATTTTGATACCGGTGGAATCACCGGGCCCGGTAAATACCGCATGAATGACGAAGCTCACGCCAAGCTGCTCAACGAGCTGTCAAAACAAAACTTTAGTGGCGCTTCAATGGAGCTTCACGCTGAGATGCAGGAGTTCTACGGACATCCGGATGCCCCGTATGCGACAAAACGAAATCGCAAAGCGTGGGCGAAAGTTCAGGCCCAACTTGAACAATGGAACAAAGCGTCTCCTCCGGCGACTACGAGGCTTGCGAACGATCTATCAGGCGGCAGCCCCGACTAAAATCAGATATTTTCAGGTTGTCACTCAATGCCGGAAGGCTGAGGCATCTTCTGGGAAACCGTTGGCATAACCGGATGATCGCGGGAAATAAGCCTTCTGCGGTCAATCGAGCCGTTGTGTTCTATCGCCACTTCGTCGGAATTCTCACCGACCGGGAGCCTCCGGCGGCGCGATGAAGTCAGGCAGTGGGTCTTGCAGTTTGGCTCACACCTGGCCGATTCTTAGACCTACCGCCATCGCACTTACGTGATACCGGAGCGTGCAGCTATTCCAGACACCGAATACCAAGGTGATCCACGCTGCGTTCAGGAGCAGTTCGACGACGACCGTCGCCCGCATCTTCCGACTGCCATATCGAAGTGCCGTGACATGCAGGAGGATCGGGAAGGCGGGACCGAACAGCAGGGTGCGCCAAGCAGGCATCTCCGCGTGCCTGCCTTCCGCGTCGTGTTCGCCAAACGTAAGTCTGTGGTGTCGCAGGTGATTGAACTGCACGGCGTGCATCGATCCCAGCATCACGAGACTCATGACCCACAACACAATGTCCGTTGTTCGGCGAGACAGCCCCAACGAGGAGTGAAAGGCATTGTGGATGAGCCGAAGGCCTGTGAGGAAAAACATGAAAGAGAAGCCGAGAGCAACTACATGGAGACCCTGCGCAGCCGTCAGAAGCGAGGCGGCGAGCCACCCGGCTGGTAGCAGAGGTTCCAACAGAACTTCGAAGGGTGAGACACGGACCAGATCGCGCCATCCCAGCGCGCGAAGGCGGGGATCATGGAAGATATCTGCCGGTGGTTCCCGATCGACTTGACTCCCGGCGGGGACACCGACGATATCCGATGTTAGTTGCTGAGGCTCCCATTTCATTCGTGGTTCTCGGCGGGCGGAGAAACAGCGAAGACCAGCGACGCTAGATAAACAAAAATTCCCAGTCCCATTAATGCTATGCCCACGAAAGCAAAGAGCACAAACGCGAGCGGATGAAACCACATGAGGCTCACAATTTCCACGAGCAGGCCAAGAATAATCAAGCTGCTCGAAACTTGCAGAAACCGTCGTATTCCGATCGCGCGGAGTTTCATTGGGCGGGCCCCCACATTTTCAGGTTGGTTACTTCGGACGTATTGTGAATCGTGTCGTGGCAACCACTCGAAATACACGACAGCTGATTCGTTTTGAGCGAATCCATCATCGCGAGATGGACGGGGTTTTCCTCAAAGTTGCGGGCACCCGCATGGCAGTGCAGGCACTGTAGGTTACTGTACCCGCCGCTCATATGGATTGTCTTGGGTGGCGTACTTACATACTGCAAATAAATGCGGGTCATGCCCTTGAGCTTGTCCTTCATAGGCCCATAGATGGTGTAGTCGGTATGGCAGGCATAACAGGTCATGTCCGCCGGAACGCGGTGATTCTGAAAATGCTGGGCAGGGACGTACTTCTGATCGTCCACGTACAAGCTTTTTCCGTAGAGTTCCATGCTGTGGCACGAAATGCAGAATTTGGTTTGTTCGGAACGCTGCATGTGAGTGGACATGCCCGTGGCGATGCACAGCACGGGAAGAACGCATAGGCCTACAAAAGCGAGAATCTTGCCGGTGGTTTCCCTCGTGATTGAGGGACGTACGAAAAACACTGCAGCCAGCACAATCGTCAGTGCAATCAATGGGATCAGGATTCCGGTTGGTACCATCGCTACTCCTCCTGGCCACACAATCGCAGAAATCAGGAGCGGGACGGCGGCAGACAGACCGCCTGTCGGCTATTTCTTCTTGGCTAGGTCGCGGATGTAGACGATTAGCTCTTTGATCTGTGCATCCTTCAGGCTGCTTGCATAAGCAGGCATTTTGTTCTTGCCCTTCGCAGTGATTTCGATAAGTTGGGCATCTGTTTCGCTCTGCACCTCGGGCGAAGCAAAATCGCGCGCGCCAAGCTTCTTGCCTGCCGGCGTGTTTCCGCTCCCGTCCGCGGCATGGCACACTGCGCATTTCGCCTTATAGAGACTCGCGGCATCCTCCTGTGCCCAGGCCGGCACGGCAAAGAAGAAAAAGGGCACGGCGACAGCAAATAGGCCGTAGTGCGTTCGGATCCGCCGACAGTTCATTTCGCACCTCCGCTAAAATGCCAAAGGCCACAACTTTGTATAACAAATGGAACCCTCTGACTGTGACTGCGATCACATCTCTTTGAAACGCACGAGTCCAAAGTACGGGTTCTCGTAAGGAGCCCGCACCCTCTTCATGCCTCGCGTCCCATTTTCGTCGCCGCCAGCTTCTGAAGGGCATCCCAATTCCGAATTTCGAGGGTTGAACACTTCCAATTCAGTATTTGTCTTTTTTTGAAGCGAGAAAGAAGGCGGCTTGCGGTTTCGCGGGAAAGTCCGACCATCTGCGCGAGGTCTTCCTGTCGCGCTCCTGGTAACCGGATGCCGACTCCATTGTCTCTCCCATCTGGGCGCAGTCCCAGGAGGAACGCTGCAAGCCTTTGTTGTGCGGATTCCGACAGAGCGAAGATGCTGAGTTCATCAAGGAGCTTGAAACACCGTTCGCTGAGTATTGCCGCAACCTCGAGGGCCGTCTTTGTGCTTTCTTGCACGAGTTTGAGAAAAGCATCGCGCCGCAGGAAGACTACGGTGGTAGGCCCCACAGCTTCCGCAGTCGCATAGTGAGTTTTCCCTAGAATAGTTGCAGCAAGTCCCAGGATGGTTCCAGGGCCCTCAAATCCAAGAATGATAGCCCTTCCGCCGGAGGATGCGATGGACAGTTTGGCGGTACCCTGCAACATCAGGAATATGCCGCTCGACTTCTCTCCCTGCGTGAAAAAGACAATCCCGCTCTCATACGACACTTTGTTGCCGCGTTCGCTGAGTCTGTGAATAAGCTTTTCATCTCGCCGCTCTCCGATAGGTGTGGAGAGCGTGGCGGATCCTAGATTCTCAACTGCCAAGTTCTGTTTCGTGCGGGTCTTGTCAAGACCACGGTCGATTGGTTTGCTGGTACGATTTTTCAATGTCTCACCTCTCACCTGCGTGAAAGTTACAAAAGGGACAGTGGTGGCGGAGTGCTCCCAAATACCCAGTGATGTGACTGCAGTCACAGACTACGAAACACCTTAAGAGTAGACGTATGAGGGACATTTGCTCGTGATACGTCCCTATAGGTGGAACAGAACGCAATGATGGCGGGGCATAACTAAGGATCCCTAATCCTTCAAGAGGTGCGATTATGAGAGCACTGCGCGGCACGCTGCCTAAGGCTTTGAGCATTCGCGGTGTGTCGCGGCGCGAGTTTGTGAAGTTTTGCAACTTGATGGTCGCCACGCTGGCCCTTCCCCCGAGATATCTATCAGCCGTCGAAAAAGCTCTCACTCAGTCCACCCGTCCCGTCCTCGTTTGGCTCGAATTTCAGGACTGTGCCGGGAACTCCGAATCCATGCTCCGTACGAGCAATCCTACAGTTGCGGAATTCGTGCTCGACCTTTTTTCCTGGGAATATCACGAGCTGATCATGGCAGGCGCGGGCAAGCAGGCGGAAGAGGCGCTCGAACGGGTAGTTCGAGAACACAAGGGCGAATACATCGCGGTGGTTGAAGGCGCAATCCCCACCGCGGATGGAGGCGTTTACTGCACGATCGGCGGAAAGACTGCGCTGGAGATCGCAAAACACGTCTGCGGTAGTGCCGCGGCAAACATTGCAGTGGGTGCCTGCGCGTGGGATGGAGGACTGGTTCGCGCGAACCCGAACCCGACCGGAGCGCTTGGATTACAAGAAGCGGTTCCGGGATTAAAGAATCTCATCAACTTGGGAGGGTGCCCTCATAACCCTGCAAACACTGCGGCGGTCCTGGTGCACTACCTAACGTTCCATGATCTGCCTGCGCTCGATCAATACAGCAGACCTTTGTTCGCTTACGGCAACATCATTCACGACCAATGTGAGCGAAGAGCTCACTACGATGCAGGGCGTTTTGTTGAGGAGTGGGGGGATGAAGGCCACCGGAAGGGCTACTGCCTGTACAAGATGGGCTGCAAAGGTCCCGAAGCAACCTACAACTGTCCGACCGTCCGTTGGAATGATGGAACGAGTTGGCCTGTGAAAGCCGGCCACGGGTGCATTGCGTGCGCTTCACACCGTTTTTGGGATACGAAGTCACCCTTCTACAAACGGTTGCCATCGGTGCCCGGGTTTGGAGTGGATGTCACAGCGGACGAAATTGGATGGGTGGCCACGGGAGCAGTTGCTGCAGCTATGGTTGCCCAAGTGGCTGGCAACATGGTCCGCGACAAAATGCGGGCGAAGAAGGCAGCCGAAAAAGCAAGCGAACCGCTGGATTCTCGCGGAGCTTAGGAGGAATCAATGGCGCGGATTGTAGTCGACCCGGTCACGCGAATTGAGGGACATCTCCGCATCGAGGCGCAAGTCGAAGGCGGGATGATCTCGGACGCATGGAGTTCCGGCACCATGTTCCGCGGAATTGAGCTGATCTTGCGCGGTCGTGACCCACGTGAAGCATGGATTTGGGCGCAGCGCATTTGTGGCGTCTGCACAATGGTACACGCGCTCGCTTCTGTGAACGCCGTCGAGGATGCGCTGGGCATCGAAGTTCCCGATAATGCCCGCCTCGTTCGGAACATCATCGCTGCGACTCAGACGGTCCAGGATCACGTCATTCATTTCTACCATCTCCACGCGCTGGATTGGGTGGACATAGTTTCCGCCTTGAAGGCAGACCCAGCGAAGACATCGCAACTCGCGCAATCCATCTCCAATTGGCCTATGTCGAGTGAAAAGTATTTCAAAAGCGTTCAGGATCGCGTCACCGCCTTGGTTGCGAGCAAGCAGCTGAGCTTGTTTGGCGCGGGTTATTGGGGACATCCCGCCTACCATCTTCCGCCCGAAGCAAATCTCATGGCGGTTGCACATTACCTGGAAGCATTGCAGTTCCAAAAGGAGTTCATTCGGATTCACGCGGTTCTCGGCGGCAAGAATCCACACTTGCAGACATTTCTAGTGGGCGGCATGGCCACTGTCATGGATCCGAACGAGCCGGGTGCAACTGTCAACCCGGAACGAATCGATTTTCTCTTGCAGGTGGCGAAGTCCGCCCAGTCTTTTGTAAACCAGGTGTACATCCCAGATGTTCTAGCCGTGGCGGGATTCTACCGCGACTGGTTCGAACGCGGTGAGGGGCTTGGGAATTTCATGTCTTACGGGGCCTATCCGCAGGGGTCCATCAAGGATCCCGCGAATTTCTTTCTTGCCCGGGGCATCATCCTGAATCGCGATTTGTCGAAGGTTCACCCGGTCGATCCCGCGAATGTCACGGAATATGTGACTCATTCCTGGTACGAGTATTCCGGAGGAGATCAGGCCGCGAAGCACCCATTTGATGGAGAGACTAATCCGAAATACTCGGGACCAAAACCTCCCTACGAATTCCTTGAGGTCGATCAGAAGTATTCCTGGCTTAAGGCTCCGAGGTATCAAGACCAACCCATGGAGGTCGGGCCTCTGGCGCGCCTGCTCGTTGCCTACGCTTCGGGCCAGCCGGACGTCAAGGCTCTCGTCGATGCCACTTTGACAAAGCTGAAGGCTCCGCCTGCCGCATTGTTTTCCACGCTTGGCCGCATCGCGGCACGCGCACTCGAAACTCAACTCCTTGCAAACCGGCTTACCGGTTGGGTAGAGGAGCTCGGAAACAATCTAGCCACTGGAAACCTGCGCATCCACAACGGGGAAAAGTGGGATCCGAAGTCGTGGCCCAAAACCGCAAGAGGTTTCGGTTTCTTTGAGGCCCCGCGTGGATCGCTGGGACACTGGGTGGAGATCGAAGACCAGGCCATCAAGAACTACCAGGCGGTCGTGCCGTCCACATGGAACGCGGGCCCTCGAGACGCCCGCGGCCAGCGCGGCGCTTATGAAGCCGCACTCATCAAGACACCGGTCGCGGATCCGGATCGCCCGCTCGAACTTCTGCGTACTATTCACTCCTTCGACCCCTGTTTGGCTTGCGCCGTTCATGTGGTAGATGCTCGAGGGCACACGTGCTCCAGGGCAGAAGCCTGACACGGTGGAGGCCCGAGTATGAAAAAGACACGAAGGCGAGATGGGCATGAAGCGGATTGGAAGAGGCCGGCGCACGGGCAGGTAAGGGTATACGTCTGGGAATGGCCTGTGCGATTTGCGCACTGGATCATGTTCACGACAATCGTTTCTCTCTCCATCACAGGCTATTACATGCATTCCCCGTTCGTCATTCCGCATGGAAGAACTGCCTACGTCATGGGGACGATGCGCTTTGTTCACCTTCTTTCCGCTTTCGCGTTTCTTGGGGCGATTCTGATCCGAGTTGTCTGGATGTTTATCGGCAACCAGTGGTCGCACTGGGACCAGTTCATCCCCACGACCAGGAAATGGCTCAAGGACTTCGCCGACACTGGCCGGTATTACGGATTCATGAGTTGGTCGCCGACTCCCCACATCGGCCATAACGCGATGGCGGGAGCTGCGTATGCTGCCGTCTTCGGTATGGCGTTCGTCGAAATCCTCACTGGCCTCGCGCTCTACTCTCGAGTTCTTGGAAGTAGGACACTCAGCTTCTTCGTGGGCTGGATTCCACATGTCGTGGACATCCAATGGCTGCGTGAGATTCACTTCCTCGTAATGTTCGGATTTTGGATGTTTTTCATCCACCATCTTTATACCGCGATCCTGGTATCGATCGAGGAGGAGAACGGCCTGATGGAGAGCATCTTCAGTGGATACAAGTTTGTTCCCGAACATGAACTGCGGGAGGCAATAGCAGAGGAGGCCGGCGAGGAAAGTGAGCCGCGACTGGAAGGGATCCGGGCGAACCCGGTCGGTGGACAGAGTACCCAATCAAGAGTGTGACATGGAAGATTTGCTGGCTTCGGACACGGTGGTCATTGGGGTCGGCAACACGATCCTTTCAGACGAGGGTGTCGGCGTGCATGCCGCACGGCTGCTGCAAGACGATCCCAGGTTGCCCTCCGGCGTCACGATTCTGGACGGTGGCACAATCGGCCTCGAGCTGATTCCGTATGCTTCGGATGCGTCCTGTGTGCTGCTCCTTGATGCCATGAACTCGGGGAGTGCGCCTGGAACGCTTGCGCGGATGACGGGGAGAGATTTGCTCGGCACGACGGGGGGATGGAGCGCTCATCAATTGGGCGTTGCCGATCTGATCGCGGCTCTGTTCCTCGTCTCAACCAGTCCTCAGGATATTGTTGTGCTGGGCGTGCAACCTGCTAACACGGAGTGGGGCACGTCATTGTCCGCCGAAGTCGAAGCTGCGCTTGTGCCTTTGGTGGATGCGGCCTTGGCGCAGCTGCAACTTTGGAAGGAATCGCGGGACGTCTGTTTGGAGCCCCACACCTCATCGTTGACGACCGAACAATCCGCGAACCGAACACTTTCGAAGCCTTGCGAAGAAGGAGGCTTGTAACATGTGTCTCGCCATACCTGGAAAAATCCTCAACAGCGAAGTGCACAACGGAATTCGTGTAGGACGGGTCCGGTTTGGCGGGATCACCCGAGAGACCTGCCTGGACTTTGTTCCCGAAGCCTTAGTCGGAGATTACGTGATTGTCCATGTGGGATTCGCCATCAGCCGTGTAGACCGCGAGGAAGCGGAGAGGAGCTACGCGTTGCTCGAGTCCATGGGCTTGCTCAAAGGCGAACTGGAATCGGATTTGGAAGATTCGTAGCCGGAAGAGTCAGGTGATGTTGGCACGCCTCCAAGGCAGTGTATGAAGTATTTGGACGAATACCGGGACGAGAAGATTGCCCGCGGAATTGTGGCCGAGCTGAGCCGGCGAGCGACGCGGCCGTGGGTGTTAATGGAGATCTGCGGCGGCCAAACTCACACTCTGATGCGCTACGGCATCGACGAAATGCTGCCCGCTGGGATCGAGTTGGTTCATGGGCCGGGATGCCCTGTCTGTGTGACCTCTCTTGAAACCATCGACAAAGCCACTGAGATTGCTTCGCGTCCTGACGTGACGTTGATTTCTTATGGCGACATGCTTCGTGTACCGGGATCACATACTGATCTCTTCCATGTGAAGGCCTGGGGCGGAGACGTGCGCGTGGTTTATTCTCCCACCGAAGCGCTCAAGTTCGCTCGCGCAAATCCCGGCCGCAAAGTGGTCTTCTTCGCTGTTGGTTTTGAAACGACGGCTCCGGCGAATGCCATGGCCGTCTGGCAAGCCAAGCGCGAGGGACTGAAAAACTTCTCGATCCTCGCCTCTCACGTACTCGTGCCGCCCGCGATTCGAGCGCTCTTGAGTTCCCCGCGCAATCGGGTACAAGGCTTCATTGGTCCGGGGCACGTTTGCACGGTCATGGGCTATCGCGAATACGAGGACCTCATCCGGGACTTCCATGTGCCGATTGTTGTAGGCGGATTCGAGCCACTTGATCTATTGGAAGCGATTCTGATGCTTGTGACGCAGCTCGAAGAAGGCCGCGCGGCGGTCGAGAACCAATACGTCCGGTCCGTAACATACGAAGGCAACCTGTTTGCTCAGAAAGTATTGGCGGAAGTCTTCGAAGTGTGCGACCGGAAATGGCGCGGGATCGGCGGAATTCCGGCGAGTGGTCTCAGTCTCCGAGAGGAATATGTAGAATTCGATGCGGATCGCATCTTTGGTACAGAAGGAGTAACTGCGGACGAGCCCGCGGAATGCATTAGTGCGGAGGTGCTTCAGGGCCTGAAGAAACCGACGGATTGCCCCGCATTCGGAACACGCTGCACGCCGGAAAATCCGCTCGGCGCGCCAATGGTCTCTTCTGAAGGTGCGTGCGCTGCATATTATCAATATCGTCGGCATGCGATAGCAGCTAAGGGAACCCACTGATGCCGCCACAAACGAAATTCGCCGTGGATTTGAGTTGTCCGGTTCCGATTGCAAGCATGGAGTCGGTCTTGCTCGGCCACGGAAGCGGCGGCCGAATGAGCGCCGAACTTCTTCGCAAGATCATCCTTCCCGCCCTACAAAATCCCTTTCTCGAACGCCTAGATGATCAAGCCATCATGGATGTCGGCGGATCCCAAATTGCATTCACAACAGACTCCTTCGTCGTGAAGCCGCTGTTTTTTCCTGGTGGCGACATCGGGACGCTGGCGGTGAACGGCACCGTCAATGACTTGGCGATGGGAGGAGCTGAACCTCTTTTCTTGAGCCTTGCACTCATCCTCGAAGAGGGGTTTCCTCTCGAAACCCTTCGGCGAGTTATGGAATCCATTCGCGTCGCTGCCGCCCTTGCAGGCGTCGTTGTCGTCACTGGTGACACGAAAGTGGTGGAAAAAGGAAGCGGTGATGGATTGTTTGTGAACACCTCTGGGATCGGACTCGTCCCGTCAGGAGTGCGGCTTTCCGCCGATCAAGCACGCCCCGGAGATTGTGTGCTGTTGAGCGGGACCATCGGAGATCATGGCATCACTATATTGTCCCAGCGGGAAGGGCTCGAATTCGAGAGCGCCATCGCGAGCGACACGGCGGCGCTGCACACTCTTGTTGCCGACATGCTTCGCGCGAGTTCTGAAATTCGTTGTCTCCGTGACCCAACGCGGGGCGGCTTGTCGAGTTCTTTGAATGAGATTGCGCTTCGGTCGCGCGTGGGGATTGCGCTTGAAGAGGCGGCCATCCCGGTCCGGGAGGAAGTGCAAGGCGCGTGCGAGATGTTAGGACTCGATCCACTGTATGTTGCAAACGAGGGCAAGCTGATCGCGATTGTCGATCCTGCGGCTGCCGAAAATATTCTCGAAGCAATGCACCGCCATCCGCTAGGTCGCAACGCACGGATGATCGGGACGGTCACGGAATCCCATGCGACGATGGTCACCCTTCGAACGCGTCTGGGAACATCGCGGATCGTCGATCTGCTTTCCGGCGATCAATTGCCGAGAATCTGCTGAGGTTAGTCCGATGCACGAAATGGGAATTGCAAATTCTGTGCTCGATGCGGTTCGCGCGGAAACACGCCGCTTCCCGGATGGCCACATCCACAAAGTCGGAGTTCGAATCGGCGAACTCGCGGGCGTTGATCCGGACGCCATGAACTTTTGTTTTGAGGCTCTCGTGCGCGGGACAGAATTGGAACCGCTTGCACTCGAGATTGAATTCTGCCCGCGCTGTTATCAATGCCGCGTCTGCGGGGAGTCGTACGCCGCGTCGAGAGAAGATTCGGCCTGTCCGAAGTGTGGCTTGACAGAATCCCAATTCTTGGGAGGCGACGAACTCGAACTCGCCTATCTGGAGGTCGAAAATGGATCGCGTCCCGCTGGAACGTAAAGTCTTAAGCGAAAATGACCGCGTTGCCGCCGGCTTGCGGGCGCGCTTTGCCGAACACAATATTCTGTGCCTGAACCTGATCAGCTCACCCGGCTCCGGGAAAACCAGCCTGCTCGAACGCACTCTTGAAAGCTTCGACCGCCAAGAACGTGTAGCAGTTCTGACCGGGGACATTCAGACGGAAAACGACGCGAAACGGCTGGCGCGGTTTGGGTTTCCCGTGAAGCAGATCACGACGGGCGGCACGTGCCATCTGGATGCCCGGATGATCGAAAGAGCGCTTCTGGACTGGAGTTTGGAAGACATCGACCTATTGCTGATCGAAAACGTCGGAAACCTTGTCTGCCCCTCGAGCTACGATTTGGGTGAGGCCGCGAAACTGGTCGTTCTCAGCGTTACGGAAGGAGAGGACAAGCCTCTCAAATATCCCTCGATCTTCTTCAAGTCGGAGCTGCTGATTTTGAACAAGATCGACCTGCTGCCCTACGTGCCATTCGATATCGCCGCCGCCGAGGAGAATTCGCGGAGCGTCCACCGTAACATGGACATCGTTCGAGTGTCCTGCCAGACGCGTCAGGGAATGGCGGAATGGCTCGCTTGGCTGGATCGCAAGCGGGAAAGCTCGCGGGCCACTGCGTCCGCATCTTGATGGTCATGCAAGTCCGCAAGGAGATCCAAGTATCCGGGATCGTACAGGGGGTCGGGTTCCGGCCGTACGTTTATCGGCTCGCCACCGATCGAAACCTCCGCGGAAACATCAGCAACACGCCGACAGGAGTCACCATCGAAATTCAGGGCTCGCCGGACCTGGTCGGGGATTTCGTCTCGCATCTTTCCGAGGAGGCACCGCCACTTGTTCAGATTAGCCGAGTGATGGTTCGCGAGATGCCGTGCAAGCTGGAGCAATACTTTGAAATTTTGCCGAGCCATACTGCCGGGCATGGTGATGCGCTAATCTCCCCGGACGTGGCGGTCTGCGAAGACTGTCTTCGCGAGTTGTTTGACCCTCAGGACCGTCGCCATCTCTATCCTTTTATCAATTGCACGAACTGCGGGCCGCGCTTCACGATCATACGGGAAATCCCCTATGACCGGCCGCGCACCTCGATGTCTGCTTTCCAGATGTGTGACGAATGCCGCGTGGAATATGAGGACCCGCAAAACCGCCGTTTCCACGCACAGCCGAATGCCTGCTGGGAATGTGGCCCCCAACTCGAGTTCTGGACAGCCCCGGGCCACGCGATCAAGGCAGTCGATCCCATCGAAGCCGCTGCGGAGCACCTTCAATTGGGTGAGATACTCGCCGTCAAGGGACTCGGAGGATTCCACCTCGCGGTAGATGCTCTGAACTCAGCCGCAGTGGAACGGCTGCGCCAGCGTAAGCGGCGCGTTGAAAAACCGCTCGCTGTGATGGTGCGCGATCTGGAAGTCGCCCGTCGATTTTGCGAGATCGATACCGAAGCGCGGAGGCTTCTGAGCAGCCGGCAACGGCCCATCGTGCTGCTGCCAAAGGCCAAAGACACTGTAATCGCTGAGGCTGTGGCACCGAACCATGGCGACCTCGGACTGTTCCTGCCCTATACCCCGGTGCACCACTTGCTTTTTTCCGCAGGCAAGGTCACAGCATTGGTCATGACAAGTGGAAATCTGAGTGAAGAGCCGATTGCGATTGACAACTGCGAAGCGGTGGAGCGGTTGGGTAGCATCGCCGACTTCTTCCTTATGCATGACAGAGAGATCCTGCTTCGTTGTGACGATTCGGTCGTCCGTTCCTCGACTGGCAGGCTGCGCCAGATTCGGAGGTCGCGAGGCTACGTGCCGGCACCAGTGCGATTGCACAAGGAACTTCCCCAGATACTTGCCGTCGGGGGAGAACTGAAAAACACAATCTGCCTGACGCGTCACAACTTTGCATTCCTGAGCCAGCACATTGGTGACCTCGAAAACATCGAGAGTTTCGATTTCTTCTGCGCTGCCATCACATATCTTTCGAGGATTCTCGAAATCGAACCTGAGGTCATCGCGCATGACCTCCATCCAGATTATCTTTCCACTAAATGGGCATTGCAGCAGAAAGGCGTACGGCTTGTTGGTGTGCAGCATCACCATGCTCATATCGCCGCGTGCATGGCTGAGAACCGAATCGACGGGCGCGTTATTGGGCTGGCCCTTGACGGCACCGGTTACGGGACCGACGGGCAGGTCTGGGGCGGCGAAGCGCTGATCTCGGATTACGCAAGTTCCGAACGTACCGCGCATTTCGCGTACGTCACGCTTCCCGGAGGCGCCGCGGCAATCCGGGAACCCTGGCGCATGGCGGTGAGCTATCTGGCGCAAACCTTCGGCGATGGTTTCCTTGGCCTGGATATCCCCTTCGTCCGAGGACTAGAGCGCGAGAAAACGGAGTTGATTCTGCGCATGATGGCTCAGCGGGTGAATTCTCCCCTGACCTCGAGTTGCGGGCGTTTGTTCGATGCGGTCGCCGCGCTAATTGGAATTCGGCAGGAAGTGAACTATGAAGCGCAGGCCGCCATTGAACTGGAAATGTCAGGGCGGTCGTCGAGTGAGACCGATGGCTATCCCCTCACCATTCATCGCCAGGACGGGTGCTGGCAGATCGACCCGTCTCCATTGTTCGGCGCCATCGTCGAAGATCTCCGGCGGAAGGTGTGCACGGAAACAATCAGCCGCCGATTCCACAATGGATTAGTCGAAACTCTAGTGCGCCTCGCATGCTTGCTTCGTCAAGAATCTTCGATCAATCAAATCTGCTTGAGCGGCGGCACATTCAACAACTCGCTTGTGTTCGAACCTTTGATTCGTAAGCTGGAGTCCGACGGCTTTGAAGTTTTCACTCATTCCGAGGTCCCCGCAGGCGACGGTGGTCTGAGCCTCGGACAAGCGCTGGTCGCAGCACACAGCCCCACAAAAACCGAAATCTCCCACACGAAGAAAGCTTGCAATGCGACCTAGACGTCCAGATCTCGCGCTTTTAACGGGACGCGGCAGCGCTTGCCAACAGAGTTGCCCAAGTTGCCCATTTACGGGAAGGTTCAAAAGGTATAAGTGGTTGCGTGCCTCATGAACTTTTCTGCGTGGTTTTCAACGAAGAGGCCGAGAGTTGGAATCTGTTCGCGTGACACCCATGAACAAATTCGCCTGCATTTCATGCACGCTGCCCTTACCACTGTTGAAGAGTGTTGACTTCTGCCGACTCTCGGTTAGCTTCGTGTGTTCTTCGGTTGAGAGTCTGCACCTGGTATGCCCTCAATTTCTACCAAAAGGTGAATAGCTCATCTTCGGGCTAAAACCTGCGGGAGAGGTCCCAGGGTCTGGTGATTTTTATCACGGATGGACGGAAGTGGGTCCAAGGGCGGCTTGACTAGTTATCAGGTCGTTTTGATTTGAGAAATTGTGGGCATCGATGGGTGCACTTCCGCCAGCTACAATTCACGCAGAGGTGATCCAGGTCACAATTTGGGGTGACAGAGGTCATACCGACCGGCTATCGCGAAAGAAGAAGATAAGTCATGAGCAAAGTGATCAGGCGCACCGGAGGTGCATCATGAAAACTGGAGCATTAGAACAGCACTCGAGAGTTGGGGAAAAGCTAAACATTGTTGCCCTCGACGCTGACGAGCAAGGGCGACGGATACACGCGGCCGTCTCGCGTCGCGCTTATGAGATTTTTGAGAACTGCGGTTCTGGGGCGCACGAAAAGGAAGACTGGCGACAGGCCGAATCGGCGCTATTGCGGCCACTCTGCCTTGGACGGATGAACGTGGACGACAGCGTTTGGTTGAGTATGGACGCCACGCATTTTGAGGAAGGCACGATCAACATTTGGGTTGCGCCTCACCGACTCACGATTTGCGGAAAGCGGCGGGCTAAGAGGCAACCCACTACACCGGCGGCGAGCAAATCACACATGGAGGAAGAAATCATGTTTCGTGAAGTTGGGCTGCCCATTGAAGTTGATCCTTCGAAGGTCACAGCGAGGTTTAACGGGAAATTCTTAGAGATTCTTTTGGTAAAAGCACAAGCAAAAGCGGAACAGGCAGTTAAGGCCGCGGCCGCTTGAGTCTGATAAGACGCTTTCATTGCGGTGACACGTGCTTTGGAAGGAAGGCAGCAGATGTCAACGATGACGAATCAGGTCAGCGCAGAGCGAGTCCCAGCAAGACCGACTTTGGTTCCCTCCCCACTCCCGGAGAAAGGTATCTCTCCCAAATGGCTTAGGTGGGCACTGGTCGCAGGACTTGCAATTCCCTTAATCGGGGGCGCGTTTGTCTGGCGAGCGCACGTGCAAAACGCGATTCGTTATGACACGGTCGCAATCGAGCGTGGATCCATACAGGCCAAAGTCACCGCAACGGGCACCCTCAACGCCGTTGTGGATGTGCTCGTAAGCAGCCAAGTCTCCGGGAACATCAAAGCTCTCTATGCGGATTGGAATAGCAAGGTTAAGAAAGGCCAACTCGTTGCACTGATCGACCCTGAGATCTTCCAATCACAAGTGGATCAGGCCAGTGCGACGTTACGCTCCGCGGACGCGGCCACCATCACAGCGCAGGCACAACTGGAAAAGGCGAAGGCGGATTTGAGCGCGGCGAATGCAAGTGAGAAGAACGCCGAGGCGATTGCCGCGAAAGACCTTGCGAATGAAACGAATGCAAAAGCTCAGTGGGGAAGAGCAGACGAGCTGTTCCGCGAGCAGGTTACAGACCAGCAGGATACGGACACTGCCAAGGCGAATTACGACGCTTCCGTGGCGCAAGTGACCGCCGACAAAGCTCAGATCGATGCTGCTCAACAAAACATTAAGTCCGCACAGGCTTCCGTCCAGGTAGCGCAGAGTCAGTTGGCCACAGCAGTGGCACAGGAGCGCCAGGCGCAAGCGGTGCTCCAGCAGGCACAGATTAACCTAGACCACACGCGAATTATGGCTCCAGTCGATGGCACTGTCGTGGCGCGCCGAATGGATGTGGGCCAAACCGTGGCTTCGACACTCAACCCACCAACCATTTTTGAAATCGCGCAGGACTTGACCAAGATGCAGGTGGATACGAATGTGGACGAGTCCGACGTCGGCAATATCGTTACTGGCCAGAAGGCCGTCTTTGAGGTGGATTCCTACCCCGACACAACATTCAACGGGATCGTCGCCGATATACGTAAGGCGCCCATCGTCACGCAAAACGTAGTCACCTACGATGTGGTGATTACCGTCGACAATTCAGGCCTGAAATTGTTTCCTGGAATGACCGCCAACGTCACGATCTTGACGGCAAAACTGAATGACGTACTTAAGGTGCCGAACTCTGTCCTTCGATTTCGGCCCTCGGCGGCTGTGTTGAATAAAGCCGGACTACCGCCTGTGCAATCGGAGAAACAGCAAGTCTACGTGCTTGCAGGCGGGAAGCTCAGCGCAGTGCCTGTCAAGGTCGGTCTTTCTGACGGCAAGTATACAGCTATCAGCTCGGGTCAACTTCAATCCGGTGCACAGCTTGTAGTGAGGGCGGCGGTTGGATCGACTTCAAGCAGCAATCCACCCGCGGGATCGATGCCGAGCGGCCCGAGGATGTGAGAAATCAATGGCCCCGCTCATCGACTTGCGAGACCTTACCAAAACATATCAGCTTGGAGAACTGAAGGTGAATGCGCTGCGCGGCGTGACACTCGCCATGGAACGCGGATCCTTTGTGGCTGTGATGGGGCAGTCCGGTTCAGGTAAGTCCACGCTGCTGAATCTCATTGGTTGTTTGGATACTCCGACGCGCGGTCGCTATTTGCTTGATGGCATTCCAGTCGAAGGGCTAGACCGGGACCAACTCGCCGAGATACGGAACCAGAAAATCGGTTTCGTTTTTCAGAATTTCAATCTGCTCCCACGAATGAGCGCGCTTGAGAACGTGGAGTTGCCACTGCTCTACACAAGCTCTCCCGCAGCCGACATAGATGCCATGGCAAGGCGCGCATTGGGTTCGGTGGGCTTGGAGGGACGAGAGAATAATCTACCAACGCAACTCTCGGGCGGCCAGCAGCAGAGGGTGGCCATTGCCCGCGCGTTGATCAACAAGCCTGAGATCGTCCTCGCGGACGAGCCAACTGGTCAACTCGATTCTCGCACCGGCGCCGAGATTATGGATGTCTTCCAGCGGCTGAACCAAGAACAGGGCATAACAATCGTGGTGGTGACGCATTCGGATGAAGTCGCGAAGTATGCAAATCGAATCATCACTTTCCGTGATGGACTCGTTGTCACAGACGAAGAGATTTCACGATCTCATGTAGGGAGTCCCGAATTGGTAGGGCATGGAACTCCGGTAGGAGGCCATCCATGAAACGCCTCGCGTGGTCCATGCGAATTGCTTTCCGCGCACTAAAAGCCAATAAGCTCCGCTCTGCGCTGACGATGCTGGGGATTGTCATCGGCGTGGCCGCTGTGATTGCGACGGCCGCGATTGGTTCGGGCGCCAAACAGCGTATTCAAGAGCAGATTGCAAGCATCGGCAGCAATGTCATTATCATCCTTCCGGGAAGTCTGACGAGTTCCGGACTTCGTATGGGAACCGGAAACGCCGTAACGCTCAGCGAATCGGATGCGCGGGAACTCTCCGCGCAATGTCCGGACATTGCGCTCGCGGTTCCCACTGTGCGCGGAGGAGCGCAGGTGGTCTACGGAAACAGCAATTGGGCAACGATTATCTCCGGGACGACGCCCGGGTACCTACAGATCCGCGAACTCTCAGTAGCCGATGGGGCTCCGTTTACACAGCAAGACGTCGACGGCACAAACAAAGTCGCCCTGCTCGGCAAGACAGTGGTGGATAACTTGTTCGGGGACATCGACCCTGTCGAGCAGTCTATTCGTATCAAGAACGTTCCATTCCTCGTGGTCGGCGTGTTGAGTCCGAAAGGCCAATCGCCCACGGGACAAGATCAAGATGACATTATTTTGCTTCCGATCTCAACGGCTAAGCGCAAGGTGATCGGAATTAAGTCGGCGAATGCAGACGCCGTCGATTCCATCACGATCGAAGCCAGGAGTGGAGATCAGATCCAAGCTGCGCAAGATGAGGCCAGGGCGTTGCTACGGCAGCGGCATCATTTGCAGGGACCAGAGGATGACGATTTCTCGATTCGCAACATGCAAGAGATCTTTGCTGCACAAGCGGAATCCTCGCACATCATGTCGCTGATGCTCGCAGCTGTGGCTTCGGTCTCGCTCGTGGTGGGTGGCATCGGAATCATGAACATCATGCTGGTGTCGGTCCGGGAGCGGACACGGGAGATTGGGCTGCGTCAGGCGGTGGGCGCCAAGACACGCGACATTCTCATGCAGTTTCTGGTCGAGGCTGTGGCGTTGTCGATTGCTGGGGGATTCGTCGGAATTGTTCTTGGGATAGGGGCGTCGGCCGTTATTTCACGAGTCGCGCACTGGAACACAGTGATAGGTCTCAGTGCCGTTTTGCTTGCCGCGTTATTCTCCGCCCTCGTGGGAGTGAGCTTTGGATATTACCCGGCGAGAAGAGCTGCGTACTTGGATCCCATCGAGGCTTTGAGGTCGGAGTAGATTATTAAGCCGCGTTTCCCGTCATGGGTACCAACGGCAAGCTGGTCGGCGTCGTCACAGATGCTCTTGTTGAGGCCGAAACTCGTCGCATACCCGTACGCCCGGGGTGCGGTCTCAGTAAGTCCGTAACCTTGAATGATCGGCAGCCCAAGGCGCGACCAGAACTCCTCGAGGTCTGACGCGAGGGGTGCCGCTCCGATCACAAAGGTCCAGAATCTTTATCCCAACGACTTGTGCACCCGGCGGTATCGCCACCAGCGGAAAATCCAGTGAGCCGCAGACGGAGATGAATCAGCGGTTTCCGGGAATTGCTGCTGGATTTGTTTTCGCAGTACTTCAAGGATTTTGGGAACGGCGACGAGCACGGACACGCGCCGCGTGCGGATCTGACGCACGATTTCATGGGGGCAGTAACCGTGCATGAGGACGGTGGTTGAGGGAATGAGCGGCAATATGAACAAGGTGAGCGCCTGTCCAAGCATGTGGCTCAATGGAATCAGACTCAGAAAGCGCAGCGGCAACACAGGTCGGAACCATTTTCGGTAGTTCGAGATAATCTGTGCTGGCGACACCATGTTGGACAGAATATTGCGATGGGTGATCAGGACCCCTTTCGGCTCTCCGGTCGAGCCCGAAGTAAATCCAATCTCGACCACATCATCTCGATCGATCTTGACTGAGGGGAACTCGCAATACGTCGTGCTCCATTCAAGGTCGCTGAGTTGCCAGACTGGAAGCTGCTGATTCCAGGCGGTGAAATGAACTTCCTCACTGATCAGAATCAAGCGCGCGTCCACGATCTCATGAACATGACGCAGAAAGCCCAGCGATGTGCGGTAGTCGATCGGTACAACGATCACACCCGCAAGAACGCAACCCCAGAATGCGGCGATCCACTCGGGGCGGTTTTCTGACCAGAAGATGACTTTATCGCCTTTGCGAATATTGTTTTCGGACAACAGTGTCGCGAAACGATGCGCGGCTAGGGCGACTTGGGCGTATGTGTACCTCCAACTGCGATACCCGCTATCGTATTGGAGGTATTCGGTAGAGGATTTCGAATATCCGCAAAACAAGTCCACGAGGTCTGCGGCTGTGTTCCGGTTGGGACTTGGTTATGCGGAGTGTGGTCATTCTGAATGTACAGGCTGTCTAGTGGGAAACATGTTGAGCCAGAGTCTATGTCCCTGCGATCACTCAGGGCTGTGACCCTGATCACCGATTCCATTCCGGGATTCTGTCAGTATTTTACTGCAGCGCTAACCTGGAGTTCTTCGCCTATGCCGACGATCTACCGCAGTCGGCGCTGACATGATTTGAACGAGGAGAAGACACCATGGGGGAAGCAACGGCAATGAAACGTGTCGAAGAATCAACCAAGCCAATCAAGAACATTTCGCTATTCGACCAAATGGAGGAGACTTTCAACGCTCTCACCCGCCGAGCCTATCAAATTTTCGAAAGCAATGGACGCGCCTTCGGGCGTGATCTTGAGAACTGGTTCCAAGCAGAAAGGGAATTGCTCCATCACATTCCCTTGAACGTCACAGAATCGGACGAATCCTTTGAGGTGAAGGCTGAGGTGCCCGGTTTCAACGAAAAAGAAATCGAACTGGGCGTGGAATCACGTCGGCTGACCATTACAGGCAAACGTGAATCCAAGAAAGAAGAGAAGAAAGGCAAGACGCTTTGTGTGGAGAGCTACTCAGACCAGATCCTCCGCATTGTGGATCTGCCGAGCGAAATCGAAACGGACAAAGCGACGGCGACGCTGAAGAACGGTGTTCTGGATCTCACCCTGCCGAAAGTGGCCAAGGCGCAAGCTCTGCGCATTCATCCAAAGGCCGCCTGAGCTACTTTCGTGATGGCAGTCGGAGAGATTGACCCTCTCCGACTGCCCCATTCTCAGACGCAAGGGGGCTGTGGGGAAAGGGAGGTTGCTTTGGCGTCGCGTCATCTTATTCAACATCTCAGAAAAGAACACGAAAAGCTCCTGCATCTCACAGTCAAAATCGAGAGGATGCTTGAGTTAGCTTCAAAGAATGTCTTTGCGGAACATTTGAAGGGCCTCAACGGGCTGCGATCGCTTAAGCATGGTCTCGCTGGTATTGAGGAGCATTGTCGTGCGGGGACCGCATTATCGAACGGACGTTCCAACACTTCCTACAGGAGGACGAACGCGTGCGAATTGACGCGGAGCACGAACAGATCATTCGGGCCGTCATGAATTTTCGGGAGGAGTTGAAGTTTGCTACCGCGGACCGCACCATGGCGATGATTCTGCCAGGAATGGATGTCGTCAAGCGCCTGCGCGCGCACATCGCATACGAGCAAGAATTGCTCGGCCGAATCGGTCCCTTGAGCGACTCGCAGAAGACAACCACAAGGAGGAAACAAAAAGGCAAGCGAAGTCTCGGGACTAAGAGCAGGCACACGCGTAAACGGAAGATACGGGTGAAGGCGACCTATGTTCCATACACACTCGAGCCACACCCAGAATTATAAAGAGAGAAGCTGAACTCCAATTTCAATGACTGGTTGCATTCGGTGCAGAATGCTTCATCTGCGGCTGCCACCTGGTCGGGCTATCGGGTGGCCTACTTTTGTTGAACTGACTTGATGTAGTTCGTCAGATCCTTGATCTGCAAGTTGATCTGAATCTTGTCCAATCCTTCCCTGGCTTCGAAATCTGTTCCCCAGACACGAAGGAAACTGAATCCTGAGAGCCTACAAAGCCATCTTTCGGATGGTGAGCGAGTCATCGGGCCGTAACGAAAGTGAACGCAGAAATGGCCTCGAAACGGAAGCAGAGGCCGAGCCTTGCATTGTATTGCACTGCCGTGCACGTCCTTCGACATGACAGGGCAGCATTCTCGACAATGCCTAATCGATGCTAGCCGTTCGGCCTTCACCCGAATGGTCTTAACGCCCTGATTGTAGTGCCATCCGGCCAATCGTAAAGTTGGCAAATAGTTGGCAAATTGGTCT
>Ga0209446_1000100_pt1 | contig 22565 bp, 20 predicted proteins | sample BogFormECP04_OM2_FD_188242 | JGI IMG/M metagenome (GOLD analysis project Ga0209446, IMG submission 188242) | Bog forest soil microbial communities from Calvert Island, British Columbia, Canada - ECP04_OM2 (SPAdes) (version 2) | ecosystem: Environmental > Aquatic > Freshwater > Wetlands > Bog ... | reverse complement strand
AGTGCACGTTAAAGCGGTTGGGCTGAATGCCGAGACAAAAAAGTGTCGGCACCGAGCCGACGGAGAGAAATGTCTCTTGACATTCGCTTTTATAGGACCCCCGCGGTTTTGACATCGTCTTTAACGTTTCGACACTTCAGCAGTGGTTCCCTTGCGGTCCTCTTCTTGCCTGTCACCTGACCTGGTTCGTGCCAGGCCTTTTCCTTCCGCGTTCACGACCATAGCTTTTGGCTACAGCCGCCGAAGGTGGTTTGGAACCTGTTCCTGTAAACCGGTTCCGAGGGGCCTACCCTCATCAGTCAAGCAGTTGCGCACTACTCAGCGTTTCTCCTTTCGTGCTCGTGGCACACATAAGTCGCGTAATCGGAAACTTGAAATCCACTCGGACGATACCGCGTTAACCAGGCATGGCCCAAGCTGATTACTCCGAACCCGGTGCTTGAGGGGAAATACGCCAAATTGCAAAGCGACCCTGAACCGCGCCGATAGCATCCAACTGACCGCCCGGCAGAGCGGATTGTTTTTCCGTTCTTTGAGTTACAGATTGAATATCTTGCGAGGTGGACGATGCGAGGGATTTGTGTGTTTCTACTACTGCTCGGCACGCTGACGGTTGTCGGATCACAGGGGACTCAGGCTCAAAACGAACAGGAACTTCGGCAAATCGAGGTGACAACCGCAAATGGTGAGCAACAAAATGATGTGGGCATGATGAAGTTCTTTGCCAGCGATTTTGTTTTTTCCGGTAGAAACGTAATGTCGAAGCCTTGCCAGCAATGCTGCAACCTTTTGGCCTAGTTCAAGCGTGAAACCGTTGCCGAAGCAAACCGTTGCGGCACTTGCGCTTCTGATAGCGGCCAACCCTGTTACCGCCATCCTCGGAGAAAGGTAAGCCAGCGCTTAGCTGGCTCCGGCTCTCGAGGTGCCCGTTTAATCCAACGAGAGATCGTTCGCTCAGAGACATCAAAACTGAGCATGAGAAGCTCGCCATGGATGCGCGGCGCTCCCCACGTTGGGTTCTCAACGACCATCCGGAATATCAATTCCTGAACCTCCATCGACGTCCGTCGTCTTCCGCGGGCCTCTTGACCTTGGAGATCAGCTTCCAGTACAAACGGAATCCGCCCCTGTGCCAACGCACCACCGTTTCGGGCGTGACCGCAATGAGGGATTGTTGCCATCCGGACCAGAATCGGCGGACGGCGACCCAGAAGAGCTTGTCGAGCAGGTCTAGTCTTGGCCGCGGATGTCGACGTTTCAGGGCGGCGAGTTGTTGACGTAGCGCCAGATTCTCTAGTAGAAGGCTACGACGCGCGCGCAAGAGGCGAACCAGCGTTCCGAGGCACAGGCCGATAAATCGAAACATAAGTAGGAGTTATAACAGAGCAGTGGCGGGTGGCTCGGAGGTCGAGCCAATGTAAAGAGAGTGTCAGAGGAGCACTTTCCAGGAGATATCGAGGGCCACCCTCCGCGGGTTTTTGTCCAAGCAGAGAATGGAACAAAACGATCTCCGGGCCACGGCCTACTTCCTACTTTTTCGTGACGGCTGGCGATTTCTTCGGGGTGTCTCTGGCGAATTGATACGGTGGCGAGTTGTCGATGCAATGTAACATTGCTACATTCTGGTCGCTTTGTTAGGGCCGGCTCGCGATTTCTCTCTTCTTGGATGTCGCTGATTTCAAAGGCGTTCGCGCCCGGATAGCATTTTCGATATGGACAGTCAGTCGCCGCAGAACTCCAAAATATGCTTTAGGCGTTGTGTCGGAACCGGCAGCCAAAGAGATCACCCTCCATTGTAAGAAGAATCGCTCGCCGTCCGCCACAAGGAGCAGTCATTAAGCTAACGAAGGCGCTGGACTCGATGCGCCCTCCTTCGCGAGACGTTGCGGGTCCGCGACTTTGGGTGCGCCAGGATGAGTTCCCACATACTTAGCAAGGACGTTCTCATTCTCAATCAGGAACGTGATCATGAGATGGGTTGCGCCGTTGCGGTTGGCTCTTCCTTGATGGCAGCAAGAACCGGTCGCGCCGCTGGAGCAACATGGACACATGTGGCGCGATCGCCAAGGCGCGACGCTACGAACGTCGATTGAAAGACACCGTTGATCGCTGACGCCGGTTGCCGCTCACCTCAAGTCTAGGGCATCCCATCGGAATTCGCGGGATCAATGCACGTGGGCCACGTCGTCGTTCATGGAAAAAACGTCTTTGAAGTCGGTTTCGTAGGGGAAAATGTGGATCATCCAGGAGAACACATAGGCGTAGAAGATCCCCCGTTCGGCCGTGCAGGGCTCTTGGGTCTTTATGGAGCCGAACATGCCGAACTTGGGATGAGCGGCTTTGTAGTCCATTATGCGGTCTTCCGGGGCCCAGCAGACGTTGATGTGCCGATGCCACCGCGCCACGCTGAGCGGGATGCGCTGATTCAGCTCATCTTCGGTCGCGTCGGGGTTGGTCGTGTACATGGCGCCCTCCAGCTTGTATTCGAGCATCGGAGTCCGGCGATAAAGCAGGGCAGTTGGCTTGCTCGGGTCGAACTGGATGTCAGCTTGCCGTGCATTGGCATCGTTAGTGAAGTGATATTGGGGCTGCTTAAGTTTCGGATTCAAGATGACATACCCGTCGAGTAAAGCCTTGCGGTAGTCCTTGTAGCGCTCCATGGTTGCCTTCAATGCGGCTACAACCGCCTTTGCTTTCTCGTCGTCGCCAAGTTGCTTTGGCCGCAGCGGGGTCATGTACATGTGGCCGGCCATGGCTGCCATACTTGGGCCCATGCCGCTCATGTCGCCGTTGTCGCGCATGTCCATTCCAGGCATGCTGCCCTGCTGGTGGCCTTGCGGCCATGCTTCCCCAAGCGGCACGGTCAGCAAAGTGGCCGCAAAGACGACCGTCAACACCACGGTACCCTTGATCGAGAATTGGAAGGACCGGTTTTGTTCCTCGTGTCGCATCTGCGAAAGCCGACGATGAAATCAGTATGTTTGATCTTGCACAGCAGGGTGGCCCAGAGCAATATCCACATCAGCCAGAGTTGTTATGACCACTGCCTCGCCAAAACTAGGAGCACCTGTGAAATGAATGACATACGAGGAGGTCACGTAACAAGTTACATGATCGACATTCGATATTCAGCCGTAGCGGAGTTCAGAGGAGGTCAGGTCCCTGGATCAAGTAAACTTGGTCAACGCCTTAAAGGCGTGAGCTGGGAGATCATCACGCCAGCCATCGTGCTTCACTCGAACGGAGAGTCCACAACCTTGCTACCACAGTTTTTTCAGTCCATCTTCGGTCCAATTCACGGGGCTGGTTGCACCGCGCGGTTCCGCGTAAGCGACACCAGACGCGGCACTTAGTAGGTTAGCATCTGCTAGTTCGAAGCCAGATGCTCTGATCCAACTGAGCTACGGGCGCGTAGAAAACATTATAATCATTGGCATCGCCTTCGACTACCCCTTCGTGCCTAGCCTCGGAAGGTACAGCTTTTCAGTTTGTATTACAAAGCGTAATACATACCGTAGCTCGTGGCCGTACATGGGATTGATGTTCAACCCACCGTCTGCATTGCGGAAACCAACTCTGGAATGTCAATTTTGATGAGCGTGCCTTGGCCGGGGCGGCTTTCGATTTGCAGGTGGAAATCGGCGCCGTAGAGGACGCGGAGGCGTTCGCGGACGTTGCTGAGCCCGATGCCTTCGACGTAGACGTGGGGCATTTTTTCTTCGGAGATGCCTACGCCGTTGTCTTCGATTTCGATGTGGAGGCGGCCGTCGCTATTTGTGGTGCGCAGCTGGATTTTGCCGCCATCGAGTTTTGGAGCGAGGCCGTGTTTCAAGCAGTTTTCGACGATAGGTTGGAGAAGCATGCTGGGGACGAAAGCTTCGAGGGTTTCTTCGTCGATTTGCTTGATGATGTCTAGGTTGTCTCGGCCGAAGCGGGCGACCTCGATATCGAGATAGTCGTCGATGAATTCGAGCTCTTCGCGCAGAGGCACGAAGGTTTCGTGTTTGCGGAGGAGCCGCCGCAAAATGTTGCTCAGCTTGAGCACCACCTCGCGCGCGTTATCCGGATCGAAGCGGATGAGGGCGGAGACGGTGTTCAGCGTGTTGAAAAGAAAATGCGGGTTGATTTGGCGGGAGAGCGCATCCATGCGGGCTTTCAGGAGGAGTTGCTGGTGGCGCTCGAGGTTCATCTCGATGCGCGTGTTGTTCCAGATTTTCAGCGGCGCGGCGACGGACATCAGCGTTGCGATCACCGTCAGAACGAGCCACCAATCCCACTGCGGATGAATCGCAAAGAGCCACTTGGGCTTGGTCGCATGCACCAGCGCCACCCGGCCAAGCTCTAGTCCGACGCAGACGGCCAGTGGCGCCATTTCCCAGGACAATTGGCCTTTTTTTAGAAGGCGAACCACGGCCTTTGGAATGTTTAGAAACGTGAACGGGCCGAAGTTCCAGAGGTCTTCTTTGTTGGGAATGGCTTGGCGGATCAGGCCGCCCAACAAACCAGCGGTCGAGGCGGCCGGCATGGCCAGCCATTCGTGAGAGATGAGCGCGGGAATCGTGATGATCGCGCCGCCAATTGGCCCGACGACGCGACCGCCCAGCAACCCCATCAAAAATGCGCCTTCAAGCGAAAGATCCGCGAACTGGTAGGGATAGCCGACAAGGCGCAAGGTTACGCCGAGGATCAGGGGCGGGGTCATGAACAGCATCAGCTTGAGTTTTTGGTCGGGGTCGCGCTCTTCGGTGAAAAGGACGCGGCGGAAAGTGTTCCAGCGTGCCAACAATGCGGCGATAGAGGAAGCCACGCCCACCTTTAGCAGCAGGGTGAAGAGGAGGTCGCGAACTGCGGTTGCCGAGTCCATGTTGGTTCGTGAGGGCGTCTTCGGTAACGCTAGCCAATTGCCGCGGCGATGTAAAGTCTTGCGTGGCGTACCTGTTATACTTCTCGTTCGACATGAACCACAATTCGCGCGCACGCAGACATCCCAAAAAGGAAGGGCCAAGAGTAAAGCTGGTTGCGCAGGCGGCGCTTCCCACGCGGTACGGCCGCTTTGCGATTTACGGCTTCAAAGGCTTGGGCCCGTTGGATGAGGCCATTGCCTTGGTGCGTGGCAAAGTTAACGGAAAGGCCGCGCCGCTGGTACGCGTGCATTCGCAATGCCTGACTGGCGATGTGCTTGCGTCGCTGCGGTGCGATTGCCGCGCGCAACTCGAACTCTCCCTCAAGAAAATCGCGCAGGCTGGTTCCGGCATCCTGCTCTATCTGCCGCAAGAGGGCCGCGGTATTGGGTTGATGAACAAGCTTCGCGCTTACCAGCTGCAGGATGGAGGGATGGACACGGTCGAAGCGAACGAAAAGCTGGGATTCGCTGCCGACGCGAGAGACTATGATTTTTCGGCGCAAATCCTAGAAAAGCTCGGCGCCACGAAGATCCGGCTGCTCTCCAACAACCCGGAAAAAGTCCGCCAGCTTGAGCAGTCGGGCATTCGCGTCATTGAACGCGTTCCCTGCCAGCCGCGCATCTCAAAAATTTCCCGCGCGTATCTCCAGACGAAAAAAAGTAAAATGGGCCACCTTCTCGAAGGACTCAAGTGATTTTGAGAAACACTCAGAAATCAATCCGATGACACCGACAATCTCGCAGCGCGTGAAATTCTCCGCTTCGCCGGAAAAGCTCTTCGAGATGCACGCGGACTCCAAAAAGCACGCTGCTTTCACTGGAGCCGGCGAAGTTTAGCCGCAAGGTAGGCGGAGCCTGGAGTGGGCACGGCGGGGCCATCGGCGGCAAGAACTTGCTTATCGTGCCTGGCAAGAAGATTGTGCAGGCTTGGCGCGCTGGATTTTGGAGAAAGGATGAACAGTCAACCTGGTAGCTGAGGTCGTTCACGTTGGCGTGCCGCAACACGACCAGAAGGGTGTGCGCAACGGTTGGCCAAAGTATTACTGGAAGCCCCCTGGAAGAAATACCTCGCCGGCAAAAGAAGAAATAGTGGTTCGGATCTCAGCCGCCGCCGACGAATTGGACGATTTCGTAGTGGTCGCCCGGTTCCACGGGAGTCTGCGGCCAGGCGGGACGCGGAAGGATTTCCAGGTTTCGCTCGATGGCCACGCGGCCTGAGTCCAGCCCAAGCGCGACGAGTAGATCTGTAACCATCGCGCCAGGATGCGTTTCGCGCTTTTCTCCGTTCACAACAATCGAGATTGCCGTTTCCATCGCTCTGTTCTACTCGAAACTCGAATGCCAACTTGAGCGCTGCTCTTATGCCGTGGGCACGCGCGGGCGCGCCTTTAACTGAAACTTCAGCTGGCCCTTTGAATCCGCTTGCGAAGCCTCAATGACGAGCGCGGGCTCGGCTCCGGCAAGCCTGGGCATGTCAAATTCCAGCCGCGCTTGGCCATCGGCTGCCGTCTCTGTCGAGAATTCCGTGACGTCCGCCGCCCCATCAATGCGCGCGGTCACCAGCGCGCCAGCAATAGCCTCTCCATTTTGCTTTTTCCTGACCGCAACATGCAAATTCGCGCGCTTTCCTGCCAGCCAGTTTTTCGCGTTAATCAACTCCAGCGCTAGCGGTGACACAAGCGACGGGCTCGAAGGCGCTGCGGAATTAGCGTTCTTCGAGGTGGGCTTTTCCTGGACAGGCATCGGAGGGGGCACGAGGTGCAGTGCGCCGCTGCGAATGTCTTCGGTCACGGTGCGATGCTGGTCGTCGATTCGTTTTCTGAGAAGCTCTTCGCGTCCCGGATCGAGCGGCAGTAAATCAATGTAATTATTCGTGCGGCGATGCAGTACGCGGCCGCGGCAATAGACCGTTGTGTCGATCAAGGCATTTGCAGTGCCGCGGTCCTCGGTCTGCACGTGATAGACCGACTCTCCGACTTTCACATCCGTGTTATGCCCAAAGAGCATCGATTTCGTCCGCTCCCTCGGCGGCTACTCGCCGATAGTTTTAACGCTGGCGTGCGCCACAGGATTTTTCTCACGCCATTTGACCGACTGGCGGCTGAATGGATATTATAACCCTTCGCTTATGACAGATTCAGGCTTACAAGCGTACACTCCGCTTCTCTTACACCTGCTGATTGCGACGGCGCTCGCCGGGGCGCTGACGGCTGCCTCGGTGCTGGTGGGCTGGCGCCGACCGAGCCGCGCCAAACAGCAGCCCTACGAATGCGGCATGGAGCCCACGGGTGACGCGCGCGCGCCGGTTTCCGTAAGATTCTATCTGGTGGCGATGGTTTTCATCCTTTTTGACGTGGAAGCCATCTTCTTATACCCGTGGGCCTACATTTACCGGGACTTTATAAAGATGTCTCCGAGCATCGGGATGTACGGCTTCATGGAAATGATGGTATACATCGCCATACTTTTGGTCGGCTACTTCTATCTTTGGAAAAAAGGCGCGCTCGACTGGCATAAGAGTTAGCCTGCGCCTGAGGGCTTGGAAACGGTGACAGAGAATACCAGCCAACGCGCTAGTGTTGTGGCCGAGCACTTGCGTGCGTGGAATCCGAACGCCATCGAGGAAGTGATTGAATTCCGCGGCGAAATCACCATTGTTTTGCCTCGCAAAATTTTGCGGGCGGCTGCCGAGTACTGTCGGGATCACGCGGAGCTGCAATTCGACTTGCTTACGGATGCCACCTGCGTTGACCGCTACCCGCACGAGCCGCGCTTCGAATTGAACTACCATTTGGTTTCCATTCCCCGGCGTGACAAACTTCGCCTTAAGGTTCGGTTGTCCGGTTCCGACGCCGTCGTGGATACGTTAGTGCCTGTCTGGCCAGGGGCCAATTGGCTGGAGCGGGAGATTTTTGACCTTTTCGGCATACATTTCGAGGGCCATCCGGACTTGCGGCGCATCCTGCTTCCGGAGGACTGGGAAGGTTATCCGCTGCGCAAGGATTATCCCGTCGAGGGTTATCGCGACGTGCCGATGGTTACGGGATTCAGAAAGAGCTCCGTATGACGACTGTCGAGACCGCCACCGGCGTCACAAAAACGATGGTTCTCAACATGGGTCCGCAGCACCCTTCGACTCACGGCGTGCTTCGCGTTCTGCTTGAGCTGGATGGCGAAACGGTCCTCAGGGCTGTACCCGATCTGGGTTATCTGCACACGGGAATTGAAAAAAGCTGCGAAGACAAGACATATTCACAGGCTATCACGCTTACCGACCGCATGGACTACCTCAATCCGCTCGGCAACAACCTGGTTTATTGCCTTGCCGTGGAAAAATTGCTGGGGCTCGAAATTCCCAAGCGTGCGCAGTACGTCCGCGTGATGTTGGTGGAACTGCAGCGCATTTCTTCGCATCTGGTGTGGCTTGGAACGCATGCCATCGACATGGGCGCGATGTCCGTGTTTCTCTATTGTTTCCGCGAGCGCGAAGAAATTCTAAAAATCTTCGAATTGTTCGCTGGCCAGCGCATGATGACGAGTTATATCCGCATCGGTGGCATCGCGCTGGAGCCCCCGGCGGGCTGGCGCGGGGCCGTCGAGCGCTTCCTAAAGATGATGCCCAGCCGCATCGATGAATACGAATCGCTGCTTACGGGAAACCGAATCTGGATGGGACGGCTCCAAGGCGTCGGCTATATTTCCGCGGAAGATGCGGTGGCCCTGAGCATGACGGGCCCGACGTTGCGTGCTGCGGGCATCGCTTACGACAACCGCAAAATGTTCCCCTATTCGAGCTATGACGAGTTCGAGTTTGACGTGCCGACACGGACGGAATCCGACTGTTTTGCGCGTTACATGATCCGCGTGTTGGAAATGCGGCAGAGTTTAAACATTGTGCGCCAGGCAATGGCCAAAATCACGGACAGCGGACCGATCCGGACCGAAGCGCCGGGCATCGTGCCGCCGGCGCGCGAAAAAATGAAGACGGAGATGGAAGCGCTCATCTATCACTTCAAGATTTTCACGGAAGGGTTTTCGCCGCCGCCTGGCGAGGCGTTTGTGACCGTGGAATCGCCGCGCGGCGAATTGGGCTGCTTTATCGCCAGCGACGGCTCGCCGAAGCCGCTACGCGCGCATTTCCGTTCGCCGTCGTACATCAATTTGCAGGCGTTGCCGAAGTTGGTCACGGGACAACTGATATCCGACATGATTGCGTGTATCGGGACGATTGATATTGTCTTAGGAGAAGTCGACCGCTAACCTCATGGAACTCTCTACACAGCTTGCCGCGCGTTTTGAGAAGTTGCAGAACGCGTATCCGTTTAAACGCAGCGCGCTGATTCCAATGTTGATGTACGCGCAGGACGAGTATGGCTGTGTGAGCGACGAGATGATTGCGGAGATTGCGCGCCGGCTGGATCTGAACAACGTTCAGGTCGAGGAAACGCTCGCCTACTACTCGATGCTGCACCGCAAGCCGATGGGCAAGTTTCATGTGCAGGTTTGCACGAACGTGGCATGCATGTTGCGCGGGGGCAACGAGATTTTGGACCGCGCCAAAAAGCGCCTGGAAATCGGCCACAAGGAAGTGACGCAGGACGGGGTCTTCTCCCTCGAAGAGGTGGAATGCATCGGGGCATGTACCGGCGCGCCTGCCATGCAAGTGAATTACGACTTTTACGAGAATCTCACGGCGCTGAAGTTCGATCGCATCATTAAGGAATTGGACGGCGGCAGAGTTCCGCCGCCAGAGCCGGTCACTGCCGGGGCGCTTCACGAACGCGAGCCGGGAGAAACGCCACTCATTAGCAAGCGCTGGGGAATCAAGGATTCGCGCAAGATCGATGTTTATCTGCAGCACGACGGCTACAAGGCGCTCGAAAAAGCGTTGAAAGAGATGACGCCGGAAACAATCATCGATGAAGTGAAAAAATCCAGTTTGCGCGGGCGCGGCGGGGCTGGGTTTCCCACGGGTATGAAGTGGTCGTTTGTTCCCAAGGATTCGCCAAAACCGAAGTACCTCATCTGCAATGCCGACGAATCGGAACCGGGAACCTGCAAAGATCGCCCGCTGATGGAAATGGACCCGCACCAGTTGATCGAAGGAATGATCATCGCGGGGCGATCTTTTGGGGCTCACCGGGGCTTCATTTACGTGCGTGGAGAATATCGCTACGTTTTGGACATTGTCGAAGAGGCGGTCGTGGAAGCCTACGCGCACGGTTATTTGGGCAAAGATATCCTCGGCTCTGGCTTCGATTTTGATTTGCTGACGCATACCGGCGCGGGCGCTTATGAGTGCGGCGAGGAATCGGCGTTGATGGAATCGCTCGAAGGCAAACGCGGTTATCCGCGAATTAAGCCGCCCTTCCCTGCCGTCGTCGGTCTCTACGGTTGCCCGACCATCATTAATAATGTCGAAACTCTCAGCTCCGTTCCGGCCATCATTCTAGAAGGTGGCGAGGCCTACGCGAAGCGCGGTACGCCGAAAAATGGCGGCACGCGACTCCTTTGCGTTGCGGGCCACATCGCAAAGCCTGGGATTTACGAGATTCCGCTTGGAATGAACATGAAAAAGTTCATCTACGAAATGGCGGGCGGGATTCCCGGCGGGAAGAAACTCAAGGCCGTTATTCCAGGCGGAAGCTCCTGCCCCATTTTGAGCGAGAGCGAAATCGACATCGCAATGGATTACGACTCCGTCGCCAAAGCTGGTTCGATGCTTGGGTCTGGCGGCATGGTGGTGATGGACGAAACCACCTGCATGGTGGACATGGCGCGGCGCATCATGCACTTTTATGCGCACGAATCGTGCGGCTGGTGCATTCCGTGCCGCGAAGGCACGTCCTGGCTGAAGAAGATGCTGGATCGCTTCCACGCGGGCTACGGGCGTCCTGAAGATATAGACATCGTGGGCGAGTTGGCGAAAAACATGCTCGGCCGCACGTTCTGTCCGCTTGGCGACGCGGCGGCGCTGCCGACCATCAGCATCGTGCAGAAGTGGCGCAACGAATTCGAAGATCATTTGAACGGACGCTGTGCATACAAATCTGCGGAAGCGCTTGTCGGCTCGCGTTAGGAATCCATGGCTGAAACGAAGCTAGTTACGCTGAAGATTAACGACCGCGACGTGCAGGTTCCTCCGGGCACTCTCGTGATCGAAGCTACGCGGCGCATCGGAACGGAAGTGCCGTCGTTCTGCTATTACCCCGGGCTTTCGTTGCAGGCTGCTTGCCGCATGTGCCTCGTGGAAGTGGAAAAGATGCCGAAGCTGCAGACGGCGTGCACGCTGATTGCGACCGAGGGCATGGTCGTTCGAACGAACACCGAGCAGGTTCGCGGCGCGCGCAAGGCCATGCTGGAATTCCTGCTTACAAACCATCCACTGGATTGCCCGGTTTGCGACAAGGGCGGCGAATGCGAGCTGCAGGACATGGTGTTCCGCTACGGCGCGGATACCAGCCGGTTCGTCGAGGAAAAAATTCACCGGCCAGAAGAGAAATGGTCGGAGCTTGTATATTACGATGCTCCGCGCTGCATTCTATGCTTCCGGTGCGTGCGCGTGTGCGATGAAGGCATGGATGTGAAAGCGCTCGGCGTCGGGATGCGCGGCGCGAACAGCATCATCATTCCGAACCGCGAAGATCATCTCGAATGCGAAGAGTGCGGGATGTGCATCGATATTTGTCCCGTGGGCGCGCTTACCAGCGGGACCTACCGCTACAAGACGCGGCCGTGGGAGATGACCTACGTATCGACGGTTTGCACGCATTGTTCGAACGGCTGCAAAACGACGTTGAGCGTGCGCAATCACGAAATCATGCGGGCGAATAACCGCGATCTTTCCGGAATTAATGAAGATTTTCTTTGCATCAAGGGGCGCTTCGGCTTTGATTTCACCAAGCACCCTGAGCGGATTCGCCAGCCGTTGGTACGCAAAGGCGACAGACTTTATCCCGTTTCGTGGGAAGAGGCTGCGCAGGCCGCCGCGACGCGACTCAAACAGATTTACGATACAGGCGGCAAAGATTCGATTGGCTTTATCGGTTCGAACCGCACTTCGAATGAAGAGAACTATTTGTTCCAGCGGCTGGCAAGGGCCACGTTTGGAACGAACAATGTCGATCATCACCGTACCGCGGATTACACCGGACTCGTTACGGCGCTCGGCGACCGCACCAGCGATTCGCTTCTGACCATGCACCAGCTGGCGGAGGCAAAAGCCGTTCTCCTGATAGGCAACGATCCGACGGAGCAGAATCCGTTGGCCGCCTGGCAGATTCGCAAAGGCATTCGCCATATCGGCGCGAAGCTATTTATTTTGAATGCGCGCGAGATCAAGTTGAAGCGCAAGGCCAGGCAATTCGTCAAGCTCGTCGCGGGTCAGGAAGCGGCCGCCATTCGCTGGATGGCTCACGAAGAGGGGCAGCTGCCGAGCCATCTTGTCGAGCAACTTGTGCAACTGAAGGCGGCGCTCGATGCCGAGCCCGAGGTGGCTATCGTCTTCGGAGCGGAACTGACGGGCGCAGCGATCGCGCAGCTTGTGGCATTTGGCTCAAAGCTCCAAGGCAAAGTTCGCTATATGGCGCTGAGCGATTACGCGAATTCGCGTGGAGCGGCCGACATGGGACTGCTGCCTGACCGGCTCCCTGGCTACGCGCATACCGACGATTCCTCGGCGCGTGATGCGTTCGAACGCTTGTGGGGCGCGGTTCTTCCTGCGAAGGCGGGACAGACGGCGCCGGGCATGGTGGATGCGGCGCAAAACGGAAAGCTCAAGGCCCTCTATGTGATGGGTGCGAACCCGCTCTTGCATTTTGGAACGCTGGGATTTGGACGCGGCAAGCTCGAACTGCTGATCGTTCACGAGATGTTCTTAACGGAGACGGCGAAACTTGCGGACATTGTTTTCCCTGCTGCGTCGGCTTACGAGAAAGAGGGTACCGTCACCAATACTTCGGGTGAGATTCAACTCTTGCACAAGGCCGCAGAAGTGATGGGCCCCCGGACGGACTTCGATCTGCTGCGCATTCTGTCGCATCAGCTCGAACGGCTTGGACTCGGCAAGGCGTTCCACTACAAATCGCCCGCAACTGTGTTCGAAGAGATTCGCAAAGCAATTGCTGGTTATGACGTGAAGTCCGCAGGATTGCTCACTGGCGGTGCGGAGCCCACGCACGTTCATGTTGCGAAGAATGGCCACGCGCCCTATGACGTTCCCGTCGGCCTGATCCGCTCCGCGCAGGATACACTTTTCACCAGCGGCACGCTTGGCCGCTTCTGCACCATGATGGAATCTCTCCCGGAGGCAGAAGCCAAGCCGTGATTTCCTTCTTAACCTCCTTCTTATCCGAGCACGCCACGATCCTCATTTATCTTGTAAAGATTGCGCTTCTGCTTTTCATTGTTCTGACCGTCAACGCATATCTGACGTGGTTCGAACGCAAAGTTGTGGCGCACATGCAATCGCGCTGGGGACCGCATCGCGTCGGACCGCATGGTCTGCTGCAGCCCCTGGCCGATGGCGCAAAATTCCTGTTGAAAGAAGATCCGACGCCCGCGGGCGTGGACAGGTTTACGTATTTTCTCGCCCCGCTGATGGCGCTGGCACTTGCGCTTACGTCGATCGCGATTATTCCTTTTGGGCCGGAGCCGCTGCACATCTTTGGGCGTGACATTGACCTGGGTATCGCTAACCTCAACATCGGCATACTGGCGCTGTTTGCTATCACCGCTCTCAGCGTTTACGGCGTCGCGCTGGCCGGCTGGTCTTCGAACAGCAAGTATCCGCTGCTTGGCGGCTTGCGCAGCTCGGCTCAGATGGTGAGCTACGAACTTGCGCTGACGATGTCGGTCGTCGGAGTGCTCTTGCTCGCGGGCAGCTTTAACTTGCGCGACATCATTAACGCCCAGGCGCACCATCCGGAACGTGGCATTCTTGGCTGGAATATCTGGCCGCAAATCCTGGGATTCTTCTGCTTTTTTGTCGCCGCAGTCGCGGAAACCAATCGCGTTCCATTCGATCTCCCCGAAGCGGAATCGGAACTCGTCGCCGGATTTCATACGGAATACGCCAGTTTCAAGTTCGCAATGTTTTTCATCGCTGAATACACCAGCATGATCACCGTGTCCTGCCTTTGCACGATCATGTTCTTCGGCGGATGGTTGTCTCCCTTCCCTTCCAGTTGGACGTTCATGCACTACCTGCCTTCCGTGATTCTGATCCCGTTTGGGCTGTGGGTGATTTGGGATGGCATCCGCTACGAAACGATTTTTGGCCGAATCATTCTTCCCGGCGTGGGGACAGCCATCACGGCTATTGGCGCCGCGCTTATTTTGTTCCCGGCTGTGAACGAATTCGTTCAGGGACCGTTCTGGCTGCTGGCGAAGATTTTTGTGTTCCTGTTCGTGTACGTGTGGATGCGCGGCACACTTCCGCGATTCCGCTATGACCAGCTCATGTCGTTTGGCTGGAAGCTTTTGCTGCCGGTTTCGATCGCGAATGTGGTGATCACGGCCTTTGCCATCCTGGCGAAGTCGATGTGGGGTGCACAATGACGCCCCAGCTCGCCATCTTCTTTGTGCTTGCGACGCTGGCAGTGCTTGGCGCCCTGAGCCTCATCTTTCAGCGCCATCCGATTCACAGCGCGCTTTCGCTGATCGTGGTGATGATCGCGCTCGCTGGCCTCTACCTGCTGATGGGCGCGGAATTTGTCGCGGCGGTCCAGATCATCGTTTACGGCGGCGCCATCATGGTGCTGTTTGTCTTTGTCATCATGCTTTTGAACGCCGGCGAGGAAGAGCGCACTAGTTTTTCGAAGCTCGCGGGGATCGCGGGTATTCCGCTGGCGGTTGCACTACTGGGATTTCTGGCCGCGGCTATCGCGCGTTCGAACGAGAGCGCACAGGCGGGTTTGCAGTCCGGTACGCTGGCAAATACAAAAGAGATTTCCACCATGCTGTTCAAGGATTTCGTTTATCCCTTCGAGCTGACTTCGTTCCTCATCCTCGTGGCGATACTTGGCGCGATCGTCCTCGCGCAGCGGGAGAAAAGCTGAAGATGGTCCCGACGAGCTACTACTTGATTCTTAGCGCGGTTCTCTTCGGTCTTGGCATCGTGGCGTTTGTGTTCAAGCGCAATGTAATCACGATATTCATGTCCATCGAATTGATGCTCAACGCTGTCAATCTTGCGTTTGTGGCGTTTAGCCAGGCACGGCACCAGTCGGACGGCCAGGTGTTCGTATTGTTCGTAATCGTCGTGGCCGCGGCGGAGGCAGCGGTTGGGCTGGGGATCATTATTCTTATGGCGCGCAACCGGCAATCGCTAAACGTCGAGCGCGTGGATTTGCTCAAACTCTAATGCCCATACTCGATCATCTGTGGATCATTCCGCTGTTGCCGCTGCTCGGCTCGGCCATCAACGGCTTGCTCGGCGGCAAGTGGCCGAACAAGATCGTCAATGGCGTCGCCCTTGGCGCGACGGGGCTTTCGTTCGCCTTCGCGATCGAAGCCGTTCGCGAGTTTCTCGCGCTGCCCGCCGACAAAATGCCGTTCGCGCCACAACATTATTTTGATTGGATCGTCGCGGGCAGTTTCCGTGCGGGCTTCGACCTGCAGATCGATCAGCTTACGGTCGTAATGCTGCTCGTCGTTACTGGCGTCGGCTTCCTCATCCACATCTACTCGACCGGCTACATGGCGCACGAGAGCGGCTACCACCGCTTCTTCTCTTACCTCAACTTGTTCATGTTCTTCATGCTCATCCTGGTGATGGCAGCAAACTATGTGCTGCTTTTCGTCGGGTGGGAAGGCGTCGGCCTCTGCAGCTACTTGCTCATCGGTTTTTATTTCTTGAAGAAGTCGGCAGCCGACGCGGGCAAAAAAGCGTTTATTGTCAATCGAATCGGCGACTTCGGTTTCATGCTCGGAATGTTTCTCCTCTTCCGCACTTTCGGGACGCTCGATTTCACAGCCGTCTTCGCAAAGGCCGCGCCGATGCAGTCGGATGCGCTTGGCCAGTTCGGGACTTTCACAGTGGCATGCCTCCTCCTCTTCATGGGTGCCACCGGCAAATCAGCGCAGCTTCCTCTGTACGTCTGGCTGCCTGACGCCATGGAAGGTCCCACGCCAGTCAGCGCGCTGATCCACGCCGCCACAATGGTCACTGCGGGCGTCTACGTCGTCGCTCGCTCGCATGTGCTCTTCACACATGCTCCGACCGCCATGCTCGTCGTCGCCGTCGTCGGCTGCGCCACGGCCATCTTCGCCGCAACCATCGGCCTCGTGCAGACGGACATAAAAAAAGTTCTGGCCTACTCCACCGTCAGCCAGCTTGGCTACATGTTCCTGGCTTGCGGCGTTGGCGCTTTTTCCGCCGGCATTTTCCATCTGATGACGCACGCGTTCTTCAAAGCGCTTCTCTTCTTGGCCGCAGGCAGCGTTATTCATGCGATGGGCGGCGAGCAGGACATGCGCCACATGGGCGGCCTCAGCAAGAAAATCAAGTGGACGTACATTACGATGCTGACGGCCACGCTGGCCATCGCTGGCGCGCCGCTGTTCGCCGGGTTCTTCAGCAAAGACGCCATTCTCCTCGCAGCCTTCCAGAGCGAAAACGGCGGTCCCAACACCGGGCACATTCTCTATGCAATTGGTTTGCCCACCGCGCTCCTGACCTCCTTCTACATGTTCCGGCTGATCTTTCTGACCTTTTTCGGCAAACCGCGCTACGACGAGCACCATGTCCACGTGCACGAATCCCCGTGGAGCATGCTCGGCCCGCTTGTGATTCTCGCGGTGCTCTCGATTTTCGGCGGCTGGCTTGCGTTGCCTGCTTTCTGGGGTGGACCAGACTACTTCGCGAACTTCCTTGGACCTGTCTTCGGTAGCGCCGAGTCCGCCGCCACGGAAGCTGCGGTCCATTCTCTGGAGTTGCCGCTCGCGGGAGTCGCAGTCTTCACTGCTCTGGTCGGCTTCGGCGTCGCACTCTGGCTCTATATCCGTCAGCCCGGCAAGCCCGAGGCGCTCGCCAAGTCCATGCGCGGCGTTTACAACACTTTGCTGAACAAATACTACGTCGATGAACTCTACGCCGCGTTAATCATCAAGCCGCTGATGTGGATTTCGACGAGTGTGCTGTGGAAGGGCGTCGATGTCGCCGGCATCGATGGCACCGTCAACGGCATCGCCAGCGGTGCAAAGAGCATCGGCGACACCGTGCGCCATGTCCAGTCGGGCAACACGCGCAGCTACGCGGTCTGGGTCGTCATCGGCGCGCTCGTGGTCATCGCCGTCATCTTCTTCTGGCCCGCAGCGCCTGTCGTCGGGATGGTGCGCTAATGCCCGGCGGACCTCTGCTCTCGATTCTGATCTTCCTGCCCGCGATTGGCGCTCTCGCCTTGCTGTTTCTTCGCAGCGACGATCACGAATGGATTCGCCGCCTGGCCTTTGCCGTCTCTCTCGCTGAGTTTATTTTGTCGCTCTGGTGGCTTCTCCGCGGCGTGCCGCTCGGCAGCGCGGGTTACCAGCTCGAAGAGATTCATCGGTGGATTGCACTTGGACCGCACGGTTCCGCAGCGCAGACCTACATCAATTATCATCTCGGCGCCGATGGCATCAGCCTCTTTCTCGTTATCCTGACGACGTTTCTCACTGTAGTCTCCATCCTCTGTTCGTGGAGCAGTATCCAGAAGCGTGTTAAGGAATTTTTCATCGCTATCCTGCTTCTGGAAGTCGGTGTCGTTGGCGTCTTCCTCTCGCTCGACCTTTTCCTCTTCTTCCTTTTCTGGGAAGTCATGCTGATTCCCATGTACCTGCTGATCGGCATCTGGGGACACGACCGCCGCATTTACGCCGCCATCAAATTCATCCTCTACACTATGGCCGGCTCCATCCTCATGCTGGTCGGCATCATTTGGCTTTATAACGCGACTGGCACGTTCGACCTGCCTTCGATTCAGCAGGCGCTCCAAACCGGTGCTCTCGTTCTGCCTCGCGGCACGGAAACGCTTCTCTTCCTCGCTTTTTTCGTGGCCTTCGCCATCAAAGTACCGCTCTTCCCTTTCCACACCTGGTTGCCTGATGCGCACGTGGAAGCCCCCACCGCCGGTTCCGTGATGCTCGCTGGCGTCCTGCTGAAAATGGGCACATACGGCATGATTCGCTTCTGCCTGCCACTGTTCCCCATAGCGTCGAAAAAGTTCGCTTCGCCAATCGCGGTGCTCGCCATCATCGGCATCATTTACGGCGCGCTGGTCGCGCTCGTCCAACCAAATCTGAAAAAGCTCGTCGCTTATTCTAGCGTCAGCCACTTGGGTTTTGTTGTGCTCGGTATTTTTGCGTTCCATCCAATTTCCATGCAGGGCGCCGTCTTCCAGATGCTCGCCCACGGCATCTCCACCGGCGGCCTCTTTTTACTTGTCGGCATGCTCTACGATCGCCGCCACACTTTCGAAATGTCCCAATTTGGCGGCCTGGCCACTCCCATGCCGCGTCTCGCCGCGTTCTTTCTCTTTGTCGCGCTCTCTTCGCTCGGCTTGCCCATGCTCAATGGCTTCGTCGGCGAGTTCCTGATCCTGCTCGGCACCTATCAGGTGCGCTGGAGCTGGGCCGCTTGGGCCGCCACCGGCGTGATTCTCTCGGCGTGCTATTTGCTGTGGGCTTATCAGAAGGTTTTCTTCGGCGAAATTACTGTCGAGAAAAACCGCACGCTGCCGGACGCTTCTGCCCGCGAGCGTGCGATTCTCGTCACCATGGCCGTCATCACGCTCTGGATGGGCATCGGCTCGGTCTTTATCACCAGCCGCACCGCTTCAGCCAGCCAGACCGTAATCGACCAGATGACCCGTCCGCCACGCGCCGAAGAAGCGAAGACGCCGTCGACCGTCGCGCCGCAAGCAAGGCAGCAACCAAACAGTGGTTCAGCAAACGCCGCTCCCAAGACAAACTCACTGGAAAGGCTCGGAACCCGCTAAATGGCCGCGTTCCCCAACTCCGCAGATATCCTTCGCGTATTGCCGGAACTCATCTGGTGCGGCTTTGGCGCGCTCCTGATGCTGCTTCAGCCTTTCGTGCGCAGCCGCAAAGTCTTGACGTTTGTCGCCGTGACCGGGGCGCTCCTCGGCATCATGGGCAACTTTTATGCGGTACACAATCCGGGCTCAGCGTTCTCCGGCCTCGTCGCCGCCGATCCATTCAGCATTTTCTTCAGCCATCTTGTCGGGCTGGTCGCAGTGCTCGTCATTCTCGCGGCGGCACCGTACCTTGACCGCGAACGCCTGGCCGACGCGGAATTCTACGCTCTGGTCCTCTTCGCGACCGCAGGAATGGGCGTACTCGCCTCCGCGCAAGAGCTGCTCACTGCGTTTATCGGCCTTGAGTTGAGCTCCATCTCCAGCTACATCCTCGCGGGCTATCGCCGAGACACGCTCAAGTCCGGCGAATCCTCGATGAAGTATTTTCTCCTCGGCTCCTTCGCCACGGCGTTTTTTCTATACGGCATCGCTCTTGTCTACGGTGTCACCGGCACCACCAATCTTCTGAGAATGAACGCCTCCGATCCGACAATTACGCTTCTGCCGAGCCCCATGTTCAAGCTCGGTCTGGCGCTGATCCTGATCGGCCTCGGTTTCAAAGTCGCCGCCGCACCCTTCCAGATTTGGACGCCGGATGTTTACGAAGGCGCACCCACGCCCGTCACCGCGCTCTTTTCCGCCGGACCGAAAGCCGCTGCCTTCGCGCTGCTCCTTCGTATCTTTGCGGACGTGCACGCTGCCACGCAATTCTGGTTCTGGGCCTTCTGGATCATGGCCGTACTCACGATGTTTGCGGGTAATCTTGGCGCGCTTCTGCAGACCAACGTCAAGCGTCTCCTTGCCTATAGCTCGATCGCGCACGCGGGCTACATCTTGGTTGCTTTTGCTGCTGTCACAAGACTCTCGGCCGATCAGGAAATCGGTGCGAGCCCCGCATACGCAGCGGTTCTCTTCTATCTCCTGACCTACGCGATCGTGAAAGTCGGCGCCTTCACTATCGTCTCGCAATTCGGCGGCGCCGGAGAAAAGCACCTCCAGCTCGACGACTTCGCCGGCCTCGCCGAACGCCAGCCTGTAGTCGCAGCCGTCCTATCTCTCTTCCTGCTTTCGCTGCTCGGCCTCCCGGTCACCGCCGGTTTCCTCGGCAAGTTTTACATCTTCAAAGCCGCCGTAGACTCCCATCTCATCTGGTTAGCCGTGCTCATGGCCATCAACAGCGTCATCGGCGCCTACTACTACATCCGCCTCATCGTCGTGATGTACATGCGCGAACCCAGCGCGGAAATCGCCGCCACCGCTCCCGCGCGCTTCCCTCTCTCAGTAAACGCCGTTCTTGTCATCACCGCCTTCGGCACCATTTTCCTGGGCCTTCTGCCCAGCAAAACGCTGAACTACCTCCTTCAGACCACGCTCCTCAACCGCTAGTCCGCTGTCTCTGAAATTTTTATCTCCGCTCGCCAAAGCAGGAGTTCTGTTAGGGTAGGACTTATGCGCCCCCAGCCTCTCATCTGTGTAACGGATGTCGAAGCCAGCAGCCTGTGGTATCAGCGCCTGCTAGGATGCCGCGGGGCTCACGGCGGCAGCCACTATGAGCAACTCGTGAAGGATGGCTCGCTCATCCTGCAATTGCACAGCTTTGACGTCGAACATCATCACGGCCTCATTGGCAATCGTGCCGACAGACCTTACGGTAATGGTGTGCTGCTCTGGTTCAAGGTGGATGACTTCGACGCCCTCATCCAGCGTGCCGCCGAAATGGGCGTCGAGATCGTGCTGCCCCGCTATCGTAATCCTCCCGATGGCGACGGAGGCCCCAATCACTGGGAGTGTTGGATGCGCGACCCGGATGGCTACACCGTCGTGGTCGCCAGCCCTTATGGAACCGCCGACGGTGCCTGGCGCCCCGCTCCTTCCGAAATACAAGGGTGCTTCTGATCGTCTTGCGGAAGAGCAAATGACGGTCAGGGCTGTTTTCAGCACTTTCAGTGGCGAGGCTGGCGCGCAAAAGTTTCGTGCTTGTCACTTCCGCTGTCCCTCCCAATTATGTCTGTCATGCCTGAGTTCCGACAATTGGAATGGCAGCCTTTTCTCAGAAACGCTCGAAATGGACGATGGATGCGTCCAACAGGGCTGCTACGTATGCGGGCGACTGGGGGCAACCCCCAGTGGATATCCAATTGGTGCAGATCGGGCCAAACCGCCATGCTGTGCAAGTCAGAGAGGCTGGCGGTGGGCAGGGTGAGGGTACGGCGATTCTGGAACTCTTGATTCCGTGGAACGGCACGGTAAACCGGGGTCTAAGGCGAGTCGTTTCGGATGCTTATGCATGCGGAGAAGGAGATGAGGGTTTACCGTGTTATGCGAATGAGCGTACTGTCAAATTCATCCCCACTGGCAATGCCGAATATTATGACCTTGCATTGGAACTCACAGGGACGGATCACGTGGGAGGCAACGGTGCGCCAATGCGAGCGCAAGAAGTTCATGGCCTAGAAATGCTCAAGTTGGAGAATGGAAAGTACGTCCAAGTCTCGCGTCAGGGCGACCTAACAACCGCTGATCGTAACCTACCGGAGTTGGAAGACCTCAGGTGAAATAAATTCACATGCCCTGTAAGCGCTAGTAATATTCCATGTGGATTTTCAAGTTTCCGATTACGCAACTAATCGTCCACTTGGCGGAGCGGCGGCCCGTGATACCTGTTTTGTAGAAATCAATCATGCGGGCCCCTACCCTCCGCGACCTCTAGAGTCATCGACGCAGTACAAGCAACGACGATCAATTCCGTAGGCGTCTAAGGTCCATATTCCTATACCACCTTTGTCTGCCACACCTTGGAGAATGCCGCCGATTGCCCACGCCGCAAACCTTACCGTCTGTGCACACGGCCCTGTCGTCGCGCCGCTCGTCCGCTGCCATCGTGCTAGCCTCGCTCTAGGGAAACATTCCTGGTCTTCGCACGCCGTTCCTCCGCTGGGAGGCCACATGCCCGATAACAGGATCACACTTACCGGCTGGAAAGCAGTCGCGTTTCTTGCCCTCCCGCTCGCTTGGGGTGGCGCCCAGCTTTGGTACCACATCCGACCCGTTGATGACGAGGGACGCCGGGCAGTGCAGGCATGGCTTCTTCGCGGCTATCGCGGAGAAACCGCTCCTGACTTGCTCAGGAAATTAGCGGCCGCCAAGGCTGGACTCGCACCGGACCCCGAGCCTCCGCCCATGGATGTTGAAATTCTCTCCGCTTCTGGGCATGGAGGCACCAGCCACATGATTGTGAAGGTAGAAGTCACCGTCAACGGCGGGGCTCCGCCCGACGGCCAATCCTTCCGCTATCTCTACGTCTCCCGCAATTTCGACGACACCTGGAACATCCTCTCGGAATCCGACTCTTACTCGTACACCCGCGCCCTCTGGTACCGCCCGTAGGCTCCCACTGCTCAACTCTTGATTAACGCTGTTATCGGAGAAGTCCCGGTAACGCGACCCAACACGCAGCGCAACACGCAGCGCCTGTCAACCTGTCAACTCCTGTCAACGCAACGCCTTGATGCACCCGCCTCGCAGGAGTAGGATTCTAACCCCCGCCCAATCTCGCAGCCAATTTCTGTCTGCGGGAGCAAAAAAGC
>Ga0209446_1000097_pt1 | contig 23315 bp, 20 predicted proteins | sample BogFormECP04_OM2_FD_188242 | JGI IMG/M metagenome (GOLD analysis project Ga0209446, IMG submission 188242) | Bog forest soil microbial communities from Calvert Island, British Columbia, Canada - ECP04_OM2 (SPAdes) (version 2) | ecosystem: Environmental > Aquatic > Freshwater > Wetlands > Bog ... | reverse complement strand
GTCGAAAGTGCGACCGAGAAAGGGTCCGCCCGGGGCTGCCTTATGGTGTGCGTCGCGCCGCTTGTGAACGACGCTGAGGTTCAGCGGTTCCTGCAGAGCACGGTCGCGGGCGGCGCGGCGCTGGTGGAGCGCCGTTTCCGGGACGGGATCAGCGCGGGAGACATCCCGCCTGACTTTCCGGTAGCCACGCGCGCAATTCAAGTCACGGATTTAGCGCGTGGGCTGACCATGCGTGCGCAGATAGGCACGCCGCGCAGGACGCTCCTCAAAGAGGCTGAGGAAGCTGCCGAATTGGTGCTCCTGCCGCGGCGTAGGGCGTCAAAATGAGATCTCAGCACCGCAGAGCCACCCAATTCATGGAGATCTCGTCTCGCCCCCTAGAGTGTGATAACGTCCTTTATCACACTCTTGTCATGAAAATAGAAGGAACCAGTCTTACGGAAAAAACCGCCACATTGCTGAGCCTCGACCTCACCGACCCCGCAAACGCCGCACTGGCCGTTATCCCCGCCGGATCGCCACCCTGCTGACCGACACCACCGTTTTGGCCAATACCGACCTTGCGGGATCACTGGACGATTTTCTCGGGGCCGTCTATGCGCTCATCCAGGCGAAGCAGCACGGATTCACCGACCGCACCGCGCCCATCGACATTGCCGCCGTTGAAAAGCCGGGCACGCATGATCGCGGACGGCAAGGTGCGCCTCGACGGCAAATGGATTGCCAGAGGTTATTTCAACAACGCTCTCTTCCGAACAGCAGCCATCTATCACCGCGTCCTGAAAATCGTCGTCGGCGAAAGAGCTTACGTGCCGGCGCTTGTTACGAAAGCGCAAGCAACCTATCCTCGCTGCAGAGATCCTAGTACACACCTCGAAATGGTATTCCGCAAATGACAAGCTGTATGGGACCGTTACCGGACTCGCAACTCTGACTTGAACCCTTAGAGTGAGACAGACTGTGCACGAACTGTGCACGAATCCAACGTTTTCAATCCATTCGAGTTATCTTTGAGCGAAAAGCAGATTCCCCGATTTGTTGGAAACGTTAGTAGAAGCTATTGCACAACCCTCCGTAAGACGATCATGAAGCAGGCGATATGATCGCTCGCTCGCGTGTTGGGCTACTATGTACCGCCTTGACGGGGCCCTCTGGGGCATTACGCGGGAGGAAATCTCGTGGGTTAGAATGCTGCACGCCGATTTCTACCCAGTCTATTTTTGATAGCGCCATTGTGCTGGGCCGCGAATCGAATGGCTTACGGCGATTCTGACGCTGTTACCGAGGAGATGAAGCGATGGTGGCTTCTGCACCGAGTCCTGTTACACCTGGTACGGGCACGCCGAGCACGGGCACAGCCGCACCCGCTCCGGCAGGTGCGGCAGTTGCTCCCGGCGAACATGCCGCAGCAGCGCCGCAACGCCGCTGGCCGTGGCTGAAATATGTGACACCTTTGCTGGTGTTGTTGCTGGCTGCAGCGGTGATTATTACCCTTACGCGCAACTGGAACGCCTGGGAAGGCGGGCGCATCGAGCAAGTGACTGACGACGCGTTTGTACGCGGGGATCTGACTCCGCTGAGTACCAAAGTGGCGGGGATTGTGCGCGACGTAAAAGTTTCAGACTATCAGAAGGTGCGCGCTGGGGATCTACTTGTCGCACTTGAGGACGACGACTATCAGGCGCAACTGGCGCAAGCCGTCGCCGCTGTGGAAGCGGCCAAGGCCGCCATCGAGAACAATCGCAGACAACGCGAGCTGCAGGATGCGCGCATCGATAAAGCCCTGGCGGGGAGCGATCTGGCCAAATCGCAAATCGTTGCCGCTGAGGCGGGGATCAATGCCGTCCACGCCGACGTGGTGCGGACCAGCGCCGAGCGCACGCGCCAGGAAGCGCTGCTAGCCAATCACGCAGCAACCCAGCAGCGCGTCGAGACCGCGGTGGCCGACGAACAGCGCTTGGCCGCACAAGCTGCGAGTCGCGAGGCCGACATGTCAGAAGCGAAGACGTCGCTGCGCAGTAGCGAGATCAGCGTGGAGACAGAGCGGCGAAGCAAAGCGGTGCTGGAATCGCAAGAGCTGCAGCTTCTGGCCGATTTGCATTCAAAAGAGGCGGCCCAGACTGTGGCGCGAGTCAATCTTGGCTATACGAAAGTTCACGCGCCGGCCGACGGCACCGTGGGCGAAAGGCAGGTGCGCCCCGGGCAACTGGTTTCGCCCGGCACGCAAGTGCTGACCCTGGTTGCCGAAACCAAATGGGTGCAGGCGAATTACCGCGAAACGCAGCTTACGCATATGAAAGTCGGTGATCCCGCCGAAATTCGCATCGACGAGTATCCTGGGCAAATTTTTCGGGGCAAAGTACAGGAAATCGCACCGGCTAGCGGGTCGCAATTCAGTCTTCTGCCGCCGGACAACGCCACGGGAAACTTCACCAAAGTAGTCCAAAGAGTTCCGGTAAAAATTGCCCTGGATGACCCCGGGAAAGCTGCCAGCTTGCGTCCGGGCCTTTCCGTAACTGCCACCGTCCGCACATCGCATTAACCGGAGCCGGGTATCTCCACACAAATGGCCACGCAAAGCGCAGTTTTGCACCCGCCGTCTTCGAAGGGACAAATCGCCAGAGCGATTGCTGGAGGTCTGCCTGCGGAACTTTCGCAGAGTCCGCTGTTGGGGATTTTAGGCGTGGTGATGGGCGCAGGAATTGTCACGCTTACCGGGCGCATGCTGACGCTCGGTACCGCCGACCTGAAAGGCGGGCTGGGTATCGGTTACGACGACGGGGCGTGGATCGGCAGCGCATACAACATCGCACTGATGTTCATCGGACCGTTTACTGTGTACTTGGGCGGACTGTTGGGCGCGCGGCGCGTGCTGATGATTGCCGCGACTTCGTTTACGTTGATTTGCGCGTTTCTGCCGCTGATTCACAGCTACAGCGTGTTGCTTACCGCGCTGGTGTTGGCAGGTCTGACGTCCGGCACGTTTTACCCATTGACGTTAACGTTTGCGCTGAAAAATATCCCGCCGCGCTTTTTGCCATTCACACTGGCGCTGTATGCCTCCTTCGTCGATGGCGCTGTGAACATCGCGCCGTCGCTGTACGGCTGGTGTCGCGACCATCTTTCCTATCATTGGATGTTCTGGACTTCCGCGGTGCTCACACCGCTCATGGCCATATGCATTTACTACGGCGTGCCGGCTCCGCCGCGGAGAAAATCCGCGGCATCCCCGCCGAGCTTCGCGGGTTTCCTTTACGCCAGCGCCGGTTTCGCGCTATTGTTCGCTGCGTTAGACCAGGGCCAGCGGCTCGATTGGTTTCACTCTGGACTCATCAACGCGCTCTTTTTCGGTGCCACCGTTTTCTTGCTCGGTTCGCTCATACGGCGCCTCCGAAGCTCCAATCCACTTGTCGATCTTCCGTATCTCCGCTTATGGAATACACAGGTTTTGGGCGTAGGGTTGATTCTTTTTCGGTTTTGCCTGCTCTCCACGATCATCCTCATCCCGCAATCGCTCGCTGTGCACGGCTTCGAGGCGGACCAAATCGCTCCGGCGGTGGTCTGGACCGCGGTTCCGCAAATCTTGATCGCCCTAATCGCTGCGCTGCTCCTGCTCTATGGTCTCGATTCGCGCTTGCTCATGGCCACCGGCTTTTCTTGCATGGCTGCGGCGTGCCTGCTCAACGCGCAATACACTATCGCGTGGTCAGCGTCAGACTACTACCGCTCCGAACTGCTCATGGGCGTGGGGCAAGCCTTCGCCTTCATCGGCATCGTCTCGACGATCGTGCTGCAAGCGATCTTCACCGGCGGCCTCAGCAAGCCGCAAGACGCGCTAACTTTTTCCGCCTTCTTCCACGTTATCCGGCTGCTGGGCGGACAAATCGGCGTAGCCTTCATGACTCACTTCATCGCCGTCCGCGAACAACTGCACTCCAATCTGCTCGGGCTGCACGTGCAGCAAGGCAGCTGGACCACGGACGCGGCCATCCGGCAACTCACCGCCGGGCTATACGGAAAATCCTCCGGGCTGGGCGCCGCCAGCGGGCGCGCCGTGGGTTTGATTAGTGCGCGGGTCCGACTGCAAGCTTACGCGCTGACGTTCATCGATGGATTTCACCTCATCGCCTGGGCCTGCGTAGCCGCACTCTTGCTGATCGTACTGCTAAAAAAATCTCCGCTGCACTATGGCGAACTAGGCTTCCCGGTCGATGAGACTTCGACAACTCAAGGAACAAAATCATGAACTCACGCGCCGCACTTTGTTGTGTTTCGTTTCTATTTATTTTTCCGCGTGGCCTTGCAGCGCAGGGAACTCCTTCGCCCATACCGCGCCACATCAGCCTCGACGAAGCGGTGCAGTTGGCACTGAAGCATAACCACCTGGTGCGTATTGCCGGCTACCAAGTGGAGGAAAAACAACACGCCAAAGATATCGCGCACAGCGCTTACCTTCCCGTTCTCCGCAACGACAGCAGTCTCCTTCGGCTTACTGACACGCAATTCATCGGCATACCCGCTGGAAGCCTCGGCGTGGTCGGCGGCGCCCCGTTCCCGGCCACCACAGCCATCCTGAACCAGGGCGGCAGAACCCTAGTCACCAGTGGCACTGGGCTGACTCAGCCGCTATCCGATTTATGGAAGATAAGACCCGCCAATGATGTCGCTGCAGCCGCTCTGTCCGCGTCACGCGACAAAGCTCATCAAACAGAAAACGCCGTGGCCCTGAAAGTTCACCAAGTTTACTATCGCATCCTAATCGCCCAAGCGCACCGCGAAGCCGCCCAGGCAAAAATTCAAGCTAGCGAAGACCTACAAAAAGAACGTCTGCAACAGGTCAAATACGGTAGCGTGTTGGAGGAAGAAGGCATCGAAAGCCGCGCGCAATTTCTAGAGGCCAAGCAGGATCTGCTCACTACGGAATTACAACTCTCCGACTTGACTATGCAACTCGACGACGCCATCGGGCTGCCGCTTACAACCCAACTGACCCTAGACGCCAGCGTTCGACAGGTCGGCGCGAACTGCGAACGCGAAGAGTGCCTTCGCGTGGCCCTGGAAGCGCACCCGGAAATCGCGGAGGCCCGCGCACGAATCGCAGAAGCCGAAGCGGTCGTGCGTCTCGCCAAACGCCAGTACATCCCGGATGTCGAGGCGTTCGCCCGTTACAGCTACCAGGACAACGTCCCTTTCCTCGCTCGCAATTTCGGCACCTTCGGCGTTCACTTCGGCTACGATCTTTTCGATGGTGGCCGCAGAAACGCCGCCATCGGCGAACATAAAGCGCAGCTAGCCCAAGCCGAAGAAAATTTAGCGCGCATCAAGGAAGAAGTAGAACTCCGTGTGCAAACCGCATGGAACAAATTGGAGTGTACTCGCCAAATGGTGGCCGTCTCTGAAGAACTCCTATCTCTGCGCACCGAATCGCAACGCGTAACCGCGCAGCAACTGGAAAAAGGCACCGCCCTCCGCTCGCAATCCGACGCCGCTACCGCGCATAAACTGGACGCCAAAACCCTGCTTCTACAATCCCAGCTCGACTACATTCAGGCTCGCGATGAATTGACCGAAGCCATGGGGCAAACCCCGGACTGAAGACCTGGGGTGAAAGCGACAATGCCTTTAGTATCTTGATGCCTCGGATTATTCGGGATGGTCTGGAGTCAGCCGACGGGCAGGGAGAGGGACAAGGCGTTGACGTAGGCGGTAAACCAGCCCGAGGTTTCGAGGCGCCACCACATCGACGTAAGAGATTGAGGTGACCTCTTGAGACATAGACGCATTCCTGGCGTAGTCAGTTAGCTTTGAGCGTCAAAGTAGAGAATGGAGCCGTTGGAGTCGGTCGGTCCGCGCCCAAGGAAGGCGCGCTACCCCAAAAATCATCAAGGAGAGTTCGACCAAAAAACGAAGTGGAACTGGGATCAGAATACAGCCAAGAAGCCGACAATTTGTGACTCTACGTGCTACTAATTTTGACCGATTTGAGGGTGTTTCATCCCCATTAGAATCTGGCGATTGGAGAGAATCAAAAATGCATGTTGAAAACAAGAGACATACCAACGCTCACCAACCCCTCACCTCCCTCTCAGCAACGGAGGCTTCAATCCCCCCCTCTCCGCCACAGCTAAAATCATCAATAAACATGCGGCGATTTGAGCCTTGCTACTACTTTTTCTATGATTACTACAATTAAATTAAACGGTGTGTGAATATAACCGCTCGCGCTCATTTCGCTCCCTGTTTAGGCAGTCTCGATTCCCAAAGAAAAAACCAAGCTAAGCAACGCTTCTGCCATTAACCGGTGTTGGAACAAAACGAGCCAATGACGCTCACGAGGTTCCGGCTCCATCCGTCGTGCATCCTGGCGACGATTAACATCCCGCTGTCCCTTCCTAAAGCTGCTTATCTTCCGGGACCGAACGCTAAGGCATGGAGCCGGTCTTTAAGGGAATTGCATTCCGACTTGGACGAGCTTGTATTCCGACTTGGACGACCGTATAATCCGAAACAGACGAAGGATGGGTTCACCATTGACTTCTCCGACCACAATGCTCTTCCCAAGATTCGCCGCAGAGCGAGTGAGAACCGCGCTCAAGGACACGCCCGTCGTGATGGTCAGTGGTCCGCGTCAATGTGGTAAAACAACGATGGTCCGACAGTTCGCCAGCAGGAATCGGACCTACATCACCCTGGACGACGATACCGTACTGGAGGCCGTTCGCAATGACCCGAGCGGATTCGTGCGTAGTCTGGACACGGCGATCGTGGACGAGGTTCAACGGGCTCCAGACCTCCTGCGAGCCATCAAGAAGTCCGTCGACACTGACCGTCGTCCAGGACGTTTCTTGCTAACGGGCTCTGCCAACGTCCTGACGTTGCCGCAAGTTTCTGAGAGCCTCGCAGGACGAATGGAGATCGTCACCCTTCTGCCGCTCGGCCGCTCTGAGGTGCTCGGCAAGCCCCCTACCTTCCTGGCGGATGCGCTGGCCGGTAAGACGGCCAAGCCAATGGAGACCATTGTCGGCGATGAACTTGTACATGCTGTGCTGGTCGGAGGTTACCCCGAAATGCTTCGGAGGAAAGACCAAAAGCGCCGACGCGCATGGGCACGCGACTACATCAGGGCCATTGTAGAACGGGACATTCGAGACATCGCGGACCTGGAAAAGCTTGCTCTAGTGCCACGTCTGCTTCAACTTCTCGCGCACTGCTCCGGCAAACTGACCAACTTCTCGCAGCTGGGCGGCCAGATCGGCCTTGATGACAAGACCACAAAGAAATATATAGCCGTTCTCGAGCAACTATTCCTCGTGCAACGCGTCGAGCCCTGGTTTCGGAATCAGCTCAAGCGACTCGTGAAAACTCCCAAACTTCACTTTATCGACTCAGGCCTACTCGCTGTAACCGTAGGAGCCACGGAGGAGGCCGTGGCGAAGGATCGTTCGATTTTCGGCCCACTGCTTGAGACATTCCTCTTCTCGGAAGTCATGAAACAAGCGTCCTGGCTGGACGATACGTGTAGCCTCCACTTTTACCGGGACAAAGACCAGGATGAGGTGGATGTCGTTGTGGAAAGCGAGAGCGGCGCGATCGTGGGCCTTGAGATCAAGGCTGGAGCGACGGTTAACGCAGGAGATTTTCGAGGACTGCGGAAGTTATCGGAAGCCTCCGGAAACAATTTTAAACTTGGCTTAGTCCTCTATGACTCCGAGAGTACAATCCCGTTCGGCAATAAAATGTTTGCTGCGCCGATCTCTTGCGTGTGGGGGTAAAAGAGACAAGCGACATTGAACTCACCTTTACGGCTGCATATGATGGAACACAACACTGTCGCAGAACGTTTAAAGTCAGCAGAAGAAGAATGCGACCGGCTCCGCTCTGAAAATGTCCGTCTCCGAGCAATGCTCGGCATTCAAGATTCGGTTTCGAAGGAACCACGCCGCGCAACAATTCCTGTTGCACCCCTATCTGACGGCACCGTGGTCAAGTCATCCACAGCCGAAACAAAGATTGCTCTTTTTCGGAGCCTGTTTCGCGGTCGCGAAGACGTTTATGCAGTACGTTGGGAAGGAAAGAATGGAAAGTCTGGCTATTCTCCTGCCGGTGCTATGGATTGGCACGCGATTAATGCCGCGAGACCAGAGGATCGAAAGAAGATCGCAAAAAAGACGCGGATGCTCCAACCGCTGACTGACAAAGCGATTCGCAATCACCTCACAGGAAAGCTGACTGTCGGAATCTACCCCCTGATACCTGACGAGACTTGTTGGTTCCTTGCAGTGGATTTCGACAAGAAGTCATGGATGGCCGATGCTGCGGCATTTGCTGCTACATGCCGACGGTTTCAGGTTCCATTCGCCGTCGAACGTTCGAGGTCAGGAAACGGCGCCCACATTTGGTTTTTCTTCGACCGTGCAGTGCTTGCCGCAAACGCTAGGCAACTCGGTTGCGCTTTGCTGACGCGGACCATGGAAAATCGCCATGAGCTCGGACTGGATTCCTACGATCGTCTCTTTCCTAGTCAAGATACGCTGACCAAGGGCGGATTTGGAAATCTGATAGCCTTGCCACTCCAGAAACGACCACGAGAGTTGGGCAACAGCGTATTTCTGGATGAAGCCTTTCAGCCTTATGTGGACCAATGGAAATTCTTAGAGTCGGTTCACCGAATCCCGACAGACATGCTGGCTCGGATGATTCAGGACATTGCGCCCAGTGGAAACACGATTGGGGTACACCTTAGTTTTCCTGAAGAGGAAAGAGACGAAGTTCCATGGTTATGGCGACCGTCGCGAAAACAGAGGAATGGAAGGATCACGGACCCGTTGCCATCCTCAATTCGCATCGTATTGAGCAATCGCGTCTATATCGAGAAGAAAGCACTTCCGCCTACAATGCTGGACCGCCTGATCCGGATGGCTGCCTTTCAGAATCCTGAATTCTATCGAGCTCAAGCCTTGCGACTTTCAACTTATGGAAAGCCACGCATCATATCCTGCGGTGAGGACTTTCCCAACCACCTTGGACTCCCGAGAGGATGTGTCGATGAGGTCCTTGATGTTTTCAAATCCCACGCAGTCCGCGTCGAGTTGCAAGATGAACGAACGATCGGCCGAGAAATTAAAGTCTCATTTAGCGCGGAGTTGCGGCCAGAGCAAGGAGAAGCTGTCGAGAAAGTTATTTCCCACGATCAAGGTATTTTGTGCGCGCCGACAGCCTTCGGAAAGACCGTTGTGGCTGCGTGCCTAATTGCGAAGAGAGCCGTGAATGCCTTGATCTTGGTTCACCGGCGCCAATTGATGGACCAATGGCGTGAGAGGTTGGCTGCTTTCCTGGATTTGCCAATTGGGAATATAGGTCAATTTGGAGGGGGAAAGAGCAGGCAAACCGGCATGATTGACGTTGCTGTAATCCAGAGTTTGCAACGCAAAGGAGCGGTCGAAGATTTTGTGGCCGAATATGGCCACGTCATCGTCGACGAATGTCATCATTTGTCCGCGGTGACCTTTGAACGAGTTCTCCGCGAAATCAAAGCAAAGTATGTCTTGGGTTTGACCGCAACGCCGACTCGAAAAGATGGGCATCATCCCATCATTTTCATGCAGTGTGGCCCCATGCGATTTCATCTTACACCGAAAAAAGCGGCACAGGCGTCGCTCCTCGAACACAAGGTCATTCCTCGTGTGACCAATTTTGTTTCCGGCTTTGCTGAGAACGAAAGCACAATTCAAGATATCTATGCCACGCTCATCACGCACCGGCAGAGAAACGACATGATCATCCAGGACTTACGGCAAGCTTTGTCCGCTGGGCGATCGCCCCTCGTGCTAACAAGCCGCACTGAGCATCTCGACTATTTGGCTGAACGGTTGCTCGGGGCATGTCCGAACATCTTCATAATGAAAGGCGGCATGGGTACAAGACAAAGAAACAAATTGGCTGAATCTATGGCTGCCGTCCCTTTTGATCAACCCCGTGTCATCCTTGCGACGGGAAGTTACCTTGGAGAGGGTTTCGATGATGCGCGCCTCGACACGCTCTTTCTTGCAATGCCGATTTCCTGGAGAGGAACTCTGCAACAGTATGTCGGACGCCTCCACCGGCTCTATCAAAATAAGAAGGAGGTGCAAGTCTACGACTACGCGGACGTGCTCGTGCCGATGCTGGCTAGGATGTACAAGAAGCGACTGGCAGGCTATGCCGCGCTGGGCTACTGCGTAGTAGGCAACGAGTGCAACTCTTCTGACACGCTCAATTAGTTTTGCTCGCGATACAATCGAACAAGTCGAGGCTGCGATCCACTAGAGTGGCGTGTGGGAGTGTCACTTACGTGAATAAAACGGCCGAAAATTCGTGACTCTACTTGCTACTACTTTTGAGTGATTTGAGGGGATCGGATCCCCATTAGAATCTGGCGATTAGAGAAAATCAAAAATGCGTATTGAAAACAAGAGACATACCAACGCTCACCAACCTCTCACCTCCCTCTCACCGACGTAGGCTTCAATCCCCCCCTCTCCGCCAGATTCTTTGGAATCAACCAGCTAGCCCGAAACGATCACACCCGTCTTACGACTAATCCAACAAGCGAGAGCGCCGCACTGTAGTAAATTCGTACGTACATCGCCCCTCAATACGAGCCGGGGCCAGCAAGCAACGCAAATCGAACCCCTGTTGAAAGCCTCTGTGTCTCGTCAAAACCTCATCCAACGCAAAAATCGCAGTGGCCCCTCGCTAGGTGGAACACGCATACGCGAATAAAAGGCCGGAAAGGTGCCGACGTCAGGATGTGGGTGGCGAATTGTTATTTCTCCTATGATTCTTCAGGTTCTCCATGCTGCTGCTACCGTTCCTCGATGCGCCCCCGATCCGTCGATAGCGGGAAGTGTTTTACAGAGTGGCAGGCGCGAGGAGCCTGAATGAGGCCGTACGCCAGCGAAGAACGCCGGTAGGCTGAGTGAACCGAAGACTACGAATTCTCACCTGCAAGGTGCGTCCTTCGCATACGATGGCGTGCATGCGCAAAATCGAAAAGCCCTCGCCGACCGAATCCCCTTTATTGTTCGAGTTCGATCCCCAGCCAGCCGAAGAGATGCTGACGGCGCTGGGAGGCTTACCCCTGGTGGTGCAAGCCTTTCGTTCTCTGGGATTACCGGGCAGTGTGAAGCAACACCTGGTAGTGAAAGCGCATGTTATGGGAGGGCCTCGGCTCCAGAGCATTCGGTTAACAGACATCAATTCTGCTTAATCACATTTTACCGGAGCGGATGAGAGCCAACTTCTCTTTCGTATTCACTTTTTGTTCGTAGTTTTCCAGCGTTTTTCCACGACTACCGTGACAGCCAACCTTTTGGGAAATAAGCCGAAGAGTTAGATGATGTTGGTAACCTCGGGAGAATCCTAGCAACAGGTTAGGGAATTCCCCGATCGCCTCCACAATCGAGATTCGGGCACGATATTTCGACTTCAGTGTGTGCAACGCGGGAACAATGTCGCAAGGAGTCGCAAGGAACGTCAAGTCCCACGGCGTGAACAGGCACGAACGAGGCTCTTTGTCTAAGTGAACGCCAAGGTGACCGAAAGAGGGTAGTGGTCGGAAGCGGACACGGCGCGAGCGACCCGGGGTTGGCTGGCGCGAATCGGTCCCCGCGCAAAGATCCAATCGATCGTTCGTCCGGGATCCAGAAACGAGCCAGGCGTTGTTGGTATGTGATGATTCGCAAATACATCCTGAAACTGCGCCTGACTGATCGATGCGGAGGCAGGCCCTGCGGACGCATCGAGATTGAAGTCGCCAGCGAGCACGATCGGCGCGCTTGCGTCGTATCGACGGGTATCCTCCAGGGTTTCCTCAATCTGGGAGCAGCGCAACGCGTCATCGCCCTTGCTTTCCAGGTGCAGGTTATAGGTGACTACCCTTTTCCCTGCAATGGCCGCATCGCACACCAACGCCAGGCGCCCGCCGATTCTTTCCTGAAACGGTTCGATTTCGGGCAGGAACCAGCGCGGACGCCAGAAGTTCGATTGCTTCTGAAATCGCAAGATCCGTGAATTCGATAGCGGCCAGCGCGAGAGCGTCGCTTGGCCGTGGTAGGCGGGTGATATGCGTGAACCCTGTGTTAATTCCTGGAACTCGCGGCCGAACACATAGTTCATCTGGAGCTTCTGCGCGATTTCCTTCGCAACATTCAAGTGATGCGTGCGCCGTGTATTCAGATCGGATTCCTGGAGAAGAATAACGTCGGCCTTCGCGCTGGCCAGAAAATCGATAACCCCCTGCAATCGCAGGCCCCGATTGATATTCCAGTTGACCACGCGAATGGAATCCGGAGGAATGAGGACCAACCGTGGAGGTGAAAAACTGCCTGTTTCGATCTCCTGCATCGAGATCACAGCTTGCCACACTTTTTTTCCGTGCACACAAGGATGCTTCCCAACAAGGAAATAAATGGGGTCATCACTGGAGGATCAAAGCAAGCCGGCGGCATATTCACGCGATGGTTGTGCATTCTGAGAAGCGGCGCGATTTACCACGGCTTGACTCCTCGGCCTGGCAAAAGCGAAAGAGGAGTACAACGCGATGGGCCAAACGAGATTTGCTCCGATCACGCTCAAAACGAACGCCACGTTCATGAGATTAAGAAGCGCAAAGACAAGCAGGGCATAAGGGAAAAAACAGCGGCGGACGATGAACTCCAGATGCCGTCCAAAATACAAAAAAGGATTCGACGACCGGCTCTCCGCATGGCCCTGCCAGATTTTCAATAACTGCTCGGGGCGTCCAGAGGCAAGGCGCCGCCGCTCCCATCCAAGGGCGAGGAAGCTTGCTAAGGCCCCAAAAAAGAGCAGGCCGCCGTATACCAAGTAGGTTCTTGTTCCTGAGCTTCTCCACTGTCCTATGGTCATGCCCACGAGAAGAAACAGATAGAACGCGTAGTCGCATATGGTCTCCAGCCAGCAGCCGAAATCGGATTCCTGGAGTTTCAAGCGAGCGACCTCCCCATCGGACCCGTCCAGGATGCTTGCCCACAGGCACAAGAACGCGCCGAGGAGCGTGCTCCAGTAACCGCCATAAGCAAAGAACCCAGCGGAAGCAATCCCAACTCCCAATGTGAATATGCTTACCATATTCGGAGTGATGGGGAATTTAATGAGCTGCCGGCTGATGGGAATGGAGATCCTGCGATTCAATCGCGCGTAGATGCCATCCGTCGGTTTGACCAGCCAGCGATCCAGTTTTCGTTCGGCAGCCTGGCAGCCCTCCGGAGTATTGACGCGCTGCCATTGGTCCCCTGCGACCGGCGTAGAAATGACCGAGTGCATCTCAGTGAGCGACGCGTGTAATTCCTCGAGAGTTTCGGCTTGCGCTGGACAACGCTCCGCGAAATCGCGGAGCATCTCAGCAGGCAGCGCATAAATGCCGGCAAGTTCTTCGCCGCTTGCCAGCGCCAGCGCCGTAGTTCCATCCTTCCACTCAGCGGCCTTCCGGAGTAAAGACGGATGATACGTTCTGTTTCCGTCGATAAAAACCAAACGTCCGCTGGGCGCCTGATTGGCAATGAGGAGTAATCGTTGGAAAAAAGACGCGGCAGCGGCTGCGTCTATCCACTCGACAGACTCGGGAAGTCTCCCTGTGAAGAACAGCGCGCGCTGCACTATTCGCCGGGTGATGGGATCGGCCACTACCATGATACGAGACGACCCGGCCTTTTGCGCTGCGAGAATCGTGCGGAGAAGGATGGGCAGAGTACCGACTCGGTAGAGTGAAGAGCTGAATTGGCTGCCCGTGGCCTCTCCATCGGCTAGGAAGATGGCGAAAATGATTTCGTTTTTCAGTGAAGAGTTGCTGGAAGAATTTGCTTGCACTCCTGCAGATGTTGCGATCGGTGCGGTTGTGCTCTCAAGGATTTTGGAACTGCGGCGCTTTCTTGAGCGCGTAAGCAACACAAAACAAATGGCGCCAACGGCGGCCCAGAAAAAAGACCGCAATCGCCTTGATACACCCAAAGCCAATCCGGTCGCGCTGCTCAAGCCGAACATCTTGCCAATCAGCATGGTTCCACCTTCGTACGTTCCAATGTTTCCTGGGTTGAAATTACCCAGAACGTTCACGACCTTGGTCAATGCTTCGATGACCAAGGCACTGAAGAGACCCATCTTCACGCCCATCAGCCAGAGGATCAAACACACCTCTGATACAGCCATGCACTGGGCGGCCAGATTCAGCGAAAAACTCGCCCAAAATGCTCCGGGGGTCTTGTGATGGAAATCGAACAGCGCATTCTCAACGGACTCCACTAACAGATATCTCTTTTCCATCCAATTCTTGAAGGATGGAGCACGGCCGACGAAGCGCGCGGTCCACGAAAGCACCGGCCAGCGTTTTCGCACAGCCACCAACGCCAGCATCAGAAAGGCGATTAGTGTAAGGGCGAACAGACTCGCGTACAGACGCAGCGAGCGAGAAAGGGCCACGAGGGGCAGAGCGGCAAGAACCCCCGCAATAGTGGTCAAAATTCCCGTTACGACGTAGAAACCGCGATCGAGAGTCACCGAGGCGAGACCACTGGCAACGGGTATTTCTGAGCTCATCCGCGAGACACGGACCGAATCTCCAAGGGTCTGCCCGAGGATACCGAGCTGCCCGGCGGCTTCCGCACCCAGTCGAAGACCCACCATGCGCGAAAATGAGATCTTATGCTGCTCGTCACCCAGAGTAAGCCGCCAGCCCCACGTCCTCGCAAGGTGCGAGAATCCGGCCAAGACAAGCACTAAGATAATTCCCCAACCGAGTTCGGAGAAGCTTTTCCAAAGCTTGCTGGGACCAGTTCGGCAGATAAGGTAAAAAAAGAAGCCTGCGCTCATAGCGGTGGCGAAGAGGCGTAGCGGGAGTTGCGCTTTTGATGGGATCTTAAGCATGCACAAAACTCTCCGCCACGGGGTTGTCGCAGAAATCCGAGTCAAAGATGTCTTCGGCGTAGGCTAATGCTTCAGGGCTGTCGACGTCCTGCCAATGCGCGTCGCCGATATCAAAGGCCCTCAGTTTCTGCTCTCGCGCAAGTTGCTGCATGCCATCCGACAACGAACAGTTTCCGTCTCTTTTTGCTGATTCGAGCCTTTGGAAAAGCGCTGGGCTACACAAAAACATCCCTGTGTCGAGTGCCTCATAATGGGCGAGGTCTTTGCCAATATCGACGATATGATCCGCTTCGCATTTGACCTTCGTTGCGTCGTCCAGGTCAAAGACACCATCCACATTGTGATCGACTGCCAGAATGACCTCGTCGTCTGCGACTGGCTGCTGCACCAGCGCCTTGGCGGTTTTTGGCTCGAAAATATGGTCGGACATGAGAAGTAAGAACGGGTTGTGAAGTTCATCTTTGGCGGCCAGGGCAGAGACGCCGTTGGCTTTGTGGTAGTCGGGGTTCTCTACCAAGGTGACAGAAATGCCCTCAAACGCCCGTTCGGCAAACCAGCGGCGTATCTGGTCGGCGCCATACCCGACGACAATCACAAATCTGGTAATTCCGGCTTCCTGACACGACGTGATGACGTGCTCAAGAAGCGGTATGCCCCGCAGGGGTACAAGTGGCTTGGGGGCTCCGCCGGACACCGACGCAATCCGGCTCCCGTTGCCCGCAGCGAGAATCAGGCACTCGTTGACAGTTGTCATTGTCTTTTTCATTGCTTCGGCATCTCCTTCGCGGACATTACGGAGTTGTCCGGAGCGTGTGTCGTCTTGGGGGTGTAATCGAAATATTCGATGTTCACGTCCGTTGTGCCGAAAATGTGAGCATCGGTAACGCTTTGCGTCGAGCGGGGAAACCAAAGTGGACCGCTTTTCTGGTAGATCTGCACGAAATGAGTGCTATTCGTCCAGAACGAGGGGTTCTTCGCAGGACTGCCCTCCGCGCGGACCAGCGCGTAGTCCTCGGCGTCTACCCAGATGCGGCCGTGAAATAAGTACTTCTCTTTGCGTTTGGGGCTGACTTCTAAAACGTAAGCCGTGCGGCCGTCGATTACTTCTGTTCCGGCCATGTTGAAGTCATAATTCTCGGGATTGAGTCTGGCTTTGGCGCGCGCGTCAGGATGGGACGATTCTGCCTCCGATTCGAGCATTTTGCGCAGGACGTGCTTGTGCGCTGCTTTCCAGCCGTCCTCCGACACGACCTCGAAATGCTTTGTGCCGTCCGGGTCGCCTTGCACCTGCACGAGCATCTCGGCGCGCTTATGGAAATGTTGATTGTCGAGGACATATCGCCGCATACCCGCGTATCCCTCAATGGAGCCCTGACGTTGGAGGTCGCGTGAACCCATCCGGGTCACGATTTCCGCGGCAGTCGGCAGCGAGGGGGATTCGTCTGCCGCAACAACAGATGCCGGAATCACGATCAAAGCAGCAAGCAACAAGTGATTTTTCATCGTTAAAACTCCAAAACAAATTTCCCGCGATATTCACGCCAGGCATTGTTGGAAAAACCCCCAAAACGAGCGCTCTCCTCGATGGTCTGCACATCGCGCGGATTGAAATGATTAAAAACGTTGAAGGCCGCAAGACCGACTCGGGCTTTGAGTCGCCGGTCGCCACCCGCTGGGATCGACACAGGCCGCGAGACTTGCAGGTCAAAGGATGAAAACTCGGGAAAACGCCGCGTGTTCCGTGGTCCTATATATTCGCGAAACTCGTTTTGTACCGAGTAGGGAAATCCAGTGTGCAGATCGAACACGGGAGCAAATATCAGCTTCCATGGAGCGTGGATTTCACCCGAAAACAGAAAACGGTTTGGAGCATCGAACGACAAACGCCCTTGTTCGTCGGGTTGAATGACCGGCTTTGCCACGTTCCCGAAAAACTGAAAGAAATCGTTCAGGTCTCCATACGCGCGCGAACGCACGTAGGAGGCATTGATGAAATGCTTGTGGAACTGGTAGCGCCCGCTTACTTGCAATTCCTTGTAGGACTGACCTCCACTGTTGGAAAGCGTGATCAGTCCGGTGCTGGCGCCGGTATCGACAGTAGAAAGGACGAAATCGCCAGCTGTAGTGCGTTGCTCGTAACCCACCTGGAGCAGCAGTCCGCTGGACACCTTTTGGCTCAGTGCCAAATTCCAAGCCGTGCTCCGCGGGTTACGAAGATTTCCTATAATCTGGTTGGTATAAGCGGTTGAGCTGGTCACCTGGCCCGCCGGGTTGAGAGCAAACACGGTCCGATCTGGGAACCACTGGAAGGCTGGAATCATCAAAGGCACGCGGTCGTAGAACTCTCCGACTCCACCGCGCAGCATTGTTCGTCCGCTGCGGGTCAGAGCGAGCTGGAAGCCGAGACGCGGAGCGACGTGCGCCGAACTCGTCACCGTGTCACCGTCGAAGCGGAGCCCAACATCCAGAAGCAGACGTGGCGAAACGGTCCAACGATCCGCTGCAAACCACGTGACTTCTTGCTGTGATACGTAAGCCTCACCGCCGCCGGTAAAGGTGATTCTCTCAATTGGAGTTCCGTTAGATCCTTGGATCTCGACAGGGGAAAACGATTGGAGACCGCTGTAATTGGAGTGCGCGTATTCCAAGCCGACGTGCCATTCGTGGGTTCCGAGAAAATGCCTCGGCGCAAATTGATACATTTCCTCCCAGTCGAAACGTGAAGCTCGGCGCTTTTGAGAATTGAAGAATCCGCCTTCGGTCGTCTCCAGCAAGAGCTGATAAGGACCGGAGCGTGCCGGGGTGATATCCACATCGAATGTCTTGTAGCTGAACTGTGAAGTCAGCAGGCTTTCGTTTCCGGTGAGGTATCGATGTTGTCCGTAGAGTTGGTAGCCGCGCTGGTGGTAGTCCGACGTGGACGGCTGCGGCGTAAATGTGTTCAATCCGAGGTATTGCAGCTTCTGCGGATAAACCGCGGCTGAAAGGGTTGCAGTCTGTTTCGGAGTTAGGTTGAAATCCAGCTGCGTGTAGGAATTGAAGCTCTTTAGTGTCGTATCCCGCTGAAATGGGGGCAGGCTGTTTACGGGAGTCCTTACAAGTCGGTATTCCAGCGATTGCGTGAAAGCAATGTGATCTCTCCACAAGGGACCGGTGCAGGTCGTGCGAGGCGTGGCGGCACCAATACCGAACACCGTGCCGTCACGAACTCGCGCGCGGGGAACGAAGTTGTTGATGGAACAATGCCACTTTTCGAAATCACCGGTCTTCGTGTCCAAGTTGGAAACCGCGCCGGTCAGTTTTCCATACTGGGGATCGTAGGGATTCGAAATCACTTGGACGGAAGCCACAACGTCAATGGGCACGGCGATTCCGGGATTGCCGGTTGCTGGGTCGGTCGCGTTGACGCTATTCACCAGCGCTCCGCTCTGCGTACTCCGGGCTCCTTTCATGTTGATGCGCCCGTCTGGGCCGCGCACCACTCCAGGAAGTGTTGGCAGGATGCTCTCAGCCCGGTCGTCGATGTTCGGCGCATGCTGGAGTGTGCTGGCGGTGACAGTTCCAGACGGAGACGGCGAGGTCGCCGGGCTGTCGGATGCGGCAGCGGTCACTGTGACTGAGTCCTGGACTGTCGTGGGTTTTAGCTCAAGTGAGAATTGCGCAACCTTTGCCACTTCTATGGTCACTTCCTGCGTTGCGACCAATCCAGGCGCTTCGGCTTCAATGATGTAGGTCCCAGGCGGCACGTCTCGAAATTCGAATTTGCCGCCCTCATCCGTTTTCGTTTCCATGGCTACCGATGCCTGCAAGATCACTTTTGCGTTCGGGATGCAGGATTGACCCTGGGAGTTCTGGACAAACACCGTCCCTTGTATCTGGCCCATCGTGTCAGGGGTTTGCCCCGCCAGTAAATTCATCGCAAACAGGAAAACGGAGAGGGAAACGATCAGCAGTTTCGCCGGAACACCGGCACATCCCGCTCTGTTCAGCCCCCGAAGTTTGGTTGCGCCCCACATCATGTTTTAAATTCGCAAGAAAGCGATTGATACAAGTTCCCTGCGCCTCACAACATGGATCGCTGTCCCAACTGACGCCGCCACAACGAACCACGTTCTTTCATATACTTGATTGCACGGTCCCACTCAGCGATGCTGTTTTTCGATAATGCATTCGCGTGACCACCGAATTTCGCGCCTCAACTTCTCGGGGCAAGTGCATTAGGTGAAAGAACATAGCGAGGGCTCGGTCGATTTGGTTGACCTGGCGAGACAGCCGGATTCCGGGCGTGCTGACCACATGCGGTCAGACTAGACAGAGAAATCCACGACGGAGCTAGTGACCGGAGGTATGGGTTTCGTTCGTCCACCCGAGACGATCGCGTACCACATCGATGAAAAACTGGGACGCACGGCAGTCGAAGCGGCGCGACACAAGTTTTCGCCGGAGTTCATCAACCGACTGCACAAGCTCGTAGTCTTCCGCCCCCTTGAACAAACAGCCCTTTTGTTTTCCGGATCAACGAAGAAGCACGGAAATTCCTGTTGGATGAAGGTACGGATCAGCGCTACGGGGCTAGACACCTGAACCGTACCATTGAGCGCATCCTCATTCACCCTCTGGCAAGGTTGCTGGCAAAACACTACACGCCGTATCCGGGTGTTGCGTTGGGGGATGCGAATCCGGTCCGCCGGACGAGCGGGGGAGTTCAGGCTTAGCGATTTGGGAGGTTCATCCGGCAGCACAACGAGGTTCGCGGGTACGATCGGTTGCCCTCATTCGGGCAATGCCCGTATCGCGGCAACCAGGTTTCGAAGCGCGTGTGGGATTCGCGCCATCATCAATGAGTTAGCAGCCCTTCAACTTGGCACGCCATATGCCCATACACATCGCGAGGCGATCGAACATGGTCGCTGAAAGTAGGAACGGAAAATGCTTCGAGCAGCGTTCAGTCACAAGAATGACGGCCTAGCACTCAAATTGGAGGCCGTCCCGTCGGAGCTCTTGAAAGTGTTGGTTTATGCGCCGACCGCGAATCCCATCGCGAGGGTACAAGATCGCAATTCCGAATAAGCTGATGCCGAGGCGTTCGTGAGAGAAATGGACTGGCAAGCGGCCAAATACATGCTCGAGCGTTACGAGAGCGAGTGGCTCGGGGCGGGCGTTTACCTCTACGATCTTTGTGTCAACACTTCGACAGGACTCCAGGCTAGCCCCGCAGTCATCAATGCCGAACTGATGCGCGCGGAAGAGGATTGCACGCTAATACCGGAAGGAGAGTTCTCGCCATGTCATCTCCCGCCACAGCGCTGAATCTGGACTTGCAATCCATATTGCTGGCAACCGACCTTTCGCCTGCTTCTGTGAAACCCCTTCATCACGCCCTGGCTATCGCCCGGCATTACGGAGCGAAGCTATACATCGCCCATGTCGTTTCGGCTGCTCCTTATTTGATGGCTGGACCGGAAGCTCTCGAACTCGGCTGTCAGGGCGCTTGCCGGGATGTACAACACCTCCAAAGCGACTTGCGGCGTGAGGGCTCGCTGGACGGATTAGATCATGAATTCATCGTCCAGCGCGGATGTGTCTGGGACGAACTGCAGACAATCATCATACAAAAACAAATCGGTCTAGTCGTGCTCGGAACACACGGCCGGCGCGGCCTTGAAAAGCTAATTCTGGGGTCCGTCGCCGAAGAAATCTTCCGAGAAGCGGATTGCCCTGTTTTGACAGTCGGCCCGCACTGTTACCGTGAAGCCGGTGTGGAGTTCCCTGCCGAAACTCGGAGCTATCTGTTTGCTACGGACTTCAGCGAAACCTCTCTCGGTGCGCTAGCACATGCTATTTCCTTTGCTAGTCGAATGAAAGCAAGATTGATTGTGGTGCATGTTGTTCCAGTGGGTCCCATCCCGCAGCTCCCGCGATGGCACAGCGCATCCGAAATCATCTTAATGCGAGAGAATGCACGAATAACTTGCGAGCGCCGGATGGAGCAGTTGGTGTCTTGCGACGACGAGATGCCAATCGAAACTGAGTTTGTCGTTCAGTTCGGAATACCAAGTGAAAAGATTTTGCAGGTTGCTTTGGACAAGAAAGTAGACCTAATCATCCTAGGCTTACGTCGCTCGTTTCTAGCCGGCACAATTTCACACATGCCCTTGGCGACGGCTTACGAGATCGTGAGCGGTGCCGGATGCCCCGTTCTGACCGTTAGGCCATGACTGGAAGCAGGACTGACCCGCGGCAATTTGTCACAGAAAATGTGCGTCATTCTGTCGCAATTAATCGGAAGCCATGAAATCTGAAAGGCTGCTAGCTCACTGGCCGATGCATTTGAGTGGCCAGCGGGAGCCCTACCTCGAACTGTTCGCTCAAGTGTGTCTGCGTGAAGAACATAACGAGAACTCGGCAGAATCTGCTCGCATAATGTGAGGACTAGGTGCCGGGCGTGTTGACGGCATTCGGTCAGACCAACGCTTTACTCACGCCGATTCCCCTAGCAAAGCGGCCGGAAATTCAGGGATCCGACCAGCCCATTGCCAGTCACCACTGCCTGCATTCGGGCACTCGAATCCCCGCACAGTGCAGGAAGCTCCTGTTTTCTCATTGTTCGCGAATGGCACCCTGCTTGCATAAATACTATTGAACAAAGATCCGCACGGCCTATGTTCCATACGGACCTTTACCAGTGGTGAGGGTGCTTTCGGAAGAATCGCGAAGGGAGCCTGCCTCACGAAGAGTGGAATTGTAAGGAGCCCTAAAAATGACGTCGAGAGTACTAGTTGAAGGACCAGCACCGCGCTCGCTCAGTGCATATGGTGAAGCGCGCTCCACGGTGCAAGGAACACCGTTGACCTCTGAGGAACTGAGGAAGACCCATGCATACTGGCGGGCGTGCAATTATTTGGCGCTCGGGATGATCTATCTCCAAGCGAATCCGTTGTTAAAAGAGCCGCTGAAGCCCGAGAACATCAAGAATCGCCTGCTCGGACATTGGGGATCCAGCCCCGGCCTTGCTTTCACGTACGTCCATTTAAACCGCCTCATCAAGAAACTCGATCTCGACGTGATCTTCATGGCTGGCCCCGGGCACGGCGCGCCAGGCGTCCTAGGCCCTGGGTATCTCGAGGGAACGTATTCCGAAATTTATCCCGAAAAGAGCGAAGATGAACTTGGACTCCACGAGTTCTTCAGACAATTCTCCTTTCCTGGCGGAATCGGCAGCCACTGCACGCCGGAAACTCCCGGCTCGATCCACGAGGGGGGTGAATTGGGCTATGTGCTCTCGCATGCCTGCGGCGCGGCATTCGACAACCCCGACCTGATCGTCGCTGCGGTGGTTGGCGACGGCGAGTCCGAAACCGGACCGCTGGCCACTTCGTGGCACATCAGCAAATTCCTGAATCCCATTCGCGATGGTGCGGTGCTGCCCATCCTGCATTTGAACGGATACAAGATTAACAATCCCACTCTTCTGGCGCGCATCAGCCACGAAGAGTTAGAGAACCTCCTGCGCGGGTACGGCTGGACGCCCTACTTCGTCGAAGGCTCGGATCCCGACAGCATGCACCAGGCCATGGCAGCCACCGTGGAACATTGCGTCCGGGAGATCCAGGCGCATCAGCAGGAATGCCGCACGAGCGGCGTGGCCAAGCGGCCGCGCTGGCCGATGATCGTGTTGCGCTCCCCGAAAGGCTGGGGCGCACCGCGAGAAGTAGGCGGTCACCGGCTCGAAGGTTTTTGGCGGGCCCACCAGGTGCCCTTGACCGACGTCAAGAAAAATCCCGAACAACTGCGAATCCTCGAGAAGTGGATGCGCGATCAAAAGCCCGAGGAGTTGTTTGACCAGAATGGCAAGCTGATTCCGGAGCTCAAGGAACTCGCGCCCATCGGGAACCGCCGCATGAGCGCCAACCCGCATGCCAATGGAGGGGTCCTCAGGAAGGCGCTGCGTTTGCCTAACTTCTGCGATTACGCGCTGAAGGTGGATCGGCCTGGAAGCATCGAAGCTGAGAATGTGCCGCCACTGGGGAACTTCCTGCGCGACGTGATGAAGTCGAACATGACTAACTTCCGCGTGTTCGGCCCGGACGAAACCACCTCGAACAAACTGCAAGCGGTCTACCAGGCCGCCAAGAAATTCTGGATCGCCGAATACTTCCCCGAGGACCAGGATGGCGGCGAACTGGCGACGGACGGACGGGTCATCGAGATGCTCAGCGAGCACACCATGGAAGGTATGCTGGAAGGCTACCTGCTCACTGGGCGTAACGGCTTCTTCTCTTCCTACGAAGCCTTTATCCACGTCATCGATTCCATGTTCAACCAGCACGCCAAGTGGCTGTCCATCTGCAACCATCTGTCCTGGCGTCAGAAGATCGCCTCGCTGAACCTGCTGA
>Ga0209446_1000096_pt1 | contig 23680 bp, 15 predicted proteins | sample BogFormECP04_OM2_FD_188242 | JGI IMG/M metagenome (GOLD analysis project Ga0209446, IMG submission 188242) | Bog forest soil microbial communities from Calvert Island, British Columbia, Canada - ECP04_OM2 (SPAdes) (version 2) | ecosystem: Environmental > Aquatic > Freshwater > Wetlands > Bog ... | reverse complement strand
TTCCTCCGGCCCACGAAGCGACGACGCGGTTCAGAATAACGCTCAAAGTCAATCCAACGGCGACGCCAACGCTGAGCATGGCAGCGGTAGAGCCGAGGACGAGTTTCACGACGGAGGCGGGGCGAGCGCCCAAGGCCATGCGAATGCCCAACTCTTGTGTGCGCTGGGTAACGCCAAAGGAGACCACGCTGTACAGTCCCGTGGCAGCGAGAATGAGCGCAAGAGCGGCAAAGATACCAAAGAGCGTGGCAATAAAGCGTTCGCGACCCCAGCCGTCCGTGTCGAGCCACCAGCCGAGCGTGTGATCGCGGCCAACCACCAGCTCGGAACTGACTTCGCGCAGCCGCTCTTTCACGGAACGAATGGCTGTGTCTGGATCGCCGCTGGCGCGCACGATGAAGGCTTCATCCGTCGGCAAAATAAAACTATAGGGCAGAAAAATCGCGGGTTTCACGGGGTGATCCAAGCTGTCGTTTTTTGCATCACCGACTACGCCGACGACTTGGAGCCAATCGTCTGGGGATTGCGCGGAGAGCAGATTGGGTTGATCGATCTTGAGCATCGGGCTGCGGACACTTTGGCCGATGGGATCGAGATCGCCGAGATATTGCTTCACGAAGGCCTGATTCACCATGGCGAGATGAGCGGCGCGCTTGGACTCGGCATCGTCAAAAATTCTTCCGCGTAGCAAAGGAATACGCAGCGTCGCCAGCAATTGGGGGCTGATGAGGGTCAGAACGGCTTGCGCGTCCGTGAGTGTCGGTTTGCTTTGCACTTCAATTTTTCCGTTGAAGCCTCCGAAACCGGGGAACCAAGTAGTGGAAACGCCGGCCTCAGCCACGCCCGGCGTTTGCGCGACGACCAAGCGAATCATTTCGTTTTCGTTGATGCGCTCCTGCCAAGTCGTTGTGGCGCCTTTGGGTAAGGCGACGTTCATGGCAAAAACATGGTCGGGGTCGAAGCCGAGCGGCGTGTGCACCTTGGCTACGAACGTTTTCATGGCTCCGCCCGCGCCGGCGAGGAGCAAAAGAGTCAGCGCGACCTGCCCGGCGATTAGAAGGCGGTGTGTGTTTCGGCTGCGCGCGCTGCCGGTCAGCTTTGCGCTGCTTGCCTGAATCAGCGCGCTAAGAGGCGGCCGTGAAAGTTGATACGCAGGCGAAATCCCGAAGAGAATTCCAGTGAGCAAGGCAATCGCAGCGCTGAAGATCAATACCATGGCGTTTAAGTGAATTGCAGCCTCGTGCGGAAACGAATAGTAGGGAAGCATGGTGGAGAGAGCTTTGACTCCCCAGTAGGCGGCCAGGACACCGAGGGCAGCGCCCGTCACGGAAAGAAGTACGGATTCCGTAAGGAGCTGGCGGATCAGCCGACCACGTCCCGCGCCCATGGAGGTGCGGACGGCGAGCTCGTGCTGGCGCGCGGTGCCACGCGCCAGCAAGAGGATGGAAACGTTTGCGCAGCCGATGAGCAGGAGTACAACGACGGCCCCGAACAAAAAGACGAGTGTCCCGGCGAAGCGGCCCAGCACCTCTTCGTTGAGCGAGACAACCTTGACGCGCCTGTCCTGCGGATAATTTTTCGGATCTTCCTTCGCGAATCGGTCCACAAGGAGCTGCATCTCGGCTTGCGCGGCAGGATATTTTGTGCCGGGCTTCAGCTTGACGAAGGAGTTCCAGTAATAGTGCGGATCGGCGCTGGGTATCGCGGGGAGATATACGTCAGAATCGCCCCATGTGAAACGCGGCGGGACGACGCCGATGACCGTGAAGGGCTTGTGGTCCAGCTCGATCGACTTCCCAATTACATCGCGGCTTGCGCCGTATTGCCGCTGCCAGAAGAGATAGCTGAGGACCGCGACCGGCGCAGGATTGCCGCCGGGGGCGTCGGCGGTAGTGAATTCGCGGCCAAGCAACGGCGGGACGCCCATGTAATCGAACATGTTTGGCGAATAGAGGCCGACGATCACGGAGACGGGAAATTTTTCGCCGGTAAGATTTTCCTGTTTGCCGTCTTGCAAAAAAGCGTCGTCGACCGAGGAAGCTTTGAGAACTTCCTGGGCTTGTGTGCCGTTGACGATGAGCAGGGGGCCGCGGCCATTCTTGTCGCGGAGCTCAACGTGCACCATTCGATTAGCGTCCTTGTACGGATAGGGATCAAGGAGCACGCCATAGACGACACTGAAGATGGCTGTGGTCGCCCCGATTCCGAGCATCAGGGAAAGCGCGGCGCTGATAGCGAAACCGGGCGACTTGAGGAACTGCCGAAGCGCGTAACGTAAGTCCTGCACCAAGGTCCTCATGCCTAGCCTCCGCGCGGAGTTATACCTGTTAAGACGTTGCGAAGGCGGTTTGGTTCCCTGCGCGGGAGGTAATTACGCGAAATTTATTGTTTAGGCGGTGCGTGCTACCTCGTAGAGGAATTCCACGTGGGCACGGACGGCGTCATCCATACCGGCGACTTTCGGGTTGCTCGATTCGATTAGATAGTACTCATCGGGAGCGTGGGCGCCGTTGCCGTGGCCCATGCCGAAATGGCCCGCGGGAAGGTGCAAAGGTTCACCTGTGAACACAAAACCTGGCCAGGAACCCGCGAGACGCGGAAGTAGTACGGGATCGATTCCGTTTTTCTTGTAAACCGCGATCGAAGCTCGAATGATCGAAGAATCGGCGGGTGTGCTCGTGGGATCGTAGCCGCCGCTCATATTGACCTCGATATCGCCGAAGCCTTTTTTGGCGAGGTGGGTTTTGAGCGCGGCGAGAGCTCCTGCTGCCGTCATGTCCGGTACGAGACGCATGTCGATCTTTGCGACGGCTTTACCCGGTAAAATGGTTTTGCCTCCAGGGCCGGTGTAGCCGCCGACCAGGCCTTCGATGTTAATTGTGGGACGCGAGCAGAGCAGCTCGAGCGATTCTTGCCAGCTCACGTCGTGGACCCAGTGTTCGACGCCCATCTGCTTTTTTGCGTCGGCTTCGCTGAGTCGCCTCGCGGCTTCTGCGATCATTTTTTTGTCGGTGTCCGAGAGAGGGAGCGCCTTGGCGGCGAAGCCCTCGACCACCGGATCGTTGCCATCGGGCGAAACGAGAGTCACAAGCGCTTCGACGAGATGCCATGCGGGGCTGTCCACACGCGCTTTGTTGCTGGAGTGCAGGTCCTTCTTTGGACCGCGGCCCCAGCGGGCGCCGCTCGAAACCAGCTCGAGTTCGACCACGCCTTTCGCGCCGAGGGTCATGGTCACCTCGCCGTTGAGTCCCTGCGCCGCGTACGGCATGAAGACTGACGTGCATTTTTTCAGAGCCGCGGCGATTTCGGGCTTTCGAACGACTTGCGGAAAATGCGGAGAGCCGATTTCTTCTTCGCCTTCCGCGACAAAAACAAAGTTCACCGGCATTTTCTTTCCTGCGCCGCGCATGGCGTGCAGTGCAGCGAGGAACGTGGCCTCGGGGCCTTTCTGGTTGACGGCGCCGCGACCGACAACTACTTTGCCGAGGCCGGGCTTTTCGACCAGGGCAGCGGCGAATGGCGGCGAACTCCACTCGGCAGGATCGGCCTGCTTCACGTCGTACATGAAATAGAGGCCGACGGTGCGAGGTGCGCCGACATCAAGAGTGGCAAAAATTCCTGGTTGGCCGTCCGTGGGAACTTTCGTGACCTGGTCGAATCCCGCGTCGCGGAGCATTTGCATGGTCAGATCGCAGCCTTCGACCATGCCCCGATTTTCCGCCGCGATGGAGGGCTGCTGAATCCAGTGCTGCAAACGCTGCACGGATTCGTCGTGGCGCTTTTCGATCTGCGCGCGGATGCCATCCATTTCGTCCGCGGGGACGGCTGGAGCTGCGGCCGCGTGCGCCCACTTCGGGAGAGCGAATGCTGCGGCACCGGCTACCGCGTTTTGCAGAAACAATCGCCGGCCGGTTACGGCTTCGTTCTCGGCTGCACGGGCGCTCTGATCGGCGCCGAGGCTTACGCTCTTGCTGCTTTTGTCGTTCAGGCGATCGAAACCAGATTCGTTTCTCAAGATTCCCTCCAACCAGAATTTTCGTGCAAACTTGCGACAAAGCCGTGCTTGATTTAACCGTGGGCCTTATTGGTTTGTTCCGCTGCTTCGGGCAGCCATAGCCGCAGGACTTCTTCGGACTTGGGTTGAACCTCGCGAAACTTGATGCCCATGCCCATGAACGCGTGAGAGTAGACCACCGTCGCTGGCGCTTCGAACGAATGAGTCTCGGTGAATATTCTCAAGTGCACGAGCGTGCCATCGGACAGTGGATTGACCGTGTCCACATAGCAGCCGTTCAAACTCAAGTCGCTGATACGCGATTTCATCCGCGCCCCGGAATTCTCTTCCAATAGCTCCGCCGAAGCGATGAAGGGATATCTTGGCTCACGCCTTTGCTTCTGTTCCATAACTCCTCACTTCGAAAGCAGGCGCGTATTCTATCCTCAATTGCGCGCGCTGGGCCCCAAAAACGCATCGAAGAGGAATCGCGGCCGAGCAGGATTCGCGAAGCGTAGCGCCCGGTGGCGGAGCGGGACACGCAGTTCCGACGACCTGCCCTTTCGGACAGTCTCTTTCCCACCACCTTGCGCGACGATGAATCTATCTTTCCGGAGAAGCCAATTCATACTTAAAAATAGATTCATCCACACGTCTGTCGTGTGCTGGAGGAAATTATGAACCGCAGGCTCGTGCCCCTCGCTGCCTCGGCTGTTATCGGAACGTTTTTCGCTGTTCATTCGGCGGCGCAGAATCCCTCGCCCAGTGGTGCGCCCGTCACGCCGGTTAGCTCGGTCACAAAAGTTGATCCAAGCCCCACAGCTTTGCCCAACACCAAGGATTTGCTCCAGAAATTTGAAACGGTCAGTGGAGGCCACGCCGTCTGGTCCAGCTTCACCACGCGCTATCTGAAGGGCATATATCAGACCGAGGATGCTTCTGGTTTTGCGGCGATTGAAATTTTCAGCAAAGCGCCGAACAAAACCCTGTACAAAATTACGTTCTCGAACGGAGTAGTGCTCCGCGAAGTGTGCGACGGCAAGATCGCGTGGATCGAGGACCCCTCCGGCGGCATGCATGAAATCACCGGCGCTGCCCTGGAGAGTCGCATCCGGCAGTCAAACTTCAATGACCGTGCCGACGCGCTCTTGATGGCCGTAACCGGGCACGTTCTGGGCACGGAAAAGGTCGGTGCGCACACGGCGTACGTGGTGGAATTCACTCCGCAAAAGAAGCTCACGTCCAAAATTTATTTCGATACGGAGAGCGGCTTCCCCGTTCGCACCGACGATACGCTTCACCGCGAGGATGGCGATTACCGAGTGGAGAATTATATGGAGGACTATCGCGCCGTCGATGGGGCTTACTTCGCGTTTCGTCTCCGCCACGTTGAAAAGGGGAACGTGTTTACGCTTCGGCTGACACAGATCAAGAACAATGTTCCGGTGGATGATTCCATGTTCTTGAAGCCAGCCTCCGCCCCGAAATAGGATCCGAGCGCGGACTGGCAGATTCTTTTCGAAGACAAAGGAAAATGAAGCGGGGCGCGAAAAATCGCGCCCCGTTTCGTTTTTTCCAGTGGTTCTGTTTCTGAAGTAGAGTTTATATGCGAGCGGGTCGGCGCTAATTCGCGGCCGCGGCCGAAATCCCCTTCTCGATTGGCGCGCCAATCAAATTCCCCCACTCTGTCCATGAGCCGTCGTAGTTGCGCACATCCTTGATGCCCAGGAGGTACTTGAGGACGAACCAGGTGTGCGAGCTGCGCTCACCGATGCGGCAGTAGGCGATGACTTCGCGGTCGCCGCTGATGCCTTTTGCAGCGTAAAGTTGCTTCAGTGCGTCGCCGCTCTTGAACGTGCCGTCCTCGTTGACCGCCTGCGCCCAGGGAATATTTGCCGCGCCTGGAATGTGACCCGCGCGCTGCGCAGTCTCCGTCATGCCCGGAGGCGCGATAATCTTTCCCGTGAATTCGTCTACCGAGCGGACATCGACGAGCTGCGCGCCGGACTTTTTCTCAACCGCAGCAAAAATGTCGTCGCGCTTCGCGCGGATTGCGGCGTTTGCTGCCTTCACTTTGTAGGAGGTCGCGGCGACCGAGGGCTTGTCCGTGGCGAGCGGACGTTTTTCTTCGAGCCACTTCTTGCGGCCGCCGTTCATGATCAAAACTTTTTCGTGGCCGTAGTATTTCAGTTGCCAGAATGCCCAGGCGGCGAACCAATTGTTGTTATCCCCGTAGAGGACGATAGTTGTTTCGGGAGAGATGCCCGCTTTGCCGAGCAATTCCTCGAAGGCGGTCGGCTGCGCGAGATCGCGGCGGATGGCGTCCTGCAGTTCGGTTTGCCAGTTCCAGGAGATGGCGCCTTCCACGTGGCCTTGATCGTAGGCCGTGGTGTCGACGTCGACTTCTACGACGCGGAGGCCCACGTCTTTCGAGTGGGCGGCTACCCATTCGGTGGTTACGAGTACTTCTGGATGCGCATAGTCAGACATAGTGTTTCTCCTTCAGGTTAAACGTAAGGACGAAAGAGTAGCGCAGATGAGCCGGTAAATCACCCTCTTTTTTATCGACATTCCGTGAGTCGCCCTAGCGTTCCCGTAGAATCTAACAAATATCTTATTTCCAATTACTTACGGAAATTTAACCAGCGATCTCCAGCTTACCTTCGTGGGTCTCCCATTCAATTCTGACGATCCAGTCGAAATGCATGCCTTCGGTTTTGAGCCAAGCTTCAAGCGTTTCGCGGGAATCGGAACGGAATTCGGCAAACATCTTTCCTTCAACCATGTTGACGAGAACACGCTCGGCGCAAGCGGGGCCGCCTCCTTGCATGCGTTGGGCGAGCGTCTCCGCGCCCTGGCGCGTGAGGCAAGCAAGCGTGTGTTGCGAAAGATAGCGTGGCATGGGAACTCCAAGAGTGAGTTGGAGCCCAAGTATTCCATAAAAGGGTCTTTCTCAGAAGGCGAGGCGCTTGCATAAGCCCAGGTCGAACTGCCAGAACCCTTGAGAAGGAAGTCCGTCAAAGTGAATCCAGCTGTCCTTACACAATACGCTGGGCAATATGAATATGGTCCCGGTTTCGTCGATACTATTTCGGTGGTCGGCGGAAAGCTAATGGCACAGGAGACTGGCGATGATAAGCCGACGGAGCTGCAGCCGCTGAACGAAACGACCTTTTTTGTGGACGGCGACGATGGGTTGGTCATTTTCGAGAAGGACGCGTCGGGAAAAGTGTCTCACTATGTTTATCGCACCAAAGGCCAGGAACTCATCGCGAAGAAAAAAAGGAGTACCGCATGTGAAACTTCCAGCAGGTCGCATGCGTAGTGATATGTGGGAGTGACATATATGGGTGCGAGCCTGGACCAGGAATGGAAGAAGGGCAGCGCTGAGCTACTGATTCTCTCCCTGCTCGAGGATCAGCCTCGCCACGGTTACGACATCGGGAAGCTCATCGAAGGCCGCTCGGGCGGCAAGCTGCGCTTCCACATCGCCTCTCTATATCCGCTGCTCTACCGGCTCGAGAATCGCGGATTGATTCAAGGGCGCTGGGTCGAAAAGCCCAATCAAAGAAGGCGGCGTTACTACCGTCTGACAACGCAAGGTCAAAAAACTCTGGCGCAGCAGCGCCAAAGCTGGCGGGAGTTTGTCCGAGCGGTCAGCCAAATCACGGGGGTTGAACATGCCTGAGTGGAAACAGGAAATCAGAAAACAATTGGCGGGATTGAATCTTCCGCCCACCCGCGAAGAAGAGATCATTGAGGAGCTTTCAGACCATCTCGAGAATCTGTACGAAGAAATAATCGCAGAGGGAGCGACCTCGGAGAAAGCCTATGGCGAGGTTCTCTCCAGCCTAGGCCAGAGCGATCTCCTGACGGAATTGCGTGCCACCGAGCGCACGGCACCCCCCGATCCTATCCCAGATGGACTTTTGAATTCGGGCCATCTCTTCACGGGCCTAAGGCAGGACCTTCGCTATGCGGCGCGCATGCTGCGCAAGACTCCCGGTTTCACGGCAGTTGCCATCCTCACTCTTGCGCTTGGCATTGGCGCAAACACCGCGGTCTTCACGATCGTCAATACGTTCCTCCTGAATCCCCTCCCCGTTGAGCACGCTTCGCAATTGGCCGCCGTCAACACGGCACAGGCCAAGAAAACCTCTGAAACACTAGATGTCCGCCCGCTCTCGTTCCTTAATCTCAAAGATTACCGGGAAAAGACCCACTCCTTTAGCAGCCTCACCGGGTACTCGTCTCCGATGGCTCTCACGATGTCTGCCGGGGCCGAATCGCAACGCGTGTTCGCGGAAGTTGTCACCGGCAATTATTTCGATACTCTCGGCATTCGTCCTCGGATGGGACGCTTCTTCTTGCCGGATGAGGACGCTAAGCCCGGGGCCATCCCCGTCGTTGTCATTGGCTACGCGGCATGGCAGGGCCGGTTCGGCGGCGCACCAGGCGTTCTGGGCCGGACAATCAAGCTAAATAACCTCGCATTCACCATCATCGGCGTCGCTCCTCAAGGCTTCAAGGGCGTCAATGCCATCTTCGGGCCCGACCTGTGGGTTCCGTCCATGATGGCTGAGCAGGTTATGCCCGCGCAGCAGCAGAATGCTCTGCGAGAACGCGCGGTTCTCACGTTCACTGGCGCAGGCCGTCTCAGGTCTGGCGTCTCGCTCTCGCAAGCGCAGGCCGACTTGAAGACCATCGCCGTTGCGCTCGAAAGAGAGTATCCGGACGCGAACCAGGGACAGACTGTCGCATTGCGGCCGCTCAGCGAAGCGGCTATCGCAACCAATCAGCGTCAGGGGCTCATGTTCGGAAGTGTCTTGCTGATGGCCATCGTGGGATTTGTGCTTCTCATCGCGTGCTCTAATGTTGCGAATTTGCTCCTCGCGCGCGCCGCTGCTCGGCGCCAGGAGATTGCGGTTCGCATTGCGCTTGGCGCCAGCCGCTGGCGTTTGGTCCGTCAATTGTTGACAGAAAGCGTCTTGCTCGGACTATTCAGCGGCATCCTTGGATTCTTCTTTGGCTACGGCGGATGCCAACTTCTCTGGTCGTTCCGCCCAGCGGAATTTGCGCAGAACCTTGTTGATCCCCATCTCAACGCGAATGTCTTCCTCTTCGTGCTCGTTGTCGCGCTGTTCACCGGCCTGATCTTCGGCATCGCGCCCGCGCTGCGCTCTTCCCGCACACCCGTCGTCGAAGCGCTCAAAGAAGAAGCTCGCACCGCTGGCCGGAGTGTCAGCCGCGTCAGTCTGGCCAACTCGCTTCTGGTAGGACAAGTCGCGGTTTCTCTGGTTTTGCTGGTCACGACCGCACTGTTTTTACGCAGCGTTCAGCGCGAATACCTGATCACCCCTGGCTTCGAAACGAAGAATCTCACCGTTTTCTTGCTCTACCCCGGCCAGTTGGGTTACGACCGGACCAGAACAGAACAGTTCTACAAAGACGTGCGTGATCGCCTCGCAACAGTTCCCGGAGTCGCCTCTGTTTCATGGGCCGCAAACCTGCCGCTGTTTAGCCGCGCCCAAAGCGGCGTGGTAATGGAAGGCCAGGAGCAGCGAAAGAAATCTGAAGAAATTTCGAGCGTCATAAATACGATCGATCTCGATTATTTCTCGACGATGAGTATCGCTTTCCTCGGTGGCCGCGAATTCACCCAAAACGATCGCGAAGGCGCAGCCCCGGTCGCGATCATCAACGACACCATGGCGGGCCGCTACTGGCCCAACCAGGATCCCCTCGGCAAACGCCTCCAGCTGCCCGGCCAAAAGGAATTCCGTCAAATCGTTGGCATCGTCAAGACCACTGATTACCAAACGCTCGGCGAAGCGCCACAATCTTGCGTCTACGTTCCTCTTCGGCAAAATTACTCCGAGTCGATGGTTCTCTACGTAAGGACCGAGCATGATCCGTCACAGATGATCGCCTCCGTCCAGAGTGAAATCCGGAATATCGATCCTGCCCTGCCGATCGACGACATTCGAACTGGAACCAAAGTGATCGAGCAAGCGCTTTGGGGCGCAAAAATGGGGGTAGGGATCCTCGGCGTGTTCGGATTCTTGGCGCTCGGACTTGCCTCGATTGGCCTCTATGGAATCATGGCCTACTCCGTGAATCAGCGTCGGCGCGAGATTGGTATTCGCATGGCGTTGGGCGCTGGTCAGGCAAGCGTGCTGCGTCTGATTCTTCGTCAGGGAATGATGCTCGTCATCTGCGGGGTTGGAATCGGGCTGATGCTCTCGATTCTGCTTGGGCGCGCTCTGTCTAAGTTTCTCTACGGCGTTGGCGCAAGCGATCCTGCCAGCCTCACCGGAGCGTCGCTTGTGCTCCTGACAGTCGCAATGCTTGCATGCTATCTTCCCGCGCGGCGTGCCAGCCAAGTGGATCCACTCATCGCACTGCACGAGAGCTGAAGACTCACCGGTTCTTCAGCATCAAGCCAAATCGCCAAGTTGAGTGGCCGGACAAGCCCTTCTCATAGTCCCAAGGGTCCGTTCTGGGACGCTAACATGAGTTTTGGACGAGTGGTCGGCTACAGGAAGTTATCCAGAAACGTTCTCGGAAATTACGAACGACGGTTCCTGATTGATAGCCTGCAACCCGGAAGTGATCCCAGCTGACCTTTTAGACTAGCCCAGTTCTCCTAATTTGTAATGTACTGGTGGCACAGAGCGGCACAGAGCCCGAAATAGACCGCCACATGGCAAGGCTTCTCGCCTTTTTTCTTGACAAAATATTACTTGTCGCGTGTCGTACTCACTGGGTAATACTGTTCGTCGATTCCGTAAGCATCCTTGCTGGCGTTTTTGCTTTCTGGAGACTGTTTCTACGACTTATTCGCAATACTTACAAACAAACCGCATTTTGCACAATTTTCGTGCAAATTGGCGTCGGCAAGCTCTTTAGAATCAACACTTCCACAACCTACCGCAACTATTGATTGATCGACTTACAGAAGACTTAACTTCATTAGAATCAATACTTATGAAAAACCCGGGGGGAGGGGGTCGGGGAGGGGGGTTTATTGTTAACCAGACACCCGGTGACCGAAGGTTCCGACCTTGTCGGAAGGGGCCTCTCTGGCAGGATTGGCTGCTCTCTCCGCTCCGTGGCCTCGCTAAAATCCACATTCAGCATCTCCACCCAACTGGACACGAAGGGAAGGGAGCTCAACATCGCGCTTAACTCCATCTTTGGAGGAACTACTTTCAATTGTCGACCTCCTAGTCACCACTCACTACCCACTACTCACTATTCACTGCCCTCCACCAACATTTCTTTTGCTCTCCGCCGCGACGGTGGTAGGCTTCACAACTGGCAACGTGGAGGATAGAAGTGAGCTTAGCCGCTCCCCCAGATCATCTTCATTCTCTCTCCGGCTTGGAGGGCCGCCGCAGCACGCGCATCGACCGCACTGTTCCCTTGGTCGTCCTCGGCCAAACCAAAACCGGCCTCTCCTTCCAGGAAAAAACATCGACTGTCAGCTTCAATCTTCACGGCTGCCGCTATCCATCGCGCCATGAATATCCCATCGGAGCGTCCGTCGGTCTTCGCGTCCTCCAACCGGATGGCGAGACCATCTCTCCCGTCATTCGCGCCTTTGTAAAATCCGTCCATCCTCCCGCAAGCCCTCGCGAACTCTTCCAAGTCGGCGTCGAGCTGGAATCCCCAGCGAATATCTGGAATCTTTCTTCTCCTCCGCCGGATTGGAATCGCCTGCTGGGAGGAAGTGCATCGTCGGCTGGTCTAGCTACAGCGGTTGCTCCCGCGCTGGAACCGCCCGCGCCGCCAACCGCTCCCGCCGCATTTCCATCTGCTGCTTCATCCAGTGGCAGCGAGGCGAGAACGAGCCTGGTCACGGAATTTCCGTCGCCATCCCCTGCTGCAGCCGGTGCTCCCTCGGCCAAAGAATCCTCTCCGCCAAAACCGGAGCGCGTCGCCATCACCATCGATCAATTGGTAGCCGCCATGCAGGGCAAACTGCAGGCCGCCGCCGAAAAAGTAGTCCAGAACGCGCTGGCCGAGCATCTCGATGAAGCCATCGACGCTGCCCTCGCGCGTGTCGAAGGCGTCCGCGAAAGAAATCTTCAACAACTGGGCGAATTTTCCGAGCAGCGTCTGGAATCGCTGATGCGTTCTTCTCGCGAAGAAATTCTAGGCCACCTCGAGTCGCGCCTCGGCGAAGTCCAAAGCCGCTGGGAAGAGCAGCACAATGCTTTCCGCACACAAGCCGAAGAAATTGTGCAGCGCCTCGAAAAACTCGCCGCCGATACGCAGCGCAATCTTGCCGAGACGCAGAAATTCGTAGACAAGGCCACTGGCGAAATCGTGCCGCAGACGCGCGGCCGCCTGGACGAATCTCTAGGCCAGGCCACCGAACAATTTGAAGCTGCCGCGGACCGCATCTCCGATCGCCAGCTGGTTCGCGTGATGGAAGCCACGCGCATGGTCACCCGCGAAGCCGCCGCCCAGATGGACGCCCGTGTAGCCGAATCCCGCGCGCTCCTGCACAGCGCCGCGGGAAGCACGCTCGAAGAATTCCGCCGGCAGGCGGAAGTTCAAGTCGATCTCGCTATCTCTGAAACAACCGAGCGCGTCCGGTCCGCTCTCAACGCGCTCGATGCCGAAAATCGCGTCGCTTGCGAGAATCGCCGCCGCACTATGATCGACGACGTCACCCGCACCACGGAGCAATCCACCGAGCAATTCCGCTCCGGCATCAAAGCCTTTCTCTATTCCTGCCTAGTGGCCGCCGTGGGCGCCGTCGACGAGCACGCAAAAACCACTCTCGACGGCATGGTCAAAGAGCCCGGAGGCACCACACGCACCATCGGCGACATCACCGACATCAGCGATATCACAAAAATCCCATCCGACGACGAAAAGCCAAATTAACAAACAGTTTGTCGCGGATTGAATTCTTTGTAGGGGCACAGCAGTGCTGTGCCCCTCTTTTCGGCCGGCTCTTGTGTTGTGAAGGCTTAAAGGCTCTTGAAGGTTTGAAAAGTATTTAGTTCGCTGGCGCGCCCAAACCAAATTCGCGATGCACGGTGATCAATGCGGTCTTTGCTGCTTTCTCTTCCACCACAAACGAAATATTTGATTCGGATGATCCCTGCGCGATGGCAATCAAGTTCACGTTTTCGCGACCTAGCGCGTTGAACGTGCGCCCCGCAACTCCCGGAGTCCCGCGCATGTTCTCGCCCACTACCGCAACGATGGCGATGTTCGTATCAATCGTAATGTGTTCCACTTTCTCGTGCGCGAGATCTTGTGCAAACTCTTTTCGCAGCGCCTCGACAGTCCTCTGCGCATCCGCGGCGGACACAATAAAACAAATATCGTTCTGCGAAGACGACTGCGAAATCAGCAATACGTTCGCGCGCACTTCCGCCGTCGTCGAAAAAGTCCGTCCCACAACATCCGGCAATCCCACTATCCCCGGCCCGCCCACGCTGATCAACGCGACGTCTTGTATCGCCGTCAGCGCTTTCACGCCTCCGCCGATACTTCGCCCTTCCGGCGTAATCTTCGTTCCCGGCCGCTCCGGCGCAAAGCTGTTGCGTATCCACACCGGAATTGCCGCCTGCATCACCGGCTTCAATGTTTTTGGATGCAAAACTTTTGCGCCGAAAAACGCCAGCTCCGCGGCTTCGCGGTAAGAAATCACCGGAATCGTTCGCGCTTCCGGCACGAGCCGGGGATCTGCCGTCAGCACGCCATCGACATCCGTCCAGATAATCACTTCATCCGCGCTCAGCGCCGCGCCCAAAATCGTCGCCGAATAATCGGACCCGCCGCGACCGAGCGTAGTCAGCTTTCCTTCGGTTGTCGCGCCGAGGAATCCAGTCACGACCGGCACAATTCCCTTGTCCAACATCGGCCGCAACCGTACCTCGCATTCTTCCCGCGTCCGATCCATCAACGGTTCCGCGCCTCCGTGGAACGCATCGGTAATAATCACTTCCGTCGCATCCACAGCTTCGCTCGGCAAGCCAAGCTCACGCACCGCTCCCGCCACCAGCGGCGCGGACAGCCGCTCGCCCAAGCTCGATATCGCGTCCAGCGTTCGCGGCGTCAACTCACGCAGCAGCGCCGTCCCTTCAAAGAGTCTGCTCCCCTCTGCAAATACTTCCTCCATCTCCTCTCGCACAGACTTGCGCGCATTTTCATCGCAAACAAGGCTACTCAGCGCCTCTTCATGCTGCGCGCGCAGCGCCGCCAGAACCGCCGCTCCTTGGCCGTTCTCGCCGGTTCCCGCTCGTTTCGCCGCTTCGATCAGCCGGTTGGTCACCCCGCTCATCGCGGAAACCACCGCGACGCAGGCTCCTCCACGTCCACTGTCTGCGATGATCTTTGCCGTCCTCGCGATGCACGCGGCATCGCCCACCGACGTCCCGCCAAATTTCATCACCTGCAATCGCGCGTTCATTTCCTTCCGCAGTCCCCGCTTCCTCTCAGATTTATCTTGTCAGTTTACCTTGAGTGTCTGTTGTCTTCGACCAGAGGAATTCCACTCGTTGCCTGTGCTGGCAGTTGCGTGAAGCGGGACGGATTAAGGCCGATCCCAATCCAGGGCGTAAATTTCCTGGATGCTGGCGTCGCGTACCACCAGCGGAGATTCGTCGGGCGCGAGGCCGCTCCAGTTTCCGAAGGCGCCGCCGGCGGCCTGAAAACCTTTGAGGCTGAAGATGCGCTCGAGTTTGCCGTCGCTGACTTGCACGCGGAAGTAGCTCTCCTGGTTGTCGAGAATTCCGTCAAAATAGAGATAGCGTCCGTCTCGCGACCACGTTGGATAGGCCACGAAGAGGTTGGCAAGCTCAGTCCATTTCTGAGTTGTGAAATCAAACAGCATGAGCTTGAGCGAATCCAGCGGAATCGCGGCCAAGTAGCGCCCGTCGGGAGACCAGCGCGGAGAATACAGTCCATCGGAGCCCGGCAACTTCGTCGGCGTTCGCGTCTTCAGATCTAGGACGTATATTGCAGAGCCCTGATTGCTCAGAGAGTTTTCCCCGAAAGCCAACGATTTGCCGTCCGGCGACCAGGTGGGGTCCGCAGAGTTTGTTGTACCTCGAAAGATCAGTTCGGGAGAGCCGCCTTGCACAGGAATCACATAGATCTGCCACGGCTCACCGGGTGGATGACCAAAGAAAGCGAGCTGCTTGCCGTCGGAAGACCAGCGCGGCAAGTACGCTTGCATGGGCGGAAAAACAAGCTGAAGCTTTTGAGTTCCGTCCGTTTTGCTTCGCCACATAGTGCCGTCGGTGGCATCATTGTAGGCGACCCACTCACCATCGTGAGAGAAGTCGAGCCCCATCGCCGAAATTCCAGAAAGGTAGGGCGCGAGTTGTTTGGATTTGGCATCGTAGCGCAACAATTCGCCCCGGGGCTGCCAGCCCTGGACGAAAAGCTTCTTGCCATCGCGGCTTGGGACGGGGTTGCCGACATTCATCGGCCCAGTCGTCAACTGCACCGGCGCCTGCGGTGTGGCGCGAAAAAAACCACCACGTTCGTTGATGGCCCAGAGGTCCATCGTCGCGTCGCGCCGCGTCTGGAAAACGAAATACTTTCCGTCCCGCGTCCACTCGCCGCAGCATTCGTTGGGCGCATCACTCCAGCCCGGAAGCAAGAGATGAAGATTGCCGCCGTCCGCGGCCGCTTGCCAGATCGAGCGGTAATTCGTCTTAGGATCGTTTACCGTAAAACGCAAAACCGCTCCGTCGGGCGACCAGCGAATATCGCTGGCAGTTCCGCCCGCTAGCAAGAGGCGCTGTGGTTCGCCGCCGTCGCTCTTCGCCACGAATATCTCATTCCCTTTGCTATAAGCGATCTTTTTTCCATCCGGCGACCAAGCTCCAGCGTGGCCTTCCAGGATTCCTAATCGTCGAGGCGAACCGCCAAGCACAGGCACGCTCCAAAGCGGGCCGTCGAGAGAAGTCCCTCGCGCGGTGTTCATCAATAGTGCGGAACCGTCGGACGAAATATCGAAGACATTGGAGAAACCGGTGTCCTCTAGAGAATTAGGCACCGGAAACGTATCGCCGCCGGTCACGGACGTTTGGGAAAGGGCCGATTGGCCCTCGATAAAGTAGAGCCGCGACCCGTCCGTGACGATGTCCGATTTCGGCCGGTTCGTGTTGGTGAGTTGCACAGTTCGCAGCACGCGAGGCGGCGCCGCAAGCCGTGCCGGCACGTACCCAAGAATTACCGCGAGAGTGATAAGCGCGCCGCCCACCAGTGCCCAGGTCTGCCAGCGAGAAGACGGATGTCTTTCAGGAACCTCTTCCAGTGCGGCGCGCACAGCAGGGCTCGTCCCAGAGTGTCCCAAATCCAGATCGCGTCTCAACCGCTTCAAGTCCGCACAAAGTTCGGCGGCCGTTTGGTAACGGAGACCGAGATCTTTCTCGAGCGCCTTGGCTAAGATATTTTCCAAGCCCGCGGGCAAGTTCGAATTCAACTTCCTTGCAGGCGCAGCCGAGGAATTCAGGATGCCATCAAAAATCAGAGCAACAGCAGAGCCGCTAAAGGGAACCACGCCGGTTCCCATTTCATAAAGCACAACGCCCAGCGAAAACAAATCCGTGCGCGCATCCAACTCCTGACCCCGCGCCTGCTCCGGCGACATGTACGCGACCGTTCCCACCGAGCTGCCCGCACTCGTGATGAGCCCGTCGTCCAGCACGTGCCGGTGTGTGGGCATGGACGATTCGCCCGCGGACTCCGCCTCCGGTTGCCGGTAAGCCGCGAACTTGGCCAGCCCGAAATCCAGTATCTTCGCCGGTCCCGGATCCACGAGAAAAATGTTTGCCGGCTTGATATCGCGGTGGACGATGCCCTTGGCGTGCGCAGCTTCCAGTCCATTGGTGATCTGAATTCCAATCTCCAGAAGCTGCGAAATCTCGATCGATTTCCTCGCGATACGCCGCTTCAGCGTCTGCCCCTCGAGCAGCTCCATGGCGATAAAGGGACGCCCTTCAAACTCTTCAATATCGTAAATCGTGCAGATGTTCGGATGATTCAGCGAGGAGGCCGCGCGCGCTTCGCGCCGGAAGCGCTCGATGGCCTGTGGATCCTGGGAAATGTCTTCCGGAAGAAATTTCAGCGCAACATTCCGGCCAAGCCGCGTGTCCTCGGCTTTATAAACGACGCCCATGCCTCCGCCGCCAAGTTTTTCCAAGACGGTGTAATGGGAGATCGTGCGGCCGACGATTGAGGAAGTATCCGCCACTGGCCCGCAGTTTACTCTAGCCCTTCGGCACGGGCAATCGCCGCAGGCCCCTGTCGCGCCCGGCTGTGTTCCGCGTCACATCCCGCTGTGCGCAATGATACATACCGTTCCTTGAAGCAGAGCTAGTGTGATGACAGCTCAGGCGAAGAGGAGATGCAAAATGGCAAGCATGAAAACCATGAAAGCAGCCGTCGTTGAAAAATTTGGCGAGCCGTTGACCGTGCGAGAGGTTCCCATCCCAACGCCCGGCCCAGGGCAGGCACTGGTACAAGTATTTGCGACTGGCGTGTGTCACACCGATCTGCATGCGGTAGACGGCGATTGGCCCGTCAAGCCAATGATGCCGCTCATTCCGGGCCACGAAGGAGCAGGAATTGTCGCGGCGCTCGGACCGGGAGTTACCCACCTGAAAGAAGGCGACCGCGTCGGCATCGCTTGGTTGCACAGCGCTTGCGGGCATTGCGATTATTGTCTCGCCGGATGGGAAACACTTTGCCCAGAGCAGCAGAACTCCGGGTATTCGGTGAACGGAAGTTTCGCGCAGTACGCATTGGGGCAAGCGGATTATCTAGGACGAATTCCCAAGAACATCTCGTTCGTGGACGCGGCCCCGATCCTGTGCGCCGGTGTCACCACATATAAAGGATTGAAAATGACAGAAGCGCGGCCCGGCGAATGGGTTGTGATCTCCGGAGTTGGCGGCCTGGGCCACATTGCGATTCAGTATGCGAAAGCCATGGGACTGCACGTCGCGGCAGTGGACCTGGGACCAGAAAAGATGGCGCTGGCGCGGAAGCTCGGGGCGGAAGTTACGATTGATGCGAAAGCGCAGGACCCCGTAAAAGAAATCCAAAAACAAATCGGCGGGGCGCAGGGAGCGCTGGTAACGGCAGTTTCACCGATCGCCTTCAAACAAGCGGTTGGCATGCTTCGCCGCGGCGGAACTTGCGTGCTGAATGGCCTGCCGCCCGGAGAGTTTCCTGTTTCGATTTTCGACGTGGTGCTAAACGGCTACACGATTCGTGGCTCCATCGTAGGCACCCGCCTTGATTTGGAAGAGTCGCTCGCGTTTGCCGGGGACGGCAAAGTGAAGGCCACGATTGAGACTTTGCCGCTGGAATCTATCAACGATGTGTTCAGCCGACTCAAGAAGGGGCAGGTCAACGGACGCGTTGTACTCAGCCTGAAAGAGGAAGCGTCTGCGAAGCCGGCGTTGGCGCGGCTCGCGAGTTGATCCGGTTTACCCCGCCACCCGGCCGCGTGTCGGGTGACAATTTCCGGTGACGGCACGACTCCAGGAACTTGGCTCATAACTCCTGTCGAATCAACAAATCAATCTCGCCAAGTTTCTGGCGCTAGCGACGCGTCGAAGACGCAGTCGGGGCTTATCAGGAGTTGCAAGAGGGTTCGCTGCAGGCTTTCTTAAGACACGCCGCTTGTGGGTTGTGCCTCGTTGGCCTGGCTAAATGAATAGATCTCTAGTTCACTCGGTGTAGTGCAGGTTGTTTCCATTGTCCGTTCGGTGCGCGAACCGGAGGCGCCAGATCTGAGGCTGAGAGCTGTTCCTTGGAACGAGCGAGGGCTCGGCCTCGGTGGCGGCGGCGCGACGCGCCTCGCAGGTGCGGAACGCCGTGGTTGAAGCCTCCGGATTTCCTCGCCAGTGCTACTTGTACGTGTCCGCCGAACTGGCGAACACCTCCGGAATAGTTATAGTAGACTGTCCTCCTGTGACGAGCACAAGGCCGTTGTTCAGCAGTGTTGCCGTGTGAAGGAAGCGCCCGGCTCCCATCGGGCCCGTAGGCGTGAACTTGTTGGTTGCGGGATCGAATACTTCAGCACTTGAGAAGCTACCCGGCGGGTTGTAGGTGAATCCTCCGGCCACAAGCACGGTGCCGTCCTCGAGCAAGGTGGCGGTGTGCTGTGCGCGTGGTGTACCCAAAATTCCAGTCCGTGAAAAAGATCCCGTTGTTGGATCGAAAAGCTCTGCGTCCTGGACCGGAATTCCATTAAATCCTCCGGTCAGCAACACCTGGCCGTTTCTGAGCAAGGCGGCGGTGTGGTTGTATCTGAACTGGGTCATCGCGCCGGTGGCCGCGAAGGTTCCGGTGGCGGGATTGAACAGTTCAGCGTCGTTCAGCGGCAAGGCGTCGAAGACATCTTCGCTGTCACGGCCTCCGGCAATCAGCACTGTCCCGTCGTTCAGCAAGGTCGCAGTGCATGCCCATCGACCTCCTACTATCAATTCGCCCGTGGCGGTGAAGGACCCAGTAGCGGAATCGAATAGTTCCGCAGCGTTGCCCGCGGCTCCGCCCGCCAAGAGCACTTTGCCATCGGCGAGTAGGGTCGCGGTATGCTCAGACCGCGGTTCGCTCATTGCTCCGGTGGCCGTGAAGGTTCCAGTTGCGGGATCGAATAGCTCCGCTGTGGCGAGATCGCCCGAATTGTCGGATTCACCCGTGACGAGCACTTTGCTATTGGCGAGCAAGGCGGCCGCATGCGAGTCGTGCGTGGCAAGATCGCCAAAATTGCTGGATCCACCTGTCACGAGCACTTTGCCGTTTGCGAGCAGGGTGGCCGGGTGGCCGTGTGCGAGAAGCGCGCGGTGGTCATGGCTCCGGTGGGGGTGAAGGTCCCCGTAGCGGGATCGAATAATTCCGCTGTCGCGAGAATGCTCGTGCTGTTGAATCCACCTGCGATGAGCACTCTGCCGTTGGCGAGCAAAGTGACCGTGTGCGCCGCGCGCTCAGTTCCCATTTCTCCGGTGGCCTGAAATCCGTGCAGGTTGGAATTGGTTGCGACCTCAATTGCGTTTGAAGTGCCTGTGATTGTGGCCGTGAGGGTATCGGTCGCAGTGATCGTCTGGCCGCCGAGGCTCGTCAGCGATGCCGAAAAAATTGCTGAGCCGTTTGTCAGAGTTGAATCTCCTGGAAGCACGGCTTGGGGGTCGGTACTCGTAAAGTGCACGGTTCCGGAATAAGTGGCTACCGCGTTGTTCGAGGCGTCGAGCGCGAGCACGGTGACACTAAAAAATGTGCTTACAGAAACCGTGGCTGGGGCCTTTACAGTGAAGTGCGTGGCCACTTGTGAGCCGCCGCCCCCACCACCGCCGCCGTTGTTACCGCCGTTCCCGCCGCCTCCTAAGTTGCTGCTGCCACTACCGCATGCACTGATGTACAGCGCAAAGATCGAGACTGCGAGTAACCGACAACATTTCATGATGCCTCCTGTTGAACGCAGTCCTTGAGCCTCCGTTGCTCACAAGTACAACCACGGCAAGCGCGTGTCGTGTCTCTTGTAGTTCATAAGTGCTCCTGGGCTATTTCTGTGATCGTCGGCCCGCCCGAGCGTGCGGACATTGGGATGAAATGGTTTGCGGCGCAATGGTGGGAGTATGGTTTGTACATATTCTGGTTCTGATCGTGCAAGGCTCTGAATTCAGGGGAGTTGAGGGCTCGCGCATTTGGTCCGGCAGTTATTCCTCGACCTAAGCATATGGTGATAGACTCCCTGCAAAGCTCGAAGCCTGCTATGGAAGCCCCTCTACGAACCCGCAAGACGCGCTTCGGCGCCTTCGAAGTCGATTTGCATTCGGGCGAGGTGTACAAGCACGGCATCCGCCTGAAGCTTCAAGACCAGCCGTTCCGAGTACTTGCGCTTTTGCTGGAGCGTCCCGGCGACATGGTTACGCGCGAGGAGCTCCATCAGAGACTCTGGCCTGCCGACACTTTTGTTGATTTTGATACCGGTCTGAACAGCGCCATCAAGAAGCTGCGCGACGTCCTGGCCGATTCGGCCGAGGAACCCCGGTACATCGAGACCCTGCCTCGGCGCGGCTATCGCTTCATCGCTCACGTCGAAAACGGTGACCTGCCTGCTCCGGTTCCGATCGAAAGACGCCTCGCTACCGTTCCCCCCGTCCTGCCAAAGCCTGAACGTTGGAACAAGCTCCGCTTTGCCCTTGAGGCTGGTGTCGCAGCCTTTCTCATTGTTGCCGCCTTGGCAACTTGGCGCATCTTTTTCGCACGGCCCGTGCTAACTGCGACCGACGTCATCCTTCTGGCCAGCTTCGTCAACAAGACAGGTGATCCCATCTTTGACGACTCTCTGGACAAAGCGCTCGAAGTCAAACTTACCGAGTCCCCCTTCTTGAGCCTTTTACCAGATGCAGACGTCCGCGAGACCATGCGGATGATGCGCCATGATCAAAATGAGCGAGTGACGCCGGAAATGGGTATCGAAATCTGTAAGCGGCGGGGGCTCAAAGCCGTGGTGGTGCCGGAGATTGCGGCCTTTGGAAGCAAATATCTGATCACCCTGGAAGCGATCGACGCACGGAACCAAAAGCCCATCGCGCGATGGCAAGAAGAAGTGGAGACCAAGGATAAGTTGATCGTTGCGCTGGGCAAGGCAGGTTCACAATTACGAAGGCGATTGGGCGAAAGTCTGAGCTCTCTTGAGAAGTACGATGCTCCTCTTGATCTTGCGACCACAGGTTCACTCGAAGCATTGCAAGCTTATCGAGCAGGGCAGACGCTCTATCGTTCTGGAAAGCGGCGCGGGGCGATTCCTCTTTTTGAGAGGGCCGTCGAGCTGGATCCGCAGTTTTGTTCTGCTTATGCGGGACTTGGCAGCGCCTATCACAGCATTGGTGACGAGGAAGCCTCCAAAAAGAGTTTTGCCAGGGCTTTCGAATTAAAAGATGGCCGCCTTACGCAAGAAGAGAATTTTGAGACTACCGCGCGTTACGAGGACGCTATAACGGGCAATCTGGAAAAGGAAATTGCTGTGGCCGTTTTGTACAAGCAAGCGTATCCCCGCAGCGTGAGCGCTTACAACCTGTTAGGTATCGCTTACGCGAAGCTGGGCAGAACGGAAGAGGCCCTGCAAGAATTCAATTGGGCAATCAACAATTCGCCTGTCCCTTCTTCTGCAGCCTATTCCAATGCCAGCCAGGCTCTCATGATGATGGGCCGTCTTGACGAGGCCAAGAAAATACTTGACCAATGGCGACAAAAAGGTTCCCTCACCCCATTTCAAATGATGTTGCGCTACCAAATCGCCTTTTTCGAGAACGATGCGGTAACGATGGAAAGGCTCGCCCGCCAAACTCCAGCGGATGATTTGCCCTGGCTCCATTTACAAATGCAACTCGCATTCTTTCGCGGCGACTCCAGCAAACTCCGTTCGCTGAGCGAAACCCTGGTGGAACAACAGAGCCACGCTAACCGCATGGAAAACGTTGCCTACGAGCTCGCTTGGCATGCCCGGATTGAATCCTATCTGGGAAACTATGGGTTGGCACGCAAGCTCTGCCACCAGGCTGAAGAGGCGAGTAAGGACAGTGCTTTATGGCTCGAACAGTGTGCCGTGGCATTAACGGATGCTGGCGAACTGGCTCAGTCTGAAGCGTTGGCAGCGAAACTGGACCGGCTGCTTCCTGAGAACACGCTGAACCAGAAGATCTATCTGCCGCTCATTCGTTCCATGATCGAGCGCGAGCGAGGAAATGCCGTAAAGGCCGTGGAGTTGCTCGCCCCAGTCACGCAATACGAGCAAGGCGCAGTATTCGTTCCGCTAGCGGTACTCTATCGCCGTGCGCAAGCTTACACAGCTGCGGGAGAGCACGCCAAGTCTGCCGCCGACTTCGGGAAGGTCATTGCTCATCGTGGATGGCCCGAGTGGGAAGTATTTGCGCCGCTGGCGCAACTCGGACTCGCACGGGCCAATGCCATGCAAGGGGACCGTGACAACAGCCGCAAGGCATACGACGATTTCTTCACCACTTGGAAAGACGCGGACCCCAATATCCCGATACTCCGTCAAGCCGAGACCGAATACAAGAAACTGACCGCAACTCCATCCGCCGCCCCTTCACTGTCAGGGAAAAAGCAATAGCCTCGTTTTTATAAGGTACTCGCCCCTGATAGAATCGCCGGAAGTCTGAAGCGCGATTTTGTCCACGCGGAAGAGCCTAGCCAACCCGTTGCAAAGGCCGCGCTCTCTTAGCTCAATGAGAGGGTCGCGTAGGTCCTGGTACCGCCGTTATCGGAGATGTGGCGGCTAGTACCGAGATATCCAGTTCCTAGATTCCCCAAGCGTGGCCTTGCCGCGCAAAGGATACTACCCGCCGGGTCATCCGCGGATCGAAAGAGTGGGAAAAGCTGGTCGTTGTTTACGCATCAACCGGGCGTGCATCCATCCGGCTATCGCTCCGGCGAACATGCCCAAGGGGAAACAAAACAATCCCGTGAGCCTGGCTATCGGGTGTGACTGGAATACCTCGGCGGCCACTAGACCAATCAAGGGCAGGAACTCACAGGGAGAAAGAGAAGAACAAAACATCCTACAAGAAAGAGAAAACATACTTGACACTCACCGGCCTTCTCATGGTTAACCGGCCGATCTGAGGGACCGAGACGTAAAGAAAGCTGAGTTGCTCCTCCTTCAGTTGAGCT
>Ga0209446_1000093_pt1 | contig 24233 bp, 24 predicted proteins | sample BogFormECP04_OM2_FD_188242 | JGI IMG/M metagenome (GOLD analysis project Ga0209446, IMG submission 188242) | Bog forest soil microbial communities from Calvert Island, British Columbia, Canada - ECP04_OM2 (SPAdes) (version 2) | ecosystem: Environmental > Aquatic > Freshwater > Wetlands > Bog ... | reverse complement strand
GTCTGGCCACCGGTTTGGATGGCAACAAGGAGTGCAGCCAATGTTTTCTTGGTTCTGGTTGGCAACTTCTCCGCAGAGAGCCTTTGCTTTAGCTTATCTATAACCTAAGTTTGCTCGCGTTTGCTTCTTGTTGCTAGGATAAATGCAAGAGTCAGGCCGGGACTCGGCTAACTCTTGCAAACAGTGTGATTTACTCGCTCGCGTTTGCTCGCATTTGCACAGGAGAACATGGGCAGACATAAAGTCACGTTGATCCCCGGAGAAGGCATCGGTCCCGAAGTCGCGGCAGCTGCGCGGCGCATTCTGGAAGCCGCAGGCGTCCAAATCGATTGGGAAGAGGTCGAGGCGCGTTCTGAAAAGGCGTCGGCCACGGGGCAATTTGTCACGGAAGGTGCCGTCGAATCCGTGCGGCGCAACCGTGTTGCGCTCAAAGGCCCGATGGGCACAGCCGTTGCCGGCGGAGCGCCCAGCATCAACGTGGCGTTACGAAAAACTCTCGATCTTTACGCAAACGTTCGGCCAGTCAAGAATCTTCCTGGAGTGAAATCGCGGTTTGAGAACGTGGATGTCGTCTTAATCCGTGAAAATACAGAAGATTTGTACTCCGGCCTGGAACACGAAGTGGTTCCGGGAGTTGTAGAAAGCTTGAAAATCATCACGGAAAAAGCTTCCGCGCAAATCGCGCACTTCGCGTTCAAATATGCCAAACGAGAAGGCCGAAAGAAGATTCACGCCATCCATAAAGCCAATATTATGAAGCTCTCGGACGGGCTTTTCCTGAAGTCCATCCGCAACGTCGCCCCGCAACATCCCGACATCGAATACAAAGAGATGATCGTGGACAACGCCTGCATGCAAATGGTGCTGAATCCCCAGCAATTCGACATGTTGTTGCTGCCTAATCTATATGGCGACGTGATGAGCGACCTCGCCGCGGGACTTGTCGGCGGACTCGGCGTGGTGGGGAGCGCAAACGTTGGAAATGAAGCGGCAATGTTCGAGGCCGTTCACGGAACCGCGCCGGACATCGCTGGAAAGGGCTTGGCCAATCCGACAGCCCTGCTACTAAGCAGCATCATGATGCTGGACCATCTTGGCGAAAGGTCCGCGGCCCGCCGGATCGAGAGCGCCCTCGAAAAAGTGCACCGAGAGGGTAAGCACATCACTCAGGATGTCGGCGGCAAGGCCGGGACGGAAGAATTTACCGAAGCTGTCATCTCCTCGCTTCGCCCGAGCTAATTCCCTGCCTCGACATTTCTTACGCTTGGGCGGCTCGGGCGCTCGTGGGCGTACATCAGAATTGGGCGATAAGTCATGCGGCCGTCTTCCTTTGATCTGAACGGCGTTCCCAGAAATCCTCAAATCGTCCGCTAAGTTTGCTGCAGCGCAAGGCGATGATCCTGTTTGCGCCCTTTACGGTCCAATGCATGCCCGCGCGCTTGAGCCGGGTTCCGATCACCACTTTGCAGCCAGCCTCCACCACGCCGGTCGAAGTGCAGAAGCCTTGTTTGTGGAACTTTGAATATCGCATGCGGCGTCGATTGTTCCAGATGTAGCGAACACATTCCCGGGCCTCTTTGTATTGGCCTGCGTGGCCGTGCAGCGCTTGCACCATGGATTTCAGGCAGCCCTCATCGAGTTCCTCATAGCGCGCCTGGATCCATGGCTTGCCTTCTGGGCTGTCCCCATAGATGATTTTTCCCACCTGGCTGAGATGTTCTTTGGCATGAAAGCGGTCAAGAATCTGAGTGGCTTGCGGGAATAGTTCCGAAGCCGAGTTCCAAATCCAATTCGAACCATCGCCCAACACCACCGGACGTTGAGCTTCGCTGAAACCACGGCGGCTGGCCTCGCGCTGTACGCGCGCCGCGAAGTCCGAGAGGTGGGGACTGGTATCCAGAGTCGCGGCGCTTTCAATCGCGGCCGAATAAGTGATCGATCCTGGGTCGCGCACGGGTTGGCCTTGCTCATCGCGCGATTCCGCCGTCCAGATGGTGACGAGCTTGGCTTCGCGGGTTTTGGCCGAGCCGTCGGCTTGCTTGCCCGCACGATCAGCAATTTCTTGGGTGCGCATCGGCACCCCGGTACCATCCATTCCCAGGTACATGGTGGGAGCCACTTCGCCCATCTTTTCTACTTGCTGGTGTTCATCGACGGCGATCTCGGCCCCCAGTGCTTCTGCGGCTCGTTCTACCTGCTTGGCACTGACTTCTGCACCCGCCAATTCGTGCAATAACCCGCTGCTTTCTTCGAAACTCAGCAGTGCTGCTGCGCTGGCGGTCATGCGCAGAACGCCGGGCGTCAGCGAAAACGATTCCAGCCCCAGAGCCCGGTCCCGCGGGCAGAATCCGCTCTCGCATTGTTCACAGTGATAGTAAGCGCGCTGCAGGTGCAAAGACCCCAGTACGCTTTCGAAGGTCTTTTCGTGGCGGCCATGATACTGGGCGGAGCCTCCGCAGGGGCAGGGCAGTTGCGGTCCCACATGATCGCTGGTGTCCGTGTTGAGCCGTTGTTCCAAGGCGCGCGCTGCCAAGCGCAAAGACTGGCGCCGCGCCGCCATTTCGACCGCTTCGAAATCCAAGTCGGCGATCGACTGGTTCCCTAAGAGCGTTTCGATTTCCCGGATGATTTCCTTTTGAAGGGCGGTCTGGAGCCCCCTTTTTCGGCCTCTCGGGAAGTTGCCTGGGGCCGTTCCAGTTGGGCATCGGCCCATTGTTCGCAAGCCTCTCGATACTGCTCCACCTGTTCCCGAAATTTATGCCCTTGCTCGATTTGCTGCCGCGCGAGCTCGGCTTGTTCCGGGCTTAGATACCGGGAGTGAGTTTTGCCCGCCGTCGGCCGGGTCAAGCTGTAATAAGGGCCGTGACGCGCTTTGGGGTCCTCTTGGCAGGGGCAGCCTGCTTTACCGCATTTCATGGTGCGCTCGGAGACCGACCCCCGGCGCATCGGTTTAGGTTGAGACAAAACGGCGGCCAGTTCACGTAGGGACGAAGGTACTTCAGTAGGAATTTTCATGGATCTATCCTACGGCATTATGTGCCGTAGGAACAGACAAAAAAAGCCACCTTTAACCTCCCACCATTCCTCTGGCGTGCACCCGGCGCTCGTAGACCCCTTGTTATTCTTGCTCAGTCGTGGCATTCTCTCACCGTTAGTGGTCCCCTCCAAGGCGGGTGAATGCATCGGTCGAGGTATCCTGAAAGGCGTCGCACCGTTCGGATGACGCTTCAAATTCCCCTAAAAGTTCGTTGCCAGATGCCGGAAGGCGAAGCCATTGATTTAAAGGCGTTTACGCAGTTTGTGAGCGCGCACGGCGCACTCATCGTTATGGACGCTCCCCTCTTGCCGGGCCAAACGGTTCGGCTGTTCAACGAAATGACGTCAGAGTCCGTCGAGTGCTTTGTCACTTCCGTCCGCGAGAAGCAGGACAGGCGATTCATTGGCTTAGGATTTGTTACGGCCCGGAGTGATTTCTGGCATGTGGTCTTTCCAAAGGCGGGGACGCGGCAGGCCGTGCGCTCTTCGCAGACCGGGTCGCTCGTGAAGCCCGTAAAGACCTCCAACATCCCCCCGCAAAACTAACAAGCTATACTTGCTAACCTTGAAGTGCTTTGCAGGCGTTCGCTTTTGTATTTAGCGATAAGTGGGCGTTGACTTGGATACCTGCCGCTAAGCCCCGGTCGGCGCATACACTTGGTACAGAAGAATGTAGACAATCACGCCTGTAACCGAGACGTAGAACCACAGCGGAAGCGTCCAACGCGCGATCGCGCGGTGTTTATCAAATTTTTCGAGCCATGCGCGGCGCAGCGTGATCAAAATCAATGGCACAATGACGATGGCCAACACCGTGTGCGAAATCAACAGCGCGAAGTAGACCGGGCGAATCCACCCCTGGCCCTGGAAAACAACATGGCCAACGCGGATGTGGTAGACCACGTAAGAAATCAGAAACACAGAGGAGACGGCAAACGCGGAGATCATGAAAGCCTTGTGCACTTTCATTTTGCCGTTGCGGATGGCGGCGTAACCGCACGCCAGAAGAATGGCGCTGGTGCCGTTCAGAGATGCGTTGAGCGCGGCCTGTGAAAACATAAGTTTGCGAATGCCCTTCCTGGCAGAAACGGCTCAGCGCGGAATTTTGTCGTAGATCATCAAACCGAGAAGCAGTGGAATATGCACTACGGTGGCATGCATCAGCCACTTGGCGCGTGCGTTGGTTCTCGAACTGGCGGCCCACAAGCAGACCTGCACGAGCGCCGTGCTCACGACCAGCGCGCCAAAGAAGTAACGCACACCAGCCAATCCCATCACGGCGGGCAATAGGCTGACTCCGACCAGCACAATAGCAGTGAGAATGATCTGGCGAAAGGTGCGCGTTCCTTCGCGGTCCACCACTGGCAGCATCAAAATTCCCGCGCGGGCATAATCTTCCCGGTACATCCAGGCGATGGCGTAAAAATGCGGAAATTGCCAAAAAAACAGAATCGCGAAGAGCAGCCAGGCGCCGCGATCCAAAGTGCCGGTGGCGGCGACCCAGCCAATCATCGGCGGAATCGCTCCGGGGAACGCGCCGACAGCTGTAGCCCACACAGTACGTTTCTTCAGCGGGGTGTAGGCGAGCAGATAGCTCAAAGATGTGAGAATTCCAAGCGCGGAAGCAAGAAACCCGGCGGTGAAGTAGAGGTCCAACGCGCCCGCCACGCAGAGAATCACGCCAAACCACAGGGCTTCGCGCGGCTGCAATTGTCCGCTAGGCAAAGGGCGCGACGCCGTGCGCCGCATAAAGCGGTCGGAATCGCGTTCGATGTAGTGGTTCAAAGTCGCCGTGCCTGCTGCAATCAGGAGCGTGGCAAAAACGGTTTGAATCAGATGCAGCCAATCTACCGCTCCGCGTGCGCCCATGTAATATCCAGCGGCGGTAGTCATCAAAACGAGAAAAGAAACATCTGGCTTGGTCAGGGCGACGTAGGCGTTGGCGCGCGAAGCCAGCGTAATTTCCGTGGTGCGAACCGTGCTCATCAAACCGCCACCCGCCCCTGCGACGATACGGCAACTTCACCGGCGCGCGGGACCAGACGATAGCACAAGAGAATCGTCAAGATAGACACGGCAAACAAGAGCGCTCCGACCACGGTGTGTGTCACTGTCAGCACGATCATCACGCGCATGGGCTGCGGGGCGTCTGCGGTTGCAATGCGCGACCAATACGCGCCGATGCCGAGCAGAAACTGCAAGCCAAACAAGGAGTGAAGCAGAATCCTCATTTTGGTGAGTTCACGCGAATTCTCGAAGCGCTTGCGGAGCACCACCGCCGTCCAAAGCACCGTTGTAAGCACAGCCAGCGATCCCGCGGCGTGCGGCCAGATGGGAATCTCCTTGTGGCGGAAACCAGCTCCTAGAAATACCTGCAGAAAGATCACCGCAGCGTTGAGTACTGACAGCGAACGTATAGAGGGCGAGCCGCGGTCATCGAGTTGCGGGCGGTCCGAGATCCACCAGTTGCTAGTGAAAACGGCAACGCTCAAAATCGCTCCGAACATGATTTGCGCGAAACAGGCATGCAGCACCGGCAGCCAGTAATGCAGCAGCTGGATCACTACTTGGCCGCCAAGTATGGCTTGCGCGACGATGCCGCCCACCGCGATCAAGGCGAACCAGCGCAGCCATCGTCGCTCTTCTTTAATCCAAATCAAAATGGCGAGGATAAGCGTCCATACTCCCAACGCGCCTGCAATGACGCGGTGTGAGTGCTCGTAAAACACCCCGCCGACCATCGGCGGGGTCCATGTGCCAAACGATTTCGGCCAATCCGGAACGGAAAGCGCCGCATCGTTGGAAGTAACCAGCGCCCCAGCAATCAGGAGAAGCACCGTCCAACAGACGGTAAAGACAGCAAACCGGTGCACGCCTGCGTGGTAGGTAGCTTTCATAGCCGTTGTCCCAGCGCGGGATTATAGCGTAACGGTCGATTTTCCGCTTTGTGTTCGGTGCAATTTATTTCTGCCGCCACGGCCCGGACCCGATGCCCCCAGCCGGTTTTGGCAGTGAGAATCGAGCACGTTGCCATCACAAAGCCGTCGAAGAAACCTGCAAGGATTGCGGATCTCCCGCAAGACCAACGGCTCGAAGCACAATATCTTTCAACGCGGCGATGAAAAGGGGCGAATCGCCAACGGCAGGCATCATCCGGAAGACTTCGATGCCAAATTTCTTGGCATCTTCGCGCGCCTCAATGTTGATTTCGTGCAGCGTTTCGATATGCTCGGTCACGAAGGAAATCGGAACGACGAGCATTTCCTTGATGCCCTCAGTGCCGAGCCGCTCGATTGTAGCCGTCAAAGGTGGTTGCAGCCACTTTGAGGGCCCGACCCGGCTTTGATAACAGAGTAGATGTGTTTGCGGCCAGCCCGGATACTGCCTTCTTCCCTCTTCGCAGATCAGGCGGACGGTGGCTTCGATTTGATTTGGATACGGGTCACCCTTTTCGACCAGGCTCATTGGCAACCCATGCGCGCTGAAAACCAAGTGAATGCGGGAGCTATCAGCGAATTGCCGCAAAATGGAGCCGATGCGTTGCGCTAGCGCCTGAATATAGAGCGGGTGGTCGTAGAACTGGCTAATCGTGCGCTCTGGCGGGCCGCCTTTCGGCTGCCCGTAAACGCGGCGCCATTCCCTGAGGCTGCTCAGCGTTGTGGCATAAGAGAACTGTGGGTACAGCGGCAGTAGCACTATCTCGTCCAGCGGTGCAGCTTTGCGTAGCGACTCGACCGCTTCCGCAGTGAACGGGTGCCAATAGCGCATGGCGATAACGGCTATTGGATCAATATCGCTGGACAGCGCCTCAACGAGCGCGCCTCGCTGCCGGTCCGTCAAGGTCCCAATCGGCGAGCGGCCGCCAATCTCCACATACTTGCCCCTCACAGGAACGGATCGTCGGGAAGAAATCAACTTTGCCAGCGGGCGCCGCAAGAAACCGAGCGGCCCCATGGGAATGATGTCCGGGTCGAGAAAGAGGTTAAGCAGGAATGGCTCAACGGCATCGAGCGAATCCGGCCCGCCGAGCTGGAACATCACAATACCGACTTTTTTCTTCTTTGCCAACTACTTGCCCCGGTTTAAGGAATCCCTCAAGCGATCGACTTCTGCGCGTAGCGACGAAGTGCGTTTTGCGATGGTCAGATAAAAAACAAAAAACACGGCCCAGCCAATGACATAAGCCGCGAAAACGCTGTCCAGACTTGTCATATTGCCTCCGCCTCGCGGCGTACGACCTCAAAATCGGTGCGCAACTTTTCTAGCCGATAGCGCTCCACGATCAAGAACACCATCAAAGCGTGCATCGCAAGCACGCTAAAGAAAAACACTTTGTTCATGGTTGGATCAAGTCCGGCACCTGGACCTCCCATGATGACGGGGGCCGGATGTTGGGTGCGCCACCAGCGAATTGCTCCAAAGACGATGGGAACGTCGATGAACGCGAAGATCCCAAAGAGGGCGCTTAGAAGCGCTCGTCGGTCCGGTTCCTCGATCAATGTACGCAAAAGCAGGTAGGAGATGTAGAGAAGCCAAAGCACAAATGTGGAAGTCAGGCGCGCATCCCAGGTCCAATAGATTCCCCACGCTGGTTTGGCCCAAATCGGTCCCGTGATTAGAACAACGGTGATGAATGCCAGACCGACCTCCGCGGAAGAAATGCCGAGCGAGTCCCACCGCTCTTCGCGCCGCCAGACGTAGAGGAGATTGGCGACGAAACAGATGAAAAACGCGGTCATTCCGGCCCATGCGGCGGCGGCATGGAAATAAAAAATCCGCTGGAGCACGTGCATGGTTTTCTCTTCCGGAGCGATATAAAAAGACGCATAAGCAGCAGCGCCGACCAGGAAGAGAACTGCAGCGCCAATCATCGCGCGTTTCCACATAGTGCTTCATTCCTCCAGAAGATATTCGCCGAAAAGCCATAGCGCCGTCAAAAAAACCAGGTCAAAAATCGCAAGGAAGCCGATTCCCTTCCACTGCACGAAGGGCGTTCGTTCAAATAGTGACTTCGTAACCTCCGTGCTGGCCACGAGAATTGGCGTCAAGAGCGGCAACATGAGCAGCGGCAACAGCAGTTCGCGCATGCGGGCTTGGGCGGAGATGGCTGAAAGCGCGGTGCCGGCGATGGAAATCCCCAGACTTGCGAGAAAAAACATGAGTACCAGCCAGTGCAGCACCGGCACGATCGGCACATTGTACATAACGGCAAACAGCGGCAGCAGGAGCAGTTCGGTCAGCAGAAGAAACAGTGTGTTCGCAACAAGTTTGGCCAGGAAGATAGCGAATGGATCGCTGACTGTAAGACGCAGGGCGCTTAACGTGTCGTTGTGCTGCTCGCGCAGAAAACAGGGCTGCAGCATCAGGGAAGATGCGAAAAGAAACGCCAGCCAGAGAAGGCCAGGAGCAAAACGGCGCGATTCGTCCGACGTCGGATCGAACGTAAAGCTGAAAAGCACGATCACAATCAGGATGAAGACAACTGTGGTAGTAAGAAGTTCGCGCGAGCGGAACTCTGTGCGAAGCTCCTTGCCGAGCAAAACAGCCGCGTTGGGGAGCAGGCTCATTCAGGCGTCGGCAAAGGTGAGAATGGAGCGAAACGTCGCGCCCGTGCGCGTGTCCGCAGCGATCGAGCCTGAGTCCAGGCGAATGGCCCGGGTCCCGAGAGAAGAGATTTCCGATTCGCCGTGAAGACTCATCAGAATGGTGCGTCCCGAATCGCGAAGCCTGCGAATCGCTTCGGCGAGCCAGGCGACTCCTTGGGGATCGAGACCGGTTGCTGGCTCGTCGAGCAGAAGAACAGACGGCTCATGCAGCAACGCACGTGCGATGGCCACACGCTGGCGCATTCCGCGAGAGAACGTTCGCACGAGCGAGACGCGGCGATCGGATAGGCCCACTTCATTCAGTAGAGTCTCAACGCGATTCTCTGGTTGTGCTACTTCCTGGAGCCGCGCAAAGAGCAAGAGATTTTCTTCGGCGGTTAGCTCGTCGTAGACCATCGTGGCGTGGGCGACGAATCCCGGACGAACCACGCGAGCGCCCTCGGCTTGGGATTCGCTGGAAAAACTCAGTGTTCCTCGCGAGGGCCGAACCAATCGCGCGGCGATGCGCAAAAGGGTGGTCTTGCCGGAGCCATTTCGGCCAGCAAAAACCACACATTCTCCCGGGGCGATAACGAGCGACACTCCGCGCAATGCGAGGAACCAGCCATAGCGCTTATCGATATTTTCAAGGCGAAGTCCAACCGGAGAAAATGTTGGGGGCGTCACCGACGATCCTCGCGTGGGGACATATCACCGCGCGGCGTCACCTTTTAACCTCTCACAAGGTCGCGCAATATTTTTTCCGCGCGAGCACGTTCCTGGTTGTACTCTGCCTCCGAAATCGTTCCTGCCTGGCGTCGCAACTCGAGCCGGAAAAGCGTGTCTTTCAGCGCATCAAGGCTCGTGCCTACGGCCGCGTCGACTTCCGCTAGATTAGCGTTCGGAATTACCGCAGACGCAACCGAAGCGGATGCCGTCTTCTTGGAGAGTTTCGCGGCGGGAGCTGCAACGTCAGCGGAGGGACCACCAGCAACAGCCACCACCGGCCTGCGAGCGAGAAGAATCGCCAGCAGAGCGAACATGCACAGGAAACCGCCCACGATGGGCCATTTCAAGACATCCAGCCGGCCTGGCACCACTTGAATGGCCGCCCCAGAAGCTGGACCAGTTCCCTGCTGCGCTTCGCGATTCTGCGGCCCTGCATCAGAGTCCGCAGACGCAGAATCATTGCCACTCGGTGGCGGTGCCGTACCGGCAACGCTTACAGTCAGCGTTGAATTCGCGGCAAGATTGTCCCGGCTGTAAAGGCTCATGCCTTGCTCTTGCCCATTGGACTGCAAGCCATCGCCTGTCACTTGCACAGTGGGCGGCGCGACCAAGACGAGGCGCGCGCCAGGATAAACCGTTGGCAGTTTCACGGTGGCGGCATTCCCGGGGTACGGCAGTTCGTACGAGAAGCGAACACCATTCTCGCCAGGACGAAAAGCGTACGCCACGCTGTACTTATTTTTGCCGCGATCGATGGGCGCTTGCACTACGGGCATGCCCGATGGGCCCTGCGCAGCGATCTGTTTCAGGCTGGCGCCCTCTGGAATCGCAAAGTCAAAGTTGCCGTCGGCGCGAAAATAAGCCTGCGCAGGCTGGGAGTCGTTCTTGATGGCGTATTCTTCGCCCACTTCCAGAGTTGTTCCATTCGGCTGGAAAATCACGAAATGCGTCCCGACGGATATCGATTTGGGATCTTTAGAGGGCTCGAAGACCTCGACTTGCACCTGGTTCTGACCGGGGGGTAGCGGCTGATGAAAATTAATCCCGCGATAGACCGCGCGGACCAGCATCGGCTGCGTGCCGATGGACGGATAGTCGAAAGTGAATTGGCCCTGTGCATCGGTCTTTGAGTTGAGCACCGGCTGCATTCCGCCCTGCAACTGGATCAGGATTACCTCGACGTCAGCCGCGGGTTTGCCGGTGGTGCCATTTTTTACGGTGCCATGCACCGTCGCGCCGTAAACGAAAGAGAACGGCGTCAGCAGGCAAACGCCGAGTGCCAAACGCGGAATCCACGTGGACCTCATTGCGCACCTCGGTCCGAGACAACCGGCTTGATCGTGCGAGGACGCCTCACCTGCGATTCCGTAACCTGATCGATTTCGGCGAGCACCAGGGCCGCTTCGTTCTCGAGAGAGATCTTCATCGCTTCGAAGTCATTTTCGGCATATTTTCCTGAGCGAAACTCGAACCGCAAGTCGCGTAAATTATCGTACAGGGTGTCACGTCGTTCGAGCAGTTGATCGAGTTTTGAGCGGTGCGGAGCGAGGTCTGAGGCATCGGGCTGAATATAAAAAATGAATAGCCCGGTGGCAAGAGCCAGCGCCAGACACGCGCCGAGAACGGCCCAATCCGCGGAGGTAATCAGAAAAACAGCGATGCAAATGACAGGGGTCAAGATCAATCCTCGGTATCGCGGGCAGCTTGCGCACGCGCTCGCTCAAGCAATTCACTGGAAACGGCAGGAGCGTTGCCGGCTGTGACCAAAGCGGGCTCGGCGCCTGGACGATTCCGCCATCGGGAAATGACGCTCAGGACCAGCACGAATCCCCCAATCAAAGCGAGCGCGGGAATCCACCAGGCCACACGTCCAAATCCGCTATGCGGCGGCTCGGTAAGCACGGCTTGCCCATACTCCTGCACAAAAGATTGAACGATGAGGTCATCGGAATTGCCCTGGGCGATGCGCTCGTCGATTTTCTTCAGCATTCCGAGTGCAGTATCGCAAGGGCCGGAGAACGCGCCACCGACGTGGTAACAACCGCCAGCGGAATCGTTGCAGCCGCCGCACATGCATTTTACCTTCATGCCCAACTGGTGCGTGTGATCCAACTGTTGAGCGTCGCCAAACGCAGACAGAAGCGGCAGCGCACCGGCAAAACACAATGCGACGGGCAGAATGAGCAAACCGGGCCGTCGTATCCTTCGAAGTTTAGTCATGGCCTTCTCTGAACGTCGCAGACGGCGTCATTCCGTGCACAAGAGGCTCTGGCACAGGCTGCTTCGCGCCAGACAAAACCAAAACCGCTCTACGATTCGGCAGTAGAGCAACGAGGGTTCCGAAAACGACGATTACGCCGCCGAACCATATCCACTTCACCAGCGGATTCAAGTACGCATGGATAACTGGCAGCTTGGTGTCGGGACTCTGTCCCGCATAAACGACGTACAAGTCCTCGCGCAGGGTCGAATAAATCGCTACCATCGTTCCGGTTTCCCCATTCGTCTCGAAGATGCGGCGCTCCGGATAGAGCATCATCAGTGGCTTATTGTTGACGAAGACTTCCACGTTCAAGCGTAGGCCGGTGTAGTTTGCTTCCGGCTTGCTGTCGAAGCTCTGGAGGACGAGCTTGTATTTTCCTAGCTGCATGGAGGAGCCGGGTTGCATTTCCTTCTGGACGTTTTGGTTGAAGGCCGCGCCGGCCAGCCCTATAAATATAAGCACCATCCCCATGTGAACGATATAGCCGCCGTAGCGCCGCGTATTGCGCATGGTCAGTTCGATGGCGGAGGTCAGATAGGAAGCACCCGAGCGCACTCGGATGACTTTTGCGCCCCGGTAAAATTCCATGGCGATCGTCGCCGTGACGAAGAAGCACAGCGAAAAACAGATCAGGGAATAGATCTCGCGGTATCCAAGCACAAAGATGACTGCGCCCGCCACGACTCCCACGATCAGGGGCCACGCAAAATTTCGCTTCAGGCTTTCCACGGAGGTCTTGCGCCAGGCGAGCAGCGGCCCGACTCCGGTCAGGAAGAGCAGGAGCAGGCCGATCGGGATGTTCACCTTGTTGAAGAACGGCGCGCCCACACTGATTTTGGAGCCCGAGAGCGCTTCCGACAAAACCGGGAAGAGCGTGCCCGACAGAACGGCGATGCACGAAACCAGCAGGATCAAATTGTTAAAGAGAAAGCTGGACTCACGGGAGACGATCGCGTCCAATTGATTTTCACTCTTCAAGTAGTCGCGATTCTTGAAATACGCAACAAGGCAAACCGTGAAAATGACCACGAGAAAACCCACAAACCAACTGCCAATACTTGACTGAGCAAACGCATGGACGGAGCTGACAACTCCGCTTCGGGTCAGGAACGTGCCGAGAATGCACAATAGAAAGGTGGAGAACACCAGCCAGACGTTCCATACTTTCATCATGCCGCGCTTTTCCTGCATCATCACCGAATGCAGGAACGCGGTGCCCGTAAGCCACGGAAGCAGCGAGGCGTTTTCAACTGGATCCCAGCCCCAGTAGCCGCCCCAGCCGAGGACCGCGTAGGCCCAGTGCGCGCCGAGGAGAATGCCGGCGGTCTGAAAGCCCCACGCGATCATTGTCCACTTGCGTGTGAGATGAATCCACTTCTCTCCAGGATAGCGGGCCAGCAGCGCCGCGAGCGCAAACGCGAATGGAATCGTGAAGCCCGTGTAGCCGGAGTAAAGGTTCGGCGGGTGGATCACCATTTCCGGATATTGCAGCAGCGGGGTCAGACCGTTGCCGTCGCCGCGGGCCACAAGATCCATCGCGCCATGAGCCCCGGGAACGGCCAGAGCCTTAAACGGACTGGCGACGAAATTATTGAGCGTTAGAAAGAATATTTGCACCCCTGCGAGAATCACTCCCACGTACGGCATCAACTCGCCGTTCTTATTCCGGTAAGCAATCAAGACGGAGAAAACGTAAATCGAAAGCAGGAAGCTCCAGAACAGTAGCGAGCCTTCCTGGCCAGCCCACAAAGCGGCGATTTTATAAAATGTTGCGAGCGCACGGTTGCTGTGCGCGACGACGTAAGCTGCGGAAAAATTATCGCTGAAAAAAAGATATTCGAGGCTGAAGGTCGCGACGAAAATCAAGCAGCAGGTGGCGATACCTGCCTGTCTCGTGCTCTTAACGAGCAGGGCATGGCGCGTGATAATCGCGGCAATCCCGCCTGCAAACGCAAATACCGCGCAAATGAATGCCAGGAGTAAAGCGAACGAACCGAATACATCCACGGGGCCTCCGCCTATCCCCCGGCCAAGCCGGGCCCGCTACCGATGGCTTTAGCGCGTCGCAGTGGAGGGAGTGGCATCCGTTCCCCCCGGAGCCGCCTCATACTTGGACGCGCACTTCGCCTGAACAACTTCAGCCACAAACCGCCCATCCGTCTCCCGGCCTTCCACCAACGCTTGCGATTTATCCACGAACGTGTCCGGCAGAGGATCGCTGCCCACATAACTCACGGGGAGCGACTTCCCTTCTCCGTCCAGGACGAAATCCACGCGGCCTGTGAACCGGCGAATGCTGCCAGGTGCCACGGTTCCTCCAACGCGGATCCGGTGCGACAGATCAGAACCATGAAGTGTCTGCAGTTCCGCGATGGTGTGGTAGTACGTCTTGCTTTCGCCGTAGCCGAGCCAGGCCAGGAAGGCCATGGAAACGACGATCACGGTGACTCCGATGCCAAACTTTGCTTGTTTCTTCACGGCTCGACTCCTGCTCCGACTCCACAGTATCCAAGTTTTCGATTCTATCACAGCCGGAAGACTGGCAAGCTGGTCGAAGTCCAGTTCTCGACCTGTCCGTTGGGCTAGGGGTGACGGCCGCTGTTCATTTCGCCGCGATGGGCGCTGCAAGCGCTGCGCGCAAATGCCGAGCCGCCTCAGAAAAACTGGAAGAGTCCAGTGCGAAGGGTTGACCGCCGTCGAGGATTACGGGACAACCTAGTTCGGCGCTCGACAGTCCGGCGGACAGCGGCGCCAGCGATTCTGAAATCAAAAAGACGCGCTTGGGTTTCAGCGATCGGCGAATACGCGTCATCACCGACGAAACGCGTTTCCCAAGAAGCGTGTCGCACACCAATGGTCCGGCCTGGCCACTTTCGAGCGGACACTCGAGAATGTGCGTCAGAAAAAACCCACCGCGCTGAAACTCGCTTAGCACAGTATCTGCTGGCTTTCCTGTGGGAGAGATTCCAACTGCCTGGAGCAGTCGACCAGCTTCCCCTGCAAACTTTCCGGAATATAAAAAGTCTGCATCGGCCAACGGAGAAAATCCGCCGAGTAGCAGAGTGCCAATGTGGATCGGTCGATAGCGCGTCGTCCATTCCAGGCGTTGAAGTCGGCGCGCAATGTGTTCAGACAATGCGGGCTGTCCGCAGCCGTCACAAGCCAGGGCATCTGTGGGCATGGTTTGTAAGAAAGAATCGTAGTCCAGAGGAGAGAGGAGTGCAAATCGCGTTTATTCGACGGCGACGGCTGTGCGCCGGGGATGGTAATTTGGGTTTTGGCGTCGCACAACCGCCGTCGCGCGATGATACGTGTACCTTCGCCTACTAACCCTGAACGCAGATGAAAGTTGCGAGAAGAATGGAACTTTTTTCGCAGTGCGGTTGTGAAACTTAAGAGGAGACTGCGGCGTCGGCCGGAAGCTTGGACCTAAGGCACCACTTCAGCTCCTGGCTCAGTTCGGTAATTTCCATTCCCGGCATGACAATGAACTTGCAGCTCAACATTTCCCGAGGCTCGTCGTCATCGGGCAACTGACAGGAAACGCGGCAATACTGGCAATCCTGATTCCAACAGAAACGTCCATACGGAATCGTTTCGGGGCTGATGAACTGAAAACATCGCAGAAGCGAGTTGCGCTCTGGCACCTGAAACTTCTTGCCCATCACGGTGATTTCCACAAGCTTTTCATAGGGGCGAAAGGGTTCCGACATAAAGAGTCCTGTCCTCCGTAGACGGGTGGCCGTGAAAGTGCGGAAGGTGCCCCGATCCGGATCACTCTGATGATTGCTTATTCAGATTAGCCCGGGCCCCCGGAAGCAACAACGAATGCTGTGGGACGAGTTGCGAATGTGCTAAGGGGTAGACCTAGGACTCAGACAGCCCGCAGGGATGTGACTTTAACTCCCAAAATCGAAGAACTGGCCCATTTTGCGGAACTTTTCGTAGCGAGCATCGAGTAAATCCTTGGTCGGCTGTTGCGACAGGGCCACTATCTGCCGGTCCAAGACTTCGCCGAGCAACTGCCCAGCGCCTTCCGGATCGACGTGCGCCCCTCCTTCTGGTTCGGCCACGATTTCATCGACGATCCCAAGCTCTTTCAGGTCTTTCGCCGTGATTTTCAGGGCCGCAGCGGCTGTCTCCGCCTTTGTGGCGTCGCGCCACATGATCGCTGCGCAGCCTTCCGGTGAAATCACCGAATAAAAACTGTTTTCAAGGATATTGACGCGATCTCCGACGGCAATCGCCAACGCTCCGCCTGAGCCGCCTTCACCCGTCACAGTTACAATGATCGGCACAGGTAGGCGGGCCATTTCACGTAAATTACGCGCGATCGCTTCGGCTTGGCCGCGTTCCTCGGCGTCGATGCCAGGATAGGCACCGGGAGTGTCGATGAAAGTGAAAATGGGCCTGCCAAACTTTGCCGCGAGTTGCATAATCCGGAGCGCTTTGCGGTAGCCCTCGGGCTTGGGTTGGCCGAAATTGCGCAGCAGGCGCTGTTTCGTGTCGCGGCCCTTTTGGTGACCAATGATGGCGATGGGGCGCCCATGAAACTTCGCGAGTCCTGTGATCAAGGCCTTGTCGTCGCCATAGCCGCGATCGCCATGCAGCTCGATAAAGTCGGTGAAGAGCATCCCAATGTAGTCCAGGGGATAAGGCCGTTGCGTGTGCCGCGCGATTTGGGCGCGCTGCCAGGGTCCAAGATGGCTATAAAACTCCTTACGCAGCTCGGCTACCTGCTGGCGAATGCGTTCGAGATCGGCGTCGGCTTCTTCATCGCCCGCAAGATGGCGCAATTCCTCGACATCTTTTTCCAGGCGTTCAATCTCGCTTTGACGATTCACCTGGGCTGCCGGGCTCTTTGTCTTGTCTTTGGACTTCATCACATCACCCGCTCAATCGATTCGTCGCCCATGCACTCCCGGATTGCTGCGACTAATTCGGGGCACGCCCGGACGCGCTGCTCGACTAGTAGTGTCGCCGTCGCCCCTTTCGCGTCAGAGAGATCAAGCGATACCAGGCTCGAGCCTCGGTAGGAGGAAAGTATCTCTTTAAGGCGGTCCAGCAATTCATCGTTTAAATCTTCGAGCTTCATGCGGATGCGTAGCCCGGATGCCGGCTTTTCTGCGAGGTCTCCCAGCCGCGCGGCTTCCTGCAGGGATAGCCGCGTTCCGGCCTCCTCTACCTGCACCCGCACCTTGAGAAAAAGCGGGGCACCGGTCTTGAGGATCTGCTCCAATCGTGCAAAGCTTTCAGGAAATGCAAGCATTTCCTGAACTCCGGTCATGTCCTGGATCGTGAAAATGGCCCAGCGGGCGCCTTTTTTGGAGCGCATAGGCCTCGTGCCGACGATCAGCACCGCGACCGTGATTTCTTTGCCGTTACGCTGACCCTCGATTTGGTCGAGCGAAACGCATTTCAATTCTTGCAATCGCGAAGCATATTTGGCGAGCGGGTGTCCTGATACGTAAAAGCCCAGCATGGCGTATTCGCTGGCGAGACGTTCAGCTTCGCTCCACGGTTCGGCCTCGTGCAATTCAAAAACCATACGTGCGGGCGCCGCTGCCGTACCGAACAAACCGTGCTGCCCCGATTCGCGTATCCGCGAAGCGCGCTGCACGGCCGCCAACGCATCGTCTACGGACGCCAGCATGGACTCCCGCGGCCCGAGAGAATCCAGCGCGCCGGATTTGATCAGGCTCTCATACACTCGCTTATTCAGAAACTTAGCCTCGATGCGCTCGCACAAGTCATATAGCGTCGTGAATTCGCCCGCGCTCAACCGCGAATCGCGGATGGCCTTTGCAGTATTCTCGCCAACGTTTTTGATCGCCGCGAGCCCGAAGCGGATGGATTCACCGACCGGCGTGAAATAGAGATCGCTCTCATTCACGTCCGGCGGCAGAATCGATATGCTCATGCCTCGCGCTTCGTTGATATACTTCACGGCCTTTTCCGCGTTGCCCGTTTCCGAGGTCAGCAGCGCGGCCATGAATTCAACTGGATAGTGCGTCTTCAGGTAAGCCGTTTGGTACGCCAGCAGCGCATACGCGCAGGAGTGGGATTTGTTGAAGCCGTAGCCTGCGAACTCCTCCATCAAATCGAAAATGCGCTCAGCTTTTTTCTCTGGAACCTTGTTGGTAAGGCACCCCGCGATGAATTTTGCGCGTTGCGCCGCCATCTCCTCTTTTTTCTTCTTGCCCATGGCGCGGCGGAGAATATCGGCCTCGCCGAGCGAAAAGCTCGCCAACAGGTTGGCGATCTGCATCACCTGCTCCTGGTAGAGGATGACGCCGTAGGTTTCATCCAGAATGCCTTTGAGCTGCGGCAGTTCGTAGCTAACTTTGGTCTTCCCCTGCTTGCGGCTGATAAAGTCGTCGATCATGCCGCCCTGAATCGGTCCGGGCCGGTACAACGCGTTTAGCGCGGTGAGATCTTCAATGCGCGAAGGCTGGTAGCGGCGCAGAATGTCGCGCATACCGTGCGATTCAAACTGAAAAATGGCAGTTGTATCACCGCGTGCGAAAAGCTTGTAGGTCTGCTCGTCATCCAAAGTCAAATTGTCGATGTCGACCTTTACACCGCGATTCTTTTCGATCATGCCCACGGTATCCTGTAAGACCGTGAGCGTCGTCAGGCCGAGGAAGTCCATCTTCAGCAAGCCGATGCGCTCGAGATCGTTCATGTCGTATTGCGTGGTGATTTCATCCCGGTTCGTTTTGTAAACCGGGACCACGTCCGTGAGCGGTCGCGGTGAAATGACCACGCCCGCGGCGTGCGTCGAAGCGTGCCGCGCCAGGCCTTCCAAGCGCAGGGCCACAGCCATCAAGTCCTTGAGCTTTTCGTCGCTGTTAATTGCGGACTTTAGCAGCGGCGCTTCTGAGAGGGCAGTTTCCAAGTCAATGCCAAGAGTCGTGGGTATCAGCTTCGCCAGCCGGTCGACTTCCGCGTAAGGAATCTCCATCGCCCGGCCGACATCCTTAACCGCTGCCTTCGCAGCCATGGTGCCAAACGTAATAATCTGGGCGACGTTTTCGCGGCCGTACTTTTGCGTGACGTACTCGATCACTTCGCCACGACGCCGCATGCAAAAATCGATGTCGATATCGGGCAAGGAAACGCGCTCCGGATTCAGAAAGCGCTCGAACAGCAAGTTGTATTGCAACGGATCCACGTCCGTGATGCGTAGAGCATAACTGACGAGGCTGCCAGCAGCGGACCCGCGTCCTGGACCGACAGGCACGTCTTGCGCGCGCGCGTAATGAATGAAATCCCACACGATCAGGAAGTAGCCCTCGTAGCGCATCTTCTTGATCATTTCGATTTCAGACGTCAGCCGCCGTTCGTACTCGGACAGCGGGTTGTGCAATGCGCCCTGCTTCAGCAGCCGCTCCAGGTACGGCACGCGCGTCGCAAACCCCTCGCGGACCACTTTTTCAAAATAGCTTTCGGCCGTGTGGCCATCCGGAACCTTGAACTCTGGAAATGGATTCGGGATGCGCTCGATCTTGACGTTGCAACGCGCCGCGATGTCCACCGTGCGGCTTAGCGCATCCGGCAGTTCGCCGAACACCTGCGCCATCTCGGCCGCGGATTTAAAGTAAAACTGGTCGGTAGCAAACTTCATCCGATGAGTGTCGCTCATCGTCTTTCCCGTTTGGATGCACAGCAGAACTTCCTGCGCATGCGCATCGGTGTGATGCAGGTAATGGCAGTCGTTTGTGGCAACCAGGGGTATACCGGCTTCCTTCGACAGGCGGACCAGTTCGCGATTCACGCCCTGTTCGATCTCTAGCCCTTGGTCCTGAATCTCCAAAAAAAAGTTGCCCTTGCCGAAGACGTCTTGCAGGCGGTACGCGTTTTCGCGGGCTTGGTCATACTTTTCATCGACGACCGCTTCCGTCACGGCGCCCCGTAAACAGGCTGACAGCGCAATAAGGCCCTTGTTGTGCTTGGCTAGCAGGTCATAGTCAATCCGCGGTCTGTAGTAGAAGCCTTCGAGGAAGCCTGAGGATACCAGCTTGATGAGATTGTGATAGCCCTCGAGCGATTCGCAGAGGAGCACCAAGTGGTTACTGCCGCGCATGCCCGGCTCGGCCTCGCCGCGATCTTGTCCGCTCGAACCGTTCGTTTTTTCACCGCGGTCGTGCCGGCTGCCTTTGGCCACATAGACTTCGCATCCAATGATCGGCTTGACGTCACGCTTGCTGGCTTCGTTGAAAAAATTGGCGGCAGCGAAGAGGTTACCGTGATCCGTCACGGCCACCGCAGGCATTTTCTGCCGCGAAGCCTCATCGAGCAGCTCGGACGTCTCGCAAGCGCCGTCGAGCAGACTGAAATCCGTATGAACGTGAAGATGAACGAACTGCGGCTGGCCCATGGATCTCGATTCTAGAACTCTCTCGCTCGAATTGCGAATCGCATTCTTACGATTTGCACAGGCGCGGACTTCTGCGCCTATTCCTTATTTTCGGCGGCTACTTTTCTTGCTCGCCGCGGCGTGCTTCGCTTGCTCTCGGGCTGCTTTATGTTTTGCAGCTTGCTTCAACATCACCGGATGGTTCTTATGTGATTGCCCGTGCACGGCCTTCGCTGGCGTGCCCTTTTCCGGTGCTGCTGCAGTGTTGGAGGCCGCGGGCTGCTTTTCCGCGCTCTTCGCGGGTTTCTTTTCCTTTTCTTTCTTTTTCGGCTGCTCTTTGATGCCCGACAACTTGCGCAGGATCTTCACGCGCTCTTCAGGCGTTTTGCCCCGGCCTGTTAGCTGCATTGCGAAGACTTGTTCGACAATGGCATCGAACTTCGCCCCGCGTGCGTAGCCCAAAGCTTCCAGCTCATTCGCCACCATGGGCAGCGCGGCCCGAACTGGCCGCCACTTGTTAAGATAAGCGCGAATTTTCGACAGCGCCGCCGAAATGCTCGATTCCGCGAGAAGGAATGCGATACGCTCGACGGGCAGCCTTTCCAGAAACTTGTAAGCATCCACCGGCGCATTCAGCTTGCGTCCGATCAATTCCTTCTGGTCAGCAAGCACTCCCTTCTCGAAGTTCAATATGGCATCCGCTTCCGCCGCGCGGAACCCTGCCTTCGAGAGCACGCTGCTCTGTTCCCGATCCTTGAGCCGCCCGAGAATGGCCAGCATCATCGGCGTCGCGAGCTTCGGACGAACCCCCGCCGTAAACAAATCCTCGCGAACCTTCATCAACCGTGCAATGGCTTCGTAATTCGGACGGCGCTTGGCAAGCACCGGATGTATTGCTTCGAGCAGGTCGTGCTCTTCCCATTCCTTCAGGACCACGGCAGGGCGCTCTTCGCGAGCCACCGCCCGCAACTCCGCTCCAGCGTCTTCCGGCGCGATGGTGTGATTTAAATCGCGTTCGATGGCCAGGTCGAACCACTCCTGCGTCCGCGCTTCGATCTTGAAGCCCATGCGAGCAGCAAAGCGCAGAACACGAAGCAGTCGCACGGGCTGATTCGTGAAGCTGTGGATGGTAAGAGCGCGCACCTCGGCGCGTTCGACGTCCGAAAGTCCATTGGTGGGATCCAGAAGCAATCCGCGCGAAGCAGGATTGAGCGAGATGGCAATGGCGTTCAAAGAGAAATCACGCCGCCGCAAATCCTCCATGATAGTGGACCACCGGATTTCCGGTCGCGTCCCGGGGCGGACATAGTGGTCATCGCGGGCGGCCGATATGCTGCCGTCGACGTCTCCCGCAAAAAGAATCTCTACTTGGCGTAGCTTTTCATCCTCGGAGAGGATTTTTGCACCGCCTTTCTCTAGTTCGCGGGCGATCTTCGAGGGGTTCCCTTCCACGGTGAAATCGAGATCGCGCAGCGATGCGCCTGTCACGAGGTCGCGCACCGTTCCGCCGGTCAGGTACACGTTGAATCCCATGGCGGCAGAGAGCTCCTGCACGCGCATCATGACCGCTCGCTGCTCGGGAGACAGCCGGCTTTCCAGCAAAAACATATAATCTGGCATCGCACTCCTTCACGTTCTGGATGCCCGCGCTGACTGCCGCGGAGGCAACCGCAATTTTGGCCTAGGACCTCCGCGCATCAAGCGCGCGGGTGATGCGCCTTGTAAATCTGTTTCAAACGCTCTTCCACTACATGGGTGTAGATTTGGGTCGTGGAAATGTCTGCGTGGCCCAGCATGAGCTGTACCGACCGCAGGTCTGCGCCGCGTTCCAACAAGTGCGTCGCAAAGCTGTGGCGCAGCATGTGGGGCGTCAGCGCAACACGCAAACCCGCGCGCCTACCGTACGCTGAGAGAATCTTCCACACGCCGACCCTGCTAAGCGATCCGCCTCTCCGGTTCACGAACAGAGCCTGACTAGAAACACCTCTCCCCAAGAGTTTTGGCCGGGCTTCGCGAAGGTACTTTTCCACCATGCCGAGCGCCTTGCGTCCGGCCGGAACGATGCGCTCCTTGTCCCCTTTGCCAATGCAGCGAATGCAGCCGACTTTCGCGTCCAGGTCCGTAACCCTCAGCCCAATTAGTTCAGAAACCCGCAACCCGGTGGAATACAGCACTTCCAGCATGGCGCGATCCCGCAACCCAAAAGATGTTTTTGCATCCGGCTGCGCGAGCAAACGCTCTACTTCCTCGAGCCTCAAGTAGCCGGGCAAGGTACGCCTGATCTTGGGCGACTCGAGATTCAGAGACGGATCCGCCGTGATGAGCTCCTGAACTTGCGCGAACCGGAAGAAATTCCGCAACGTGACAAGGTGTCGCGCCACCGTCCGGCTTTCCAGCTTTTCCCGGTACAGCCCCGCGAGAAAATCCACTAAATCGTCGCGGCTCACGCTTATGAGCGTCAACTTTCGCTTTTGAGCGAACACGTTGAACTTTGCCAAGTCGCGCTGATAGGCCGAGACGGTATTGAGGGAAAGTCCCTTCTCTACCTTAACGTGCGTCAAAAATAGTGATATGGCTGGCGTAATTTCCATCAAAGCTCCCCGTAACCGTTTCCGCCACCAGCGCGCCGGCGCGTCGCAATGCCATACACCTCTTGGATTTCGTGACAACGAAATAGCCAGGCGAGGGTCAAATAAAGGGTCGTCGCTCCGACAATCAGCCCCGAAAAAACGAGAAGCTGAACGAGGAAGCGCGAGTGCATTGTAAATTCCGTGTAGCGATTTCCAAACCAACAGGCGACTCCCATGATGCTCGCGCACAACGAAGTCTTTCCGAACGATCGCAGGATCTCCATCGTTCCCATTTGCCCGTAGCGCAAACGGAAAATGACAAAAAGAGCGAAGAAATCGAAGAAACAGGCAATGGCCGTGGCCAGCGCCGGGCCTCCGTTCTGCACACGCTTAAAGAAAAACTGCATAAAGACGATATTCAGAACCACGTTGATGACCAACGAGATGGAAGCGACAGCGACGGGCGTCTTTGTATCGGAGGTGGAGTAGAAGGCCGGCACGACCAGTTTCACACTGGCCAGCGCCGGCAAGCCTATGGCGTAGTACAGCAGCGCCCTAGCCGTCAATCTCGTCGAATTCGCGTCGAACTGGCCGTGCTGAAAAAGCACGCGAACAATCGGCTCGCGCAGAATCATGAGCCCTAACGCCGCCGGCACCGTGATGAATGCCACGATGCGCACGGCAAACGCCAGGGTCTTCTTCAACGATTCGTAGTCTTTGGCGGCCGCTTGATGCGACATCATCGGCAGGATTGCCGTCGCCACGGCGATCGCGTATCCCCCAAGGACCAGTTCCATGGTACGGTCCGCAATGGTCAGCGCCGCCAAGCTCCCTATCGGCATAATAAGCGCAGTGGCGAACCGCGTATCAACGAAAAGGTTGATCTGCCCAATACCTATTCCGAACAGACGGGGGATCATTAGTCGAGCGACGTTTCTGATCCCCGGATGCGAGAAGGAAACTCCAAAACTAAACTTCATGCCCTTTTGTACGAGGAGGGGTACTTGTATGAGGAACTGCAGCACTCCCCCAACAAGGACTCCCACGACGATGGCCGTTGCCGCGTTCTTAAAATGACTGCGAACGACCGCAAAGGTGAACAGAATGGTAGCCAGGTTCAAGAAGACTGGAGTTGCCGCTGGTAGACCAAAGACATGGAAACAGTTCAAAATACCCATCGCGAGGGCAGCCAACGCGATGAAGAACAGGTAGGGAAACACGATGCGGTTCAGCTCTACAGCTTGGCCTCCCTCAATGTTTTTCCCGGCAAACAAGTGCACGACCTGGGGAGAAAAAACCATTCCGAGGACGGTAATCACAGCTACAACAAGCGCCAGCGTCCAAAAAAGCTTGTTCGCAAAATCCCAGACTTCTTCCTTGGACTTTTCGCGCATGTAGGTAGTGAAGACCGGGATGAACGAAGCGGTCATCGATCCTTCAGCGACCAGGCGGCGGAATAGGTTGGGAATGCGGTAAGCGAGATAGTAGGCGTCGGCGACGGGAGTCGTTCCGAGGAGAAGAGCTATTCGCTGCTCACGAACGTAGCCGAGAATTCGACTTACGATAGTAACCAGGGAGATGATCGAGGCCGATTTGAGGATATGCTTTTTATCGGTCAACGGCCGGCGCTCCGGGACCTAACCCTAATGAAAACAATAGGTTGACAGGCAAAACGCGCTTAACATAACATA
>Ga0209446_1000092_pt1 | contig 24392 bp, 20 predicted proteins | sample BogFormECP04_OM2_FD_188242 | JGI IMG/M metagenome (GOLD analysis project Ga0209446, IMG submission 188242) | Bog forest soil microbial communities from Calvert Island, British Columbia, Canada - ECP04_OM2 (SPAdes) (version 2) | ecosystem: Environmental > Aquatic > Freshwater > Wetlands > Bog ... | reverse complement strand
GCTGGCATTGTCAGCATTGCGGCCCGTGATGCGGACAGTGATCCTGTTGTCCGAACCGCCGACGATGTGGAAACTCCCGGAGCGCAAGTACATCCGGAGCTTGCCCCCGGAATTGAAGTCCGTGGTAAATGGATGATTCTCAATGTCTTTTACGTCGAGTTTGGTCTGGGCAGCTGCTAAGGCAGCGGACAAAGCCAGCACGCCCAGCAGCAAAAACGGAGTACGCATGGGTACACCTCCGAAGCCTGTACTCTAAGTAACGAAGTTCCCTGCGGAAATGTTTCCTGGTTAAAAAGATTTATGAGGATTGCCTGGCTATTGGGATTGGCGAAACGAAAGACCATCCAGCTGGGCGACCTCATAGTGCCGGACCCGCCGGTCGTAGTCCGTCAGGAGCGCTGCAGCTTCGCTAGCCACAACGGCCTTCTCCCGGTCGGAGCCAGCGAAGTCATCGATGGTTTGAAGCGATTTCCAAACCGTCGACACGAGAATTTCGACAGCCTCACCCTGCGACCGGACGAGGACACTAGAGCAGATGTAACCATCAAATGTTTGGAGGGAGGGGGCCACGCTCTGCCAAGAGTGTTCTAGGTACCTGGTTGATTTATCATTTGTAGTTCGCGCGGACCACAGACGGGCGATCATTCCGGGAGGCTCCTATTGGCTACCGACTACTACGTTCCACAACCGAATTTCCCATCGCTTCACAAGGCCGTTGCGGACGTACGGATCTTTGCGGACAAATTCTTGGGCGGGCGTTTCGTCGCCGCCGCGGAAAACCAGCAGTGCCCCATCCGGCGGGTCATCCAGTGCTCCGGCTAGAACCAGCTCGCCTCGGGCATGAGCTTCTCGCGCAAGCCCGAGATGCTCTTCGCGATAGGCGCCTCGCTGCGTGATAAAGTCTGGAACCACTTCAAGATAGAAAAGTGCGTAGTAACCCATTGACGTCTCCACTTCCATAATAGCCGAGAACGAAATAATTTAAGCCAATGCAGGCGGAAACTTGGCAACGAAATACGGAAGCACCACTTCCGGCGGGGAACCAGGAGAGGAGTGTTGCGGCAGCGGTTAGCCTCCGGCGATAGATGGAACCAGTAGGACGCGGTCCCCTTCCTTCAGCGAACATCCTTCGCCGCCAAGAAAACGAATGTCCTCTTCGTTGAGATACACGTTAAGGAACTGGCGGATCTGCCCCTGCTCATCGCGAACATGGCGTGACAGATCCGGGAAGCGCCTGGTTAAGTCATTCAGCGCCTCGGCAATGGTTGTCGCACTACAGTCGATCTTTGGCGTGCCGTCCGTGAAGCGGCGGAACGCCGTGGGAATCTCAATGGTAACTGGCATGGCTTCTACGTCTCCTTACTTCACTTCGCCACGGCAGTAGCCGGAGCGGCGTTAAATTGGTTGTCGAGGTAAGCTTCGAACGCATCTAGTCGCGGTGCAATGGCTTCACTGACTGGAAATTCCTCGGAAATAGCGTCGAGGGTCTTCAGACCGTTTCCGGTAATGCAAACGACGGTTGTCTCATCGGCCCCGATTCGACCTTGCTGAATGAGCTTTTGCGTCACGCCAGCCGTCACGCCGCCTGCGGTTTCCGTAAAAATGCCTTCCGTTTCCGCCAGCAGTTTGATCGCTGCGACAATTTCGGGATCAGAGATGTCTTCCGCCCACCCGCCGCTCTCGCGCATCAGCTTGATCGCAAACGGTCCGTCGGCAGGATTGCCTATCGCCAGCGACCGCGCGATGGTGTTGGGTTTTTGTGGTTCAAAGCGTGCGAGGTTGCGCTTCACGCCATCGGAAATCGGCGAGCATCCAGTAGCCTGCGCGCCGAAGAACTTCACGGGCTTCGCGTCTACCCAGCCCAGCGTCACCAGTTCCTTAAATGCTTTGGCAATTTTCGTAATCAGCGAACCACCCGCCATCGGCACCACCACGTTGTCCGGCAGGCGCCAGCCGAGTTGCTCGGCGATTTCATAACCGTGCGTCTTCGAGCCTTCCGAATAGTAGGGACGCAGATTCACGTTCACCAAGCCCCACTTAAATCGGTCGGCAACCTGCGCGCACAGGCGGTTTACGTGGTCGTAGTTCCCGTTAATGCGAACGATACGCGCACCGTAAACCGCCGTGTTCAGGACTTTTGCTGGCTCGAGGTCGGCGGGAATAAACACGCACGCATCAAATCCCTGCTGTGCCGACTGCGCCGCAACCGCATTTGCCAAATTGCCAGTGGAGGAGCACCCCACAGTTTCAAATCCAAATCTTCGAGCGGCCGCCAACGCGGTGCCAACCACCCGATCTTTAAATGACAGAGAAGGGAAGCACACCGCATCGTTCTTAAAATAAAGCTCGCCGACCCCCCAGTGCTCAGCGAGCTTTCGCGACGCAACCAGAGGCGTCCCGCCAACGGCACTGGCGGGCCTAAAATCTTCGGGCAGTGGCAACAGTTCCGCATAGCGCCACATATTGAATGTCCGGCCAGCCAGGTTCTCGCGGCGGACTTTCTTCTTCAGAGAATCGTAGTCGTAGGAGACTTCCAGAGGAGAGAAGCAATCTTCACAGAAGGACTTCGGGGCATTTCCCCAGGTTTTGCCGCACTCCCGACATCGCAGTTCATATAGATCGGACATCGCTTTACCTTTCATCGTGCGCTGACCATTCGGGTCGCAGGCGCACAAGCGTCGGCTTCAGCAAATCACATGGGATTCGATTAGGGCAGCAGGGAGGTAAAAACAAAAAACCCTCCGTGCCAAAGTGCTCGGAGGGTCTCAGAAATTCTTCTGGGATACTCTACAGCTCTTTAGCAGTTTTTTACGTGGAGCAAGTTGCCCTAAATCGCCACGTGTCGCCGCAACCGCAGCTTCTCCATTTATCCTAGATACGAGAGTATTTGTCAAGCACAACAACGTGGTGGCCTTTTCAGGTAACGCGACCAGAAAGAGTTTGCGCTCGGCCGCGACGGCCAATTCGAACAGATCCCTATACCGAAAAAAAATCGCCGGCAGGAGGTTCCTACCGGCGCCAGGTTACACACGTGAGGTGGCTAGACCACTTTAGCGGCGGTCGTGATCGCCGCCGTCATGATCTCCATCGTGATGATGATCGAAATCAAACAGATCGAACAAGTCGCCAATGGCCGGCATGTTGCCCGGCACGTAGGAGTGGTCACCATGCTGAACGGGATTGGGCAGGTTATCGCGGCTCCGGTCGCTGAGCGTGCTATCGAGCATCCAGTTCCGTTCGACGAACTTCACGAAAGAGGAATGCTCACTATAGACATGGCTAATACGGCCGCCACTCGAGAAGGGCGAAACGGCGATCATTGGAATGCGCGGGCCTGTGCCGAAGAAATCTACTGGCTGGATAAAGCCCGAGTCGTAGAAGCCGCCGCCCTCGTCCACAGTGACGAAAATCGCGGTCTCGGCCCATTGCTTGGGGTTGCTCTGCGCGAGTTCGATGAGTTCCTGGCGAAGGCCTCGAAGAGCCCCCACTTAGACGAAGCGGGGTGGCCGTCCATAACGCCGTCCGGCTTCACATAGGAGACCGCAGGTAGTGTGCTGTTCTTAAGATCAGTGAAGAGATCGGTGACGTCCCGCATGTGGTCAGCAACCATGCCCGGATAGGCCGCCTCATACTCGAACGGGTTGCAGATATTGCAATACAGCCCGTCCAATGGGCCGCCGGTCCCACTGGCATTGTAAGCGCCGCCATAATATTTCCAGGGAATATTGTGAGCGCTCAGCACATCGCCGATGCTTTGCTGTGTCGTCTGCGGAACGACGAGGCGGGATTGCGGCGTTCCTTTAGGAGTGAAGGCCGGGTTGACGTTAACGGCCTGCCAATACTGGCCGGGGCCGCATTTTGTCTCCACGGCATAAGGCAGTGCATTCAGATAATTGGTGATCGCAGCGATGCCGGGCTGGGTCGTGTCGTTGCAGTTGAACCATTGCGCCCGCTGAGTGTAGAGGTTGAGCGTTCCGGCCTTTGGATCGGGATTATAGATGTTGGCCGCCAAAGGCGTTGCGGGATTGCCCTTACCGTCGCTGAAGAAGACCTGATCGGCAAAGCCGAGAGGCTGGCTGTCCGGCCCGGTGCCGCCAAGCACGGGCTGATGATAATTGTCGCTCATCGTGTAGCTGTCAGCGAGGGACTTAAAGAGAGGCGCGTCGCCGTTCTGCATGTTGAAGAACTCCATGGTCTGTCCGGAGTCATGCGACGTGCCGCCGGGGGGCGTGGCGTAGGTGGTGTCGATGGCCGACTGGAGATCATGTAGACAACCTGTTTGGTTATCTTTTGATACGTGCTCTGCGTCGTTGGCGCAATCCACTTGCTGGACCATTTGGAAGTACTGATGGACGGTGTCGCCAGCGTAGGCGTCGAACGGTAGGTTCGGGCCGGTCAACTGGAAGGGACTCGGTGGGAGGCTGGTAGCGTTGGGAATGCGGGTATCCGGTCCCTCGGTGAAGGGTAGACCGGTGTCCCCGGTCCCCATGAGGAATTGATCCTGGGGGGCCAAGCCCGGGTCGCCGCCCAGGGTCGGGAGTATCGCAGCAGGCGGATTTTGCACGCCGTTAACATCGGGCGGCGGTAGTGTGGAGTAGAGTTCCTTGCTTGCCATATCCGCGCTGCTGAAGAACTTGCCGCCATTGGGGGCGGACACAATCTTGTATTGGTGCGCCTTGGCGAAGTTCGGACCCGGGGTGCCATCGGCATTGATGATGCCTTCAGACAAAAGGTTCAATACACGTTCCCTCTTCTCTTTTGGCACATAGGTGGCGAAAAGGTGATCGAAGCTACGATTTTCGCCCACGATGATGATGACGTGCTTGATCGGGCTGGCAGTTTTGATCGAATCGCAATCATTGTCGCGATCGTGATCGCCATCGGCTCGGACTGGCGCGCTAAAGCCAAAAACCGATATTGCGAAAACAAGCAGACAAGCCGTCGCTTTCTCTTTCCATTTTCTTTTGTCAGATGGATGCATATTTTCCTCCAAGTTTAAGTCGAGGTTGAGCCCGGGCCTGTGGGAGATTAACCAGCAACGTCACACTCGCATTAACGTGAAATAGCAATTGAGCGAATCTCTATCGCGACATCGCGGGGAGACGAGGAGACTGTTTGTGCGTTTCGACCCACATGAAGCGGATTCGCTGGTTGCGCCACGATTGACGGATTCCTCCTCGGGGTGCCACGGTTCACGTTGGAGCGGCGATGGGGGTGGTCGGTAGATAGCTGAGGAACAGTAATTTTACGAAATGGGGCAGGTCCCACCACATTACTGGAGACCGCCTACGCCCTAGCGTTGCCAAGAGGCAACCTGCGCGCTGCAAAATCCCTTGACAACATAATCGAGGGTTCTTGCGTCTAACCTGCTGAGACAATATGACGTAAGCCGCCACGACTCGTCCTTTGGGCCCCGTCCTCTGGGACAGTGACGACCCCGGCGCATCGAATTTCCGGGGCAACTGTCCTTTATCTGCGGTGTTATACTTATTATGGGGATCGCTGGGCGGTCAGTGTGAGCGCTTTCGCGATACTGCTGACTTGGGATCGTGGGCTTGTGCGGCCTAGAAAGATAGGAGCAGAGACATGGGTGAGCAAGTCAAAGAGCTTTTCAATTGGGCGCGGCGCCGCAAAATTATGGCGTCGTTTTTTGTAGCGTTTACGCTCGTCGTCGGAATCATGATCGGCTCAGTGATTTCGGGCCGCGTTTCCGCCATGAAGTCCTTCAGCGGTACCGATGCGGCGCATCTCTCCGTGCCGGATCCGATTCCTTCGGCAAGCTCCTTCTCCGGCATTGTGAATCGCGTCGAACCAGCAGTCGTCAATATTGCCACCACGCAAGTTCTCGAGAAAAAGCCCAACTCCAAACTGCGTCGCCAGAAACCCTCCAACCCCAACGCCAATCCCGATGAGGAAAACGACCCGATGCAGGATTTCTTCGACCGTTTCTTCGACGGCCGCCAGGATGGTCCCCCTCAGGCAGAGCGCAGCCTCGGCTCCGGAGTCATCGTTGACAAGCGCGGCTACATTCTCACCAACAACCACGTCATCGAAAATGCCACGAAAATCCAAGTTCAGCTCAATAACGACACTGCTCGGTATACCGCGAAGGTTGTCGGCGCAGATGACGACACGGATTTGGCTGTCATCAAAATCGAAGTAAACAAGGAACTTCCCACAGCTAAACTCGGCAATTCGGACGGCGTGCAAGTCGGCGACTGGGTCCTAGCCATCGGCAGCCCCTTCGGCCTGCAAGCCACGGTCACGGCGGGAATCATCAGCGCCAAAGACCGCGGCGGCCTCGGCCTCGCCAAGCAGTTCCAGCGCTTCCTGCAAACCGACGCAGCCATCAATCCCGGCAACTCCGGCGGCCCGCTGGTTGATTTGGCGGGACAAGTCATCGGCATCAACACCGCCATCATCACCGGCAGCCGCGGCTACGAAGGCGTCGGCTTCGCGCTTCCATCGAACACCGCGATCACCGTTTACAACCAGCTCATATCTAACGGCCGCGTGACCCGCGGTTCGATCGGTGTCAGGTTTGAGGAAGATCTCGGCACAAATCCAATCACTCTCAAGTCCCTCGGAGCTCCGAATGGTGTAGTGATTGAAGATATCGAGCCGGGCAGCCCTGCGGAAAAGGCTGGGCTCAAGGGTGGCGACGTCATCACCAGCGTGAACGGCCAGACCATCAAGACCGGCAATGACCTCGTGAATCCCATCGCCCAAGCACCCATCGGCACCAAAATGAAGCTGACCTATGTTCGCGATCGCACTCAGAAAGAGGCGACGGTAACCGTTGAAGACCGCACGCATGTCTTCCCAAACACCGCTGGCCGCCTGGGTGACCAGCCCGGCGAGGCCGCGCCGATTGAATTCGGTCTCCACGTTGACAATCTGACCCATGATCGTGCACAGCGCTTCGGTGTCGAAGGCAAAAAAGGTGTCATCGTGACCGATGTGGATCCCGCCAGCTTTGCTTCGGATGATCTAAACTTCGGCCGCGGCGACGTGATCACTGAAATCAACCATGAAGCCATAACCTCTTTAGATGACTACCGCGCAGCCGTTGCCAAGCTGAAGCCCGGTGTCAATGTGGTCTTCAAGGTTCTGCGCCGCCAGGACGACCGCATTCTTACCGTCTTCCTGTCCGGTGTCGTTCCGGCGGACAGCGAGAAGCAATAAAACCGGGGAGACGCTTGCGTCTCCCGTAACACATAAGCGATAACCAATATGCGAGTGTCAAAAGCAACCCACTTGGCCCTGACTCTGCTCGTTGCAGCAGGTATGGGTGTAACTGGCACGGTTGCGAAGGGGCAGAGCACAAATTCCGCAAAATCTCCTTCGCCTAAGCCCGGCTCCAAGCCCCATCATGCGAAATCCACAAAAAAGACAACCCGCCAGGTGCGGGGGCAGAAAGCTCCCGCTCCCGAGCGAATTTCCGAAATTCAGACCGCGCTGGCGAGAGACGGTTCCTTCGATGTCAAGCCGACTGGCAAATGGGATGCCTCCACCGTCGACGCCATGAAGAAGTTTCAAGAGGCGCACGGCCTGAATCCCTCTGGGAAGCTTGATGCAAAGACTCTCCAAAAGCTGGGTCTCGGTTCCCAAACCGCTGGCCTTGCTCCGCCTGTGCCGCCCATTAGTTCCTCCTCGCTCGCTCCGAGCCCCTCGCCGGCCGTTCGCCGTCAGCAGTAGACTTCTTTGAATTTTGAGGACCAATCTCGCACGAGAAGGGCTGCGGTCGAGACGTGCTGATGTTATGTGCATCACGGTGAATCTGGGACAGAGCAGCAAACGGTAGGAAAAGCATTGAAAATAAATGGGATAGGGACCAGGTCCTCGAAATACAGGGCCAGTCTAACTACACGACAGTTTGACCTGAAAGCCGAAGCGAACTCGCCAGAAAGCCCCGGGTGACAGGAGCGCGAACCAGCCCACCAGGGTGTAGCGAACCGGCTCGCGCGATCAAGGAGAAACATGCGTTAACCAAGAGACTGGCGATCCTTGAATAATATTCCCAGATATCGCAAGTCGCACAAAAAGAAGGTTTTAAATGGCAAGGAGCGGAACATTAAGTTCCGCTCCTTGAGCCGTCGTATTAGCTTTCGATCTGCGCCTGGAGAATCTCTCCCGGCAAGACAATCATGGTCGACCGAACCGTCGCTGGTTTTGCTGCGCCATTTGTTGGCATTGGCGCTGATTCAGTTCGGATACGTACACCAGGCTTTGGTTTCGTTGCGGCCGGGTCGGCATTCAGACGTTCTATCCGAATACCGAGTGTCCGTTCCAACTGGAACAACTCGGAACGCTGTTCGCGCGAAAAGAGAGTAGTGGCAACGCCGTGTCCACCGGCCCGTCCCGTGCGGCCGACGCGGTGGATGAAATTCTCCGCCATGTCCGGCAAATCGTAGTTGATGACGTGCACGATGTCTTGTACGTGAATCCCGCGGGAAGCCAGATCGGTGGCTACGAGAACGCGATAACGTCCTTGCTGAAAGCCCGCAAGGGCAGCATTGCGTTGCGATTGCGAGCGGTCTCCGTGAATCATGGCCGCGGAAAAGCCGTCGCGGTTCAGGCTCTTGGTGATGCGCTCGGTGCCGCGTTTGGTGCGAGAGAAGACCAGGCATCGCCCGGTTTCTTTGGCAAGCAAACGCTGCAGCATCTCTTGTTTCCGGTCCACGGAAACTTCAAACGCCTGCATGCGCACATTTTCGGAAGGCTTCAGGATTGACCCGAACGCGAGACGCACGGGGTTCTTCAAATAATCCTTCACGAGGTGAGCAACCGATGCTTCCAACGTCGCGGAAAAACACATGGTTTGCCGTTCTTTCGGCAGGATCGACGCAATGCGCTTGATGGCTGGGAGAAAACCCATGTCCAGCATGCGGTCGGCTTCGTCGAGGACCAAGACGCGCAGCGAGTTGAAATTGAAAAGTTTGCGGTCGAGATAATCTTCTAAGCGCCCAGGAGTCGCCACAACAACACGCGCTCCTTTGCGAATTGCTTGAAGCTGCGCGCCTTCCGAGAGTCCTCCAACCACCAGCGCCGCGGGCACTAGCTGCGTGCCGCGTAGAGTGTTAAACACTGCGACCACCTGCATAGCCAATTCACGCGTGGGCACCAGCACCAGTGCCGCGATTCCGGGCGTTTTGCTCTTCATTAGTTGCTCGATCACCGGGATCAGGAACGCCAGCGTTTTGCCGGTTCCGGTTTGCGCGGTTGCGAGCACGTCCTTGCCCTCGAGCACTTGCGGAATAGCCGCAGCTTGCACGGGGGTCGGCGTCGAAAATCGCGCATGTGCCAATCTCTCCTTCATATAGGCGGAGATTGGTAATTCTGTAAAACTTTGCATTCGTATTGCTTTCTTGCTGGCGGGAGCGGCTCCGGCGCACACACGTTCGGTGCAAGCGCAGCAATTCGCATTGCCAGTCTTGTTTTAGATTACGCTGAAGACTTACGGAGAAAACTGCAGGCGGGTAATCTCAGATCAACAACTCAACTTGAGGGACCGCACAACACAACCGAGGTATTAAGCGCAAAGGCAGTGTATCACGTCCTTGGAGGAAGTGCGAACTTAATCGTTTATGCGGCGCTGGCAAGGTTTTAACAAGTAGACTACTCAGGCGGCGCAAAACGCTTTCTCCTATAATTGCCCAATCCATTTTCTGGCAGTTGGGGAGCTGCACTTAATGATGGCCAAAAAGAAGAGAGGCCGATCCACGTCGACAACGGCCCCGGCAGCTTCGACAACAATGGCCCCTCCGTTCTCCAAGCTGCCAACAACCAGACTCAGTACGGTTGCGGCGGCGGCACTCCTGTGCATCATCGCCATCTCAGCGTACGCTAATAGCATCAACAACGGTTTCGTCTGGGACGACCATGAACAGGTTGTGATGAATTCGAGCCTGCGCCCAGGTGCCCCATACTTGGATTTGGTCGCTCCGAACATTTGGGGTTTCACGCGCTCAGGAGTTCGTGAACACAGCAATTATTACCGGCCGCTGCAGATGGTGACGTACCGTCTAACCGCCGAAGTTTTTGGTTTTGATGCTAGCGCGTTCCATGCAGTGAACCTCGCGTTCCACGTAATTGTCGTTCTTCTTGCGTTTGCTTTGTTCCTTGCGTTGACTAGCCGCATGGGATTGGCCTTCGCATCTGCAGCTTTGTTTGCCGTGCATCCGATTCATTCCGAGGCGGTGGATTGGATCGCGGCGCTGCCTGACATTGGCTGCACAGCATTTTTTTTGATTGGGTTTCTGTTTTTTGTTGTCGCACGCGATCAGAAATCACAAGAGCAGCTAATCAAATCGTCGCGACGCATTCAGGTTCTTTTGCTTGCGGCATCGTTTGCAGCATTCGCGGCTGCGTTGTTATGGAAAGAAACCGCCATCGTTTTCCCTCTTATCGTCATGACTGGCGTTTTCTGCTTGAGTGAAGACGCCGTTTTCGTCCGTCGCATCGGCGGCGCTCTAAAGGTCTCTCTTCCTTACTGGTGTATTTTGGTTCTTTACTTGGTGCTGCGTCTACGTGTGCTTGGATTCCTTGTTATCCGACAGCGAAATTGGATTCTGAGCCCCTTCGAATTTGGTCTCACCACACTTGATCTGATCTCGAAGTATTGTTGGAAATTGCTCGCCCCGGTCGGCCTCAACGCTTATTACCTCTTTGTCCCCGCGCAAACTCTTAGAGATCCCCGAGCCATTGTGGCTATTCTGTTTCTGATTCTCGCCGCTGGCGCCATCCTGTATGGATTGCGGCGTGCGCCTTTGGCTTCATTCGCCGCACTCTGGGTGTTCATCACATTGATTCCCGTTTTGAATGTCTACGCGGTCGGCCGGAATGTGTTCTCCGAGCGCTATCTGTATCTGCCGTCCGTCGGTTTCTGTTTGCTGACTGCCCTCATGGCTGAACGGCTCGGTCGATCGCTTCACAAACGATTTCGCTTACCCGCCGAGGCTGTCCTGTTAGCCGCCGTTCTGCTCCTGTTCGCGGTGTGGACCTTCGCTCGCAACTCTGTCTGGAAAGATGACTCCGCGCTGTTTACGCGCACACTGGAAACTTCGCCGAACGCGCCTTTTGTGCAAGATATGGTTGCTGCAGTTCAGCCTAACAACGCGACCGGACAGTCCTCGGCCGAATCCCACTACTTGACTGCCATTTCCCTAGCGGCGAGTGCAACGCCGCCCGACCGGTTGGAACTGGCAATTGCCGGCGAAGGATTGGCTTCGATTTACGCCGGCCGGGGGGACTTTGACAGGGCGCTTCGGGCGCTCGCCCAGGTTCGTCTCGCTGATCCAAAAGACCCCCAAGTGGATGGGGAAGAGGGACTCATCCTAACGCAGGCAGGCCGTTGGACTGAGGCGGAAGCAGCGCTTCGAAGAGCCGTGGCCATCAGTCCCAATGACGCAAATGTTCTCAATGCCCTTGGGTTGATAGCCTGGCGGCACGACGGCCATCTAGATGATGCCGCATCCTATTTTTCCAAAGCGCTCGGATTTCATACGGAGGCCGACGATTTCAACGCGTCACTGCACAGCAATCTCGGCGCGGTTTACGGCCAGCAGGGACGGTTTTCCGATGCCATCGCACAATTCCAGATTGCTGTGGGGATCTCACCCCGAGACCCCGAATTCCTCACCAATCTTGCCACCGCCTTCCAAGCGGTTGGCCGCAACGACGATGCCAAGCAGGCGCTCCGGGCCGCTCTTGCTGCCGCACCGGATTACGATCCTGCCCGCGCCGCTCTAGAACAGCTAGGGAAAGATTAGTAGCAAGACAAAACCTGATGCTGACCGACTATCGTTAAGGGAAGCGCGATTTGGCGATTCTTGTAAGCGACAGCAGAATCTAGATCCGACGCGTTGGTGTCCCGTGTTGAATCCCGCAGGTGTAACGAGACTTTCGAACCAAGAGTCCTGCGCTCGATCATTGGCCACTAAAGCCCAGTGCTTAGTTCCTCCACTCCAGCTCTGGATATCTTGACATCGTCTTCGGATTTGCCGCCGCTGAACGCCGCGATCAGGTATCCATTTTTGCCTCGAACGATGACGCCGCCTTTCCATCCGAATTCGCCGGTCATGGGCGGGCGAACTTGACTGCCGCTATCTTTGAGCGTATCCGCCATCTCGACGGCTTTGGCGTAGGCGATGCCGATCAGGTTTGCCCCCTTGTTCGTGTCGGAAGGTTCGTCTCTCATTCTGCCGATGACGAGCATTTTTGAGCTCCAGGATTGAATCTTGTCGCCTTGGAAGTAGGCCACCACCGCGACGCCGCCAATCCCAAGTTCTTCCGCGCGTTTCCGCATGTCAGCGAGGGCCGAGTTGGCCAGGCCATCGAAGGGATTCACCTGAGGTGGGCCGTTCAGAAAGGCGGGATCCATCTTTGCAATGTCTACGCGAAAGCTCACCGAATAAGCCGTCGGAAAATCAGCGGGAACTTTCTGAGTCACCCGGCCTGTGGCGGCCCACTCTGCACCTCGCTGATAAGTCGTGATGAAACCCGCGCAGCTCAAGGCGGCGACATCATGTCCCATCGTGGTGTGAAAAATCCTACCCTTGCCATAACTCAACACCATGAGAGTTGGCTCATCGTGTCCCGTGCCGTGATTCGCCGGATCGGAATGAGCGGTTGCAAGTACGGTCATGTTCTGGCCGGGTCCACGGAGTGTTGCGTAGAGCTCGTCGGCGCCGTGCATCCAGATCCGCGGCAACCCCTTCATAATCGGGTGTTCTGGAGCGCGAGTCTCCATTTGGAAGGGGAGGCGATTTCCGTGCGAGCCGGCCGACCCGGGGGACTTGTCAGAAACCAGCTTGCCATCCTTGAAATACCAGAGAGGACCAGATTTTTCTGATCGACTTCTCCAACCGCCGATCCCGATCATCTGATTAAACGCCGGCCAATCGGGGAACGAATTGTCTGCAGCGTGGACGACGACGAGTCCTCCGCCGTTCTTTACATACTGCTCGAGTTGCGCACGTAGGTCTGCCGGCCAGTCGGGAGCGTCGTAATTTAGAACGATCGCCTGATAGCCGTTTAGATTAAGTTTGAAGTTACTGAAGTCCTCACCAAAGCGAGGAGATGTTGCTACAGCGACGCTAAATATGCCCGCGTCCTCCAACTCTTTTTTCAGGACGGCTGATGTAAGTTGCCAGGCGTGATAGGGACCACCACTCTCTCCGTCAAGAAGGAGTATATGTATCGGGTTAGCTTTGGAAGTGGCAGTGGCCGCCGAAAGCGTTGTACTCCATACAGTCGCCAAGAGAATGCCAATGACGAGTCTTTTCATGCTGCCTCCTCACCGTAGAAGGCTCCTCCGCCGATCGAAACCGGCGGATACAGACAAGGAACCCTGGTTAGCAAACTGATAGAAACCGGCAAGAGTGTACCTGCGCAACTTCACTTCGCCGAGAAATTCTTTTCATCCCAGCGCGGTCGAGTAGCTGGAATTGCGCGGGGACAGTTCCTCATGCTCAATTCACTCAGGGATTGTCACTGCAATTGGTTTGGCTAACGCGGGCTTTTAGTGGATCTTGGGTGTTGGGCACAGACGTGAGAAGTAAACTCACTGTCGCGCTGGCGTTCGTAGTGCATCTTCATTTCGTCAATGGATTGGCCAACTAGCGGCCCCAGCGGCTTGAATGCCCATGCGCATTCGGAGCAAGCCCAGCCTTGAAAATTCTGGCTTTCGACCCATACCAGTTTGCGACGAATGGTCACGTTGGACGCCTCAACAGGTGTTTCGGCTACATTCTCTACAAATGCAGCCTGGAACCCGACTTCCACGACACAGAGCCGACTGATACAGGTCTCTTCATTGCGCAGAGCGGAGTTCTGCCCTAGTCGTCGCTCCTTTAACACACATCAAAAATCGAAGTGAAGGTGCAAGGCCAGAACACTAACTATAGAAAGGGCTGCTGTCTGTGGGGAATCCAACACTGACAAGAAATGCTATCTGAGGCCGAGTTCATCCTCGAGATTTTGAATGACGCCGTAGCACTCACAGGCGGATTTCTCTAGTTTCCTGCGGTTTACAATCTTCACTGCGCCTCGCACGTAATCTAGGATTCCGTCTTTCTGCATTACTAACGCGGCCACGCTCACCGTGGATCTATCTGTGCCCATCATGGTCGCAATGAAATCATGGGTGATCTGAAGCAGTCCGGCATCCACCCTGTCCTGGGTCATAAGAAGCCACCTTGAGAGGCGCTGCTGTATGTCGTGCAGGCGATTGCACGCCGCAGTCTGTGAGACTTGCATTCCTTGGAGCCCAGTGTGCCTGTTTAGGATCACTTGCAATTGCGGGGCGGACCGGAGAATGCGTTGTAGCGCATTCGCTTTCATTCGAAAGCCATCACCGGCGATTTGGATTATTTCACGCACGGGACTTCTGCTAATGCCGACTGCCAATCCCGCCCCGACATAGCCCTCTTTGCCCACTACGCCCACTTCCACGGTTCGGCCGTCTTTGGTCACAACCACTTGAGAAACCATTCCCCTGTTTGGGAAATAAACGAACTCGATATTTTGTGTCGGTTCGTGAAGGCTGAGATGACTCGGCAGGTCGATATAGGTCAAGTCAGCACGCATCAGCTCGTATTCGTTGTCTGGCGCTGCCAACAGCACTTTGTTTAGTACTTGTTTTCCCTCGGCATTGGTCCGTTGGTCTGCCGGTACGGTTCTAAGGTTTTTCCCGCTCATATCAATCCTAAATGGCACCGAGGTGCCGTGAATTCATGTGGTGAAGTTTCATGGGCTCTGCGATTTCATGTTGATTCGACCAGAACCGCGTCGATGAATCTGTACGAAATGGAACAACTCTTAAAACTCCGAAGCTCGATTTGACGGTGCTTGCAACCGACTGTAGAATTTAGATTCCGCGCGGTGGTGCCCCGTGTTTAATCCCACAGGCACAATGAGACTTTCAGACCGGAATTTCAGCGCAACGGAGGAACAAGTATGGCTACGTCAGTAGCGCCTCGAGTTTTCAAGAATTTCATTAATGGCGAGTGGGTGGAATCACGCAGCGGCAAAGCCTACGAAAACCGCAATCCCGCGAACACTGATGAGTTGGTGGGAATGTTTGTGTCCTCGACGTCGGAGGATGTTGTCGCGGCAGTGGATGCTGCCAAAGAGGCGTACAAGAAGTGGCGTTTGGTCCCGGCACCGAAGCGCGCCGAGATTCTTTTCCGCGCAGCTGAGATTCTCGTGCAGCGCAAGGAAGAATATTCCAAGGACATGACCCGTGAAATGGGCAAAGTTCTGGCGGAAACGCGCGGCGACGTCCAGGAAGCCATAGACATGACCTATTACATGGCGGGCGAAGGGCGGCGACTGTTCGGCCAAACGACTCCCTCGGAGTTGCCCAACAAGTTCGCAATGAGCCTTCGCCAGTCGATTGGCGTCTGCGGAATGATCACACCGTGGAATTTTCCGATGGCGATCCCCTCGTGGAAGATGACACCCGCTCTCATTAGCGGCAACACCGTGGTGCTGAAGCCAGCTGAGGATACGCCACTGTCGTCTTATCATCTCGTGCAGGTTCTCACCGAAGCCGGTGTCCCGCCGGGCGTAGTAAACATCGTCAGCGGTGATGGGCCGGGCGCGGGTGCGCCCCTGGCGGCGAGTGAAGATGTGCCTGTTGTGAGCTTTACAGGTTCGACCGCCGTCGGCCGGCTTATTGCCCAAGCCTGCGCGCCGACGTTTAAGCATTGCAGCCTGGAAATGGGCGGCAAGAACATCATCATCGTGATGGACGACGCTAATTTGGATCTAGCCGTGGATGGTGCGGTCTGGGGCGGCTTTGGTACCAGTGGCCAGCGCTGCACGGCCGCGAGCCGCGTCGCCGTGCACAAGAGCATCTACCACGAATTCATTACGCGATTCGTGGACCGCGTGAAAGCGCTGCGAGTTGGCAACGGCCTCGATTCCGACGTAGACATGGGCCCTTGCATCAATGAGCAGCAACTGAACACAGTGATGGACTACGTGGAAATCGGCAAGAACGAAGGCGCAAAACTGCTCACCGGCGGAAATCGCCTCGACAGTGGGATTTACGCGAGAGGCTGGTTCCACGCTCCTACTGTGTTTGGCGATTGCTCGCCGCAAATGCGTATCGCGCAGGAAGAAATCTTCGGCCCTGTCGTATCTGTAATTCCCATCGATAGCTTCGACGAGGCAATCGAGGTCGCCAATGGCGTACCGTACGGATTGTCCGCGTCGATTTACACGCGCAATGTAAACCAAGCCTTTGTGGCTACGCGCGATCTCTATACCGGAATCGTGTACGTCAATGCCCCAACAATCGGCGCCGAAACGCATCTGCCCTTCGGCGGTACCAAGCAGACCGGCAACGGCCACCGCGAAGCCGCGATAGCGGCCATCGATTTCTTCACTGAATGGAAGACAATTTACATCGACTATTCCGACAAGCTCCAGCGTGCCCAGATCGACAACAATTAGTGCTCGCTCGCCTAGCAGGGGCCTGGGCAGGAACCAGATAGACCAACTGCGTTGACGGTGCTTGACGCGCTTTCTACAATATAGGTAGCGCTCTTTAGCGCTTAGCGTAGAGTGCTGCTATGAGGAATCCAGCCCTACAGGAACGGCGCAACCGGCAGATTCTCGCGGATCTCGTGCGTACTTATATTGAGACCGGCGAGCCGGTATCCTCGCGCGCGATTTCCAAGAGGTACGAAGAGACGTTGAGCACGGCGACGATTCGCAATGTAATGGCTGATCTGGAAGACGGCGGGTTTCTGTACCAGCCGCACACTTCAGCAGGGCGTGTACCAACTTCTTCGGCCTATCGATTCTTTGCGCAGGAAATTGCTTCCCAGGCGACGCTGACTATCGGCGATCGCGACTGGATTCAGCGCGAAATGGGAGGCGCAAAAACGGCCTCGGAAATTACGGAGCGCGCCGGGCACGTTCTGGCGGAAGTATCGAATGGGCTTGGCATTATTGTTTCGCCACCGCTCGGCCGTACCGTTCTTGAACACGCCCGCATGTGGCTGCTACCGGACGGGCGCGTTGTGGTCGTACTGATTTCACCCGGCGGTAATACGCGCGACAAAATTGTCCGGCCGAACCGTCCGTTTGCCCAGGCCGAGCTAGACGCGACCGCGGACTTTCTGAATCGTCACTATTCCGGCTGGACGCTTGAAGCCATTCGAGGGGACCTGCTTTCGAAGCTCGCCACGGACCGCGAACAGTATGAAGGAATTATCGGGAACGCCCTCACATTGTGGGACCCAGCGATGCTCGGAGAGAGTCAAGCTAGTCAGGTTCACGTAGAGGGCACTGCCCAAATCGTTGGTACGCCCGAGTTTACTAACCAGGCGCAACTGCGCGAGCTTCTGGCGGCGATTGAAGAAAAGCATCGGCTAGTCACCGTGCTGAATGCATGCATCGAAACGCCGGAGCCCGTGCACGTGCAAATTGGCGTGAAGGAGATATCGGAAGCCGGCGACAATCTTGCGATCATCAGCGCGCCGTATACGCGCAACGATCTTGTGCAAGGTTCGCTCGGAGTCCTCGGCCCGACGCGCATGCATTATGAGCGCGCCATGACCGCTGTCGCGTACGTCGCGCAGCTATTCAGCGAAGCGTTGAGTAAAATTTGAAACACTTTTTCCGGAAGAGAGGCAGCAAAGTGCCCGACAAGGACTCACCTTTCAACACTGAAAACACCCTCCGAGACGCCGCCGCGGACCAATCCGACGCGGCCAAGCTCGCTGCGGATTCCCCGGCAGCGGAGGCGGAAGTCTCGAAACTTGCCAGCGACCTGAGCGAACTGCGCCAAACGCTCATGCGCCGCCAGGCTGATTTCGACAACTACCGTAAGCGCATCGAAAGAGAGCGCGCCGAAGATTCCAAGCGTTACATCGCCCGTGTCATCGAAGGCTTGATTCCCATCATTGACGGCTTCGAGCAAGCTCTCGCGGCCCATCGCGAAGCCGAATACGAAAATTATCGCAAAGGCTTTGAGCTTATTTACAAACAGCTCGTGGACAATATCACTCGCCTTGGCGTCGAGCGCATCGATCCGCTGGGCAAGCCATTTGATCCGCATTTGCATCAGGCGATGGACCGCACTGAAACCGCCCAGCATGAGGACGGCACAATTTTGCAAGTTTTCCAACCTGGTTACGTTTTTCATGGCCGCGTTCTGCGCCCCGCCATGGTGCGCGTAGCGGTTCATCCGGGCGGCGCATCGAAAGAAGCTGCGAACTAATTCGAACGAAAGGGATGGCATGCCTAAGGGGAACCAAAGAGATTTTTACGAGGTGTTGGGCGTTTCACGGAACGCTTCCGTCGAGGAGATCAAAGCCTCCTATCGCAAGGCTGCGCTTCAGTGGCACCCGGACCGCAACCCGGCGAATAAAGAAGAAGCCGAGATAAAATTCCGGGAGTGCACGGAAGCCTACAGCGTTTTAAGTGACCAGCAGAAGCGCGAAGTTTACGACACGTACGGTCACGCGGGGCTTTCCGGATCCGCCGGCGGAGTGGATTTCAATAGCACCGTCTTTCGCGATTTTCACGACATTCTCGGTGACTTTTTCGGTTTCGAGGATCTTTTCGGCGGAGGAGGGGGGCGCGGACGCCGCCGTCAGCAACGCGGCGCCGATCTCCGCTACGACATGACGCTCACGTTTGAAGAAGCGTCCGTAGGGGTGACAACGAAAATCAAGCTGCCGCGCCAGGAATATTGCGAAGCCTGCAACGGCACAGGCGCGAAAAAGGGAACTGGAATCATTGCCTGCCAGACCTGCGGTGGCCGAGGCCAGCTCGCTTACCAGCAGGGCTTCTTTACCATCACGCGCACGTGCCCTGCATGCCAGGGCGCCGGACAAATTGTTCGGGAGCGCTGCCTGGAGTGTCGCGGCCAAGGTCGCATCGAGCGCGAAAAAACGATTGAACTGCGGATTCCTCCCGGCGTTGATTCCGGCACTCGCCTGCGCGTCACGGGCGAAGGCGAGCCCGCGCCCAATGGCGGCGCGCCTGGCGATCTCTACGTCGTGTTGGACGTCAAGGAACATCCCTTTTTTGAACGCCGCGGCGCTGACCTTTACTGCACGATTCCGCTCAGCATCACGCAAGCCGCTCTTGGCACGGAGCTGCAAGTTCCCGGACTGAATGGCGAAGAGAAGCTAAAAATCCCCGAAGCTACGCAAAGCGGCGCTGTCTTCCGCATCAAGGGCAAAGGCCTCGCGGACCCGCGCGGCGGCGGCAAGGGCGATCTTTACTATCACCTGCGCGTTCTTACGCCCTCAAAGCTCACGCGCGAGCAGAGGAAACTTCTCGAACAACTGGGTGCGACTCTTAAAATCGAGAACAAACCTGCTGACCGTAGTTCCACGATCTTCGACAAAGTAAAAGACATATTCGGTTAGCGAGCTGTTCCTGCGATAGAATCCACGTGTGCGCCGCAGATTCTTTGTCGAACAATTCACCGGGACCACCGCCGTCATGGAGGGCGACGCCGCACATCATCTCGGCCACGTTCTTCGCGCCCAAGAAGGGCAGCACTACGAACTCAGCGACGGCTCGACGGCATGGCTCGCCCGGGTCGAATCGGTCGCGCGCAACCGCGTCGAATTTGCGCTCCTCGAGCGATTCCCTGAGCCGACACCTGTCGCTGATATAACGCTTCTTCTTTCTATCGTCAAATTTGACGCGTTCGAATGGGCCATTGAGAAAGCCACCGAGCTTGGCGTAGCCAGAATCATACCGGTCGCTGCAGCTCGCTCTGAAAAAGGGCTGCTTGCCGCTGTCGCAAAACGTTCCCAGCGGTGGCAGAAAATTCTTTTGGAAGCTTCCCAACAGTCTCGCCGTCTTCGCATTCCGCAACTAGACGGCCTCGCCAAACCCACCCAAGCCTTCGCCGCGCAAACGGCCAAATTTCGCCACATGCTCTCCGAACGCAGTGATGCCCCGTCGATTCGTACTGCTCTCAACTCTGCCGGCCAAGCGAAGACTGCTACAGCCGCTCTGGCCATCGGCCCCGAAGGGGGCTGGACTGACGACGAACTAATTGCCGCCCGCGCCGCCGGGTTCCAAGAGGCCTCTCTGGGGCAACTCATTCTCCGCACTGAAACCGCGGTCATCGCCGCTCTGGCGATGCTGAACTTCGCGCTCTCACCCGACTAGTCAAGCACCCAACACACAAACTCCTCGACCGCGTGGGCAATGCCTGGCCACCGCGCCTGAATCCAATGTAACGGCCCAGCGCAAATGGGCAATCCGTCAATGCACCGCACAAATCCAATCTAGCGCGGCCAGCAACCCCCGTGCTATAAATAGAAGGCAGCACAAAATGCAAAGCGTGGACCAGAACCAACCTCTTGCTCCATCGGTTCCGGAAACTCCTGCACCGGCGCCTTCGGCAGGCCATTCCCTGCGAAACGAAATCCGTGTTTGGACTCGCGATCTTCTGATCGCTATTGGCCTCGCTCTTGTCATCATCGTCTTCCTCTATCAGCCGGTAAAAGTTGAAGGAACCAGCATGGCGCCCCTACTCTCGGATCAGGAGCGCATTTTCATCAACAAATTTGTCTACCGCTTCGAGCCCATTCAGCGCCGCGATGTTGTCGTCTTCTGGTATCCTCTCGACCATTCGAAGTCTTTCATCAAGCGGGTCATCGGTTTGCCAGGCGAAAATGTCGAGATTCGCCAGGGCATCGTTTATGTCAACGGGCGCGCCATCGATGAACCTTACGTCCCTCCGCAGTACGAAGACATGAGCGATTACGGCCCCGTGCGCGTTCCCAAGGATAGTTACTTCGTCATGGGCGACCACCGCATCAGTTCCAATGACTCGCGTGTCTTTGGGCCTGTAGCCAGCCAATTTATATACGGCCGGGCGGTTTTTGCGTACTGGCCGGTCGACCATTTTGGTTCACTTTCCACGACGGAAGCCAGTTCCACTAACTCAAAGTGACTGGCATACTTCTTTATGATCACACTCGGAGGACAACCTGACCGAAGTTCAGCACAGACCTGCCACCCTCGCTCTGGAAGACGGGCGGATATTTAACGGCCGCGCCGCAGGTGCCATCACGCGCCGGGGCGGCGAAGTCGTTTTCAATACGAGCCTAACCGGTTATCAAGAAGTCTTCACGGACCCCAGCTACGCGGGTCAAATCGTCTGCCTGACATATCCCCATATCGGCAATGTCGGCGCCAACCTCGACGACGAAGAATCTTCGCGGCCTTACATCGAATCACTGATTGTGCGTGAGTTTTCGCAAATCTCCTCGAACTGGCGCTCAGCAGAAACCGCGCAGCTGTATTTGAACCGACACAAAATTCCGGCCATCTGGGATATCGACACGCGCGCGCTCGTTCGCCACATTCGCAATGTTGGGGCGCTCCGCGGGGTTCTGGCCACCGACGGCACTCCCGCCGAGCAATTGATCTTCGAAGCCAAGCAGTTGCCCCCCATGGCTGGGCAAGAACTCGCGAGCCGCGTTACCTGCAAGAAGGCTTACGGCTGGGAAAAAAGCTCGATCGAGCTGACGATTCCGCCGTGGTCAGAATCAATGGGCGAATCTGGCCGAGTTTCTGACACACGAAAACTTCGGGTTGCGGCCTACGACTTCGGCATCAAGCAAAATATTCTGCGGCTTCTTGTTGATCACCACTGCGACGTCTGGGTGGTTCCATCGCAGACGTCTGCCCAAGACGTTTTAGACCTTAAGCCGGACGGCATTTTTCTTTCTAATGGTCCCGGGGACCCAGAACCCATCGGCTACGCGGTCGAGAATATTCAAAAGCTCCTCGGCCGCGTTCCGATCTTTGGTATCTGCCTCGGCCATCAACTCTGCGGCCTGGCCCTAGGGGGCAAAACCTTCAAGCTGAAATTCGGGCATCATGGATCGAATCATCCGGTTCAGAACTTGCTCAACCAAAAGGTGGAAATCACCGCTCAAAATCACGGGTTCTGTGTCGACCCAGAATCACTGCCCTCGAGCGACGTGGAAATCACGCACGTGAATCTCAACGACCACACCAACGAAGGAATGCGGCACAAAAGTTTCCCGCTCTTCAGCGTTCAATATCACCCTGAAGCCTCGCCGGGCCCGCATGACTCACATTACCTCTTCACCAAATTCACCGACATGATGAAGGAGCACGCGGCGTGAAGTGGGGCTTGGCTGTTGCATCCGTGGTGCTTGGACTGGCGATTCCGGCGATTTCGGCGGAAACCGTGGAGCCAGTTTCCGTTGACAGGATATGCGGCAGACTTGTTTCCATCGAAGAAACTCTAGACAAGGGAACGGCGAGTTCCTCCCGACAAGAGGTCAAGTCTGCAGCGCACGCACGCATCAGGCTTTTTTCACCAACGGCTAGCGGCGATTGTTGCACACTAATGACGCCGGTGGCGGAAGCCTTTACGGGACGCGATGGTGTTTTTCAATTCAAGAAGCTTACCCCAGGCGATTATCTGCTGGTCGCGACCATTGGCGGCAGCGAATACAAATTGCTAGTTCGGTATGAACCTGTCAAGAAAGCCGAGAAGGAGTGCTCCAAGTTCCAGTACACGCTCGAAAAGGGCAAGTTCTTTCTGAGAAGATCAATAACGGTAACCACCAGCTAAGAATGACTCGCGTCACTTACTTTTAGTTTGAGGCAAACGACGATACTCTAACGACTAATGCCAAAACGCACTGACATCAAGAAAATTCTGATTATTGGCTCTGGCCCCATCGTGATCGGGCAAGCTTGCGAATTTGACTATTCCGGCGCTCAAGCCTGTAAAGCACTGCGCGCGGAAGGCTACGAAGTCGTCCTAGTGAATTCCAATCCTGCCACGATTATGACCGACCCGGAGCTGGCTCATCGCACCTACATCGAGCCGCTGACCAAGGAATACCTGGAAGAAATACTTGCGCGGGAAAAACCCGACGCGCTTTTGCCCACCGTGGGAGGGCAAACCGCCCTGAATCTTGCCGTTGAGCTTGCGGAGAGCGGCATTCTTGAAAAGTACAAAGTCGAGATGATTGGCGCGTCACTGCGCGCCATCAAAGTCGCCGAGGACCGGCTATGGTTCAAGGATGCGTGCCGTAAAATCGGACTTGAAGTGCCAGCATCGGCACTCGTCAACAACGCGCAAGACGCTTTGCGTTTGTGCGATCAGCTTGGGTTCCCGCTCGTCATTCGGCCTTCTTTCACGCTGGGCGGCACGGGCGGCTCTATCGCCTACAACAAAGAAGAATTCGGCGAAGCCATCGCTCATGCTTTGGATATGAGCCCCGTTCACGAAGCACTGGTGGAAGAATCTGTTCTTGGCTGGAAAGAATACGAACTCGAGGTGATGCGTGATCACCGCGACAACTTTGTAGTGATTTGCACCATCGAGAATCTCGATCCCATGGGCGTGCACACAGGGGATTCGATCACCGTGGCGCCGGCGCAGACTTTGACGGACAAGGAATATCAGAGGATGCGTGACGCGGCTGCCGCTATCGTCCGCGAAGTAGGGGTCGAGACGGGCGGTTCGAACGTTCAGTTCGCCATTAATCCGGAAAACGGGCGCATGACCGTCATCGAAATGAATCCGCGCGTTTCGCGCAGCTCGGCTCTGGCCAGCAAGGCTACTGGCTTCCCAATTGCCAAAATCGCCGCACGGCTTGCTGTCGGAATGACGCTCGACGAAATACCCAACGACATCACCAAGAAAACGCCTGCCTGCTTCGAACCGACCATTGATTACGTGGTCGTGAAAATTCCCAAATGGCAGTTTGAAAAATTTCCCGGCGCGGACAGCACGCTCGGAACGCAGATGAAGTCGGTGGGCGAAGTCATGGCCATAGGCCGCACGTTTAAGGAAGCTCTGCAGAAGGGAATTCGTTCCCTTGAACCGCACACCCCTTGGCGCGCGCCTGCAGAAACGCCGGACTCCCTGCTGCGCGAGAAGCTGGCCACCCCGCGCCCGGATCGCATTCACTGGCTGCTTACTGCCGTCGACAAGGGTTTGCCCGCCGAAGAGATCTGCGAACTCACCAAAATAGATCCCTGGTTTATTCATCAGATCGAAGAGATCGTTGCGATGAACCGCCGTGCCGCTACCGTCACGGTAGAGACTGCTTCGAAAGAATTGTTGCGTGAGGTCAAGCGGCACGGGACGAGCGATGAACAGCTCGCTCAAATCTGGAAGAGTACTCCGGCATCCGTCCGCCTGCAGCGTGCACGATACGGCGTTTCACCGGTTTTCAAACGTGTTGATACTTGCGCCGCGGAATTCGAATCCTTCACGCCATATCTTTATTCCACTTATGAGGACGAAGACGAATCTGACGCGCAGCAACGCCCGAAGATAATGATTCTCGGCAGCGGGCCGAACCGCATCGGGCAGGGGATTGAGTTCGATTACTGTTGTTGCCACGCGG